>WNEZ01016008.1_pt1 | contig 12141 bp, 8 predicted proteins | sample 5400521 | NCBI WGS metagenome assembly WNEZ01 (sample SAMN13153339, study PRJNA577476) | soil metagenome | isolation source: 120 cm saprolite under Douglas fir tree site 2 hole 1 replicate 1 | place: USA:California | collected 2015-04-18
AGTCGTCTTTACGGCACCGGCCAGAATATCTATACCCTTCTTCAGGGCACGACGAGCCTCTTCATCAAATACGAGTTGTTTTGCCATGCTTTAATAATCCTCCCACTAGACCTGGATTGCTATCGGGCTAGCCGATAACTGCCAGAATATCGTTCTCTTTGAGCACTAGGTACTCTTCGCCCTCGAGTTTGAACTCGGTACCTCCGTACTTGGCGAATAGTACACGGTCGCCTACCTTGACCTCGATGGCTGCACGGTCGCCGTTATCCAGTAAACGACCACTGCCTACAGCGATTACTGTCCCCTCCTGGGGCTTTTCTTTAGCCGTGTCGGGGATAACGATTCCACTTTTGGTTACTTCTTCTTTTGCCGCTGGCTTTACGACCACGCGTTCTCCAATAGGATGAATTGCAACTGCCACGGTGTACACTTCCTTTCCTCTATGAATTTACGAGTCTCTAGAATTGGGTGGCACCTCTGGGAAAGACCCAGGGACATAGTGAATAACACCTGAGATGTTGACTGAGTTGTATTGGGAATAATCGCAACAACAGGGACCACCTGTGGCACAACCAGTGCAGCAGTAGGTTTTTTCCTGCACTACAATTGGAGGCCACAGGAACTCGATTTCACAATTAGCACAGCGTTGCGGCACTTGCGATGTGTCAAGCGTCTGCTCAGCTGATGTGTCCTGTTGGTGTTTGCTCTCTTTGTTCATCGTCGTTCTCAGATGCTCTATCAGACTTAATCCGTGTACGAGTATCTCACAACGATTGTTAGAGCTGCATAGGAAAAATGTTAGAGGAATGTTAGAGAAATGGCCTATAGTCCCGTAGAACCGCTGTAATACATGCTGCTCCTTGGGCTATCTTTAGAGTTGCCTGATACTGAGCAGTGGGAGGTTGTATCCATTCCGATTCTTCTCGCAGAAAGCGTTTAGCGTGTGCACCTCAACCCAAGATTGCTAATGTAGAATATATGACTGTACTGGCAGAGGCAAGGCTAATCCTCGGTATAGAAACATGGTACAATGGTCATGCGTAAGGTGCGTTCTTGCAGTCACCTGCTCCATTCTATGGACAAAGGGGTACCAATAGATGACCTATATTTCCACCATTCACCAGCGAAGCTACTCTATCGACATCAATAAACAGCCTAAGCCTACCGACATTAGTCTGGATGGCGTTAGCTACACGCTCGATTGGCGGCAGATTGCCACATTAGTCGCTGATAGCAACGGACAGAGCAGTGAAGGTGGGCGCTACAGCTTGCTTATCGGCGGGAAATCCTATGAAGTCTTTGCACGCTGCCTCTCCCAATCGGATCAGAAAGACGGTCAGACCTATGAGATTCTACTGGCGGGACAGTGCTTTGAGGTCACTGTCGAAGATGAGCGCACTAGGATGTTGGCAGGGTTAACACGCGCAGGGGTTAATAGCAGTGCCGCTAGGATACAGGCTCCCATGCCTGGCTTGGTTGTTAATGTCCTCTTGGAACCGGGTGCAAGCGTCGAACAGGGACAGACGGTGATTGTTCTGGAAGCCATGAAGATGGAGAATGACCTTGTTTCACCTATCGCGGGTACCATCAAAGAAATTAAAGTTGGCAAAGGACAAACGGTTGATCAAGGGGCTGTACTCGTCCTGGTGGAAGGCCACGCATAGCGAACTTTAGTTGTGGGATATGCTATAATGTCAACGGTACGCGTAACGAGGAGGAGCTTTCATGGATCTGCACAGAAGTACAAACGCTGATGAGTGGCGCAACACAATAGCGCGTCAGGCTCACACTAGGACTACAGAGCCACAAACTACATTTGCCACTAGTTCGCACATCGACGTACCGGATCTGGTCACCGATGAAGACCTCCATGCTCTCGATGTCCATGAGAAGCTAGGCTATGCTGGCGAGTTCCCGTTTACACGTGGTATCTACCCCGGTATGTATCGCTCTCGCCTCTGGACTATGCGCCAGTATGCAGGGTTTGCTAGCGCAGAAGAGTCGAATAAACGATATCATTTTTTGCTTTCGCAGGGTACAACGGGTCTCTCCGTTGCCTTCGATCTTCCTACTCAGATGGGCTATGACGTAGATCATCCTCTCTCAGAAGGCGAGGTCGGCAAAGTTGGTGTCTCGATCTCAAGCTTGGAAGATATGGAGGCACTGCTCAACGGTCTGCCGCTTGATCGCATCAGCACGTCAATGACGATCAATGCCACTGCAGCTATCCTGCTGGCTCTCTATATTGCCGTTGCCAGAAAACAAGGAGTAGAGATCAGCAAGCTCTCAGGGACTGTGCAGAATGATATTTTAAAAGAATATATTGCACGTGGAACCTATATCTATCCACCGCAGCAGGCGATGCGCATCGTTACCGATGTTTTTGACTATTGCGCCGAGCACCTACCACGCTGGAATACTATCAGCATCAGTGGCTATCACATCCGCGAGGCTGGAGCTACAGCAGTGCAAGAAGTGGCCTTCACGCTTGCCAATGCCATTAGCTATGTGCAAGCCGCACTCAATACTGGGCTCAATGTCGACGCCTTCGCAGGTCAACTCTCATTCTTTTTTAACAGTCACAACAATTTATTTGAAGAGGTTGCCAAGTTTCGTGCTGCACGTCGCATGTGGGCTACTCTCATGCGTGAGCGCTTTCACGCGCAAGACCCACGCTCCATGATGCTGCGTTTTCATACACAGACGGCGGGATCTACACTCACAGCGCAACAACCTGATAATAATATCATTCGCACTGCCTATCAGGCTCTGGCCGCCGTCCTGGGTGGCACACAATCCCTACACACCAACTCAAAAGATGAGGCCCTTTCGCTGCCCACCGAGGAATCTGCACGGGTTGCTCTGCGCACCCAGCAGGTTCTGGCCTATGAAACTGGTGTTGCTGACGTGGTTGATCCGCTGGCAGGCTCATATTATATCGAGTATCTCACAGACGCCATTGAAGAACGGGCCTGGGAGTATATCCACAAGATCGATGCTCTAGGTGGGAGTGTACGTGCCATCGAGCAAGGTTTCCTGCAAGCGGAAATCGAGCAGGCTGCCTATGATTACCAGCGTGCACTTGAGCAGGGACAAGCTGTTGTCGTCGGCGTCAATCGCTTTGCGATAGAGCAAGGCGAGCCTCTAACGCTGCACCGCGTTGATCCTGCCGTGGGCAAGCGTCAGGCGGCAAAGCTAGCAGCATTACGCCAACGCCGCGATAACGAACAGGTCGCACACAAATTGCAAGCACTCGCAGATGCGGCCTCTGGTGACGCGAATCTCGTTCCGCTAATTATTGACGCCGTCGAAGTCTATGCGACACTGGGCGAGATCAGTGATGCGCTACGGCGCGTTTTTGGCGAACAGAGAGAATTTGGTAGGAGTGGAGTATAATAAAATTGTCGTATGAGAACTAAGGATTCTGAAATGTGGGGTTCTGAAAGAGAGGCAGAGACACGTCATGTGTACCCTGCACGCGATTCTGAACGGAGTCAACATGGTATTAATGACTATAGCAAGGATGATCCACGAAATCGTGTAGATAGAGATAAACAGGCATTTATCGAAGATCGTCAACATGCGCCAATCGGAGTTTTTGACACAGGGGCTGGAGGACTCACAGTTCTTTCGGCGTTGCGGCAGGAATTGCCCGATGAACATTACATCTATTTTGGTGATACAGCGCACTGTCCTTATGGCGAACGTAGTGAAGACGATATTATCGAGTTAGTGCAACAAGCCATCCGTTCTCTGATCGAACAAGAAGTTAAACTCATTGTTGTAGCCTGTAACACTGTTTCACAGGCTGCATTGAGTACCCTCCGTACCACGTTTCCTATTCCCTTTGTCGGTGTTGTGCCGGCAGTTAAGCCTGCTGCGCGTGCCACCAGATGTGGTCGTATCGGCATCGCTGCCACGAATCGAGCCATCAAAGCTCAGTACTTGCGCCAGTTAATAGAGGAATTCGCTTCTGACATCCACGTTTCTACTGTCGGTTGCCCGGAACTGGTTATGCTAGTCGAGCGTGGTGAGCTCGACGGACCGATGGTTGAAGAGACAGTACGGCAGAATTTTCAACCCTTGTTGTCGAAGGAGGTTGATGTCATCGTGCTGGGTTGTACACATTTTCCCGCGCTACGTCCAGCAATTGAACGTGTCGTAGGTAAACATGTACAGGTCATTGACAGCGGAGCAGCCATAGCCCGTCGTACCCGAACAGTGCTGGACAGCGAGGGACTTATCCATGCACCCTCTACAGATGGAGCTCATCTCCAGGTCTGGTGCAGTGGTGATCCATCCTCTTTCAGTCAGGTTGCCAGTAAGATACTCGGCTATCCTGTGATTGCTCGTCAGACTAGAATATAATGATTATACCTGTTCCACCTGTATGGCTAAGAGTATGCTCAATGTAAGCATAATCAGACCTGTCAGCAGAAAGGCAGGGGTGAGCCATTGCAATGCTGCGCAGACCAGTGTTAGGCCGAACATAACTTTCAGCATACTACGATGCGTCTGAGGGACTCTACGCCTTACCCATATCAAGGAAACTAGCGCAGCAAACAATAACCCGAACGCAATGCTTTGAGGAGGAAGCATGATATGGGGATCAGCTAGCCAGGGCTTTACACTCGTTATCTTGAAGTGATCTTGCATGATCGTTTGCTGAGTGTAGCCAGTGAAGAGCAACAGGGCGCAGGTGATAACATTTATCAGAATGAGCCAGCGATCAATACTACTGAATGGGTGCAATATTCGTATGAAAGTAGCTAGAGAGCATATTAAGAGGAAGACGATTATCAATTGAGACCTCGTAAAGGACTGTATAGAAGTGGCCTGCAGTATACTGCTGCTGTGTAACCAGAGTAAAAGCATATTGGTAATGCTTGTTATCAGCAGTATAAAGTGATTGAATGGCAAGGCAAACCGATCCAGCCACATAAAACGTCGATTGACTCTCGTTATCTGTCGATCGACCCAGGTAAAATCGCTTGCAAGATGCAGGAATATCCTGCTGATAGTATTCCTTGTGGGCTCTGTGAGACAGCATTGTTATTGCAAGCTGTGCTTTGCAGGAAGGCGCAGACGATTACGACGCAGAACAACGAGAATTGGTCGAACCATCCAAAGGGACGCCGCCATCGACAGAGCAGAATATATGCAATCAGGACTAGGCTATAGGCAGCAAGTTGGTTGATGTGCATTATGGATGCTAATGATGTGTCAAGTGGATATAGAGGAGCCTTTAGCAGTGGGAACTGCACAATTGGTCCCAGGAAGTTTTGCAGTGCAGCACAGCTCAGTCCTAACAGCAGCAATAGTAGGCGTCTCAGATGAAAGGAGCCTTGAGCAATAAACAGTCGGAGCAGCGCAGTAACGACTGGTACACCCGCCAGTAGGACATTAAATGTGGCAAGATTGAGGGACTGCTCCGTTGTCTGCTGGATGTGGAACGTAGAGAACGGCAGATGTGTAATTTCTTGTAATCCATAGCGGCAGGCGGTGATTACCATTGCGTGTGAAAGGATGTTTGCGGCGGACAAGCTGCGTAAGTGCCACGAGGCATAATGCGGAGACGAGGACAAGGTTGACAAGCATCGCATTATTCATGGGGATCAATAGGAGTTGGTGCAGAGCCCGTGTACCCATGTTACTCGATAATAGTGCATAGGTTGTTGCAATTACAGCCAGGCAGAGATTATCCACCCAAGCAAAGCGCTGCATTGGCCGCAGAAGGGATACTATCACCAGTACAATAATGCCTACAGTGAGCAACTGGTTGAACGTAGTTGTCCGAATAATGGGTTGCACCTCTGGCGAGGCAAAGAGCGCTATACCTATGAGCAGCAAAAACAAGGTCATTGCCATAAGAATGCTGCGTGTCAGTGGGTGGCGTACACGCTGGTTAGTATAGACTATACTGATAAGTAAGAGCAGAAGGAGACAGAGATAGAAAGCAACAAGGTGAACGGGGTAATGTAGCATTGTCAGCATGTACACGCTGCTGCCTGTCATTGCAATAGTAAGCAAGACAAAGAGAAATGTAAAATATGGCGTCCATACATCTTGGATCAGCGACCGTGCCTCTGTTGTACAGAAGCTTTGCCAAAACTCTGTGGCCCAGGCAGGGCTAACACCTATGCCATTGCGATAGAGTTGCTTTAGTTGTGGCAGAATAGCCAGCAGGAGCCAGGTACAAAGTAGACCATACGCGTTAGCTAGCTGACGTGCAATTGTACTGGTTAACCAGATGCACAGGAGTCCAAGCTGTCTGACATGATGTGTCATCCATGAACTGAACTGAGTAGCATATACGATTATAACATCATAATTTCTGTTATTCTTAATAACCGTGTTGCTAGTTGATCGAGAGATGGAAAGCAGTTCACGTTGTACCGTTTCAGCGTCTGGAGGGCGCTGGTCCTCTCTGGTTGCGACTAGGCGTTGAATGAGCTCACTAAGACTTAGAGGAACCTGCGAATTGAGGGTGTGCGGTGGTAAAAAATCGAAGAGTGTCGGTTTGTTTGTATGGGGTTCTTTGCCAGTGAGACAATAATGCAGCGTAGCACCCAGGTTGTACAGATCAGAACGCGGTCCAGTCTGCCCACTACCATGCTGCTCTGGAGATGCAAAGCCGGGGGTCCCGAACTGTTGAGTATCACTTGGCAGACCCTCCTTGAAGACACGCGCGATCCCGAAATCAATCAAGTAGATGTGTCCTTTCGCAGTCACCATAACATTAGAGGGTTTGAGGTCACGGAAAATGACAGGAGGGGTTTGTTGATGCAGGTAGGAGAGCACACCGCACAGTTGCAGAGCATAACTCAGGACATCTTCGACTGGCAAGTAGGGTGTGACACTTTCTTTGAGCAGTTGTTCGAGCGTTTTGCCTTCAATAAAATCCATCACCAGGTAGGATCGTCTGTTCTCGTTGAAAAATGCGTAGACACATGGCAGATTGGGGTGTGAAAGGTTGCTGAGTACCCTGGCTTCCCGACGAAAGAGTTTCTGAGCAGGATTCTGTTTACCATGGCTGCGGTAGTGATCCAGGCGCATCTCTTTGATTGCGACCAAACGATCGTTTGCCTGGGTATCAGTTGCTTTATAGACAGAACCCATTCCCCCCTCACCCACCATTTCCATAATGATATAGCGCCCCTGTAACTGCGATTGTGGGGGAAGGCATCTCGTTTGCTGGGGATTAGCCATAGTATGCTTCCTGCAGGACTGCTGTTGTCAAAGGCCGCTCAGACCGTGACTCTCTACTGAGCATATTGTAGCAGGAATTTGCACGTTCCTACAGAGGGAAACAGGGACAATCCAAAGGTTAGAGGCAAGTTTCGTCTATTGCACCTGTTCCACTTGTATGGTCAAGAGTATGCTCAGGGTAATAATGATCAGGCCTGTTGGTAGAAAGAAAGGGGCAAGCCATTGCAGCATAGCGCAAATCAAAGCCAGACCAAAACCAATTTTCAGCAAACTACGATACGGCTCAGGGAATCTGCGCTTTACCCATATGAACGAAACCAGTACGGCAAATAATAGCCCAAGCGCTATGCCTGGTGAAGGCAGCGCGATATGGGGATCAGCTAACCATGGCTTGACCCTCATGATCTTCGACTGCTGTTGCATAACTGTTTGCTGAATGTAGCTACTGAACAGCAGCAGAGCGCAGTCGATGGCATTAATCAGGATGATCCAGCGATCCGTGCTACTGAATGGACGTGATAGCCGCACCAGGGCAACTAGAGAACCTATTATTAGCAGAAGGATTATCAATTGGTTGAGTGTAAGGTTGTATGTTTGCTGGTTGAAGGGTATAGTGAACAATGTGGGCTTGAGTAGCGATATACTGCTGCCAAATAGCCAGAGTAGAGAGATGCTAGTAATAGTCGTGACCAGTAATAGAATATGATTTAGACGCAGGCTCAGCTTATCCACCCAGGTAAAACGTTTCCTGACTCTATTCATTTGTCGGGTAGCCCAAGCAAACTGATATGCAAGGTACAGGAATATACTAATAATAGCAATTGCCAGGGTGATCAGCACGATCAACGTGAACGCCTGGGCGAGCAGTTTGTTGATGACCAATGTGTAAAGCTGTGGCATGGTTGTTCCTTGTGGGCTCTGTGAGCGAACAGGCGACGAGGTGGAGGGATCATCTATGTTCCAGGCAGCATTTTGCAAGAGGGCACCGACGATAGCGACGTAGAACAATGAGAATTGCTCGAACCATCTAAAGGGATGTAGCCAACGGCAGAAGAGAACGATGATGATCAGGATCAGGCCATAGGTAATGAGTTGATTAAGATGCATGATACTATCCAATGAGTTGGCAAGTGGATACAGAGGAGGTTTTAGCTGTGAAGACTGCACGGTCGGTCCTAGAAAGCTTTGTAGTGCAGCACAAGCCAGCGCAAGCGGCACTAATGGTAATCGGCTCAGGTATGCGGAACTTGGTGCAATGAATAGCCAGAGCAGCGAGAAAATAACTGGTGCACCTATTAGTAGTATATTGAGAGTTACAAGATCGGAAGGTGTCTTTGTAATATTATTAGCATAAATTAAGAAGAATGGTAGATGATGAATTTCCTGTAGTCCGTAGGAGAACTGAAATGGTGTCGCTATGAGTGCCACGATGAAAAGCTGTAGGCGATCAGTTCCTGTGAATGGGTATTTGCAGCGGACAAGTTCAATAAGTGCCACAATGCATAATAAACAGATGAGGGCATCGTTGACAGATGCTGCTGCATTATCCATGGAGATCGATAGCAATTGCTTAGAGATCGATAGCCATTGTTGCTGGATCTGTGTACCCACACCACTCAATAATAGTGCATAAGTTGCAGCAACTATTGCTAGACAGATATGGTCCACCCAGCCGAAGCGCTCTTTTGGCCGCAGCAGTGATACTGTTATCAATGCAACAATGCATAGAGTGAGCAACTGATTGAAAGTCGTTGCCCGAATAATAGGCTGCATCTCGGGCAGGGTAAAGATCGTTATCGCTACGAGTACTACAAACAAGATGGTTACCGCAAGGATACTATGTGCTAGGGGATGGCGTATATGGTGGTTGGAGATGGCTGCGCTGAGCAGCAAGAGCAGAAGGAGACAGAGATAGAAAGCGACAAGGTGAACTGGATAATGGAGCGTATTGAGCAGGTACAGGCTCCCGCCTGTCATTGCGATAGCAAACACGATAAGGAGAAAGATAAAATATGGTGTCCACACGGCTCGGTCCAGCCAGCGTGCCTGTCTGGTGAAGAGGCTGTGCCAGAGACTTGTGGGTGAGGTTAATAGAGCACGTCTACAGTCGCGGTAGAGCTGCTTCAGTTGTGGTGCGATTGTCAGTAGCAACCAAGCGCAAAGCGTACCGTATACGTTAGCCACCAAAGGAATAGCAGTACTAGTCCACCAGGTGCCCAGGCGGCCGGGCAGTCTGGTGTGACGTATCATCCATGAACTGAGTTGGGCCGCACATGCTATTTTAGGGTCATAGCCGCTAGCGATGTTGGAGGTTGCATCGCTGGCCTGTCGCTGGATGTAAAGCAACTCGTGCCGCACCGCGTCAGCATTTGGAGGGCGCTGATCCTCTCTGGTTGCGACCAACTGTTGAATGAGTTCACTGAGATTGAGGGGAACCTGTGGATTGTCGTCGTGCACTGGTAAAAAGTGGAAGAGTGTAGGTCTGTTCGATTGGGGTTCTTTGCCAGTCAGACAATAGTGCAACGTAGCACCCAGGCTGTACAGATCAGAGCGTGGTCCCGTCTGCCCGCTGCCATGCTGCTCTGGAGATGCAAAGCCGGGGGTCCCGAGGTTTTGGGTATCACGCAACACACCCTGCTTGAAGACACGTGCGATGCCGAAATCGATCAGGTAGACGCTTCCTTTCGCAGTTACCATGACATTGGAAGGTTTGAGGTCACGGAAAATGACGGGAGGAGTTTGCTGGTGCAGGTAGGAGAGCACATCGCACAATTGCAAGGCATAGTCTAGCATGTCTTCGACTGGCAAGCAGTGTATAGCACTTTCTGTCAGCAGTTGTTCGAGCGTTTTGCCTTCAATAAAATCCATCACTAGGTAGGATCGCCCATGCTCATTGAAAAAAGCATAGACGCGCGGCAGATTGGGATGTGAAAGGTTACTGAGTATCTCACCTTCCCGTCGAAAGAGTTCCTCAGCTTCGCGCAGTTTAGCAAAGTTCTGATACTGACTCTGGCTCATCTCTTTGACTGCAACGAGACGATTGCTCTCCTGCGTATCAATTGCTTTGTAGACTGCGCCCATGCCCCCCTCACCTACCGTTTCGCTAATGATATAGCGCCCCTGCAACTGCGATTGAGGAGCAAGGAATCCGGTTTGATGTATGTTAGACATACCATGCTTCCTGAACCTTCATAATAATGATGAGTATGGGTACCATGATTATTTTACTATATAGGGCTGACCTATGGTTCGAAGAAACTTGATAGTTTGGATCCTAGGCAACGAGAGTCTTTTCAGGTTGCTTCTTTTATCGCCTAAGATGTCCTAAATGTCTCTAGACAAGAACCGCTCTCGTTAGGTATGCTTAAAAGCAGATGGCAAAAGCACTTGACTGTTCACTACCAGAGTGAAAGATGCCAATGAGCTTTCTCAGTTGCTTTTATCAAATGAGCGAACCGTGTGCTATCATTAATTGGTGGTTAGCTCAAGAAATCACACAAAAGCACTACGGCACTGAGTGCTAGAGAGGCCTATGAAACCCCATTTTCGTAGGAGTGTCCACGCGCCATGAAAATGGAGTGGACTAGCACCAGCTTGCCAAGCCACATTATTTCCAGGAGGGCTAAGATGAAATTTACGCAAGATTGGTTTACACATAATATCCCAACCCTTGAAAAATATTTGGGTAAATATAAGAACATGACAGGTATTCGTGCCATAGAAATCGGTTGTTTTGAAGGACTAAGTACGCGCTGGTTCCTTAAAAATATTTTAACTGGCAAAAATTCCCATATCCATGTCATAGATACTTTTAAAGGCAGCGGCCTAGAGCATAAAGACATAGATACTAATAATTTACTCGGAAAATTTAACGAAAACGTAGTGTCTGATTTTCCAGAGAAAGTTTCTATAAACATTGGAGAATCCTGCTGTATAATGCCGAATCTCTATGATCTTCAAGCTGACTTCATTTATATTGATGGCTCACACAAAGCAACAGATGTTTTCATTGACGCAATTCATAGTTGGCAGGCAATAAGAAATGGCGGTCTACTTATTTTTGATGATTATGAATGGCCCTCTCTAAATGTTGCTCGTCTTGATCTGCCCGAGATTGAAAAGCCAAAATTGGCAATTGATTATTTCTTAGGAGTATTTGCTGGGCAATATTGGCTTTTGCACAGGGATTATCAGGTAATAATCCAAAAAATATGATGTAGATCACTGTCTAATTCCGCATAATCTTGTAATGTCTGAACCTCAGGTTCATTGAGAGTTTCGTCGTTTTAAGGAGTTATCGCTATGAGGATTCTCTGGATGTCAGATAGTCCAACTACACCATCGGGTTTTGGAAACGTCACCCAATTTGTATGTGGAGGCCTAGCTGACCGCGGACATCACGTCTCTATTTTAGGCTGGCAAACGCAAGGCCGGCCAATTCCCTGGCAAAACTGTATGCTCTATCCGGGTACCTTCAGCACCGAGAGGCTGTTGAATTATCTGCATCAGCTACAACCAGATGTACTGGTAACGCTGGCTAATGCATGTCGGTTAACGTACTTTAATTACTCATTCATTGATTTCATGCATACTATTGGCATTCCTTGGGTACTCTATTATCCAATTGATGGCGATATGGGCGAAAACCGTCTCCCATCAAGCTGGATACGCCTCTTGAAGACCGTTGACCTGCCTATCGCGATGAGTCGCTACGGTCAGGATGTGATCCGGGCTAATGGAGTGGAACCAGCCTATATCCCGTCTGGCGTTGACACCAAAGTGTTTGAGCCACCAGCTAATAAAGGGCTTGCTAAGCAAATCCTCGGATACGAAGACAAGTTTGTAGTTCTCTCTGATGCTCGCAATCAGCCACGCAAGATGGTGCCCCGAACCTTGGAAATTTTCCAGCGCTTTGCTGTTGATAAGGATGAT
>WNEZ01008401.1_pt1 | contig 12137 bp, 8 predicted proteins | sample 5400521 | NCBI WGS metagenome assembly WNEZ01 (sample SAMN13153339, study PRJNA577476) | soil metagenome | isolation source: 120 cm saprolite under Douglas fir tree site 2 hole 1 replicate 1 | place: USA:California | collected 2015-04-18
CACCGTCATACCGGCGAGATCCTCGAGCAATTGGCGCTCAATTCCTGCCAGTTGATCTTCACTCCTCATCTTTTGCCAATCCCACGTGGGATTCTCTCCACCATATATGTGTATCTGAAACGCGAAGCGACGGCGAACGAGATTCAAAGTTGTTTTCGCGATTTCTACGCGGGCAAGCGGTGGGTTCGCATCTTCCCGGCATCGAGTTTGCCGGAAATCCAATTCTCAGTGCACACCAACTACTGTGACCTCGGTTTCTGCCTTGCGCGCGACGAACGCCGGCTGGTGCTGGTTTCATGTCTGGACAATCTCCTCAAAGGCGCCGCTGGCCAAGCCGTGCAGAATATGAACCTCATGTACGGTTGGGACGAAGCGGAGGGCCTGCAGTGAAAATTGTCGTCAAGATCGGCGGCGCGGCGTTGGAGGATAAACCGACGCTACAAAAATGCGCGCGAGCGGTGGTGCAGCTCGCCCAGGACGGACACCAGGTCGCCGTCGTACACGGCGGAGGCAGCGCGCTGACGCGCACCCTGGAACTCCTCGGAAAGAAAAGCGACTTTGTCCGCGGCCTCCGCATTACCGACGCCGAAACGCGTGATGTCGCCTTGATGGTGCTCGCCGGCATCGTGAACAAAAACCTGGTGGCGGCGATCGCCGCTGCCGGGCAACCGGCCATCGGTCTTTGTGGCGGAGATGGCGGCGTCTTTCGTGCCCGCAAGAAACAGGACGCGGAATACGACTTGGGATTCGTCGGCGAAATCTGCTTTTCCGAGCCGCGCTGGCTCAAAGCCATCTGGGCCGAAGGCGGCATTCCTGTGCTCTCCTCGGTTGCGCTCGGAGGCGACGGCCAGTATTACAACGTGAACGCGGATCAGATGGCGGCCGCGTGCGCCATAGCCTGCGAGGCCGACGCGCTGATTTTTCTCACCGATGTGGCGGGTGTGAAACAGGCCGACGGTTCAGTGATGCCTCGGTTGGACACCAAGCAGGTTGCCGGGCTAATTGTCAAATCCGTGGTCAGCGGCGGGATGATGCCAAAGCTCGAAGCCTGCACTCAGGCTCTGAAGAGCGGCGTGGGACGCGTGCGCATCCTGCCCGCGGCGCAGGTCGAAATGCTGCCCCTGTTTTATTTCACCAAGCTGGAATGCGGGACAGAGGTGCTGAGAGCATGAGCCTCGCTTCGGTCTCCCGCATGGAAGCGAAGCTCCTGCTTCCCACCTACGAGCGCCAGCCCATTCTTTTTGTTCGCGGGCGTGGCGTGTATCTCTGGGATTCTCGCGGCAAGCGGTATCTGGACTTCCTGAGTGGGATCGGAGTCAATGCGCTGGGCCACAACCATCCTGCGATCCAGGCGGCGATCAAGCGCCAGGCCGGCCGGTTGATTCATGTGTCGAATCTGTTCTTCCACGAGTATCAAGCGGAACTCGCGCGGCGGCTGACCGAAATCTCCGGGCTTGACCGCGCTTTCTTTTGCAACAGCGGCACCGAGGCCTGGGAGGGAGCGCTCAAGCTCGCGCGCGCCTTCGCGCAAACGAATAATCGGAACGGCAGCAAACCGAAGTGGCGCATTCTTGCCATGGAGAACTCTTTTCATGGACGCACCTTCGGCGCGCTTGCCACCACCGGGCAGGCGAAATATCGAGCCCCATTCGCTCCTCTGATGCCGGGGGTGAGTTTCGTCAAGTTCAATGACCTGGACGACCTGCAACGAAAATTCGATTCCAGCGTCTGTGCCGTGTGCATCGAGACCATTCAGGGAGAGGGCGGGATTTGTCCCGTCAATCCGGAGTTTCTCGAACTTGCTTCGCGCTTGACCAAACGCAGCGGCGCGTTGCTGATGCTCGACGAGATTCAGTGCGGCCTCGGCCGCACTGGACGCCACTTTGCCTACCAGCACTATGACGTGTTGCCGGACGTGGTCACCGTCGCCAAGCCGTTGGCGTGCGGCTTACCACTCGGCGCCATCCTCACCACGGAACGGGTTGCGAGTTGCATGCGCCCGGGTCTGCACGGCACCACGTTCGGCGGAGGTCCGCTGGCTTGCGCCGTTGCCATCGAGTTCCTGCGCGCTGAGGGGCAATTGCTGAAGCACGTGCGCTCGCTCGGCGAATATTTTCACGCGGCTCTCGAAGCACTGGACAAGAAACACAAATCGATTCAGGATGTCCGCGGAGCCGGCCTGATGCAGGCCGTGGAATTGGACTCGCCTGAACTGGCAAAGGCGGTGGCAACACAACTGCTGCAGGAAGGGATTATCATCAATCGCACACACGAAACTGTGCTGCGCTTTCTGCCGCCTTACGTGATTCAGAAGAAGCATGTGGATCAGCTGGTCAAGGCGCTGGACACGGCGTTGCGCAAGAATGCGGAATCCAGGGACCAACACAGGAAAGAAGACAGGAAAGAAGAAAAGAAAACCGCCCGGCCGGGGCACAAGGCAGTCCATGCGCACGCGTGAAGCGGTCTTGCCCGATGCTGAGCAGATTCATGCTCTCATCGCGGCCTACTCCGGCGACGGCACTCTGCTGCCCCGCACGCTCGCGGAAATCTGTGAAAACGTCCGCGACTTTGTCGTTCTTGAGCATGAGGGGCGCATCATCGGATGCGGCGCTCTTCACCTTTATGGCGTGCACCTGGCCGAGATTCGTTCGATTACCGTCGATCCCGCGAGCCAAAGCAGCGGTGGTGGCAGACGCCTGGTCAAGGCTCTTCTGGCGCAGGCGGAAAGGCACAGAGTCACCTGCGTGTGCCTGTTCACTCGCATTCCAGAATTTTTCTCACGCATGGGATTCACGACCGCGGCTCACCAGGATCTTCCCGATAAGATCCACAAAGACTGTTATCAGTGTCCCAGGCTCTATCGCTGCGACGAAATAGCGATGATCCGTGGGAATCTGCCCACGTTTGCAATTCTTCCACCGCCCAAGAACTGGTTGAAGATTCAGGCATGACCTCGCTGCGCCGTTCTCCCGAGAAAATTCGTTTGCCCCTGGGGTTCTCTTTCTCTGCCGTTGCTGCCGGCATCAAAGTCAGTGGACGGCCGGACCTCGCGCTGGTGGAAGTGTGGGGACGGGCGCCCTCGCCCGTCCAAGCCGAGCGCAGCGCGGCAGCCGCTGGCGGCGCGACTGCCGCTGCGTTATTCACGAAGAACCGGGCGGTCGGGTTCGAGCGGTCGTCGTGAACTCCGGCAACGCCAACTGCGCCACCGGACGCGCCGGCATTCAAGCCTGCGAACGAGTTTGTCGCGAAGCCGGAAACCTGTTCGGCGGGCCCGGTGCCGAAATCTTTCCTTCCTCGACCGGTATCATCGGAGTTCGACTGCCGGCGGAAAAGATCCATGCGAAATTGCCGGAGCTCATCGCAGCGCGATCCGCCAGCCAGCGCGGCGTGCTCGCCTTCGCCCGCGCCATCATGACCACCGACACCCGGCCGAAGATCGCATCCGCGCGCTTCCGGACGGGATCGAAAGAAGCTACCGTGCTGGGAATCGCGAAGGGCGCCGGCATGATCCATCCGCAGCTTGCGACTATGCTGGTGTACTTGTTCACCGATGTGGGCGCGAGTCCGCGTGAGCTGCAGCGACTTTTGCGCGAGGCGTGCGACGATTCACTAAACTGCATGTCCATTGACGGTGACACCTCCACCAACGACACTGTGTTGCTGCTGGCCAGCGGCGCCAGTGGCGCTCGGGTGAGGGATGTGGGTACCCGAAAGAAGTTGTCGGCGGCTCTGGGCGCAGTATGCCAGTCCCTCGCCGAGCAGATCGTCACTGACGGTGAAGGCGTTCAGCACGTGATCCGTCTGTTCATCGAGCAGGCGCGCAGCCGGGAAGAGGCGTTACTGGCGGCGCGGACGATCGCCCACTCCATGCTGGTCAAGACCGCCTGGGCTGGGGCCGATCCGAACTGGGGACGCATTCTCGCGGCCGTGGGAAGATGCGGCCTGCCCATCGATCCATCGCGCGTCCAGATTTTCATTGGCAGTCAGAAGGTATGCCGCAACGGAATCGCCTGCCGATTCAACGAGCGGCAAGCGCATCGCAATCTGGCGAAGCCGGTCTGCGATATTCGAGTGCAGCTTGGGCGCGGCCAGGATTCGGTGCGATTCCTCACCACCGATCTCACCGCCGAGTATGTCCGGATCAACGCCGATTATTCCACGTAGAAAAGGTCTCAGGTGTTAGGTCGCAGGTCTTAGGAAACCCGAAGGCAAGTTCATGTTTGTTCCTGAGACCTGAAACCTAACACCTGAGACCTGCCCCTAGAAGCTGAACATCGCCTGCAATTCGATTTTTCGATTGGCCGCCGCGCTTGAGAACGGGCCACCGGCCAGAGCAATCGACTGTCCGAAATTCGGCGAGCTCAGCGTGCCAATCGGAGTTGCCGCATTCACCTTATTCAGGATGTTGCGTGCATTTACGCTGAACGTCAGATTGTAACGTCGAGTGGATGCCGGTGCGACGCCCCCGAACCCTCCTCCTCCTCCGGGTCCCCGTCCAAAGCCACCGCCTCCGCCGCCTCCGCCACGCGGACCACCACCGCCGCCACCCGGAGGCCCGGCGCCCGCTCCATCACCCGACTTAGCTCCTCCCGTACCACGAACTTCCGGGCCAAAGCCGAACGTTTTCGCCAGCCGCAGATTCAAGGTAAAGTGGTTCGGACCCGTCAGATAGTTGATGGGAATCGGAACGTAGGAACCGGTCGGAACTACATAGTGAAGACAAGCGGCAACCGTCGGAAACGGACACGAACCGGAATCGGCGCCGAATGCAGGCCGGTCGTTAAACAGCAAATCGCCGCTCAAGTCCTGGCCCACGGTGACGTTGTAGGGCGAGCTCGAGCTGAAGATCACAAATGGACTCAGGCGCACCCCGTGCGGCAGTCCGATTGTGCCAGCCATAAACACACGATGCCGCACATCAAAGGTAGCTCGCCCGTAGTCCACGGCCAAGTCGTATTGATTCGATGGAAAACTCGAAGCACCGGAAGCGTCGCTGTTGGCGTAGTTCAGCGTGTAGTTGCCGAACAGGGACAGCTTGGCTCCAGCCCGGATGTTGAAATTCGCGATCAATTGGTTTTGCCGAAATACCCCATCGGACGAGTATTGATAGATGTCGCCCGCATTCGGATTTGGGCGCGGACCAGTTGAGTTCGGTGTGCCAGGCGTGGGAGCGTTGGCGTCTATCGACAGGAACTGGTGCACACCGCGAGAGTTCAGATACGAAAGAGTGACGTTGGCGATCTTGGTGACCTGCCGCTCCAGACTGAATGCGGTCTGCATGATGTAGGGGGAGTGCAGTCGCGGCGCGATCCGATAGATGGGGGATGTGGTCTGCGGTGGCAGGCTGTTCACCGGCGGCACGGTCGGGAAAAAATCTATCACTGGGCACGGTGGCGTCGTGCATTGAGATGGAGTTGGCACGGAAATGGCATACTGCTGCTGGGTGATGCCGTTTAGACGGTCGGCATTGAGAACCAGGTCCTGGGAGAACCGGTCGTAGAAAAGGCCAAAACCCCCGCGCAGCACGCTTTTCGGTGCGCTTTTTCCATTGCCGATGCCCCACGCAAAACCGAGACGGGGCGCCCAGTCCGCATGATCGTGAATTGCGTTCTGGGTTTCGAAGCGCAGCCCTCCGCTCAGTGTTAGATTAGGTCGCACCCTCCAGTCATCTTGTATGTACAGCCCCGCGTCCGCCACCGTGACCGGCACGCGGGGCACCGCGCCGCTGGTGGTAGCCTCGAGCCTGAATTGGGTCGCGCCCGGAGCCGTTGAGTCGCCGTTAGCGAGATCCTGCGCCGCGATTTGGTAAGTCTTGAGGTCGGGGAAAGTGAAGCTGCCATTGAATCCGGCGCTGGACGTATCAATTTCGTGAACCGCCCGGAGTCGCCCGCCGAACTTCAGGAAGTTTTTGCCCAACGACATCGAAGTGTAGTTCTGCAGTTCATAGTGATTCTGCCGGTCGGTCTGCGCTCCCGCATTGCTCCCGCCACCCGAGAAAGCCCCCTGCACATTGATGGACGGGAGTGTACTCAACGGAGTCTGCCCGCTGTTCTTACGCAGATACTGGAAGCGGGTCTCATTCACGATTTTCGGTCCCAGGATCTGCGTATCGCTGATCTGAACTGTGTGTTCGGTGGACGTTGTGTCGTAGCCGGCCTCCGGCAGCGTTGCCCCGCCGACGCCTGCATTCTGCTGGGCGTCACGGTAAAACTGGTAGCGGGCGGTGAGCGTATTGTTGGGGCTGATCTGGTAGTCGATACGCGGGCTGATGTTTGTGCGGGTCCTCGGGTTGGGAACGCTCTCGCTCAGTTGAATCTGATTCAGTGTGTTCGGATCCAGCGCTGGCGTGTTAACGACCGCAATTTCGTCGATGTTACGGCGCTGTACGTTGAAGAAGAATGACGCCTTCTTGTTGATGGGGCCGCCGATGTTTCCCATGTAGATCACGGAGTCATAGGGTTGGAAGGGATCGACGTGAGTGACGGGATCGACATGAAGAAAAGGATTGCGCGAGTTCATTCCCGAACTGTTTCCTTCGACTGAAAACTGTCCATGGTATTTGTCCGTGCCCGGCTTGGTGAAGACTTCGATTCGTCCGTAGCCCAACTTGTCGTATTCGGCCGAAAACGGATTCTGATTGATGCGAATTTCGCGAATCGATGACTTCGGCGGAAGCTGTCCTGCGGTAAATCCATCGATGTAAATCTGCCCGCCGTTGGGACCGGCCGAAGGTCCCGCCAGCGCTTCGAGGTCCGATTGCAATTCGTCGGGATCGTCGGGAAGCGCTTCCAGGTCTTTGCCGCTAAGCGCTATCGCACTCGCGTTGTTCGAGGGGTTGACGTCGAGCTGCGGTCCTTCTTCCTGTACGTTGACCTTTTCCTTCTCCACGTTGATGTCGAGCGCAATGTTGAATTGCGCGACCTGGCCCGCCGCTACTTCCACATCGTTCTGCACAAAAACGGCGAATCCCTGGGCGTCCGCCGTGACCGTGTACGTGCCCGGCGCCAGATTTCCGATTTCGTAATTTCCGCTGCGGTTGGTTGTGGCCGAATGCGTTGGTCCGCCGGATACTAGAACGGCAACAGTTGCGTTCGTAACCACCGCACCGGAGGGATCCGTCACTTGCCCGCGAAGGGTTCCTGTCGTTGTTGCTGACGGGGCCGGCGACTGCGCCGATACCGGGGCGGCCGGCCCGATCAGCGTCGCCGAAATTAAAGTCACCGAAATGGAGACTGACAGATACTTCAACACGCACCTTTTCTTTCCAGACAGATGAAAATTGATTGAGCGCACGAAGTGAGATTTGTTCACTGCTGGGCGCCTTCACCCTCGCCGCCAGGCGCGCCCAGCGACCACGGCGAAAGCAGCGTGGATGCGCTTCGGCTCGGCGCCGCTGTCAGGATGCCGTCCACTCCCGCCAGCAGCGTGATTGCCGTTACCGCGCCCGCATCTCCGCTCGTCGTCGAGACGATCATCACGGCATCGCCCTTCTGCAGGTCGGCCAGCGTGCTGTTCGGCAATCGGCTCAGCATGCGCTGCAAATCCGGAGGACCATTCCCGCTTGGCCTGCCACCCTGCCCGCTCATACCTTCTCGCGGGCCTTCAGCGATGGCGCCCGGTTGATCTACGCTTCCGCTGCCCGCTGAGCCTTTCAAGCGCATCGCGATGCGTTGCGCCATCTCCGCCGGCAGCTTCTTCATTTGCGAGTCGGGTGACACCTTCACCACCACGGCGCTTTTGCCGATCGCGTCCTCCACGGTCACCGTATTGCTCGCTGCGTCGATCGCCTTGATGGTTCCCGCAATATTCCGAAATGCGCCGGAGACAACTTCCTCCGCACTTACTTCGCTGCCATCCGGGTTGCGCGTCCCGCGCGCGCGCAATTGATCTCCCGCCTTGATGCGATCGACTGGCGCCGGTTTCGCATCGTCGAACTTCACCGAATCGGGTGCGTAGCGGCGCAGGATCGTATCCTTGGCAATGTGGACGGCGATGCTCCTGTTGGCCCCCATTCCGCTGGATGAAATTGTGATGGTCCCCGTCGCCGTGTCGACGTTAGTGACGAGCCCGCCCATCCCTCGCTTTTGCCAGTCGTCGCGGTCGTGTTGCTGCTTCGCCGCGACGTCGCTCTGCTTCATCACGATCACCGAGAGCGCAGTGATGACGATCGTGTGCCCGTCGCCATCGGTCGGTGCCTGGCCGCGAACCAGCACGCGATCTCCAGGCTGCAGGTCTCGTGCCCGCAGAGCGGTCGCGTTCTTCAGATCCTTTTCTCCCGGCGGCACACGCAGGATCTTCGTCGAGCCCGTCAGCTTCACAATAGTGTCGCCCTCGCCACCGGATTCAGCCGCGACCGTGATCGAATCCGCCTGAATGCTCTTGATTGTCCCCACGGCCTTCGCGACTTGCGCGGCTCCCGAACTGCTGGCGGGCTTGTCCTGCGCGAAAGCGGAGCCCGGCTCCGCCAGAACCAGAGCAAGTAACGCCGTTACCAGGCACGTCAGGAGACATTTTTCCCGCAAGCTGTTAAGACGCGGCCGCCTCTGCCAGAGACATCGCATAACCCAACTTTAGCATCGCCAAACCGCGCCATATTTGGCCTTTACGAAGTTTTACCCGGCGTTGACGTGGCTTTTACAGGACGCTGGCAACTGCAACTCCGTCACCGCGCATCCACTCATTAGGATTCAGCTCATGTTGACGATCATGAAGCGTTCATCGTGGCGGATGCCGCTCGCCTGTGCGCTGATCTTCACTCCGATGTTCACTCTGATGTTCGCCCTGGCCGCTCTTCCCGGAGCCGGCGCGGCGCTGTGGGCTCAGGATGCCGCCGCCACTATCGCTGTCGACGTCAGAGTTGTCACGCTGCCCGTCACCGTTCGCGACAAACATGGCAAGATCGTCAGCGACCTCACCAAGGACGATTTCACGCTGCAGGAAGACGGCCGCCCACAGACGATCCACTATTTTTCTCACGAGGCGAATCTCCCGCTCACACTGGGTCTGCTGGTCGACACCAGTCGCAGTCAAACCAATGTCCTCGACACGGAGCGTAACGCGAGCCGCGGTTTTCTCGATCAGATGCTGGTGCAGCCGAAGGATAAAGCCTTCCTGATTCACTTTGATCGTGAAGTAGAACTGCTGCAAGACCTCACTTCATCTCGTGAAAAGCTGCTATCTGCGCTCGACTTGCTTAAGACGCCACCGGGCCGCGACAGGTCGAACGATCGAAGATCGAACGACCCCGACGACTCCGATTCCCGCTCCGGATCGGGATCGCACCATCGCGGCGGTACCCAGCTTTACGATGCCGTTTTTCTGGCGTCGAACGAGTTAATGAAAAAGCAGCAGGGCCGGAAGGCCCTCATTATTCTCGCGGGCGGCATCGACCGCGGCAGCAAGACTTACTTGGAGAGCGCGATCGAGTCCGCCCAACGTGCCGACACAGTCGTCTACTCCATCTATTTCGCGGACTCTCACCACGAAAACCATAACCAGGACCAGAGGCGGGGCGGCGGAATGGGCCGGGGCGGTGGGGGCTGGCCTGGAGGTGGTGGTGGCGGTTGGCCCGGCGGCGGAGGCGGTTACCCGGGCGGAGGGGGCGGCCGAGGCGGTCGCGGAGGCCAACGTCATCCCGAGGAGCCGCGCACCGACGGCAAGAGAGTTCTTCAGCGGGTCTCCAAAGAAACGGGCGGACGGTTCTTTGAAGTCACCAAGAAGGAACCCGTTGGCAAGATCTACGACAGCATCGTCGAGGAACTACGAACCCAGTACAGCATGGGCTATACACCCGACAAAGACAGCGCAGCGTCGGGCTATCATCGCGTCCAGCTGGCGCTGAAACGTAAAGACCTGACCGTGCAAACCAGAGAGGGATATTACGCAGCTCGGTAAGTCAGACGGTGGAGCGACGGGCGTCTCGCGAGCCTGCCCTGAGCGAAAGTCGAAGGGTCCAGCCGGGCGGGGACGCCCGGCTCTCCACCAGCTTTGAAAAAAAGTTATTTCGCCGCGAGTTCCTCCCGCAACTCCTGCCCCAGCGCCGCCTGCCGATCCGCGCTCAACTTGGCTCCGCCGGAGGTCAGATACAGTACGTCAATCGCCATCTGCCCTTCGGTCTCGATCAGCGCAATTTCAATGTTGCACTTATGCTTCGAGACCAGCGAGCACATCCGGTACAGCAGTCCCGGACGATCCTGCGTCAGAACCTGCATCAGCGTGCTATGCGCCGAGCAGTCATCGTCGAATTCAACCTGCGTCGAGATCTTCACCTTCGTGCCGTCCGTCTTCTCCGATTTCAAACGATCGCGCAGCATGCGCGCCACGTCGGCTTCTCCTTTGACCACGGCCGCGATACTCTTTTTCAAACGCTCCCATTCCTGCAGATTCATCTCCAGGGTTCGAAAGCGATCGTTGAAATAGAAAGTGTCCACCACCATGCCCGCGGCATTCGAAAATGCGTTTGCTTTCACTATGTTCATTCCCCACGCGGCCAGCGCGCCTGAAACCGAAGCGAACAGGAAGGGCCGGTCGGCGGTAATCAATGTCAGTTCATAGCAGTGACGAACTTGCTTCAAATTTAATTGAACGCCATCCTGCCCCAGCCGCGCAGCCATTTCGGCATGCGCCAGAACGTCGCTCGCCCCGTGAATCCGCAGATATCGTTGCGGCAATCCTTCCAGAAAAACGTTGATCTTTTTCCCCGCCACCGGCGCCAACGACCGCAAATGCGCCAGATTTCCACCGTCGTCGGCCGTGTGCACGCGCTCATCCGCGCTCCGGCTCAAATAGTTCGCGCACGCGATATACAGCAGCCACAAGTTATCCGCTTTCCACGGCGTCATGGCCTCCGGGTTCACGGCTTTGATGTCGGCAAAGGTCAGCAGGCACAGCATTTTCAGCCGCTCGGGCACCCCTACCTTTTCCACGAACGACTTCACATTCGCGGGATCGAATACATCCCGCCGCATTGCCGCAGACATCTCCAGATGGTTCGCCACCAGATATCGCACCGTCTCGCGATCCGCCCGATCGAGGTCCAGCCGTTCCGTGCAGCTGTCGGTGAGTTGCAGGCTGACCTCAACGTGATTCTCGCCCGGCACTCCTTTACCGGAATCATGCAGCAGCAACGCCAGGTAAAGCAGTTCCGGCTGTTCGAGTTCACTCTGCAACTCGGCAAAGCGCTGGTCCAATTCCGACTTCGATTCTTTCAGACGATGCAGATTTTCAATCGCCAGAAACGAGTGCTCATCCACGGTGTAACGATGGTAAAAATCCCGTATCACCAGCGCCTCAATCCCTTTCAGTTCCGGCAGCAGAAGCGCCAGCAGGCGAAGCGCGTTCATGGCGCGCAGAGCGTCGGCGGCATGCGGCTGCAGCAGCGTTTCCTGCAGGTAAAGCCACAACTCGGCGCCCCGGGGGGGCGTCGCCGCCAGCGCCGGCAGCGCCTGCTCGACTTTGTATTCCGTGGTGGTGCTCAGCTTCAGGCCGTGTTCCGCCATGAAGTGAAAAAGCCGCAACAACATTTCCGGATCGCGCAGCCCATGGGTGCCCCACGTTTCGCGGTTTTCGAGACGTGGGACGGCGCCCGGTTGTTGCGATTGCTTCAAAAATATCAGCCCATCCACCACCGAGAAATCCGGACTTGCGACCCGCGACCGCCAACCCTGGAATTGCCGGTACAACGACGACCAGGCCGCTGGAATCTCCTCCAGCAATTGCGTGCAGACCCGGTGCACGCCGCGCACGTGGCCAAAGTAGACGCGCATCCAGTCCGCTGCGCTGGTGATTTCCGCATCGCTGGCGCCAATCTTTCTCGCCGCGGCTTCGTCCTGCGCCTCCCAGGTCAGCGTGTTGTCGTGACGCCCGTGCCGGAAGTGCAGAAAGCAACGCACGGACATCTGAAAATCCAGCGCCGCGTCGAGCGCCCTCCGCGAAGAAACCGGCAGCAGCGTGTTCGCATCCGGCCAGAGCTTCAACTTTTCCATCGCGGAAATCAGCGCCAGCCAGTTGGCGACGTTGTAGTCGCGCAGACCGCCCGGCCCATCCTTAACGTTCGGTTCGAGGTGAAAGACGGTGTTGGCGAACTTGTGATGACGCGAGCGCGTAATCTCGCCCAGGTTCTGGATCAGGTTCTGGCA
>WNEZ01007627.1_pt1 | contig 12136 bp, 9 predicted proteins | sample 5400521 | NCBI WGS metagenome assembly WNEZ01 (sample SAMN13153339, study PRJNA577476) | soil metagenome | isolation source: 120 cm saprolite under Douglas fir tree site 2 hole 1 replicate 1 | place: USA:California | collected 2015-04-18
CGGGCAAGTCCTACTGGATGGCATTCTCAAACAAAGGCAGGTTGGTGAAACACGGAGACCACGTAAGTGTGGTAATCGGGAAATTTCGAGCTGACGGATTGGTTGTGGATTAGCGTTTGCTGCCGGCAGAACGTGGCCGACATGGGCCGGCCGAACTTGACGCAGCGCAAAGTAAAATCAACCGGTTTGGTCTTATGCTTTTGCTAACGTACTTTCAGATCTGCGAATGAGGACTTATTTATGTTCCGAAAGACAGTAGGCACTTTCATTTCGCTAGCTTTGGTCATTGCGGTCGCCGCAGCAGGGGAGACCTCTCCGTCGCCAGCCAACCTTTCCGCTGCTGCTATCGTGGACAGGAACGTCGAGGCCCGTGGCGGGTTGCAGGCATGGCGGGCGGTCCAAACGATGTCACTCATGGGAAAACTAACCGCTGGAGGTAATCAGCGCACTGCTCTTCCCGTTCCAATGGCGGATCGAAGAGCGAACCAAAGGTCCGGCAAAACGGCGTTTCCGTCGCGGCCGTCCGAAGAAGCTCAACTACCATTTCTGATGGAACTGAAGCGAACCCGCAAAATGCGGATCGAGTTGCAGTTCAACGGCCAGACAGCAATCCAGGTGTTTAATGGTGTCAACGGCTGGAAACTGAGGCCCTTCCTGAACAGGCGTGAGGTTGAGCCCTATACCCCGGAGGAAATAAAGACGTCATCCTCGCAGGCTGACCTTGATGGTTTTCTGATCGATTACGGGGCCAAGGGCACCCAGATCGAGCTGGTGGGCAGGGAAAAGGTCGAGGACCGTGACACCTATAAGGTAAAGCTAACCATGAAAAACGGGGAACCGATCCATGTGTGGATTGACGCCCAGACTTTCCTGGAAGCGAAAATTCAAGGGCAACCCAGGCGGCTCGATGGTATTTACCATCCCGTGGAAATCTACTACCGCGATTATCGCCCGGTAAATGGCCTGCAGATCCCTCATCTTATGGAGACAAAAGTTCTCCCCGCGGCCCCGGCGGCGAAAGGGATCAAAGAGTTTACCGTTCCGACCGAGAAAATCTTCATCGAAAAGGTGATCGTGAATCCCAAACTCGATGAGTCGCTTTTTTCAAAACCGCAAGTCACGGGGACGTCGAACGCGAAATAGGGCTCGCCGCGAAGGTAAGGCACACTTTTAGATAGGCACTCGTCGACAGCGGATGCCAGTTTTGGCTGCCCGGACGTCCCAAGGTAGTAGCGGGTGCAGCAACCCGCGGCCCAAAACCGAAAAAAGGGATCGAGAGCGGGCGAGATTCCCCCGCGTGCATTTGCGCGAGCGCAAAGACGGTACCTCCAACTAACTTACCATAAGTAATTGGCACTCTCAGGTGTGGCCGCCCGCAGGGCTCTTGTCAGCCGGAGGAACTCCAGTTGCTGGTGGACTTGCCTGGGTGTGAAGGCCGAGGATTTCGGCGAATCCCCGAACGGGCATCGGCCGGAAGGTCCAAGGCGATTCTTGCGAGCAGCGTTTGTGGTAAGGCACGGCGGTTGCTCCGACCGCTCCGCGGAGCGGGCTTGGAGAAACGCGTTGCGTTGATCCGGAGTTAAACAGGTGGAGTACAGGATGAGCCAGATACGCCGGGTGGGAATGGCATTAGCTTTGGTAGCGGCGATAGCTGCGTCTTACGGACTTGGGCGCCACAATTCACATTCACAAACAGGCACGGGAGGACGCCGCGTGCTCTATTACGTTGACCCCATGCATCCTGCCTATAAATCCGACAAGCCCGGTATCGCACCTGACTGCGGAATGCTGTTGGAACCGGTCTTTGCCGATGATCTCGAAAAGGCACCCACACCCTCAACGGTGGCGCAATTGCCCGCAGGAGCCGTCAGCATTGATGGTGCCACCCAGAGATTACTGGGGATCCGGGTCGCGGCGGTGGAGCACAGCCGCGCCACTCGCACGGTTCGCGTAGTCGGCCGTGTAGTTCCAGAAGACACCCGAACCTACCGGATCAACTCCGGAGCGGACGGATTTATTCGAGAGACATACCAAGACTCCGTGGGAACGCAAGTCAAGAAGGATCAGAAGCTGGCGACGTACTACTCACCTGACTTTTTGTCGGTTGTTTCCGGGTTCCTGGCCGCCAGCGAGCGCGTGCCAGGGGCCGCAGGCAACGACGGGGCGCGGACTGTTCCATTTCCCGGTGCCTTAGCCAAGCAAGGGGTAAGCAGCCTTCAGGGCTACACCGATCGCCTACGCAATCTCGGCATGAGCGATATGCAGATTAAACGAGTGGCCGAAAGCCGCCAGCTTCCGGAGAGTATCGATGTCGTCGCGCCACACGATGGATTTATTCTCTCTCGGAACATATCGCCAGGACAGCATTTCGATCACAGCACGGAGTTTTACCGAATCGCGGATCTGGGCCGGGTGTGGGTAGTCGCCGAAATTTATGAACAGGAGACATCGCACCTGCGCCCAGGTGGCTTGGCACAGGTCACGCTAAGGGGCGAAGGACCTCGGTTGTCCGCGCGCATTACCGACAGCCTGCCGGAATCCGAGATCGGTGGCGGGACCGTCAAGCTTCGACTTGAAGTTGAGAATCTCAGACTTGTCTTGCGGCCAGAAATGTTGGTGGATGTGGAGTTGCCCGTGCGTCTCCCGCCTGGTCTCACGGTTCCGGTGGACGCGTTGGTCGATTCCGGAGCGCGGGCGCGCGTTTACGTCCAGCAAGGCGAAGGTATTTTCGAGCCTCGCGAGGTCGAAACAGGATGGCGTGATGGCGAAACGGTAGAAATACGGAAGACCGCCCACTACTTCGCTTCGCAGCACTGCAAAGAGGAATTTCTGAAGAAGTCCGCGGGCACAGCTTCGAAGCAAGCGTCCGGGAGATGACGATGATCCAGATGGTCATCGAGTTCTCTGTGAAGCACAAGCTCGCGGTGTTGACGTTGATTGGTGCGGCATGCATCGCCGGATGGTGGGCGATGGTCACGACGCCACTGGATGCCACGCCGGACCTGAGCGACACACAAGTCATCATCTATTCCCACTGGGACCGGAGTCCGGATATCGTCGAGGACCAAGTCACCTACCCGATTGTCACGGCCATGCTGGGAGCGCCGAAGGTCAAGACAGTCCGGGGTTTCTCGGATTTCGGCTACTCCTACGTGTACGTCATCTTTGAGGACGGAACCGATCTGTACTGGGCGCGCTCGCGAATCATGGAGTACCTCTCCAGCGTCGCTGCCCGTTTGCCAGAGGGTGTAAAGACCGAACTGGGCCCAGATGCTAGCGCTCTGGGATGGATATTTCAGTACGCTCTGGTGGATGGCTCAGGGAAGCACAGCTTGGCCGATCTGCGATCGTATCAAGACTGGTATCTGAACTATTATCTTCGGTCCGTGCCGGGCGTAGCCGAAGTTGCGCCAATCGGTGGCTATAGGCGCCAATACCAGGTGAATCTCGATCCGAATCGCCTGCGAGCTTATGGCATCCCGGTTAGCCGCGTGGTTGAGGCGGTAAGAGGCGGCAACAACGATTCCAGCGGACGACTGTTGGAATTTGGCGGGACAGAGTACATGGTGCGGGGCCGGGGTTACGCTCGCTCGCTGGAGGACTTTGAAAACATTCCGCTGAACGTCAGCGACAGCGGCTCGCAGATCCGAATCAAAGATGTCGGACAGGTGGTGGTGGGCCCGGACATACGGCGAGGCGTTGCCGATCTGGACGGCACGGGCGAAGTCGTATCCGGTATCGTGGTGATGCGCAACGGGGAAAATGCGCTTGATGTAATCGACCGGGTGAAAGCCAAGATCAAGGAGATAGAGCCCGGGTTTCCGGCAGGGGTGAAGCTGATTCCGATCTATGACCGGTCGGAGCTCATCCACAACACTATTGGCACAGTGAAAGAGACCATCCTTCAGGTGGTCATCACGGTTGTGCTGATCATCTTGGTTTTTCTGTGGCATTTCCCGAGTGCGGCAATCCCAATCGTGACCATGCCGGTGGCGGTGTTGTTGGCGTTCATACCGTTCCGAATGATGGGCCTCAGCGCCAATATCATGTCGCTGGCCGGGTTGGCCATCGCGTTTAGCGAGTTGGTTGACGCGTCTATCGTGGTCGTCGAACAAACGCACAAGAAACTAGAGCTATGGGAAAAGTCCGGTCGCCATGGTGATCGCCGGGAAGTCGTGCTCGCTGCCATCAAGGAAGTGGCTGGACCAACTTTCTTCGCGTTGCTGGTCATCGCAGTGTCCTTCCTACCGGTGCTGACGCTACAAGCACAGGAAGGGCGAATGTTCAGACCGCTGGCGTATACCAAAACGCTCACGATGGTGATTGCGGCAATTCTGGCGATCACGCTAGATCCTGCGCTGCGTCTGTTGCTGACGCGCATTGACCGCTTCGACTTCCGGCCGGAATGGCTATGCCGGGTTGCGAATGCCGTATTGATAGGCCAAGTGAGGTCTGAAGAGCGGCATCCTATCAGTGGGACATTGATACGAATTTACGAGCCAGTGGTGCGCTGGACACTACGCTGGAAGTGGCTGGTCCTTGGCGCAGCAGTGGTTTTGATGATCGTCACGATACCGGTGTTCTACCAATTGGGATCGGAGTCCATGCCGCCGCTGGACGAAGGCGCGATTTTGTATATGCCTACGACACTACCTGGTATCTCCATCAGCCAGGCGGAGCAATTGCTCCAAGCCAGCGACCACGTCATTCGTCAATTCCCGGAGGTAGATCGCGTACTCGGCAAGGCAGGACGCGCGGAAACGGCCACCGATCCGGCGCCCCTCTCGATGTTGGAGACCGTAATTGTTCTGAAGCCGCGCGCGGCGTGGCGGCACGTTGATACCTGGTATTCCGCATGGTCGCCGGAGTGGGCGAAGCGTATTTTCCGCCGCTTCAAGCCAGATACGATCTCGACCGAGGAGTTGGTAAGCCAGATGAATGCGGCACTTAGGATCCCCGGGGTCAACAACTCCTGGACGATGCCCATTCGGGGGCGCATTGACATGCTAACCACCGGCATTCGGACACCCATAGGGCTGAAGATAGCCGGCGGGGATTTGCAGAACATTCAGGAAATTGGCGCCAAAATCGAATCGTTGCTGACTACGGTGAAGGGGACACGCACAGTTCTTGCAGAGCGCACGACCGACGGTCATTTTCTCGATTTACGATGGAATCGCGAGCAATTGGCACGCTATGGCATAAGTGTCGAAGATGTCCAGAAAGTGATCGAGAATGCTATCGGTGGCGACAACATAAGCACGGTCGTGCTCGGCCAGGAGCGTTACAAAGTAAACGTCCGATACCTCCGCGACTTCCGCAGTGACCTTGGGGCCCTCGGCCGTCTCCCGGTCCCGGCAGGCGGCCAACGGCAACTGCCTCTGAGTGAACTGGCGCAAATTAGCATCACCAGCGGGCCGGCAATGATCCGCAATGAAAACGGCCTGCTCACTGGATACGTTTATGTGGACATCACTGGCCGCGATCCTGGAAGTTACATCAGCGAAGCGAATCAACTGCTACGCGAGCGCCTGAAATTGCCGGCGGGCTACTCGATTGCCTGGAGTGGGCAGTACGAAGTCATGCAGCGAGTGAAGGAGCGCCTGAAGTTGGTGGTGCCGGTTACGCTTTTTCTGATCTGCTTGCTCTTGTATTGCAACACGGGCTCGATACCCAAAACAATTATCGTTTTATTGGCAGTTCCTTTCTCTGCGGTGGGTGCAATCTGGTTCCTTTACCTTGCCGAGTACAACATGAGCGTCGCGGTGTGGGTGGGGTTGATTGCTCTGCTGGGCATTGATGCTGAAACAGGCGTTTTCATGTTGCTCTATCTCGATTTGGCATATGACGAGGCGAAGCGCGAAGGCTGCCTGAACAATCTAAGTGAATTGCGCGAAGCTATTGTTCATGGTGCTGCGAAGCGTCTGCGACCGAAGTTCATGACCTTCGCCACCACTTGTTTTGGGCTGTTTCCCATCATGTGGGCGACAGGCGCGGGCTCCGACGTGATGAAACGCATCGCAGCGCCCATGGTCGGTGGCATTTTCACCTCTTTCATTCTCGAATTACTCGTATACCCGGCCATCTACGAGGTTTGGAGATGGGGATTCGGCTCGCTGAAACAAGAGGGTGGAGCTGACCAGCCTGTAACGAATGGCTATTTTGATGCTGGCGCGGAGCCCGACACAGTCGGAGCACTGCGGGTTCGTTAGTTATTGTATGGACTTCCTGAATCGAATTTAACGCGGGTATACCTGGTAGGTAACCGGTTCGATACCACCAGGACACACCTTTACCGCGCGATTTCCACACTCCCGGCGAGCTTGAATACTATTAAGTGTCCTCTACGCATTGAGATTGCTTAGCCGAAGGAGGCAGCATGAAGTTCTCCAGTCTTCCGCTCGTCACAGGAATGTTTCTGCGCAAGCTCAGCCGCTGGCGAGTGTTGGCCCTGCTTCTGGGAATTCTGGTCAGCAGCAGCCTGCGCGCGCAGGAACTTGGAGACGCGAACGTTCCCGACAAGCAAACCTTACGGCTCTTGTTGTCACGAATCGATAAATTGGAAGCCAGAGTCCAGCAATTAGAAGCAGAAAGGCAGCACGCTGTCCCTGCAAGCCCCGAACCCGTGCCTCTCCCTACTCAGACCAATGCGCCGCCTAACAATGAAACTGAACCGCAGCAGACTCGAGCTGCCGAACCTGAAAGAATGGATCTTAGCGAGACCTTGCTGCGCATGCGAGGTTTTGGCGATGTCACGCTCCACGGCAGTAACCAACGAGGGGACACGACGTCCTTCAGCCTCGGCCAGCTAAATCTGTTTGTCACATCAGATGTGTCAGAACGGTTCAAGTTCCTCAGCGAGATCGTTTTTGAGGCGGGTCCTTTGCTGGGGTTGCCCACGAACTCGTTCGATGTAGACGTCGAACGTTATCTACTGCAGTATTCGTACAACGATCATTTCCAGCTGGCGGTCGGGCGCTATCACACGGCCATCGGTTATTACAACACTGCCTACCACCACAGTACCTGGTTTCAGACAACCACGGGACGGCCTTTCCTGTTTGCGTTTGAGGACCAGGGTGGCATTTTGCCAATTCACAATGTGGGGGTTTCGGCTTCGGGATTGTTACCGTCCGGCCGATTGGGATTGCACTATGTGGCTGAAATTGGAAATGGGCGCAGCTCCCGTCTGCCGTTAACAGAAGAGCCGGTACAAAACAAAGTGGATGAGAACAGCCACAAGGCATTCAATGTGGCGTTATTCGCGCGTCCGCAGGCGGTGAGTGGGTTACAGGTGGGCTTCTCGTTCTACCGAGATTTATTGACGCCCGCAGCTGCACCAAGAATAGGAGAATCCATCCTCGCAGGGCACGCAGTGTGGACGCGTTCTAACTACGAATGGCTGAATGAGGCGCTGCTCATTCGACATGCACCCCAAGGGCTCGCCACCGTATTTAACACTCCTGGTTTCTATACTCAGATTTCCCGTCGCTTTGGTCCATACCAACCCTATTTTCGCTATCAATACGTAAACGTCGGGCGGAAGGAGCCGGTGTTCCCGGACATCGGGCTGAGGCAGGGACCCTCTATCGGTCTGCGGTACGATGCGAGCGACTCAGTAGCTTTGAAGCTCCAGTATGACTACACCGCGCTGCGTGGTCAGTCTGGAGTGAATGGTTTGGCTTTGCAACTGGGATTTACGTTCTAGAGAGAAAGTATGCGGCGTACTGCAAGCCTGCTATTCACACTTGGATCGGCTGGATTGTTGTTTGCGGTGCTCTCGCGGGGCTTCGTACAATCCACTGAACGCTTGGCAGAAACTCGCCAGCACTCAGAGCAAAACTTGGCTATCGTGGTCAATATAACAAACCCTATTGTGAATGTGTCGATGGGGGAGCTCCGTCAAATTTTCCTCGGTGAACGCGGCCATTGGCCAAATGGCCATCGCATTACCCTGGTTATGATGCCGCCTGATCAACCGGAACGCAAAGCGGTGCTTCGGGATATTTGCCACATGACTGAGTCGGAGTTTAATTATCATTTCCTGCATGGGCTTTTCACTGGCGAGGTTCTCGTTTCGCCCAAGACTCTGGCGTCTCCGGTAGGAGTTCGCAAGTTCGTGTTCAACGTTCCTGGTGCTATCGGTTACCTGCGTGCCTCGGACGTGGACGCGTCGATAAAGGTCATTCGAGTCGGTGAACTTCTTCCCGACGACAGAGGCTACAATCTTCACATAGAGCTACGGCCTTTCAGGTAGTATGAACAAACAACGTCAAGACTTCGTGGTGCAAAGGAAACCCACGGCCACTGGCGCAAACGCCGCAAGGGACATTCGCTCCCGGTACGGTTTCTTTTTGTTGCTTCTGCTAGTTTTCTGCGCAGTGACGGTGTTCGGTATGTTTGTGATACGCGATTTGCACACCGCCGATGTCGAGGCACAGAGAATGTACGCCGGATCGGTATTGGGACTTCGCAAGATCGGGGAATTGCAATATGACGCGCAAGAAACCCGGCGATGTACGTTCTACGCATTAAGTACCAGCGACAGCAATCTGCAATTGGAATACGCAGATCAGTCGCGCGAAGCCGATCGGATTGTAACCGAAGGAATTGCTGAGTATCTGCGCCAGGCTAAAACTCCGACTGAAATTGAAATTGGAAAACGACTCCAGCATCACTGGTCTGCGTATCTCAATGTCCGTGATGACGTGTTGGCCGCCATTCTCGAAGGGAGTACTAAGGAGGCAGTAGACCTGGATCTCGCGAAAGGTTTGCCCTCGTTCGATCGTGTCCGTCAAGACCTCCAGGAAATCAAGGGCCTCTACGAGCAGCAGGCCTCACAACGGCTTGCCAACGTGGATGCCACCTCCCGGCGCACTGTGGTCAAGGTAATAGGCGTCCTCGGGATTGCGCTCGCATTTGCCATTGCCTCCGTGTGGGCTATTCAAAGGAGCAGGATGCGCACTGCTATCCACCTTGCCAAGCTGCAAATGGAATTCGTTGCCTTGGTGTCCCATGAACTGCGGACACCACTTGCGGTAATCTCCTCCGCTGCGGACAACATTGCGGACGGCCTTGTAAATGGGAAAGAAGATCTGAGGAGATACGGATCCGTAATTCAAAATCAAAGTCGCCAAGTCACTGAACTTGTGAATCAGATTCTGCTGTTTGCCTCGACGAACGATCAAAAGAACCGCTATATGTTGCGCTCTTTGACGCCTTCGGAAATCATCGATGCCGCCGTGGATAAGACGGGGATCATGCTGCAACAAGCAGGTTTCCAGCTCGAGCAGCACATCTCAACGGACCTGCCGTACGTCAAGGGCGACCTGTCGGCGCTTTCCCAGTGCTTGCAGAACTTGATCGTAAATGCCGTGAAATACAGTGGGGAGGGCCGTTGGATCGGTATCCGAGCCTTCGTCCACGATTCGGGCGACGCAAACAGCAAAGAAGTCCGGATCGCGGTTCAAGACCGCGGAATCGGCATTGGCCAATCGGAAATAACTCATATTTTCGAGCCCTTTTACCGTACCGCGGAAGCGAGTGCGGCCCAGATTCATGGAACAGGATTGGGCTTGTCGTTGGCCAAAAACATCGCTGAAGCTATGGGCGGAAGACTCTCCGCGGTCAGTGAAGTATCAGTCGGAAGTGTCTTTACTCTGCATCTTCCAATCGCGGGCGACCGGGATACGCAAACAGTAGCTGCGTCTTCCGGGCCCCATTCGGTTGCACAAAAATGAACGAAAGCATCTTGCTCGTGGAGGATGAAGAGGCGTTGCGGATGACGCTGCGCGACCGGCTGCAAAGTGAGGGCTATGTTGTTGACTTCGCGGCCGACGGCGAGCAAGGCTTTGAAAAAGCTACTCGTCTCCCCTTTGACTTGATCATTTTAGACGTGATGCTGCCCCGCCGCAGTGGTTTCGATCTATGCCAAGACATCCGGCAGGCAGGCCTCGCGATGCCCATTCTCTTGCTCACTGCTCGTGGTCAAATTGCCGATAAGGTGGTTGGTTTCAAGCTGGGTGCGGACGATTATGTTACGAAGCCATTTGATACGTCCGAGCTCATGGCGCGCATCGAGGCGCTATTGCGACGTGTTCCCACGCTTCCAGGCCAGGGGGTTCACCAGTTTGGTTCCATTCGAATAGATATTCGCGGTACTGAGGTTACGCGTGATGGGAAGGTAGTCTATCTTTCCGCCCGGGAATTTCAACTGTTACGATATTTTATAGAGCATCGAGGAGCTACTCTTTCTCGTGATGAGATCCTGCGAGAAGTATGGGGTTATGAGGTCGGAGCGTTTACGCGAACAGTTGACGTACACATTGCCAGCCTACGCCAGAAATTAGAGAAGACTCCGAAGATGCCTGAGCTGATCGTCACTGTGCCCGGATTTGGCTACAAGTTCCGGGTGTGAAGTTATGCGCTTTTTCCTTTTCCGATCGGTTTGCGCAACCGTGTTTCCCGTAGCGCGGATTTAGCCTTTTCGTGGTGCTCCTGCGTGTACCACGGGGGAGCATACTGCTCAAGCAGATCGTACAATTCACCAAGCGCTGCTGTCACGCATTTCAACTGCAGTTCCAGTTCGGAAGCGTTCTCAAGTCCATGTGGAAGATTTTCATCGCAGCGTTCAGCTCGTTCCACCATCATGTCTTTTGCCTTTTTCGACACGAAAGCCTCTCGTAAGGTCATTGCCGCGGCGGTTTTTTCTTTATTGCAGAGCGCCTCGCTGTCTTTTGCCTATTAGACTGCGGTACCGTCAAACCTACCGGTAAAAACACGGTGCGTTTTGTAAATTCCTCGTAAGTTCAACCGACAGAGAAGGCACGTCAGGGTGCCTGTGGCGTGCCGCCTTTTGGAGCGGGCACGACAGGCGGATGGCCGGGAGGTAGATTCGCAGGTCCTGTTGCAGCGCGACCCTGAAAATTGTCTAACGCGTTGAAGATTGCTGATTGGCCGCCCATGCTTCCACCCGCCGCCGGCACTTGTGCTTGGCCGCCCGATGGATGAGAAAAATTGCTCCCGCCGGGCACGGATTCAATCACCGACCACGCACCATCGCGCATTGCGAGAGCATAAGTGAGCTGCATTATACCCGCGCCATTCTTCACGTGGAATTCGACCTGAGCCTTGGCATGGTCCCGGTCAATCGAGACGTCCTTTATTTCCGTGTCGAAGGACTTAAGATTTAGATTTCCGTTATGAGCGAGGTGCGCTTGTATAGCTGTGCGGATCGCATCATTCGGGCTGACATCTACTGTGGCGGTCGAAGAAGCCCGCGAAGCGGAATTGCCGGTTTTTTGACAGCCGCCAACCGTAGCTGCGGAAATTATCAGAGCCATTGCAAGCTTGTAGTTCATGCTAACCTCACGTTTTTCTTGCCTCGTTACTCTCAATCTCATTCGCTCTGGACACTGCTCCACGATAGTGCAATCTGTTCTACGCCGTGACGAGCTCCTTCTTAGCGCGCACGGCTTCCTTAGCCTCCTTGCTACCCTCGGAAGTCATATCTTTCATTCCAAATCCTACCCCAATTTTTTTGAGGAAGGCTGTGGGAGGCTCGCCGCCGGCAAAGATCCAGACGTAGTCGTTGGGAATCTCCTCCTGTTTGCCATTGACTTCCATGATCACGGAATTTTCTTTGACCTCCGTGGGAGCGGAGTTGAAGACGACTTTGACTTTACCTTTGCGCATAGATTCCTCGATGCGCTTAGCGTTGCCCTCCTTGATGCGGCTGAAGGCTTCTTTGCGGTAGGAGAGCATGACCTGGTTGCCAACCTGGTGGCCCAGGCCCATGGCGGCCTCGATTGCACTGTCGCCACCACCGACGACCAGGATTTTCTTGTTGATGTAGTGGTCCGCTTCAATTAAGCGGTACATCACTTTGGGCAGTTCCTCGCCCTTGACACCGAGTTTCCGCGGGCTTCCGCTCTTGCCAAGCGCAAGAATTACGGTGTGCGAGCGGTGCTGGGCTTTCGTGGTGGTGGTGGTGAACACGCCATCCTCACCTTTCTTGATGTCCGCGACCTTTTCGCCCGAATGAAATTTGAAATCGGCTCGTTGCTGAACTTTTTTCCAGAACTCGATTAATTCTTCCTTGGAGAGCTCGGTTTTTTTGAACTTTCCGTAGGTCGGA
>WNEZ01004503.1_pt1 | contig 12133 bp, 9 predicted proteins | sample 5400521 | NCBI WGS metagenome assembly WNEZ01 (sample SAMN13153339, study PRJNA577476) | soil metagenome | isolation source: 120 cm saprolite under Douglas fir tree site 2 hole 1 replicate 1 | place: USA:California | collected 2015-04-18
CGTGAGCAAGCACGCGGAAGAGGCCGGGTGGAACCTTGGCCGACCCGTGGTGGTCAGCCCAGGACGAGGACGTCCAAGCCCTGGAACTGCCGGAAGGCGGTATCCGTCGTCACCATCCGGCACCCAGCCCTCACGGCGAAGGCGGCGAGGTAGGCGTCCATCCACAGCTTGGGCGACGAGGTGCTGCGCGCCCCATAATCCCGCCACAGCGTGGCAATACCTTGCGGCTCCTCGCCCGCGAAGGTGATCCGCTCGTCCGAGAGCAGCGTTTCGTAGGCGTCCCAAGCCTGCGAATTGGTCAACGGCTGGTTCCCGTAGGGGGCCAGGACTGCGGCGCTGGTCAGCAGTCGCAGGAATGAGTGCTGCGTGGCCCTGCAGAACAGGATGGTGGCGGATGGCGCAGTGTGCCTTCTTGCACGTCTCTCCCCGGCCATTGAGCGGGTAGACAGCTCCTCGGGGGCAATCGGAACAGCCGTCAACCATGCGATCTCCGAGCTGGTCCCGATCATCGCCGGCGCTCCCGCCGATCCGCAGACTCGTGGAGTCTGGCTCGACCGCCTCTGGGCGTATGAAGCCGACCAGATCCCCTACATCGAAATGCTCGCTGATCACTGGGGTGAGCTCTGCGCCTCGAAGGAGGTGGCGTCGGCCTGGGCAGACGATCTGGTGGGCATCACCAGGATGGCGCTCAGCCCCGACAGGGCCCTTCGCGGCTATTTCCACGGCACCCCGGCATGCCTGAGCGCGCTGTACCGCGCCGAGCGCTACCACGAGATCGTCGACATCCTTCAGGTCGAGCCCATCTGGCCCTACAAGCGCTGGGGGGTGAAGGCGCTCGCGGCGCTCGGTGAAACGTCCGAGGCCAGCCGCTACGCGGAATTGTGCCGCGGACGGGGGACCCACGACGCCCATGTCGATGCGGTGTGCGAGGAGATCCTCCTCACGTCGGGCCACGTGGAGGAGGCCTACCGGCCCTACGGCCTACGAGCGAACCGCGGCGGAACCTATCTTGCGACCTTCCGCAACCTTGCCAGAAAGTACCCGCACAAATAGCCGTGCACTCTTGGCCGACTTGGTGGAGACGACGCCGGCAAGCGAGGCCAAGTGGTTCGCCGCTGCAAAAGATGCCGGCCTCTACGACGAGGCACTGGATCTGGCGGGCCGCGCTCCCTGCGATCCCAGGACGCTGACGCGTGCCGCGCGTGATCTCGGCGAGGAGCAGCCGTCCTTTGCGCTTGGAGCTGGGCTCCTCGCCCCTCATTGGCTCGTTCAGGGGCACGGCTACGGGGTCACGGGGGCCGATGTCTGGGCGGCGTACCGGAGCACGATGAAGGCCGCCGAGCACGGCGGGACCCGTGCCGAGACTCGCCAGCGTGGAGATCGTCGCCAAGGAGGCGCCTGGGGGCATGGTCACGAGGGTCCTCGGCAGTGAGTTCGGGCTGTGACGCCGCGGAAGGGGGTCTCGACTTCTCCCTTGCTCTGGAGTGCAGCAGTTCACAATCCGAACGACATTTGGCCCGACTCGAAGGACCCAGGCGGTGGCGCTTCCCCTCGGACTAGGACGTCCGTTAACGAGCCTGCCGGCCGGCCACCGAGGGCGATAAGGGCCGCGTTTCCAGGGCCAGCACCAGCGCCATCCCAGATGACGACGTCGGTCAGCCGGCCGCGTAGGGCTTCCACGGCCCCTTCCCAGGTGCCGCCCTGCCCGCTGTCGGATGCGACGACCAGCGCTAGCTCGCTCAACGCATAGATGAGCCGGTTCCGGCCCATGGCATTGGCGACGGAAAAGCCAGCCGAAGGTTTGTAGGAAGTGCATAAACAGAGCCGGCCTTCGAGGATCGCCCTGCGCACTTGAGGCTTGGTGATCTGCCTGGACAGCGAATCGGCCAGCACACCGACTGCGGTTCCGCCCGCGTCGAGGGCGGCCGTCATCGATTCCTGGTCGATCCCTCGGGCACCACCGGAAACGATTGGCAGACCCCGCCGAGCAGCCTCCTTCGCTAGGGAGGCAGCCACGTCGAGTGCCGCCGCGTCCGCGTTGCGGGAACCGACGACGCCGACGCCACCCTGGGCCAGCAGGCCAAGGTTCCCGACGGCATGCAGGATGGGCGGAGCCGTCGAACCCAGGCGATCACGCAGGGCAGCCGGATAGTCATCGTCAAGCGCAGACAGCACCGAAAGACCCGACTGCTCCAGGCGCTCCAGCTCGAATGCGAGGCTTGTGGCAGAGGCCATCCTGTGGGCGATGCGCTCGGTGAGCTCGGAAGAGAACACCTGGCTGTCTCCCGACGACTTCGAACCGGGGAGCAATCGCTCGGGATCCCCGATGGCGTTGACGACTGACCAGAACTCCTTGGGCCCCAATGGCTCGGCGTCGCTGTCGACCAGCCGCTGCGTCAGGAGAAGCGAAGCGAGGGAGCGGTCCGTGCGGCGCGAGGTCATGAGCTCTCCGCCTGGGCCAGAGTGAAGGGGTAGACCGGCCCCGACCCGGACGTCCGGAGCGCCACCCCGACCACTGTCAATGTCCAGCGGGAGTCGTGAATATCGTCAACGAGTAGGACCGGTCCCGTAGGAAGTTCGGAGGGGACGCTGAAGGCTCCGTAGACGTTGCGAAGCTGCTGGGGGCTGTTCTCCATCTCCTTTTGGGGAGCGTTGCCCCGCACCCTCGTCACGACGTCGTGGAACGGAAGGCCGAGAGCGCCGGCCAGCCGCTCAGCGAAGTCCAGGACCAGACGAGGATGCCGGGCGGAGGGAACCGACGTTACCCATTCAGGCGCCGGCTCCGGGGACCATTGGCGGATCAACTGAGCTGCCGCGGCCACGAGCTCTTCGGAGAAAGTCCCTCCGGTGTACTTGGCATCGCGGACGAGGTGCCCCCACCCGCCATCGTCGTAGCTGCTGAGGGATCGGCCCTCTTGCAGCCGGAGCTCCGGAGTGATGGTGGACTGGCCCACAACGTCCGACATCCACTGCTTCCTCGGTTTGATCGCGGGCGGGAAGGACCGTAGCCACTCGCGTGCCTGGGCGATCTCCTCGTCGGCGAGGCTCACCTGTGCCAGAAGCCCCGTACAGGGACCGCATCGCCCGCACGGAGTGGGGTGGGGGTCGTCCAGCTCCCGCCGCAGGAACACCATCAAGCAGGAACTCGTCTCGGCATATTGAAGCATTGCCATTTGTTCGTGCCGCCGGGCTGCAGTGACCCGCTCGACACGAGCGACGTCATAGGACCATCCACGGAGGGTCCGCCGCCAACGTCCGGGAGCAGGGCGTTCCACGGCTCCCTCAACCTCGAGGATCTTCAGCATGGCCTCGAGCCGGGTCTGACGGATGTTCACGTGGGCGAGGATCTCTCGCAGGGTCATCGGTGCCGCCGTCCGCTCCAGTAGACCGACGACCGATTCGGCCTGCGCCTGCGGCGGGAAGGCGGTTCGGATGAAGTAGTCCTGGATATCGCGATCTTCGCTGCCCACCAACAGAACTCCCTCGGCTTCGGCAAGGTTGCGACCGGCTCTCCCCACCTGCTGATAGTAGGCGATGGGCGAACCTGGACTCTGGTAGTGGATGACGAATCCCAGGTCGGGCTTGTCGTAGCCCATGCCCAATGCGGAGGTTGCCACGACCACCTTCAGTCTGTTGGCAGCGAGCGCCGCTTCGACTCCGACCCGTTGGGTGGCCTCCGACTCGCCACTGTAGGAGCGCGCCTCGATGCCGCACCGGCGGAGCCAGCCTGCCACCACCTCTGTGTCCCGTACCGTGAGGCAGTAGACGATGCCGGCGCCGGGCATCCGGGGGACAGCATCTGCCAGCCAAGCGAGGCGCTGCGCTGGGTCGGGCAGCGCCACGACGCTCAGACGGAGGCTGTCGCGGTCCAGTGATCCTCGGAAGACGACGAGGTCCTCGCCCAGTTGTTGTAGGACGTCGTCGATCACCCGTTGGTTTGCCGTTGCCGTTGTGCAGAGCACCGGGACTGTCGACGGCAACCGGTCGAGGACCCGAGCAAGCCGCCGGTAGTCCGGACGGAAATCGTGGCCCCAGTCGGAGATGCAGTGGGCCTCGTCCACGACGACAAGCCCCATCGTCCTAACGAGGATTGGGAGAAGGGCTTCGCGGAAATCCGGGTTGTTCAGCCGCTCCGGAGAGACAAGGAGGAGGTCGACGCTGCCTTGGCGCAGCTGCTCTTCCACCTCTGGCCATTCGTGGGTGTTCTCACTATGCATGGTCCGGCGTGGACGCCCACGCGCTGGGCCATCTCGATCTGGTTGCGCATGAGGGCGAGAAGCGGCGACACGAGCAACGTAGGGCCGCCCCCGGCATCCCGTAGCAACTTCGTCGCTATGAAATAGACGGCGCTCTTTCCCCAACCGGTGCGCTGCACCACCATCGCTCGCCTCCGTTGCTCAACGATGGCCTGGATTGCCTCAAGCTGGCCCGGCCGAAACTGGGCGCCGATGTCGCCGGTCATGGTTCGCAGCAGTGTCAGGGCTTCAGCCGCTATGCCCGGAGTTTGGCCGTGGGACCCTCCCGCAGGCGATGCCGGTTCGCCGCTGGGAGGTTCCTGTCTGGCGCCGGATGGCGCGTCGCGTTCCGTCATGTTCGATCGGGGTCACAGTAGCGACGAGTACTGACAAGAAGAGGGCAGAAACGCCCAGGGCGCGAGTTTCGTGTCGAAGCTGACCAGAACCGTTGGTTCCTTGCCACCAGCGCGCTCCACGCTTTTAGACGCCGACCTCGGCGGTTCGCGGCTCCGGTTCCGGTGGGAGCCCAATCGCCGTTCGCGGGCAACCCCGACCCAACTCCGGGCAAGCGGACATGCCTTTGGTGCGGCCGCCGCAGCCTTGGGCGCCCAGGCCTCCTGGGTCCGTCAATCTGGCACCGTGGACGGCTGGGTCGGCGCGACGGCGAGCGCCTACCAGATTCGAATGGTAGGCATCGCCCAGCGCATCGACCGGGCCGGGCAGGCGATGCAGCACGCCGCGGCGGCACTTGGCGAGCTCGCTGACCGTCTCGAGGACGCCCAGCTCCTCTGGGCGCGCGCCAGCGCCATCGTGCACCCACTCCCCCTCAGGGGCCTCCCGGATGCGAGTGCCGACGATTTGGGCCGGGCAAGCCGGCTCTTCGCCACTGCCCACGAGGCCGACCAAGCCGGGCGGGTGGCCTGGGACCGTCTCGTCGGGGTGACCTCCGCCCTGCACGCGCTCAGCGCACAGGCGAAGGCCCCCCCGCCGTCGGCCGGTGCCGCAACGATCAACCCCCTGCGGGGTGTTCCCTCACGAGGCGTCGAGCATGTTCTGGAACAACGGCATCATCCCCCTCGACACCGTTTGCATCGTGTACGCAGAAACGCTCGTCGAGGTTCACGGGGAGCCCGTGAGCGTTCTGGAGCCGGTCCCCTTGTTCAAGCCCAGCACCACCGATACCAAGGGCAAACCGAAAGAGGCGCAGTCGGGTCGACCCCGAGGATGACGAGGCCATCCCGCCCGAGGTCTGGTGCAGGCCCGGATCCGCCGCGCACAGGCAGTCGGCGACGAGGGGATCAGGCTCCAGGCCGACACGGCACAGAATCTGCGCGTGCGCGGCGTCAGGGTGATCGACTTCGGGAACAAAGTCTTCGACAAGTTTGGCGGGACCATCACCGACATCGACATCGAGACGGACCACGCTCTGATCGAGGTGACGAGATCGCCCGGCGGCAAGTTCGATCAAGCCTTCAAAATGCTGAACGACCCGAGGGTCAACCCGGCCCGCAAACCGTTGGCTGTCTACGGATCCGGCTACTCCGCCCTGGCCGCCAAGAAAGCGGCGGAGGATGGTATTCCGGTCTTCACGAGTGAGGACGACCTGGTCAGCTGGCTGCTTGGGCTCCAGCAGTAGGCATGGGTCCCTCCTACTACCTCGTGACGCTAAATCCCGTCAGCCGGGACGACGTCCGTGCCTTCATCCTGGAGCAGGGAGGTGAGTTGGATCCTGACGGGTACTTCGATGGCGCTTTGCCCGACCCAGACTGAAGGCTCTCGGTCAGTTGGGCAACGAATGACAAGGTGGACTCCATCCTGGGCGCGGTTTCTAGGCCCTGACCTGCACTTATAGGTTCAGGCCGGCCGCAATCTCGGAAACTCAAGCTAGGTGGAGTGACCACGGCAAGTGGTCGGCTTGTTTCCTCCCCAGTGCTGGGCACTGTAAGCCCTGCCGTCTCCCGGGTGAGGTCAGGAGGAAATAACGCGTATACGCGTCATAGGCTCCTGACCTTGGTAGCCTGAGTGCTGGAGGCAGATCGGCCGTGGCTTTCCGGGCCGTGAGCCACGAAGAGTGACCACTAAGAGTGAGTGGGCAGCCGGAATCGGGCCCGAACTCCCTCAAAGTGGATGGCCACCTCGTAGAGGAGGTTGTCCACGCCAGCCTGATGGCAGCGGGCTTTGATGCCGCAGGCGGCCAGGTACTTCTCCACCGTCGCCCGGCTGCATCCCACGTCGGCCGCGATCGAGGAGGTCGACATGCCGCCCTCCACGTAGGCGGCCCGCTCCTCACCGCGGACCACCTGACACAAAGGTTGGCGGAACGAACGAGCCATGCCGATCGCCCGGGAGTGTGGGTGCTCGCTCGGCACGGTGCGGGCAGCCGTCCGGCGCCTCCATCTCGAAGACCTTGCTCCTCACGTCCGGCCCCCCGCTCCTCCCTGTGCCTCAGCCGAAAACCTGCGAACCCTGTATGTCGATCAAGCTATGTCGCTGGAATCCATGGCCAAGGCGTTGGGCACGAGCCGACGAAGGTCCGTGCCGATCTCAGTCGTTTCGGGATCCGACCCTATCGTCGGCCCGGCTTCCGCGAGACCGACGGAGCATGGGCGGACTGATCGACCGGGGGGCTCTTGCCCGACGGCGACCACAGGAGCTTGACGGCCTGATCGAGGAGATCACCCTGGACGCCTCCCGACGGCTCAGAAGCAGCGCGCCGAAGCCCGGCGTTGAAAGACCATCAGGGTCCCACCGGGGCGAACACCGCCACCGGTACCACGCACTCCTCGAGGGACGTTCCGCCATGAGCCCAACGGGCACGGCTCCCCCGCCCCCACCGTGGGCTCTCCCGAAAACCATGATCGGCCAGCACGACGAGGGGAACCGAGGCTGGCACCGCCGCCAGGGTGGGCAGCACCCGGCGCTTCAGCCCGGCGGCCGCCTCGTCGAGCAGCCCCGCCAGCTCCACCGAGGAGCGGTGCAGCATCTCATCGACGCCCGTGGCAACCGCCACCGAGATGGCCGGCCCTCTGGCCCAGAGTTCTCGCAGGGCTTCTGGCGAGTAGTGGCGTTCCACCCCGACCAGAGCGTTGGACTCGTAACCGAGATGGGGGAACGGCATACCCACCTCCGCGGGCGAGCCCGGGCCGGCGCCGGCGGGCACGGGGCGACCGAGGTACAGCGCCGCAACGGCCTCGGCCGTGCGGGTCGGCTCGGCCACCACGGCCCAATGCTGGCGCCATGGCCGCCCGCCCAGGGCAGAGGACACCTCGTCGCGGAGCTGGTGCCACAGGTCGGCCCGCATGGCGTCCACCAGGAGGGTCGCAACCCGGCCGTGCGCGGCCAGGAGGGGCTGGAGAACGCTCCGGCCCACCTCCCAGATGCGCAGGCTCCCGGCGAACCCCGCCGGCTGGTGCGTGACGAAGGCTTCCTCGGCCTGGCCCGTCAGGCGGCCGGCGGCGCCCGACACCGCCTCAATCGCTTCGGAGGAGACGAGGCTGCCGCCCACCGAGGCAAGCTCAGCCCGGCTCAGCAGCCCGGCAATTGGGGCGACATGCATCGGGTAGATCTCCTCGACCAGTTCCCGGCACGAGGTGCCGGAGAGGCGGCTTTCCACCTCGGCCAGGTGCGCCGCCGCCGACAACAGGTAGCCCAGGGCCTCCAGCTCGCCCGCGTTCAGCAGGGCATGTGCCTCGGCGAGGTGCTCGGGAGCGAGATCCGGGAGGCGCCGGGCGAGCTGCCAATCGGCACGCAGCCTTCGGGTCAACTCCTCGGCGGACAACCGAGCGGGATGGCGGAACAGGCGCTCGCCCGCCAGGGTGGCGGCCACCTCGGCACCGGTTGCGTCGGAAAGGCGCAGCGCTGCGGCCATCTGGTCGCCCAGCAGGCTCTCGGAACCCAGCTTCGCGTCCAGCAGCCTCAGCTCCGCAAGGGGCCCCGGCTCCTTCACTGCCGCGTCGGCGGCTGCCGAAAGCGCCGGTCCCTCGGCAAGCAGCGCCGGCGGGAGCCATGCCGGGGCGCCGGCCCGGGGTGCGCCGTCAGAGGCTTTGCCCCCGCTCCACCAGGCCGCCAGCCAAAAGCCCTCCACCGGCCGGTCGGTCGGCAGGAGCGCAGCAAGCCGGGGAAAGCGCTCGGCCAGGAACTGGACGGTTGCCCCCGCAGCTCGACGCCGCGCGGCCTCCGGCCCGTCGACGCCGGGGAACCCGCCCGGTCCATCGGCGCCCTCCGCCACGTTCGAGCTGTCGACAATCTCGAGATAGCTGCCCGAGGGCAGGTCACCGCTCGGGTCGACCCAGGCCGAAAGCAGCTCGAGCAGGCGCCGCTTGGGGTAGCGGCGGCCGATGAGGTCCTCCCTGAGCGCTGCCAGGTCCCGGCGGACGACGAGCTGACTGCCGCCGAGGACGTCGTGCACGACCGAGCTGAGGCCTCCCTCAAGGAGGTGGGCGAGCGCCAGCCGGTCGGCCTGGTCGGGATGGGCCATCAAGGCCAGGAGTTGGCGAAGATCGCCCGCCAGCTGGTCGCGCCCAAGGCTGGCCAAGTCTTCGCCCGCCGACTCCAGCCGGAGACGGTGCTCGTCGCGGCTCAGCTCGGCGAGGTGCTCGGCCACCCCGCGCTCGGCCACGGCGGCAATCGCGTCGAGGTCGGCGTCGACAGCTCTTTGGCCGAGAGCGAACCCGCACGCACAGCGGGGCTTCCAGGACAGCTCCGCCTCCACCCGCCGGTTGCAGGAGGTGGGCACGGCTGCGGACAGAGCGCGGTCCACCCTCAGGAGGTCGTCGGGGACCGAGACCGCCTGGATCCTCGCCAGCGCGGCCAGCGCCCGGTAGGCGGGTCCGGCGCGGAGGGCGTCGACATCGCCGGCTCGGGACGACCCGTAGAACCGGTCGTGAGCCTCGCGGTACGTGGCAACGTATCGTTGCCGGAACTCGGCCAGCGCGTCGACCAGTTCGCCCACGCGGTCTTCGGCTGCCAGCGACAGGACCTCGTGCACCCGGAGCTTCGCCGCGTCCCGCAACCGAACGAGCGGCGCCTCCGCCGGCGGGAGCACCAGGTCCGGGTGGGCAAGATAGGCAAGGGACTGCTGCACCCGGGGCAGCGCCTCGCGGAAGAACCGTCCCACGGCCCCGACGCGCCGGCTTGATGCGGCCAGGGCCTCGGCGTTGGCCGCAAGCTCGGCGAGGCGGGTGAGCCCGGGGACCGGCGGAAGCTCAGGATTGGTCGCCTCGACCGCAGCAGCCACCACCGCCACATCGTCGGGGACCGTCCCGGTGGCGACGTCGTCGAGCGTGGGGCTCTCCGCCAGCGCCGCCAAGCCGCGTCGAACCTCGGCCAGCTCCTCCTTGCGAGTCGCCATCCAGGCGCGTGCGCGCTCCCAGGCGGCTCGCTGGACCGAGGAGCTCCAGGACTCCAGCTCGCCGAGGCCGACCACCGGCGCCAGCTCCTCGAGGGCCGAGCGAACCGGGGGCTCCACAAGCTCCCCGGCGCTCAACCGGTCGGTGGCTCCCACGGAGGCGAATGGGTCCGTCAGCGGGCGCCGGCCACGCGTTGCCTCGAGCAGCCCCGCCTGTACACACGCATTGAGCATGATCAACGCTTCGGCCTCGGTGAGGCCCACCGGCCCCTCGGCCAGCGCCTGCACGACGGCCGGCGCCGGCACGCCGTCGGGATCCGCGACGAGGCGCAGCGTTTCCGACACGGCAGGGCTTCGGGCCGGGTCCGGCGCGACCACCCACGCCTCACCCCGGCGGCGCACCAGCCCCATCGGCACGAGGTACCCGGTCAGGAGCGGCCGCAGCTGGCTTCGGTCCGCGGCGGCGGTGGTGATCCGCTGTTGTGGGATCACCTCGACGATGAGCTGGCGAACCAGGCGCTCGCCCACGAGCTCCCCCTGCGGCGCAATCTCGCGGTGGCGGGGGTGGATCGCCGAGAGCAGCGGCTCGGCGAAGTTGGCGAGCAGCCGGTCGAAGGCCAAGCCGGCTAGCGACGGGAGGTCCACGGGAGCAGCACCCCCGCCCGCCGCCAGGATGCCCCCGAAGTAGGACCTGCGGAGCAGCTCACGCGCGCGTGCCGCATCGCCCTGGGCGGAGCGCTCGAGGAGGTCGGAGAGGCCGCCGGCCTCGGTGTGTCCCTCCACCTTCGCCTGGGTGAGCACGACACGTCGCGCGTGCAGCTCGAGGGCCGACTCCGAGTCATCCGGCCCCAAGGCGCACGGAGCCCAGATCGCCACGCGCCCAGTAGCCTCGGCCACCGCCCGGGCTTGCTGGCCGAGATCGTCCCTTCCCCCGCCCTCCCCTGCGAGCTCTGGCTCGCCAATCAGCACGGCCCCCTCGGCGCCGATGGAGCGGGCCTGCGCAACGAACTCCTGCGCATCGGCGACGGTGAGCTCCGGCACGCGGACGAAGGCGACCAGCAGGCGACGCAAGGTGTTCTGCCACAACAGCTCACGGCGCGAGGGCCCGACGTCGGCAAGGAGCTGGAGGGGTAGCGCCGGTGAGGAGCCCATGTCGATGAGGGTCCTGACAACTCGCCGGTCGCCCGGAGCGAGCTCAGCGCGCGCTTGGGTCATCCGGGCCAGGGCGGTCTCGGCGGCATTCGCCTCAAGCTCAACCGAGTAGACCGACGGCATGCCCGGCTTGGCGACAACGTAAGCCCCCCGGGCCGCGAGTGGGCGCAGCACCGCCTCCTCGAAGAATGCGAGGTTTGCCCCGGGGTCGAGGCTGCTCACGCGGGCGAGGAGGAGATGGGCAAGTTCCCGGCCGCTGCGGGGGCGTTCGAGCGGAGAGGCGGCCAGCAGGCAGAGGAGCTTGGTCGCCTGCAGGCCCAAGGCGGCGTCCCGCGGCTCGGGGAATACCTCGTGCACTGCCCGCTCCCAATAGGGGACGACCGCCTCTGCCAGCCTCCTCGTCTCGCTGCGCTCCCGGAGGCGCCCGCGGAAATGGTCGAAGACGCGGTCGGGGGTGAGGAGGTCCAGGTACCCGCGGCCCTGCCAGGCGGGGATCCCCGCGGCGGCGTCGCCGATCATCTGGCGGCAGATGAAATCGACCACCCCGCGTTGCTGCGAGAAGACGAAGCGGAGGCCCTCCAGCAGCGAAAGGGTGCCCGGGTGCACCGGGTAGCAGCGAGCGAACCGCTCCAGAGGTACGTCCCACTGGGGGAAGGCGGACTGGAGCGTGCGGTAGGCCTGCTCGATCAAGCCCTCGGCCCCGGGGCGCAGCCGGAGGAGGCGTCCACGAACAAGGTCTTCGACATGGCGCATGGACAGGCCAAGGGTGCGGTAGCGATCACGGACGCGGGTGAGCTCCCGCTGGCTCACGTTGGCGACCTCCTCGATGCTCTCCTGCAACGCGGCGACCACGACGACCGGCCGGCCCATCGCCCATTCGCCCAGGAACTGAAGGAAGCGCAGATCCTCGACGAGGGCGGTGGCCTGCTTGGCCCGGAGGAACTCGCTCAGCTCGTCGAGGACGACGAAGAGCGTCCCTCTCCCCGCCTCTGTCGCCGCCGATAGGAGCGATTCCCACGCGGCGCGCCGGTCGGTGCCCGCGGAGGACTGCTCAGGCTCGCGGCCGAGCGCAGTCCAGGCCCTGCCGAGAGCGAGGTCTTCCAAGATGGCGCCCGATCGGTGCTCGACCAGGGGGATCGGGACGGCAAGGGCGGGGCGAAGCAGCTGCGCTCGCCGCACGATGTCGCGATCCCACCCCGCCGGCAGGTCGCGCTGCGGCTCGGACATCAGCTCGGTGAGGGCGGCAAGGAGGTGAGACTTGCCCGATCCGAAATGGCCCACAAGGAAGAACGCCCCGCCCCGGGAGCCGCCCCGGGAGCCGTCCCGGGCACCCCCGGCGGCGTCCAGGACGGCGGAGAGCGCCGTGAGGACGTCATCGGTGAGGACCAGCTCCGAGAGC
>WNEZ01017779.1_pt1 | contig 12133 bp, 10 predicted proteins | sample 5400521 | NCBI WGS metagenome assembly WNEZ01 (sample SAMN13153339, study PRJNA577476) | soil metagenome | isolation source: 120 cm saprolite under Douglas fir tree site 2 hole 1 replicate 1 | place: USA:California | collected 2015-04-18
ACTGTTCCACCAGCGCCGATCGACGCCCTGAACTCTCCCCTCGCTGGTGAATTGATGGTCAACGGCGTCTCTTCGTAGCCGATGAGCCGTGTCCTGAGCTCGTCGTCGGCGGTGACCGGCGCAACGACCATCGTCAGCAACGCTGCCGTGAGGACTCCTGGAAGCTTCGTGCTTCGCTTCATCTTGCGCTCCTTCAGTGGGGTATGACGTGCAGCTGTTCATGATAAAGACCTGCGAACAACCACTCCCTCTCGGGACGGGATCCGGGGCCACACGACAATTGATTAGTGGGCGCCTTCGTTTCGCATGGACACCCCCGCCGGGATCGATCCGCTCCCCGTCTCACTCTATCGGTGTACTGTTCTCTCGATCAGGTCGGATGCCACGCGAGTCGCTCGATGCGGCCGAGGATCTGCCCGAAGGGGCGCTGAGTCAAGTGGCTTTCGGCGAGCTGGAGGATGTAGTACCGCGCACGTCGGATGAGGCGCCCGCCGGTCTTGAACACCCATTGTTGCAAGCTCGTCAGCGACCAGCTGTGGATGGCTTGGCTGAACCAGCCTCCTGTGGCGAGTATTCATTGTCCTGGGACTGAGCATTCTTCTGTCGCACAATCCCGTTGGGTCATCGCGACCGAGGGCTACCCCAGTTCGCTCAATCAACTCAGCACTGATCATTCAGAGTCTCCACCACTTCCATCGGCGTCAAGAGATCTTCGAAGCTCTCGGTCACGTTGTTCGGTCTGGCGGCCGCCTGTTTCTAATCGAGCGGATCAGCCATCCTCTCGCGGCAAGCTCACCTCAATCATGTGATCAGATCCTAGTCGCGCCTGCAGGCCAGAGAGCAACTCAGCGAGGCGCTCGGGCCGGCCCAGCTGCTAGCGCGTCGGCAGCACGAGCTTGTTCGGGCACCCACCGAATGCGTAGCGGCTTCAACACAAAGAAAGCCAGCAGCGCGCCGAGCCAGTCAAACGCGATCGCCACGATGAAGATGGGCAGCCAGCTTCCGGTGGTCGTCTGCATGATATTCCCCAAGGGAACGAGCAGCGACGCCGTCCCCGCGACCGTGTACAGCAGTCCATAGTTCGCGGTCGCGAATTTTTCGGCCAAAGAGGTCGCCGCACATGGCGAGGAACAGGCTATAAATCTCACCCCAGGCGAAGAACACCAAACCGGAAAACACGACGAATAGGGCCGGGACGTGGGCAAGGCACGGCCCTCTAGCCCAAAGGCGATGAACATGGTGTTCTCGCGACCAATGTGGTCCGAGACCCAGCCAAAGAACGGCCGCGTCACGCCGTTGAGGATACGGTCCAAGGCCAGGGCGAAGGGGAGGGCGGCCATCGAGAGGCCCAGCAGGGATACCGGGACCTTGGCCACCTTGAAGTCCACGGCAATTGGCCCCAGTTGTGCCGTTGCCATCAGGCCGCCCATGGCCAGCATCGTCATCATCACGCACAAGAACCAGAACGGCGGGGCCTTCCAGCATCTCCAGCGGGGTGAAGTCTCGGCTCGACTGCTGGACTTCGGCTTTGGCGACGTCGGGGACCTCGCCCGTCCGGGGAGCGCGCAGCAACAGCTCGCACAGGATCACCACGACTGCCCGATCCCGAAGGACACGAACGCCATAGCCGCGGTTGTTGATCATGGTGGCAATCGGCACAATGGTGAGCGCCGAGCCCGCCCCGAACGCAGCGGCGGTGAGGCCTGCGGCCAGCCCGCGGTGATCGGGGAACCACTTCAGTGCGTTGCCGACACTCGTGCCGTAGACGATGCCCGCCCCAACCCCGCCCACCAGCCCACCTGGGTACAGCATGACGAGCGAACTGGCCCCAGCGTTGATCCACCACGCCGCCCCCACAAGGAGGCCTCCGATGGCGACTTCAAACGGCACGAGCCACGTCTCCGCCAGGACGAACAGGACGAATGCGACGATCGCGGCTTTCCACCAGTGAAACTTGCTGTCGATGAGGTTGACGAACGGCGTCCACCCGTACTGCAGGTTGGCGATTGCAACCATCCCGGCAATGCCGACCACCAATTGCCCCCACCGGGCGCTGGTTGACCCCCGACTCCCCGCCACCGGCTGCGACACGGTTCCCATGCCTATCCACTTCCATTGTGGATCCAAAGCGGGCTCAAGGACCGCCTTCCACGAGCGAGTCAGGCCCTAGCTCCGCGGCCCGGGGCTGACGTCGAAGGACCTGCGAGTGACTCTCGAGCAGAATCACGGAAGAAAGTAAGGGGGCGGCCTGAGCCGCCCCCTGTTTGAGTAGTATGTGAAGACCGGTTCTCCTTAGTCGTCGTCCTCCGGTTCAACTCCTGCAACCGGACCACAGATCTTCCAGATGACGCCGGTTCCGGGAATCTGAACGAGCGGACCATCGGCCCCGACGACGAACTTGGTGGCAGGATCGGACTGGCCGAAGTCCCGCACCGCCCCGTAGTCGACGAGGTAGGCGCACCCGTCCGGACCAAACCGGAGATTCGTCGGCCGGTTGATCCCGCGGATGCCGTCCGGGAACGCCTGCTCGAGCGTGCTGTTATGGGCAAACAGGCTGAGTTTGAGCTGGAGCGGCTCGCCGGGCCGGCTGAAGTTCACGAGCTGGACATCGTGTCCTTCTTCTGGCTTACCATTCCCGGCCGAAAATCCGAAGTCTCCTTCCCGCGCGACCAGCGCTGCTCCGGGCTGGACTACGCCGACGGCAAATGCTTTCGGCACGAAGTCAGTGCCGACGACTGCGACGTCAGCCGGTTCGAGGGCCAGCGGCGACGTGATTGGCTGTGGGGGAAACGCGAGGAGGTGCTTGACCGGGACATCGTTAGTCAGGATTTGGTTAAGGCTCGCCGGTGTGCAGTTGCTGGGTGGGTTGTTGGCAGCCACGCAGAGATCATCACCGGGCCCGCCCACCGGATTGAACACCGCCTGCGTGGAATCCAAGAAGCCAAACCGGTCTGGCCACCCGTGGTAGTCGGGGCTGCCGTCAGGGTTCTGCTGGGCGAGGGCCAGCCGATCGGGCGCATTGTTGGTCGGCCGGGCGCCACGTTCATCTTCGCCGTTCTCCGTGACAAACAAGTTACCCTGCAGCGCATGCTTCTTCGGCGCGAACCGGATCCCGAACGGGTTCCGATACCCCCACGAGAAGGGTTCAATTGTGGCTTTCGGGTTCGAAGCGTCCAGGCGGGCCCGCAGGATGGCGCCGTCACAGATGCCGCGCCCGGTCGCGCTCTCAAACGCCTCCACCGTCGCGCCAGGCCGGGTGACGCCGTGAGGTGAATAGCCACTCGTGCTCTTCCCGTCGCCGGATAGAAACACGTTTTGGCTAAGTGTGATGTTCTGACAGGGGATATCGTGCTGATTATTACCGTTGCCATTGTCGAGGCCGACCACACCCGAGTTGGTCGTCGACCCCTGCGACCAGTAGATCCAGCCATCCTTGAAGGCGAACTGTTCTGACGGGTGGTCGCCGGTCGGCAATCCCGTGATGAAGGGGGTGACCTTGCCGTTGTTGGGATCGACGATCACGATACGGGAGCTGTTGTTCTGGCCGCCCACCGCACGAATGGCCTGGTTCGAGTCAGTGGCGAAGAGCCGACCGCCGTTGCGTCCGTTCTCGAAGGCGATGTCGATCGCCGGACCTGCAGGCTGGAGGCCGCCGCCACTCTGAGTGGGCTTGCCGAGGGGTCCACGGAGAAGCTTTCCGTCCTGGTCGAACACCAGGATGTCGGGTGTGAAGGGATTATCCTTTGCGAAGGTACCGCCGGGCCAGCTGTCTTGTTCGTTGCATCGGCTGGGCAGACCGTGTCCTGACTCCAGCACGAACACCTCGAAGCGCCGGACGTCACCGAGGAACGCGATTCCGGTTGGGCCGTTCAGGCCGGCCTTGAAGACCGAAACCTTGAAGCCGGGCGGAACGACGATGTCCTGGCCGTTATCCGGATTGAAGTGGACGACTTCTGCAGGGCAAATTGGGTTGTGAACATCCGCACTCGCCGGCGATGGCTGCAGCCTCAGTAGGAGTGCAACCAGGAAGGCGAGTGCTGACAGCAACACTGACGCTCGTATTGGACGAACGCTCATGGGGAACCTCCAGCTTCTCAGGACAAAGAAACCAACCCGCAGGGGCCCTGGCATGCTGCGCCTGGCCGCTTGTGACCCATGTTTGCGGACGCGGCGCGTTGGCGGACCCCGAGCGGGCGCAGTCACGCCGGGGACCTAGCAGCAGGAGCGGGGAACTGGTCGAGAGGTTGTTTTCCCAACCCAGCCTCATTGCTGGTCAGACCGTGAGTTCCAACAACGCGCAGTATTCTTTCTTTGACTCAGGTCGCTTGTCAAGAGCAAGTATGCAATCATTGCAGCCTTCTGTGAAACATGTCACGTTCGCGAGTCAGCCGTACGACATGAGCGCCCGTGCGGTTGCGAGGGGAGAAGCGGGATGAAGGTCGACGGACGCGTCAAGCTCATCCTGGGCTTCGCTATTCTGATCGGAAGCGCAGTGATCCGTTTGACGATGCCCAACTCGTGGTCTTCCGGGACCGAGCCTGCGTTTGCGGAAGAGCAGCCGGCCCCCGATCGGCCGCAGTCATTGCTGCTCACGCCGATTGAGCGGGAGGCCATTAGGCGTAACATGGGAACGATGTTGCGGTCGCTCAGTCTAATCTTGCACGGGCTAGCGGTCAGCGACCTTGACATGGTCGAGCAGGCTGCGCGGGCATCAGGCAAGGCAATTGCCATCGAACCGGATCTCGCCACGAAGCTCCCACCGCATTTCGTTAACCTCGACACAAAAGTGCACACGCGATTCGATCAGATGGCCGACACAATAAAGACCGGCGATCGTGCTGATCTCCTGAAGCGGCTCGCTGCGCTAACGGGCTATTGCGTCGCCTGCCACGAAATGTACCGAGTCGCGGAACGGCGATAACGATGCTGAGACGTCTCGGCTAGCGGGAGCTTTCTGGTAGCGGCGCGGGCAATAGTTTGTCGCGTGGATCCGGGTCAGAGGGCGGAGTGAGTGGTGCGGACGGCGGCCGCGGGGCGTGTCGCAGTGACTGTTCAAGCTCGGGTGTGACTCGGCGCATCTGGTCCGTTATGCGAGACGCGTCGAGAGGGGTGCCGACCAGCCGCGGCGTAATCAGGAGCAGAAGCTCCGTTTTTTGAAGGGTCCGGTCTGTCGAGCCGAAGAGATAGCCCAGGATCGGGATCCGGCTGAGCCAGGGGATGCCCGACCGGATGATGGTGCGCCGGTTCTGGATGAGGCCACCGAGCACCAGCGTCTGGTTATTGAGCAGGACGACCGACGTCTCGGCCTCGCGCTTCGTGAATCGCGGCGAGTTGATGGGCGGGGGTTCGTTCGCGCCGACCTCGTTGACCTCTTGCTTGATGTCGAGCGCGACCGTGCCCTGCTCGCCGATGCGGGGCGTCACCGTCAGGATGATGCCCGCGTCGCGATACTCCACAGTCTGGGTGATCGCGTTGCCCGTGATTCCGCCGGTCGCCACCGGCACCTGCTGAGACGTGACGATGGGCACCGAGGTCGACACGTTGATCACGGCCTTCCGGTTCTCGGTGGTCATGATGGATGGGTTCGAGAGCACGTTGACCTTATCCTCGGTGGCGAGCGCGTTGAGCGCGGCCAGGAATTTGTCGGCGGCGAAGGTGAAGACGTTGAAGCCGACCGGGACAGCACCGCCGAGGGGGATCAGACTGGAGGCTGGCCGCCCGGGGAGTGTTCCGGAGGGTGAGGAGCTGAGATCGAAGCGGCCGGAGCGGATGGCCCACTCGATGCCAAGCTTCGTCTCGTCGGTCAGCGTCACTTCCGCTGCCAGGACCTCAATGAGCACTTGGCGCGGCATCTTGTCCAGTTTCTTGATGGTCTCTTCGATCTCCCTCCAGAGCCGTGGATACGTGGTCACGATCACGGCATTGGTGACCTCGTCGGCGACGAAGCGGATCTCGATCATGAGCGGTGTGCCTTCTCCGGAGACACCTGGGAAGCCGATTCTGGGCGGACGGGCGCCGCCCAGACCCGCAGAGGGAGAGGAGAGCGGCGGTTCCAGCGGCGCCGCCGGAGGCGGGGCGGTGGTGGGCATACCGTAAGGGCCGGAGATGCTGGGTGCCCCCACAGGCCGCTGAGTGCCGGTGATGGATGGTCCTCGGTCGCCCTGGCCATAGATCGCATCGAGTGTCGTGGCCAGGTCCCGGGCCTTGGTGTTCTCGGCGAAATAGATGAACACCCGCCGGCCACCGTAGATGTCCACATCGAGCTTCTCGATGAGCCGGCGGATCGTCTCCATGTCCTGCCTACGGGCGTGGACGACGAGTGAGTTGGAGCGACGCTCGGCCACGATCAGCGGGCGGTAGCCGGCTAATCCCGGCTCGCCGCCCGGCCCCGGCGGACGCGGTGGGGTCGGAGTCGGCTCCGGCGCCGGAGCGAGGGGGGAATGATCTGCAGCTCGTTCAGCGCCACCTCCACATCCACGAGCTTTAGAATGTTGAGCAGGCGGCGGATGTTGGCGGCGGTGTCGGTGATGATGAGCAGGTTGGTCTCTCGGTGGGCCGTGACCACGCCCTGCGGGGGCACGAAGGGGCGCAAGAGGCTGACCGCGTCGGTGGCACTAACGTACCGGAGAGGTACGATCTGTGTGCGGATCTCGTCATCCGGGAGACGGGGATCGGGCTCTCGTCCGACGATGATGGTAACGGGTACTTGAGGTGCCGCCTCTCGCGGAATAATCCGATAGACATTCCCGGACCGCACAGCCGCCAACCCACTGACATCGAGAATGGTGAGCAGGACGTTGAAGATCTCTTCGCTCCCGATCTTCGAGAATGTCTGTACTGTGATCTTCCGACCGCGCACCCCGGGCCCGATGACATAGTTGAAGCCGACGATCTCGGCTACGGCCTGAACCACAACTTCCACATCCGCATTGTCGAAATTGAAGATGAACTGTTTTGAGGGTGACGAGCTCGGAGCGGTTAGGGTCTGGGGAGGCGCAGTCTCACCCGGCAGAGGCGGCGTTCCCGGTGGAATCGGCGAGGGTGCCGGCGGTTCGGCTGTCTCTGCGCGCGGTGTCGGGGCGGCGGGTGATGAGCCGGGTGAGGCTTCCGGAGTTGGAGCGACCGGCTCAGGTTGCACCGCTTCCAGTGCCGGCTGGGGTGCCGATCGCGTGACGGCCTCGGTTGTCACCTCGATCGTGGTCGCAGGACTTTCTGCCGGCAACCGCGCGGCCCGGGCACAACCCGATACGATGAGGAGCAGCTCGGCCAAGCAGAAGAGCCGGACAGTGAGCGCGGCGAGCTTGGAGTGGGCCGTCATCGCGGACTGGTTGGCCTACGGGTCCGTCAGGCTGACGGGCGCAGGTGCCCCTGGCACCGTCTTCGTCGTCTTCGATGCTTGACCCGGCGGGAGGAGGTACCCGGCCACGGTGAGCGTGGTAACGAGCCCCCGAGGTTGGCCGACCGCCGTCACGCGAATCCTGAGACTCTTGAGCGTCACGAGGGGGGCGGCGCGCTCTTGCCTCCGCTGCAAGTGATAGAGGAGGGTAACGGTCTCGCGGACGTTGCCCGCCACGGTTATCTCGATCGGCACTTCCTGGAGACCCGCCAACTCCATGGCCGGAAGGACGCGCTCGCTCCGCGCTTCAACGCTCGCGCGGGCCGCCACGTCCTTGACGAACTTCTGCAGCTGCGAGGCGGCAAGCGGCGCGGTTGGTCCGGGAAGCAGGTATGAGGATTCATCCTGAAGTCGTGTCGTCGTGGTCTCTAGCTCGGCGGCGAGCCGCGCACGCTGGGCGACCAAGAGCCGACGGTGCTCGAGCGTCGCCTCGCGAGCTGGGATCAGCTCAGTCAGTTCGTGCTGTCGATCCATGAGTGGAGCCACGACATAGACGTATCCGGCCACCGCGAGAGCGGTAGCGATACCCAACCCGATCAACGATCGCTCGCGGTGGGTCAGCGAGACCAAAGTCATCGGTCTTTGCCGGTCTGGCGGCCGGCGCTTGGCACGCCAGCCGGAGCCCGGTCGGATTGGCCCTTCCAGGCTGCCTTGAGACGAAACTGATCCTTGTCCTGTGCCTTCGTCACGGGGGAAGTGAACTCCACCTGCGCTAGGCCAGAGGAATTCTCGAGGAGCGGAATCAGCTGACTGGCGGCGCTAGCCTGGCCGGCAATCTCGACGCCCAGGGTGTCCAGGCTGAGCGATTGAATCCAGGCGTCGTGCGGCAGCACGTCGGTGAGCTCACGCAACAGAGGGAGCGCCCGGATTCCCTCACGCTGAACGGACTGAAGCGTGGCCAGGAGCTGAGTCTTCTGGCGCAACTGCGCGCTCAATTGCTCGACGGCCTTGACCTCGGGGTCGAGGTGCCGAATCTCGAGCGAGAGCCGATCGAGATAGCGCTCTTTCTGATAGTTCTGCGAAAGCAGGAGGGTACCGCCGAGCAGACCGACGATCGTCGCGATAACCACCGTGACCACTTGGCCTCGCGACGGCGTCGCCGGGCGCAATTCTGAGGGCAGCAGATTCAATCTGGGTCGACGGGAACCCATGGCGACCCCCAGCGCCAGTAACGCCGTGCCAAGATTCTCTACGGGAAGGGCGGACACCAAGGCTCTGGCGGCGGGACTGTAGGGGGGCTCAGAGACCGGTGCCAGTCCCGCGAAGTTCCTCGAAGGTAGATCGCGGGATGTGTCGTCTCCTGACAGCCACAGGGCGTCGCAGCCACTCCAATGGACGAGCGGGAGGCTGTGGCGGATCTCGCGCGCGAGCTCGTCGGCGCCGTTCGCGGCGACGGAGCGGCTTGTAAGCAACGTGCGCCCGTCGAGGAACAGCAGATCGGCTCTCCCGTCGTGACGATGCGCCCAGACAGTGCGCTGGGCCGACAGTCGGCGCGGGAGGAGCGTCAGAAGATCGTGGCAGGCCACGGTGAGTGCGAGGGGCCGGCGCTTCGAGTCGGCCACAAGCTTGAGGAGCCGATCGACCACCGGGTGCTCACAGGCCACCACCAGCGCACGGCGCCGGCCCTCGGCGGTGTTGGGCAGCTCGGTCCAGTCGAACCGCATGTCCTCCGACGGGAACGGCACGTGCCGTTCCAACTCGAACCCCACCATTTCGCCGAGGTCCCCGCCGGCGGTACGTGGTAGCTCGATGGTCTTTACCACGGCGAGCCTCCGGTCGAGACCCAGGCGGATGCCTCGGCCGGTGAGCTCGCGCGCCTGGAACTCGGCCCCGAGTGCGCGCGCGGGGTCCTCGGGAGCTTCGATCGTGAAGTGGTCGAGGCGGTTCCGAGCCCTCACCACGATCGCAGTGAGTCGGCCATTATCGAGGAAGAGCCCGATCCGCATCACTCGCCAGTCCCGGGCCGCCACGAGAGGATGGTGACGCCCGTGGAACCCGTTTGCCGACCCCGCTGGACAATGGCGACGACGTGGCCGCGGGGAGTGCCGGCCACGAAGCCCTCGGCCTCGATCCGGAACGTGGCACTGGTCCCCGCGGTGAGACCCCGACCGGCAAAGCGCCCTGGAACCGTGGCGTAGGGCGCGCGGACACGGGTGCGGAGCACCTCTTCGATCTCCACATTCGACAGACCAAGTGCCTTGAGCACCTGCGCCGATGCCGTGTTGAAATTGACGGTACTCAGCCCGGCAACGGTCACGAGATCGCGTAGCCCGGGGTTCCCAGGCGTACCGAAGTAGAGCTCGCGGGTGATACCCCGGATCTGCAGGAGTTCTGCGGTGTCCTGGAGGTCGCCGTTGCGCGAGCGATACGGGACCGGCAGGCGCAGGTAGTAGTCCTCGCTCTCGGCGCCGTTGAGGCGATGGATCTCGTCGGCATCCCGCCAGTCCTGAATCGAGTCGTTGATGACGTCACGCTGCGGCTTGTCAAGGCCGAGGGCGGCGAGCAGGCGGTCCAGCCGCTCAGGCGTAGCCGTGTTGATGTCGATTCGCGCGGTCTCGTCGCTGATGCGGTAGGAAAACTCTCCGGGCCCCAGCGGCACGTGCACGCGCACCAGAGGAGGCAGCGGTCTCGGGAGCGTTTGCCCCGGCACGGAACGGTAGAAGACGAGCTGGCCGGCCGGGTTGAGCGCGGCGATCTGAGCCTGGCTCAGGATCTCGCGGATGGCCTGCTGGATCCCGGCCTCGGCCAAATGCGCCGCGATCACTCCATCCCGGTAGGACCGGACCATCGAGGCCTCTAAGCGCATGGAGAAGGCGAAGTCGGTGACCACCACTGCGAGCAAGGCCAGCACCAGCATGACGGCTAGCAGCGCGAAGCCGGGCTCCGCCCTCATGGCACGACGACCGCCCGGATTGGAAAGAGGAAGGAGGCTTGCTCGATGCGGCGGCTTCCGGCTGCAGTCGTCAAGGTGATTTCCACAGCGCGCGGCAGAGTGTCCTCCGTGCTCATGTCCCAGTGTTCCTGCCAGGCCTCGGGGCCGTCGCCGAGATAGCGAAAGTGCACGCCGGTGACTGCCGGGTCCACGACGAGCGGCGTGAGACGGTCGAGAGGGCCCTGATTGGGCAGCACTTGTTGGCGCAGGGCCAAACCCTGGGGATCCAAAGACAGGGTGACCGCCATGAATGCTATAGGTACCGGGGCCGGAAAGGGCGGCGAGAGCGTGACGAATATCAGGCGGTCGGGCTGGCCGTCGAACAGGATGCGCGGCTCCTCTCCCTGGCTCGGCGCTCCCAGATAGGGGAAGCTGCCCGCCAGCGCCTGGTCGAGGAGTTGCGCCAGGCTGCGCCGATGCTCGAGAACAGCCGCTCGTTCCTCCCCTCGGCTCCAGGCCATCAGGCCTATGCGGAGGCTGCTGAACATGATGACGAGCAGGACAGCCACCATGCTGAGGGCGATGACCAGCTCCAGGACTGTAAAGCCACGATGCTGGCGCTGGGTCATCGAGCCCGGCTCTGCGGCGTCGGACTGCCTGGTGTCTCGGCCGTCGCGCGCAAGCTTGCCAGATCGAGCGAGCGATTCGTTCCCCAGCGCACGGCGACCGAGAGAGCGTAGAGGCGAGGCTGGGGTCCGGCGCCCGGCGTCAGTTCCTCCGGCATGGACAAGAGGACAATGCGGCGTTCCCACCGGTATGCGCCCTCTCGGCCGACGTCCACGCGCTGCTCGATCGCATCGGTACTGCGGATGATCCGGTCCGCTAGAAGCACAGCCTGCTGGTATTCGTCCGAGAGACGCAGTAGCCGCAGGCCTTGTGAGGCGAGCTGCATGAAGGTCACGATGGCGAGACCCAGAATCGCCGAGGCCACCAGGACTTCCAGCAGACTGAATCCCCGCTTCACGACGCTCCTCGGTGCGTGGCTACGCGGCCGGTCAGCCTATCAACGGTCACGACGTACGGGGACGACCCTGGCATCTCGATTCTCAAATGCCCGCCGCTCGACATCCCCTGCGGGAGGAAGATGATCCGGCGCATCGAGAGTGGTTCAGCCTCGATGCGCACCCGCGGCGATACCGCGCGGGCCGCCTGGACTCTGCCGTCCGCCCTCGGGCCGGCCGGCCGAAGCAGCAATGCCCGCGCGTCGGCGTCGAGCACGACCTCATAGGGCTCCTGGCGTGTGACCGCCTGCTCGCGAGCGGAGCGGAGGAAATTCGCCACTGCGGCCGCCTCCGCACGAGCCTTCACTCGGTCGGCGGTACGGCCGACAGCTGGCGCCGCGACGGCGGCTGCCACGGCGAGCACGAGCAGCACGACGACCAGTTCGATCAGGGTATAGCCGCGGGTCACTTGGCATCCCACGAGGTTACGTCCGAGTTCTCACCCTCACCCCCGGGTGCTCCGTCCGCCCCCAGGGTCCAGATGTCATAGTCACCGTGGTCCCCCGGGCAGCACTTGTACTGGTATGGTCGGCCCCAGGGGTCGAGTGGTACGAAGTTCTTCTTGAGATAGGGACCGTTCCAGTTCGGCATGTTGGAATTCTGCACCAGCGCCTGCAGCCCTGACCCCGCTGGCGGGTAGGAGCCCACGTCCAGCCGGTATTGATCCAGCGCCGCGCCAAACAGCTCGATCTGTGCCTTGGCCGTCGCCTGCTTGCTCTGGCCGACGCGGCCGAAGAGCCGCGGCCCCACCAGGCCCGCGAGCAATCCCAAGATGATGATGACGACGAGCAGCTCGATCAGGGA
>WNEZ01004505.1_pt1 | contig 12131 bp, 3 predicted proteins | sample 5400521 | NCBI WGS metagenome assembly WNEZ01 (sample SAMN13153339, study PRJNA577476) | soil metagenome | isolation source: 120 cm saprolite under Douglas fir tree site 2 hole 1 replicate 1 | place: USA:California | collected 2015-04-18
CCGTAATCGTGGAGAACCGTGCGGGTGCCGACGGCATGATCGGGACCGAGGCAGTGGCCAAGGCGGCGCCGGACGGATACACGCTTCTATTGTCATTCTCGGGTCCGTTGAGCGTTGCCCCGAGCCTGTACGCGGGACGAGTCCGATACGACAGCGAAAGGGACTTTGCGCCGATTACCCAAGTTGCGCGCGCAACCTTGATTCTCACGGCGAGCGCACAGCTTCCGGCAAATGACTTAAAGCAATTCGTCGACTACACCCACTCGCATCCGCGCACCGTCGCGATCGGACACGTGGCCGGGATTATCTCTCTCCTTGCGCTGCGCACCAAGCAGGTTACCGGGGCGGATGTCGAGCTGATCCCCTACAAGGGGGTGACGGCACTCTGGACTGACCTGCTCGGTGGGCGCATCCACGCGGGAATTGAACCCATGAGTTCCGCCCTCCCTCAGATTCAGGCGGGCAAGCTGAAGGCCCTTGCAACTTTTGGCAGCTCCCGCTCGGTGCAGATCCCGGACGTGGCGACAGTGCGCGAGCAGGGCTATCCGGAAATGGAAGGCGAGGGATGGAACGCGCTCCTGACGCGTGCCGGCACGCCGCCCGCGGTGATCGACCGTCTCAATCGGGAAGTCGTGCGCATCCTCTCGCTGCCCGAGGTCCAGCAGCGGCTGCGCGGCGTCGAGATCAAGACGAGCGATCCCCAGACCGTCGCCCGCATGATTCGCGAAGACACGATTCGCTGGACGAAGGTGATTCGCGAGTTCGACGTGAAGCCCGAGAACTAGACGCACGCCACCGACTGACTCACGTCAAAGAAGTATTGCCGAGAATTTCCGGTACCCAATTTTGTCCTCTAGGGGAGCTGACCGGGGCTCGAACCTTCAGCCAGTGAACGTCCGGTATTGGCCGAAAGCAGCCGCTTTGAAGTTGCTTTTGCCTTACCCGATCCTGAACAACCCCCGCTCGACTCGATGCAGGCGCTCGAAGCCCGTTTCGGTGACCAGCACAAGTTCGCCGACCTGCACTCCGGCTTTCTGATCGGGCGTGATCACGTTCGGTTGCACGACGCAGGTCATTCCCGCTTCTAAGGTCATCTCGGGGAGCGGCCCGGCCGGGCGGCTCTTGGAGCCGAGCACAGGCGGAAAATAGCCGCCGCCGAATCCGTGCATCAGGTCATCGTATACAGTGAAGCCGGCGTCCTCGATGACGCGCGCGGCGTCGATGATTTCCTGCATCCTGGTGCCGTGGCGGATGACGCGGGTCACGGCATCGAACGCCGCCTCCGCCGTCTCGTGGAGCTTGCGGAAGAGGGGCGTCGGTTCGGACGCCACGGTGAAGGTGCGGAGGATCTGCCCCGGGTAATCGAAGAATTGAGCGGTGATCTCGGTGGCGATCATGTCGCCCGGCCGCACCTTGCGGCTGGAAGCGAATTGGCGCGGCACGCAGTACTCCGGGTTCGCCATCGGCGTGACGAGGAAAAAATGGATGTAGGTCACCCCGCCGTGCGGGTGATAGGCCGCTTCGCAGATGGCGCCCAGCTCGTGCTCGGTCATTCCGGGCCTCGCTTCGCGCCGCAATCCCTCGATCGCGAGATCGGTGAGCGCCGCCGCGATACGCATCCAGTCGATCTCCTCGCGCGACTTCACTAGCCGCAGGCGCACGTACTCGCGGTTGAGATCGACGAGCGCACCGAAAACGGCCTCGAGCTTCCTGGATTTCGAAAGGCCGAGGGCGCCCATCAGGCCGACGCGCTTCGCGCCGCGCGCCCTGAGGTCGGCGATCGCCTTGTCGATGCCCCGGTGCTCGCCCCAACGCACCTCGGTGTCGCGCGCGAGCTTGCGCGCGAGCGGCCAGTGGTTGTACCACTCGACGTACATCACCTGCGGCTCTCGCGGCGCGACGATCGCGTAGGCTTCGACCGTGGCGGGCCACGAGGTGAGCCAGGCGACTCCGGTGCCGGCGCGTTGCTCGCCGCACATGAGCAGATGGTCGACTTCCGCCTCCTCCATGACGCGCGCGAGCGCCGAGCGGCGCCGCGCCATCTCGGCGTCGGAGAAGCGCGGATACTCCGCCGCGTGGATCGCGGCGAGCCTCGCGTCAAGATTCAGCGGACCGGGCATGCGGGAGCGCGGGGTTTTTCTTCTGGCGTACTTTGGGCGGCGCAAGTGTAACCCGGGCGGACTGCAAGCGGTTCTGGAAGCGCGTCTTCACGCTTGCGGGATGCGCCTGTCGGGCAGGGGCGACAGTGCAAATGGGCGCTTGCGAAATTCGTTTCATTCCGAGAAACTTATCGGAGTCGTCCTGTGTCAGAGGTGGATATTCTCAAGGAGGAACGAATCATGAAATGGAACAGAAAAGGACACGGCGCCTTTTCCGCCGTGACCGCGGGCGCGCTCATGCTGGGCCTGAGCGCTTGCGATCAAATCCAGTCGCTGTGGAAGAGCGAAGAGAAAACCAATCCCGCCACCGGCGCAGTGGCTCAGCCCAAGCCCGCCGAGGGAACGATCCAGGTGGCGAAACCCGTCGAACTCCCGAAATCCATCGAGGCACCCAAACCTCCCATCGACGAAAACGCGGTGCTCGCGAAGAAGATCAAGTCGGCGCTGGGCGCCGACCCGGCACTGAAAATCCTCGCGATCGACGCCGCGGTGTCGGACGGCGCGGTGACGCTCTACGGGACCGCGAACAACCGGGCGCTGCGGGAAAAGGCCGCGAAGGTCGTGGCGGACGTTCCGGGAGTGAAGTCGGTGAGGAACGAGCTGGTGATTGTTGCGGGGTCGTGATGGTTTAGGTTGCACGGCGTCCAAACCGAGAGACGTTGATCTTTTCGACTCAGCGACTGTGGTCCGAAAAGTACTATAAATATATACAGTTTGTCGAGACTTGGACACCCTGTAGAAACCGACAGGGTTTCAAGCAGTTTTTTTTCCAGTATTCTCTTCGCTACCTCTCTTAGGCAGCACGCCGGGAGAAGAACCACAACGTAGCGGGGAGGTTTTGCCGTGGGACCCCTGTCGGGTCATTTGGCGCGGTTTGGCCGGGCGTGGCTTTGCTCATTCGGTCTGCTGTGGGCCGCAACGGCCCAGACTCAGGCGTTATCACCTGAAGTTTCGCGCGGATTGTTGTGGCTGCAAAGCCAGGTCCAATTGGACGGTACGCTGGCGAACGAAGGTACGTCGATAGCCACCGCGCTTCAGAACCGCACCGAAGCGGCGCAGACCCTCAAGACGCTTTCCACGCTTCCCGCGAACCTCGCCGACGCGATCGTGGGCGAGACCGAAGGCAACACCGAATATCTCGCGCGCCGCATCGTATCTCTCGCCCTGGCCGGACGGGATGCTTCGGCGCTCGGCTCGGCGTTGTCTGATCGTCAAAACCCCGATGGAGGTTTTGGCGGCGCGCCGGGCTACGATAGTAACGCGCTCGATACCGGCTGGGCGCTCATCGCGCTCAAATCTGCGAAAGCCTTCACCCCTGTTTCACCGGCGCTCGGCTACCTAATCTTCGCACAGGCGTCCGACGGCTCGTACTCCGCGCCAGGTCGGCCCGATGTCGAAGCCACCGCGATTGCGGTGCTTGCGCAGCGACTGTATGTGAGCCAGTTCAACGATGTCATAGCAACGATTTTTCGCGCGGTGGGCTATCTTCTGGCGCAGCAGTCGCCAGTTCAGCTGTGGGGCGATTCTGCGTCCCTTACCGCCACGGTCTACGAGGCGGTTCACGACTTCGTTCCGCTCGAACCGACTGCTACGGCGGTGCGCGGTTTTCTGATGGCGCGTCAAGGAAGCGAGGGCAGCTGGGACAGCGGCGATCCGTTTTCGACCGCGCTCGCGTTGCGCGCGGTATTGCTTGCCAGCACCGCGCCGGCCAATCCGACCCTCGCAATCATCACGGGCAAGGTGATCGATAGTCAAACGCGGCTGGGCCTGGACGGTGTGACCGTCACGCTCTCCGGTCCGTCCAATCCGATCCTGACCGCCACTTCGGCCGGTTCGTTCGAATTCCGGGACCTCTTTCCGGGCACCTACACTCTACAGTTGTCGCTCGATCAGTACGGCGTGATCTCGTTCTCCACGATGCTGCGTGCCGGGCAGACGGTCGATTTCGGCGCGATCGCGCTGACGAAGAACGGGCAAGCGACGACCGGCATGGTGCGCGGCACGGTGAGCGACGCCACGACGGGTCTGCCGCTCGCCGGCGCTTCGGTCAGTCTGAGCAGCGGACAGGTCGCGACGACGGACGCCTCCGGAAGCTACCAGATCTCCAACATCACCCCCGCCAATCTGATCGTGATCGCCAACAAGAGCGGTTACGCGAGCGCCCCCGGGAGCGGGACCCTGGTCGCGGGCGGCACGCTGCTCTTCTCGCCCAGCCTCTTCCCGGTGACGCAGAGCACAGGCGCCGCGATCGAAGGCGTGGTCACGGACGGCACCACCCATGCCCCGCTCCAGGGTGCTGCGATCACCGTCACCGGCTCGACGCAGGCGGGCGCCACCACCGACCCCCAGGGCCGCTACCGCATCGCGCCGCTGACTCCGGGCCTGATCACGGTGAGCGTCGTGCGCGCCGGATACCGCAGCGCCAGCTCCACCGTGACGGTGGATGCCAACGCAACCCTTGAGTACTCGCCCGGCCTGCAACCCCCGAGTTCGGGCACGGCCAAGCTGTTTGTCGTTTCGGTCCAGGGCGAGCAATCCACGAATCAAGTGTTCCGGTACGAGCTCGCGGGGCCCACGAGCAGCCCCGTCCTCGCCTTTACCCTGACTCATCCCAGCTTCGACAAGCCGTGCTGCCTCGCATTCCGCGAGACGGGCGAGATGTTCGTCGTGAACCAAGGCACTCCTTCCCCGGGCAACTTCGGATCGATCTCCCGCTTCTCCGATCCCGGCGGGTTGCCGACGTTCAGCGCCACGATCGGCTCGGGCGCCTTCAGCGCTCCACATTTTGCGACGTTCAAGGCCGGTGAGGTGTTCGTCGCGCAAAGATTCGGCAACAACGTGCTGCGATTCACGTTCGACAGCACCGGCTTCCCGGTGTCGAACGGGGCCATCACGGCGGGTCTTGGCAACACAGCGCCGCGCGGCGTCATCGCGCATCCGGCTACTGGCGAGCTGTTCGTCACCGAATGTTGCGGGATCAACGAAATCAACCGGTATGTCTTCGACGCCCTCGGGAACGCCGTTCCGAACGGCGTCATCACCGGGGGAGGTCTGAACAGTCCGCACGACATGGCGTTCAGCGCGCGCGGCGAGCTGTTCGTCGCCAATGCCAACGGCAACAGCGTTTCGCGCTTCGCCTTCGACGCGGCGGGCAATGCGTTCCCCAACGGCCAAATCGCCGGCGACGGGCTCAACACCCCGACTGGCCTGGATTTCAGTCCCTGGGGCGAGCTGTTCGTCGCAAGTCAGGGCGCACCGGTCGTCGCCCGTTGGCTCTTCGATGCATCGTTCAACGCCATCCCGAACGGCTCGTTCTCCACGCCTGTCACCCTCGGCGATCTCCAGTTTCTGCCGAGCGTCCCGGGCGCGAGGGGCGTGGCGCTCGACGCGAGCAACGATCAGCCGCTCGCCGGCGTGACGGTCCAGGCGATCGTAGGCAACACCTCGCGCGCGATGGCGACCGGCGCCGACGGGCGTTTCGAGCTCGACGGGCTGCCGGCAGGGCAGGCGCAAATCAGTTTCACGCTGACCGGCTACCTGACCCAGAATTTCGCGCTCGAGCTGTCGACGCTGACCGACATCGACATCGGCCCGGTGCGCCTGCGCAAGGCGAACGTGGGCACGCTGCTTCCCGATCTGGTCGTGCGCTCGGTCGACACGCAGCAGGTCGTGAGCGATCCGCGTTCGTTCGCATTGAGCGGCGCGCTCAATGCGACCATCGCCAATCAGGGCACCGCCCCCACGACCGCGGGATTCAACGCACGCGCGTTCTACGACGCCAACCGGAACGGCGTCTACGACGCGGGCGTCGACGTCGTGCTCGGCGAAGGACAGACCGGCGACACGCTGGCGGTCAATGCGACCGCGCTAGTCTCCATCCCGCTGACCGGCACGCTGCCGTTCCGCGACGCGCCGATCCAGGTGTGGGCGGACAGCGATCAGAGCGTGGTCGAGACGAACGAGCTCAACAACGTCAGCGCCGCTGCCTGCCAGGTGACGCCTGCGCCGACGACGGTCAACATCGCCCCGACCAACGGCATCGCGACGGCGGACGTGTTCATCGACTTCTTTCACAGGCCGCAACTGGCCATTGACGGCGACCGCCTTGGCACAATGTGGAACGCAGGAAGTTTCGCCTCGAGCACGAGCCCCCACTGGCTGGTAGTCAACCTGCAGCGTCCGTTCAAGGTCAGCGCCATCTTCCTGAAGGATATCATCTGGAATCCGTCGAGCCCCTTCCTCGGCTTCAACAACATCTACAACCTCTACGTCGGCAACGACGGCGTGACGTATACCAAGATCGCCTCGGGAACGCTGACCGAGAGCCTCGACCCGGCGCTCAACTCGGCATTGATCCCGATCCCGGACGCCTTGTCGACGTTCCAGTTCGTGAAGTACGAGGTCGTGGGCGGCTCGCACTGGGCGCACCTGATGGACATGGAGATTCTGGCCCTGCAGCAGGCGCCCCCCGTGACGGCGAGCGATCTCACCGCCTCGACGCTGCGCCTGACCGACCTCGGATCGGGACAGCTGCGCCTGAGCGCCCGCATCGGCAACGGCGGAGCGACGGCGTCGCCCGCGACGACCGCCTCCTTCTACGACGGCGATCCGACGCAGGGAGGCGCTCTGCTCGGCAGCGCCGCGGTTGCCGCGCTGCAAGCCGGGCAGTTCGTGGACGTCAATTTGCTCGGGGCATTGAGCATTTCGGGCCGCAACGAGCTCTTCGCGGTGGTCGATCCTGCGAACCAGATCGCGGAGTGCCGCGAGGCCAACAACACCATCTCGGCGCCGGCCCAAGCGGCCCTGAGCGGAGGCATCGCCATCGCAACCGACGCCTCGAGCTACGGCGCGAACGCGCGGGTCCGCGTGTCGGCCGCGGTCGTCAACACGAGCCCGCTGCCGGCAACCTATACCGTGAAGATACACATCGAGGACGGCAGCGGCGCCATCGTCGCGACCTTCCCGCCGCATGCCGGCGTGACGCTCGCCGCCGGGGCGAACACCATCGTGAGCGAAACTTGGAACACGGGGTCGACGCTCGCCGGAGCCTACCAGGCGAAGGCGGAGCTGCTCGACGACGCGGAGCAGCCTTACGCGTCGGCGACGGCGCCTTTCAGCATCAGCGCCGGCGCGGTTACGGTATCGGCCAAGGTCAGCGTCGACAAGCTCAGCTATCAGCCGTCGGAAACTGTGCAGCTGACGAGCCGGCTCGCAAACCTCACCGAGAACCAGATGCTCGACAACCTCACGGCGGTGACGACGGTGAGCAATCTGGACGGCACGCCGCGCCTCACGCGCTCCGAGCCGATAGCGCAGCTCCCGCAGAGTGCCTTGAGGGATTTCAACTACGCGCTGCCGCTCGGCTTCGCCTCGGCGGGGACCTACAACGTTTCCTTGAACCTGAGCGACGCGCTCGGGACGCTGCTCGCCTCGAGCAGCACGAGCTTCACGGTGGGATCGAGCGCAGTAAGCGGCAGCGGCCTCACGGGTACCGTGAACGCTATGCCCAAGCCAGTTCCGTTCCGCGACCCAATCACCTTTAACGCTGCGGTAAACAACCTAGGTAACGCCGACATTGCGGCTTTGGGAGCAAAGATTACGATCGTCGATCCAGCGGCGGAACGGGTGCTGGCAGAATTCCCGGTGACCCTTACTGTCACACGCGGGCAGTCGGCAGCGCTCTCCTTCACCTGGCCCGCCAATGCGACGGTGGGCGCGACCTATGTGGCGGTGCTTACGGCGACAGTCGGCACAGCGACCCTCACCCTGGCGCAGGACGCGTTCACGGTAGCCCCGCCCCTGACGCGGGTGACAGGAACGCTCGCGGCTATTCCGAAGCAAGTACGGCAGGGTGATGCGGTGGCTCTCAACCTCGCCGTGACGAATGTCGGCTTCGGGGCAATTATCGGTCTGCCGCTCTCGGTGACGGTGGTGAATTCGACCACGCAGCAGGGGATGGCGCAATTTGCAGACGGCGCCAACGTCGGATTACAGAGCATCTACCAGAAGGTATTCAGCTGGCCCGCGACCGGTGCGGTGGGCACGAGCTACACGGCGACACTCAGCGCCTCGGTGAACGGGACTGCTCAGACGCTCGCCCAGGACAGCTTCACGATCATTGCCCCACTGGTGCGACTAGATGTGGCGCTGGCGAAGCTCAAACAGGCGCGGGTGCTTGTGATGCTCTCATGCCAGCCGGACCATGACCACGAAGAGCAGGACGACGGCAGCACGTATGGCCGCGGGCGTGACAACGCCGACGGACGCTATCCCGGGCACGATGACGATTACGGCAACCACGCGCAGGACAAGAGCGACCTGTGCAGCGCGAAGCGGAAACTGTTCCTAGAGGACTACCTGAGCGACCTGGGCATCACGCATCTCATCACCACTTCGGAAGCACAGTTCAAGCGCGCCTTCCGCAGCGGCCAGTACAACACCTACTGGATTACGGGTGGGAGCGAGAAGCTGCACCACGACCTCGATGACGAGCTGCGCGAAGCGATCTACCGCGGTGATGCGCTCCTCCTCGATGGCGCGCACGACGAGCGCAACCACGAGTTCGACGCGATCGCTGGAGTGGATATTCACGGGAAACTCAACCCTAGCGATCAAACGATCAATATTGTCAGCCCGATTTTCGCCACGGGGACGCTCCCCACGGTGGGAAGGCCGCTGAAGCTCGAGCTCGCCACCGGCGAGGCACAGGCGACTTTCCCCGCCTCGGCGAATAAACCCGCCATCGTTACGAACCAGTATGGCCTAGGCCGTGGGTTGCTGTTCGCCTACGACCTCGTTGGCACGCTGATGGCGCAGCCGTCGCCTGCGCTCACCGACCTAGTTTCCGCGGGTATCGGCTGGGTCGTGCCGGAGCCTGCCGCGGTGTCCGCCGCACGCTCCTACACTGTACTGCGCGGGCGGATTACCGACGTCGGGGCGACGGCGGACCTAAGAGCGACCTTCACGCCCCCTGTCGGGGCGACTGTGCTCGCAACCGCGCCTGCGGCCGCGCACGACGCACGCGGCCGCCCGTTATGGAACTTCACCCTTGACTCGGGGGCGACGAAGAACTTGGATATTGGGCTGCGGTTGCCCGCCGTAAGCGGGAGCTATACGGCGAGCCTCGCCATCGATTCCGTACGCAACGACGTGACCTCACACTACGGTAGCTTCGACACCGATCTCAGCGTGGGGTCGGCCGAGACCGACGCCCCGCGCCTTGTGAGTGAACTCGGGGCCCTCGCCATCACCCAGATTGGCGACAGGTCCAATCGGAATGCTGCAGTCTCGAAGATCCAGGCGGCGAGCAGATCGCTCGCGGCAGACCAGTATGAGGAGGCGATCGAGACGTTGCTCGAAGCCGCCGCGCGGCTCGCGAAGATCACGAGCGTGGACGTGAGAGCCTATCGCATACAAGTCGACAGGCTCCTGCAGGAAGCCCAAGGGCGCTGGTTCCTCGCGCAGCCGCAGTGAGGCGATAGGATCAAGGGAGAGACCGTGTTCAGATCGAAGACGCTGCGACCCATGGCCGGTATAGTCCTAGTCACGTTCACCGCGCTCACGTTGCAGCCTCTCACTGCGGTGGCGCAGCTGCCGTCGGCGTTTCCGCGCGCGCAGGCGTCGTCCGACTGGGGCGAAGAGCGCTTCTCGCGGACGTTCAACGAAATTCACGAAATCCTGAAGGAAGTGGTCCCGCAAGCGGCGATGCCGCGTATGTTTCGTTCGACCGCGCCCACGGCACAAGGCAAGCCCGGCGAGAAGGTGCTGCAGGCAGTGGGGCCGAAGATGCACCTGGAGACCGAGCGCGCGAAGCCGCTGCCCGGGGTGGACGTGGTGGCCAAGGTGAAGCAACTGCGCGGGAAATACAAGGAGCTGAAGAACCTGGAAGCTGAAGTGGACAAGGGCTTTAAGGCTACCGAGAAACACATCCGCGACAAGAACCTCCCGGCCGAGATCCTCACGCGGCACGAAGCCGCGGTGACGGATTACGAGCGCCGCAAGGCGGAGTTCACCGCTCTTGTCCAGTCGGTGGAAGCGGCTGCTGACGGCAAGGGCGAGCTGCAGCCAGCGCTCGCGAACCTGGGCGAATTCATGGCGAAGTACCCCAACGCCAAGACCCACACGCCCACCGATCCGAACAATCTGCCTTGGGGTTCACCGAAACCGATCACCCGGGCGCCTTACACCAGCCCCGCACAGTTCAAGACGAGCCGGCTGTTCGGGGAGCCAGTGAGGGTCGCGCTGGCGGGAAGCATTTACGCGATCGGACTACCCGATATCACGCTTCCACTCACACCGACGCCTGCCGATACCGCATCGACGGAAGACGTGCAGATCACGCAGGCCATCAGAGACCTAGCCATATCGCTCGGCAACAAGCCTGTTCCCATCTACAACTGGGTGCGCAACAACATCCAGTTCATCCCGAGCTACGGCTCTATCCAGGGCTCGGACATGACTCTGCAAACCAAGCGCGGCAACGCGTTTGATACCGCGAGCCTGCTGATTGCGCTCCTCCGCGCGGCGAACATTCCGGCCCGCTACGTCTATGGCACGATCGAAGTGTCTGCGGACAAGGCGATGAACTGGGTGGGCGGGGTCATCGTGCCGCAGGCCGCGATCAGCCTGATGAGCCAGGGCGGAATACCTGTGTTAGGCATCGCCCAGGGCGGAGCGGTCAGCCGTTTGCGCTTCGAGCACGTGTGGGTGGAGGCATTCGTGGACTATGTACCCAGTCGTGGAGCGGTGAACCGCAAGCCCAACACCTGGGTGCCGCTAGATGCCTCGTTCAAGCAGTACCAGTTTACGCAAGGCATGGACATCAAGGCCAACGTCCCCTTAGATGCCAACAGCTTTATCAGCCAGATTCAGCAGGGCGCGACCATTAATGAAGCCGAAGGCTGGGTTCAGAACGTCAACCAGACGGTTGTTCAGCAGACACTGACCAACTACCAAACGCAGGTGACGAACTACGTCAACGCACAGAAGCCCGACGCGACGGTGGGCGATGTGCTGGGCACGCAGACGATCATCCAAGAAAATCGTCCGATCCTATTGGGCACACTGCCCTACACGCGCATCACCACCGGAGCGAAGTTCCAGATGGTTCCCGACAACCTGCGCTGGAAGTTCCGGTACAACGTCTATGCGAACGACACCGACCGGGCCTTCGACAACCCGTTCATCAGCTACACGCAGAGCACACCGAGCCTTGCGGGGAAGAAGATCACATTGTCCTTCAGTCCGGCGAGCCAAGCCGATCAGAACACTATCAACAGTTTCCTGCCGCAGCCCCATGCGGATGGAAGTCCCATTCAACCGAGCGAACTACCTCAAAGCCTGCCCGGGTATCTGATTAGACTCGTGCCCGAACTGCGGGTGGAAGGGCAGATCGCCGCGACCGGGCCCGCATTTACCATGGGCACGGAGTTGATTCAGAATGCTGCTTACTTCAATGCGGCTACCTCACAGTGGGAGTCTGGAGCGGATAACCGGCCAACTGCAGGCGAATATATCGCAACGGCGCTTGACTTGCAGGGAGTGAGCCTTGGGCAGGTCAAAGCGCTGAAAAACCGCCTGGAAACGATCAAAGCGCAACTGGATCAGCTGCAACAGTTCCCGACCAGTCAAACTGCATTGCAGAACGTAAGCAACGAGGACCTCGTCGGCAATCTCATGTACTCCAGCGTCATCTCTTACTTTGCATCGATCGATGCAAATGGAAATGCAAGCGCGCGCAGCACCAATGTCGTAACTCAGCGCATGCCTAGCTTCGGTAACTTTAGCACAGCGGCCCAAACGCGGTTCAGCTTCGGGGTTCCAAGAAGCGTGGGCTTTCCCGGGTTACAGATGGACATGGATCGAATCGTAGGTGTGGACTGTGCGAAGGATGCCAACGCGGCTACGCTTGTATCCTTCCGCAAAGCGATTGGAGGTCAATACTCGGCTCATGAGCATTTGATAACAGAGAAG
>WNEZ01012978.1_pt1 | contig 12128 bp, 12 predicted proteins | sample 5400521 | NCBI WGS metagenome assembly WNEZ01 (sample SAMN13153339, study PRJNA577476) | soil metagenome | isolation source: 120 cm saprolite under Douglas fir tree site 2 hole 1 replicate 1 | place: USA:California | collected 2015-04-18
CACGATCTGGGCGTGGGTGTTGAAGTTGGCCGACCCGACGAAGAACCCAGTGAAGCGGAAGCCGCCGAGCTCGGGCTTGGTCAGCCCGACGACCTGCAGGATGTTCTCGCGGAGATCGTGTTCCTTCTCGCCCGGCGCCGTGACCTGGGCGCTGAGCGAGCCCGCCGGCGCCGCGGCCGGGGCGACGGCCGTCGGAGCGACCGGCGGCGGCGGAGCCACCGGAACCACTCGCGGTTGACCGGCCTGCTCGAGCCGGTTCAGCCGCTCGTTGAGACGACGAATTTCTTCCCTGAGTGCCTGCGCCTCCGCCGCGCTGAGACCCTGGGCGCGAGCCGCGCTCGGCAAGAGCGCGGCGGCCAGGGCACACGCGAGGACAGCGATAGTGACGACGACTCGCATGCCCGTCTCCTGTGCGTGGTGAGAGACCGGTGCCGAAACCTCGCTTTGCGCACGTGCGCGTTCGTCGGACGGACGGCGCCCGTCGAGGGCGAGGCCGGGTGGTCTAGCGCGCGATCAGGAGAGCGGAGCGGGCGGGGCGCGGCCGCGGGATGCGGCGGGAACGACGCTCGGGGGCGCGGGGAGCGCCGTCGTGAGTAATGGTGTCGAGACGTCCGCGATGGCGCCGACGGCGACGGGCTGGGTCTCGAGCCCGCCCGTGCGCTCGCCGTTGGCGGCGAACGGGCACTCGTCCTTGACGTGCTCCGGCTCGAAGAAGTGGTGGACGAGGTGGGGAGCCTGCATGGCGAGGAACGCCACGAAGACTCCGACGAGGGGCAGGCTGGCGCGACGACGCCACGCGCCGGGAGACGCCACGACCACCATACCCTCATGCGTGTACCCGGATCGCGCGACGACTGCAAGGCAAAACAGCGGAGCGGCTCCGGAAGCGCGCCGCCTGGCCTTAGAATCGAGGCGATGAGGATCGTCTCGATCGGGGGCGGACCGGCCGGGCTCTACTTCAGCCTGCTCATGAAAAAGTCGGACCCCGCCCACGACATCACCGTCGTCGAGCGGAACCGGGCCGACGACACCTTCGGGTTCGGCGTCGTGTTCTCTGACGCGACGCTCGAGCACGTGGCCGAGGCCGACCGCGAGAGCCACGCCGAGATCACGAGCCACTTCGCCCACTGGGACGACATCGACATCCACTACCGCGGCCAGGTGCTGACCTCGACGGGCCACGGCTTCGCGGGCATGTCACGCCAGCTCCTGCTCGACATCCTGCAGCGGCGCTGCGCGGAGCTCGGCGTCAGGCTCGAGTTCCAGAAGGACGTCAACGACCTCGCCGCCTACGCCGACGCCGACCTGGTGCTCGCCGCCGACGGCGTCAACAGCGTCGTCCGGGGCCGGTACGCCGAGCACTTCCGGCCGCAGATCGACTGGCGGCCCAACAAGTTCGTCTGGCTCGGCACGACGTTTCCGTACCCGGCGTTCACGTTTCTCTTCAAGGAGAGCGCCCACGGCCTCTGGCGCGTCCACGCCTATCGGTACGACGCCTCGATGTCCACGTTCATCCTCGAAGCGACCGAAGAGACCTGGCGGCGCGCGGGCCTCGACCGGGCGGACGAGGACCAGACCCTGGCCTTCTGCGAGCGTCTCTTCGCCGAGGAGCTCCAGGGGCACCGGCTCCTGAAGAACCGCTCGCTCTGGCGCAATTTTCCAACGGTCCGCAACGGGTGCTGGCGCCACAAGAACATCGCGCTGGTGGGTGACGCGGCGCACACGGCACACTTCTCGATCGGCTCGGGAACAAAGCTCGCGATCGAGGACGCGATCGCGCTCGCGCACGCCCTCCAGCGCCACGGCGAGGTCCAGAAGGCGCTGGCGGTGTACGAGGAAGACCGGCGGCCGGAGGTCGAGCGTCTCCAGCGCGCCGCCCAGGTCAGCCTCGAGTGGTTCGAGGAGGCCGAGCACTATCACGGCCGGCTCGAGCCGATCCAGTTCGCGATGAGCTTGCTGACGCGGAGCTTGCGCGTGACCCACGACAATCTCAAGCTCCGCGACCCGGGCTTCGTGACCGCGGTCGATCGATGGTTCGCCTCGCGCGCCGAGCAGCAAAGCAAGGTCGCGGTCCTCGCGGCGCCGCCGCCGCCTCCGATGTTCACGCCGTTCCGCCTGCGCGAGATGTTGCTCTCGAACCGCATCGTCGTCTCGCCGATGTGCCAGTATTCGGCCGACGACGGGACGCCCGGCGACTGGCACCTGGTGAACCTGGGCTCGCGCGCCATCGGGGGCGCGTCACTCGTCATCGCCGAGATGACCGACGTGAGCCGCGAGGGGCGGATCACGCCCGGCTGCACCGGTATGTACAAGCCCGAGCACCTCGCCGCCTGGAAGCGCATCGTCGACTTCGTCCACACGGCGAGCCCGGCGCGGATCGCGCTCCAGCTGGCCCACGCCGGCCGAAAGGGCTCGACCCGGCTGCTCTGGGAGGGGATGGACGAGCCGCTGGCCGAGGGCAACTGGCCTCTCATCTCGGCGTCGGCGCTCCCGTACCATCCCTACAGCCAGGTGCCGAAGGCCATGGAGCGCGACGACATGGACCGCGTGCGCGACCAGTTCGTCAGCGCGGCGCGCATGGCGGAGCAGGCGGGCTTCGACATGCTCGAGCTGCACATGGCTCACGGCTATCTCCTGGCGAGCTTCATTTCGCCGCTGACGAACATCAGGACCGACGACTACGGCGGCTCGCCGGAGAATCGCGCGCGATATCCTCTCGAGGTCTTCGACGCGGTGCGAACGGTCTGGCCGTCGGGCCGGCCGATGTCGGTGAAGATCTCGGCGACCGACTGGGCCGACGGAGGGCTCGGCTTCGACGAGGCCGTGGGCTTCGCGCGCGCGCTCCGCGAGCACGGCTGCGACATCGTCACGGTCTCGACCGGCCAGACGGTGCCCGATCAGAAGCCCGCCTATGGCCGGCTCTATCAGGCGCCCTTCAGCGATCGCATCCGCTGCGGGGCCGAGATCCCGACGATGACGGTGGGCGGCATCGCCTCGTACGACGACGTCAACAGCATCCTGGCCGCGGGCCGCGCCGATCTCTGCGCGCTCGCCCGCGGCCACCTCTACGATCCCTACTGGACGCGGCGCGCCGCGTACGAGCAGGGATGGGACCTGCCGTGGCCGGACCAGTACGTCTCGGTCAAGGGCTTCACCCCGCGGCTTGGCTGACTTCGAGGCGGGACTTTAGACAGAAAGGAACGAGATGAAGATCACCGGGATCGAGACGTTCGTGGTGTCCAACGGCTTCACACCGCCGCGGCCGTGGCACTTCTGCGCGATCCGCACCGACGCGGGGCTCACGGGCTGGAGCGAGTTCGGATCGGACGGCATCACCCGCGGCCTGGTCGGCCTCGTGCAGGACCTCGGCCAGCGGTTGATCGGGAAGGATCCGACGGCTGTCGAGAAGCACTACCTCGATCTCTACCGCGCCGTCCGCCAGGCGCCGTACGGCGCGACCCAGCAGGCGATCGCGGGCATCGAGCTGGCGCTGTGGGACCTCGCCGGCAAGGCGCTGGGCGTGCCGGTCTACAAGCTCATGGGCGGGCCGCACCGCGAGCGCCAGTGGGTCTACTGGTCGCACCTCGCGACCTACCGGGCGAGCAACTGGAAGCTCCTCGGCGCGAAGCCGCTCAAGACCCTGCAAGACCTGGCCGACGCCGCGCGGGAGGCGCCCGCCCGCGGCTACACCGCGTTCAAGACCAACATCATCTGGCCGGGGGAGCCGGCGCGGGGCATCTCCCAGGGCCGGCTTGGCCCGCACGACCAGGTGGCGACGCGCGACATCGTGAAGCAGGCGGTAGCGCAGATCGGGGCAATGCGCGACGCCGTCGGGCCCGACATCGGCATCTGCCTCGACATCAACGTGAACTTCAAGCCGAGCGAGGCGATCCGTGTGGGCCGGGCGCTCGAGCCCTACGATCTCTTCTGGCTCGAGATCGACAACCAGGACCCGCACGCGCTGGCCCAGCTGAAATCGTCCGTGCGCGCGCCGATCTGCTCGGGCGAGCAGCTCCAGACGATCAGACAGTATCGGCCGTTCTTCGAGCTTCACGCGATGGACGTGGTGAAGGTCGACGTGCAGTGGCAGGGCTTCTCGGCGGCAAAGAAAGTGGCCGACCTCGCCGAGACCTTCGAGCTCAACATCGCGCCGCACAACTACAACGGCCACCTCAGCACGTTCCAGAGCCTCAACCTCTGCGCCGCTGTCTCGAACGTGCGGATCATGGAGAGCGATCCGGAGCAGACGCCCTATCGCGACGAGCTGTTCACGGCGTTGCCCGAGATCGCGAGCGGCCACATGAAGATTCCGACGGCGCCGGGCTGGGGCACCGAGCTGAACGAGAAGGCGGCGAAAAAGTACGAGTGGACGGGCTAGCTTAGGGGAAGATTCCGAGCTCGAGATAGGTCGCCGCGACCTTCCTCAAGGCGTTGAGAAACGCCGCGGTCCGGAGATCGCCGGCTCGCGTGGTCTTCCACAGCTCGTGGATCTGGTGATACGCGCTGATCATCGTCTCCTCGAGCCCGGAGTTGACCAGGTCGATTTCGTCGGCGCCGTGCGCGATCTTCCGACGCTCCTCCGGCGGGAAGAGCCGTCCCGTCGCCTTCTCGACGGCCGACAGCATGCGATCGAAGGCCGCTTCCTCGAACCGCTTGCCCACTCGGCCGAAGCGGACGTGCGACAGGTTCTTGATCCATTCGAAGTACGACACCGTGACGCCGCCGGCGTTGAGGTAGATGTCGGGGACGATCACGACACCGCGGTCGAGCAGAATCTTCTCGGCCTCGGCCGTCGTCGGGCCGTTCGCCGCCTCGGCCACGATCGCTGGGATCAGGATGTCGCAGTCGGCCTCGAGCGTCAGGTTCGTCGGCGTAACGTTCCGAGCGCCTGGGAAGTTGACGATCGAGTGCGTCTCCTTCTGGAACTGGACGACCGCGTCGACGTCGAGCCCTGCGTCGCGATAGATCCCGCCCTCGCGCTCGGAGAGACCGACGATGAGGCAGCCCGCCTCCTGACAGAACTTCGCGGTGTGGTAACCGACGTTGCCGAGCCCCTGCACGATGACTCGCTTGCCCTCGAGCCCGCGCGAGAGTCCCAGCGCCTTCATGTCGTCGGCCTGATCGCACACCTCGCGAAGCCCGAAGAAGACGCCGCGTCCCGTGGCCTCGACCCGGCCGCGGACGCCGCCCTGGGTGACAGGCTTGCCGGTCACACAGGCCATGGCGTCGATCGCCCCCGGATAGAACGCCGAGTACGTGTCGTAGATCCAGGCCATCTCGCGCGGTCCCGTCCCATAGTCGGGCGCGGGGACGTCGAGGCCGGCGCCGATGAAGTTCTTCTTGATGAGCTCGGCCGTGTAGCGCCGCGTGATCTGCTCGAGCTCGGTCACCGTGTACTTCTTCGTGTCGATCCGGACTCCGCCCTTGGCCCCGCCGAACGGCACGTCGACGACGGCGCACTTGTACGTCATGAGCGCCGCCAGCGCCTTGATCTCGTCCTCGTCGACCGTGGGCGCGTAGCGGATGCCGCCCTTGACGGGCACGCGATGGTGGCTGTGCTGGGCGCGCCAGCCGCAGATGACCTCGTAGCCGCCGTTTCGCCGGATCGGGAACTGAATGGCGTACACGGCGTTGCACGCCTTGATCTGCTCGAGGAGCCCGTGGGGGTAGTCGGTGAGCGCAGCCGCCTTGTCGAAGTACATGTTGACCGTCTCGAAGAAGCTGGGGCCCGACGGCGCTCCTGCCATGTCAAGCACCTCCAGAGAGAATCTTCGCACGCCGAAGGCGTCGGCGCGTAGGACGGCGTGAGGTCGGCTCGTGTTCGGCGGCCGCCGTCGGCGGTTTGCCCGCTGTGGACGCCCACCTCCTGGTGTCAGGGGCTGGCGGTAACCCACCTGAGGCGTTATCGTGACCGGCGGCGGATAGACACGGCAGCAGTGGTGTGCGGGCCTGTTTGGCGGGATGAGGAGACGAGCATGGAACGCGAGAAGCTCGCCGATCTGGTGATCCGATTCACCGAGGCGTTCAACCGGGACGATCTGGACGGCGTGATGTCGTTCATGGCCGAGGACGCGATCTACGACGAGTTCAACGGGACGATCAACCGCGGCGCGGCGGCGATCCGGGCAGCGTTCGTGCCCCAGTTCCGCGGCGACTACGGGAAGCTCCGCTTCAACACCGAAGACCTCTTCGTGGACGCGACCGCGGGCAAGGCCTTGATCCGCTGGCTCTGCACGCTCGAGACCAAGCGCGGACCGGCGGCGTGGCGGGGGCTCGACATCCTGCACGTCACGAACGGCCGCATCACGGAGAAACTGACCTACGCCAAGGCGAAGGTTCCACTTCTGGGAGAGACCTCATGAGCACCGTGCCATCCCTTCAGCGCGTCGCCGTCGCGCTGTTCGAAGGCTTCACCGTCCTCGACGTGTACGGCCCCGTCCAGGCGTTCGCCTCGTGCCGGACCGTGCAGCCCGACGGGAGCCGGCGTCCTCACTTCGAGACCTTCGCGATGGCCAGCGAGCCCGGAAAGGTGAAGGCCGGGGAGGGGCCCGCGACCTGGGCCGAGTGGAGCTTCGAGAAAGCGCCCGACTACGACATTCTCCTGATCCCCGGCGGATTCGGCTCGCGGAAAGCCGCCGCCGACCAGGCGTTCCTCGAACGGCTCACGGCCGCGAGCCATCGCGCCCGCATCACGACGACGGTCTGCACCGGCTCGGCGCTGCTCGCGCGGACCGGCTTGCTCGACGGCCGGCCCGCGACGTCGAACAAGATCGCCTGGGACTGGGTGACCCAGCAGGGGCCGCGCGTCCTCTGGAAGCGCAAGGCGCGCTGGGTCGACGACGGCGACGTGCTGACCTCATCCGGCGTCTCGGCGGGGATCGACATGGCGCTGAGCCTCATCGCGCGCCTTCACGGCCGGGATATGGCGCTCACGTCGGCGCGCAACATGGAGTACGTCTGGCGCGAAGGGGCGGAGGACGATCCGTTCGCGTGAGTCGCGACGACTGAGACCGCGAGCGTCAGGAAGGTAGGGGCGCGGGAGCCCAGTTCCTCGCGGTCGCGCCGGCGAGCATCAGGCGCATGGGCAGCAGCTCGCGAGTGAGCGGGTTCACCATGAGCCCGAGCGTCTCGAGGGTCACAGCGCCGAGCAGCGGCGCGTCCTGGGCGCCGCCCAGCACCACCGGCGAGGTCGCGATTTGTCCCTCGACCTGGATTCGGCACTCGGACACGTCCCGACGGATCGTCGTGCCATCGGCCAGCGTGAACTCGGCGATCCGACCGCCCTTGAGCCTAAGCGCGCGCCAGACGTTCTCGGGAAGCACGGTGTACACCGCGCCGGTGTCCACGAGAAACCGAACCGTCACGGGGCGCTGTCGTCGTCCCGCTCGGCTCACCTTGCCACTCACGTGTGTCAGAGCCATCGTTAGCGCCGATCGTAGCACGGCGTTTGGAGTCGCTCAGCGCCCACGATTCGAGACGCACAGATTTGAAGACGTGGTCCGGGGATGTGTGCTCCGGTCCTCGTATCCGTTCCCGGTGTACCAGCGCTATTGGTCGCGAGCGGGAACGGGTGACCCTGCGATCCACCGCGCCGAGCGTCCGTAGTACGGGCCGCAGTCGCCCGACTCGCGCCGGCGCGCCATCTCCGCCAGGCGGCGCTCCTTCTCGGGCGTCCGCTCGGCGATCACATCCTGCGCGTCCCGCAGGTGCGCGTCGTAGTCGCGCCCGACGGGACAGACGTCCACGCAGCGCGTGCAGCCCGAGTAGACGCCGACGCCTCGCAGGATCGACTGCCAGCTCATGAACGACTCCTTCGACTTCAGGAGCGTGAGCTGCTCGTCGCGCGAGGCCTTCACCAGGCGCTCGACGTGGCCCATCAGATAGGTGAACCCGTAGGGGGACGCGAGCGGAGCACACCGCTCCTTGTCGAGCGTCCATTGACCGATCGCGTCGGCGGGGCAGGCGAGGAGGCAACGGCCGCATGCTTCACCGAGGCACAGCGCTTCGGCGATCGGGCGATCGGGCTCGAGCTCGGCGCTCGTGAGCACCGCGCCGAGCATGACCCGCGGGCCGTACTCCGGCGTGAGCAGCATGAGATTCAGACCGAGCGTGCCGAGCCCGGCCTCGACGGCCGCGTGGGCGAGCGAGAGCGGGCCGCGCGTGTCGCCCTTGGGATCGTAGTGACGCGGGTCGAAGTGCACCGGCGGCACCGTGATCGACGGAAAGCCGGCGTCCTCCAGGAAGTAGACGAGCTTCAGCTCGATCTCCTCGAGGTCGGTCAGCACGAGCTCGGTCGAGTACTGCTTGTGCCGATCGTCGTGTCCACGCAGCCGATTGATTCCGGTGAGGAGCCGGCGCGCCAGGACGACGACCGACTTCGAGTCATCTGGCGTGATTCGGCTCGGCGTCTGCGGGCGCGCGGGGTCGGGCGGGTGATGGTCCAAGACCTCACCCCGGGCGATGCCGACCAGATCGGCGCCGAGCGCCTTCGCCTTGGCTTTGACCGCGGCGGCCGTGAGGCTCACGCGGGAGTGCCGGCGCGCCGGGCGGGCGGGCGATAGCCGTCCTCGCCGATCCAGCGGACGCGCCCGTCGGCCATGCCGCGGATCGGCTCGCCCCGCTTCCTGATCCCGAGCAACTGGCGCGCCCGCGCGACCTTCGCGTCGGTCTTCTCGGGGATCTCGCGCTGAGCGTCCTTGAGAAACCGGCTGTAGTCGTCGCCGACGGGGCAGACCGCCAGACACCGCGGACAGTCGCCAAAGGCCCCGACCACGCGCAGCAGTCCTTGCCAGATGCCGAACCACTCGTGGCCCGCGAGCGTCTCGAGCTTCGCTCGGTCGCCCTCCTCGCCCACGAACGCGCTGAAGACGCGCAGGATCGTCGAGAAGCCGAATTCCTGCGCGAAGGTCGCGCAACGTCGCTTGTCGAGCCCCCAGTGCTGGACCGCGTCGGGAGGGCAGGAGTAGAGGCAGCGCGAGCAGGGCTCGCCGATGCAGAGCTGCTCGGTGAGCTTGCCGTCCGGCTCGAGCACGGCGTCGGTGAGGACGACGGTCGTGTAGCAGCGCGGTCCCGCTTCCTTCGTGAGCAGATTGAGCTCGAACCCGATCGTGCCGAGCCCGGCCTCGATCGCCACGTGGCGTGTGGAGAGATAGCCGTAGCTCGCGCTCTTCATCTCCCAGACGGTCTCTTGCGCCGCCGTCTGGAACGCCCAGTGGTCGTGGTCCTCGAGAAAGCGCGCGATCCGGTAGCCAACCCGGTCCATCTCGCGGAGCACGAGCTGATCGACGTGGTGGATGCACGCGTTGTCCCGCGCGCGGAAGGCGCCCGCCGGAATGCGTTTGAAGAAGGCGACGCAGCTTCGGATCTCGGGCGAGACGCGCGTGGGGATCTGCGGGAACGTCGCGTCCGGAGGGTGAGCGTTCAGCACCGCCGCGTCCGCGATCCCGACGCCATCGGCGCCGAGCTCGCGCGCCTTCGCTTTGACGATCTCGGCGGTCAGCCCCATGCGCCTATCATGGCACAGCTTGCGCTCGCCTCCCCACCTGGGCGAGACTGCCGAGAGGGAAGACCACGGAGGGAACCATGGACGAGCTGAAGGTCGTTCGCCTCGACGAGACCGAGGTCGTCAAGTTCGGACCGGACGCGGTCTACCAGCTGATCCTCGGCGACGAGCAAGGGACCACGCCGATCCGGACGGGCATCCAGACTTCGCAGCCCGGCTACGCGGCCCCCGTCCACTCGCATCCCTACATGGAGGTCCTGCACATCCTGGACGGCGTGGCCGAGGCGTGGGTCGACGGCCACGAGGACAGGAAGGTCACCTTGCGCAGAGGCGACACGATCGCCATTCCGCCCGAGGTTCCGCACAGCTTCCGTGTGGTGGGAGACGAGGTGCTCCGGCTTCTCGGCACGCACGCCTCGCCCACGCGGATCGTCAACTACAAGGACGGCGTGAAGAGCGACGCGCGCGGCTACCGAGTCCTCGAGCCCTGACGGGCTCCGCCGGCGATCGCGGCCTCAGACCCGCTCGACGTCCGGCCGACCGAAAAGCCCCCACGGGCGCACGAAGAGCGTCGCGATCAGCACCAGGTAGGACGCGACGTGACTGAACCCGCCCCCGACGATCGGATCGACATACCCCGCCACGAGTGATTCCAGGATTCCGACGACGAACGCCCCGATGATGGTGCCCAGCAAGCTGTCGAGGCCGCCGAGAATCACAATCGGGAACACCTTGAAGCCGAGGAGCTCGATCCCGAATCCTCCGCCCGACGCGAAGCTCCAGAGCGTGCCGGCCAGGACGGAGAGGACGCCCACCAGGCCCCACGTGATCGCGAAATGGCGATGGAGGTCGATCCCGACCGCCAGGGCGACCTGCTGATCGCTGGCGACCGCGCGCAGCGCGAGCCCGGTGCGACTGCCGTGGAAGAACCAGCTCAGCGCGGCGATGCACGCGGCGGCGATCGCGGCGGCGACGATCTTGTCCACCGAGATCGGCAGGCCGCCGATGACGAGCGGGTCGAGCGGAAAAGGCGAAGCGATCCGCGCGGGGATGCCCGCGAAGACGACAGTGGCGGCGCCCCGCATGAAGATACCGACACCGATGGTGAGCATGATCAGCGCGAGCAACGATTTACGGAGCAGGGGGCGCAGCACGACCCGGTTGAACAAGAGCGCCAGGGCGACCATGGCCGCGCAGCCGACGCCGACCGCGCCGCCGAGCCCGAGCCCGAAGACGTGGCTCGCGGCGGCGGCGGTCCGCGCGCCCACCATCGTCCACTCGCCGACCGCGAAGTTGATCATGCGGGAGGCCTTGTAGACCACCACGAAGGCCAGCGCAACGAGGGCGTAGATGGATCCGGCCAGCGCTCCGTCGGCGACGAGAAACACGAAGAACGCCAGGTCCGGCATTGCGGTATTCGGTTACGAGACCACCATGGACGTCACCAGGCCATCGTCGAAGGAATACGTATGGGTGACGCTTGATTCGGCGACCTGTCCGGTCGCCTTGACCGTGACGATCTGTCGGACCCGCACGGCGACGCCCCCCTGACGCTCCTCGAACTCGACGGGCTCCACGTGCGGCTCGATCGTTTCGAACTGCTTCAGCCAGTACGCGCGGACGTCCGCGTGCCCGCGGAGCTCCGTCTTCTCGAGTAGGTTCGGCCACCGGACGCTTGGGCTCAGGGCCGACAGGACACGGTCGATCTCGCGCCGATTGAACGCTCGGTAGAGATCCGAGAGCAGCCGCACTCTGTCTTCGAAGGTCACGAGGCCTCGCCCGTCCCGAGATAGGCGCGCTGGACTTCCGGCGTGGCGAGCAGATCGGCCGCGCGGCCGGAGAGGACGACCTGCCCGGTCTGGAGCACGTAGGCGTGAGCTGCGCACTGGAGCGCCATGCGGGCGTTCTGCTCGACCAGCAGCACCGCCGTCCCCTCCGCGGTGAGCCGAGGGATGATCCGGAAGATCTCGCGCACGATGAGGGGCGCCAGGCCGAGTGACGGCTCGTCGAGCATCAGAAGCCGCGGGCCCGCCATCATCGCGCGGCCGATGGCCAGCATCTGCTGCTCGCCGCCGCTGAGGCTTCCGGCCAGCTGGCCTCGGCGCTCGTGCAGCACGGGAAAGAGCGCGAAGACCCGGTCCAGCTCCGCCGTCGCGTCCGCCCGGCCTCGCCGCGCGTAGCCCCCGATCCGAAGATTCTCGAGCACGGTCATGCGAGCCAGCATCCCGCGTCCTTCGGGCACATGGATCACGCGCCGTCGAGCGATCCGATGCACGGGCAGGCCGACAAGATTCTCGCCGAGGAAGCGCACCGCACCCCGCCGCGGCCGCACGATGCCAGAGATCGCCCGCAGCAACGTCGACTTCCCCGCCCCATTAGCCCCGATCAGCGCGACCACCGTCGCCTCCGGCACCGAAAGGCTCACACCCTGCACGGCCCGAATCCGCCCATAACTCACATGCAGATCCTGCACTTCCAACAGCGCTGCGCCAGTCTGCGCAGTCTCAGACTGCATGGCGCGTAAACCACACCGGACGATCGAACGGGGAGTCGGGCGGGTGGCATCGGGGTGCCCCCGGGTCGGCGGGCAGAGTGGGACCCCCTCGTCCCGCGCCCAGCCCGCAGG
>WNEZ01004510.1_pt1 | contig 12127 bp, 13 predicted proteins | sample 5400521 | NCBI WGS metagenome assembly WNEZ01 (sample SAMN13153339, study PRJNA577476) | soil metagenome | isolation source: 120 cm saprolite under Douglas fir tree site 2 hole 1 replicate 1 | place: USA:California | collected 2015-04-18
TCGCGATGTCGCTCTTGTCCGGATCGGTGGTGGGGTCGCACTTGGCGTAGCTGGGAACGGCGCTCACGAGTAGAGCCAGAAGCACGACGAGTAGCGCGAGATGGAACCTGCGAGCCGACGATGCGACCATGGCGGTGTCCCTCTCTCCCTGCTTCCGCAGGGCGCTGTCTGGCGTGCAGAGGCAAGCTTCCGTCCGTAGGCCTCGCCACGTCAAGTTGAAAAGAGGGGACACCTGGCGGTCAGGGCGCGCTGACCGGATGCTCGCTGCACCGTTCGAACCACTCGTGCCCGCACCCGCACACGCGATGGAAGTGATCGCCACGGACGCGGGCACAGTCGCGGTCGAAGTGGACGCGGATCTCAGCGGGCACCGTACTGCGGACAGCCGCGCTGAGGTCAGCGTGACGACTCACATCCCAGGCAGTCGCAGTGCATCTCGCAGGCGTCCTGGTTGGGGGCCCGTCTAGGCCTCCGGCCCGACGGCGATGAAGTCGACCCGCGCTCCCTCGGGCGGCGCGGTCTTGCAGACGAGCGTGAAGAACGCCTCGCCGACGTTGTCGATCGCGCACTCGGCGGGCACCTCGGTCGTGATCACGGTCGTCCCGATTCGGCCCTTCGGCCACGGCGGGTGCATGTAGACGTTGGCGCAGATCCTGCCGCCGCATCGGAGACGGAGCTCGACGTGATAGCCGCTCTCGGGGTCGCCGATGGAGGAAGCGGCCGGCTTCTTGCTCGACGTGGCCGGGACGAGGAGGATCTTGCCGTGCACGACTCGGAGGCCCGGCTGCGCCATGGTCCCGCGCGCCTCGGCCACGGCTGCGAGCGCGACGATCGCGACCGCCGCCTTCATCCCGCCCGCTCGAGGTCGATGAAGCCCCGCTCCACGTCCAGCTAGCACGGGCACAGCTCTGCGACGAGTCCGAGCATGCGGTCACAGTCGAACCGCACGAGGTCACGGATAGCCCTCTTGTCCATGACCTACCTCCTGTATCAAATCCTGCCGCCAGCCACGTGAGCACTTCGGCCGCGTCGCCCGGAGGCATCGCCCGCGCGAGCGCGCCGCTCCTAGGACGCGGGCTTAGCCGCCCGTCGCCGCGGGGCGCGGTGCCGCGCCGGCGCGGACGGGGGCGGGGCGCCGACGGAGGCGTGATCGACCAGGTAGAGCCACTTGCCGTCGGTCCGGGCCAGCACCTCGCTGGTGCGGATGGTGACGGTTACGGGCTTGCCGTCAGGCGATGTGGCCGACTGCTCCCAGCGACCGACGTTGACGATGTAGCCGTCGCCGAGCGGCATGCTCTCCTGGGACTTGAGGACCACGTGCGCGCCCTTCGTGGCCGCGATCAGTTCCCGCACGAGCGGCTCGATGGCGGCCTTGCCCTTGGCCTCCTCGCCCTGTCCGGGCCAGACGACTGACGCGTCCTCGCGGTAGAGCGCGAGCACGGCCTGCACATCGCCGGCGGCGACGGCCTTTTCGAACGCGTCCGAGACGGCCCGTCCGTCGGCGGTCGCGTCCGCGAGCGCCGGCGCGGCGGCGCCGAGTGCAGCGGCGAGAATCAGCCCGGTCAGGATCGTTCGCATGCGGGTCCCTCCTGGGGGAGGGACATGGATGATTCGGGCGAGCGATTCAAGACGCCGCGCCGCATGAAGCCTGGGCCAACAAGCTCCAGGATCACGCCGCGGCCGACGCGCTCGGCGCCGAGCTGGTTGGCAACAACGCTGGCAACAGAGCCTAGCGCGATGGCTTCTGATCCAATGCATCGCCCCCGCCTTGTGCCGCGCGCGGCGGGGCCGCATGCTCGCGCGGCATGACCCGCCGTCCACCTCCTGCCGTGGTGAATCACCTCCCGGTGCTGCTCGAGCGCGAGGGTCTGCCCTGGGGCGAGCTCGCGCGGCGGACGCTCCTCCCGCCGCGGCTCCTCGCGCGGCTGCGCACGCCCGCGGCCAATCCCCGCCTGGTGGTCGCGGAGCGCATCGCGGCGGCCCTCGGCCTGCCCGTCGAGGCGATCTGGGCACGGCGGCGCCCATGACGCGGAACGCGCTCGCCCGTCTCGCCGCCGCCCGGGGCTGGAGCGACGCCCAGCTCGCCGAGCGCGCGGGCGTCGACCGCGCGCACGTGAACCAGGTGAAGAACGGGCGCTCCCTGCCCACCGTCGCCACCGCGCTCGCGATCGCGCACGCGCTCGGTGTTCCGGTGGCGGTCGCCTTCCCGCCGGGCTCGAGCGCCGTGCGGCGGCCCCGGCGCGGAGCGCGCCGAGCTCGATGAATCGCTTCTCGGCGCAGGCGTTCGTCTTCCTCCTCGCCGCGGTGGCGGGGACTCTACTCGACCAGATCCACGTGCGCTCCGGCGTGCTCTGGTACGCGCATCCCGTCCTCTTCGGGCAGGCGTTCTGGGTGCCGCTCGTCTTCGGCACGGGGGGTCTCCTCCTGGTGAACAGCCACGCCATCTTCGTGGCGCTCGCCGGCGAGGGCCCGGCCGCGCCCGGACCGCTCGCCGCGCAGGCGCTGCTCTTCGTCGGCGCCTATCTCATGACCGGCGTCGCGGGCGACCAGCCCCTCCTCGTGCTCGGCGTACTGGTCGCGGCGTGGGCGATGCGCGTCGCGGTGGCGCCGAGCCGCGAGCTGGTGCTCGCCGGGATCGCGTTCGCCCTGGGCGGCCCGCTCTTCGAGGCCGCGCTCTCGGCCACCGGCGGGTTTTCCTACGACCGCCCCGACCTGCTCGGCGTGCCCTGCTGGCTGCCGGCGCTCTACCTCCACGCCTCGCCGCTGACGCGCGCGGTCTACCTGACGCTCGCGGGCCGGCGCCCCGCGTAGCCTCTACATCATGTCTCCGTTCATGAGCAGGTAGTTGGGCGGCGGCGCCGTGCCCCCGCCGCGCACCATGTAGTGGCAGGCGCGGAAGACGCGGAAGCCGAGCCCCATGAGCCCGTCGACCAGGCGGCGATCGACGGCCGGCACCATGGTGCGCACGCGGTGGCCGTGCGCGACCAGCTCGGCGGCGACCGCGCCGGCCAGGCAGAGCAGGACCTCGGTGTCGTCGGCCGCCGCCGAGCCCAGGTGCGCCGTGCCCTCGAACCCGATCCCCATCGCGTAGCCGACGAGCGCGCCCCGGTCCTCCGCCACCAGCACGGTGCCGCGGCGCAGGTAGAGGTCGACGCTCTGCGCGCGCGACGCGCCGAAGGCGCGCGCGTCGCGCGCCACCAGGCGGACCGCGTCCGCGGGCGCTGCCGGGCGCACGGCGGCGCCCGCGGGCTCGCGCCGGGGGACGAGCGGCGTGCCGGGGGCCAGCTCCAGCTCGAGGATCGGCGCCACCACGCGAAAGCCCGCGCGCAGGTAGAGACCGAGCGACACCGCGTTGAAGCTCTCCTGCACGAGCCGCACCTGGGGCACGCCCTTGCCCGCCATCTCGAGCGCGCGCTCGAGGAGCCGCCGGCCGACGCCACGCCCCTGCGCGGCGGGATCGACCGCGAGTGGCCCGAGGGTGGCCACCGCACCGCGCGGATGGATCCACGCGACGCCGACGATCCTGCCGTCCTCCTCGGCCACCACCCCGCCCAGCGGGTCGAACTCGAGCAGGTGGCGAAGATAGCGGTGGCTGTCCGCCGGCGTGGTCACCACCGGCGGCATGCCGTGCACCAGCGCGGCGCGATAGAAGGCGAGAAAATTGACGTCGCCCGCGGCCTCGACGTCGCGCGACTCGGCCGGGCGCAGCACCAGCTCCACGGTCACTTCGCGGGCGGCGGCTCGGGGGTCACGAAGAGCAGGCCGGCCGGTCGCGCCGGGCCGGTTGCGCCGTGCGGCCAGCCCGCGCGCTCGAAGCCCACCCCGACCTCGCCGGTCAGCTCGTCCTGGAAGCTGCCGTCGACGCGCAGCCGCCCGCTCCGCGGGTCGAGCCGCAGCAGGTAGACGCGGTGATCGCCGTCCTGCTGCACGCCGGGCACGTCGATGCCGTAGTCCGCGACCGCGACGCGCGTGCCGTCGGCGCTCATCGCCAGGCCGTGCGGCCCGCCCCGGCGCGCCTTCGCGGGGTCGAGCGGGTCGCGATCGAGGCGCACGCTGGAGACGAGCTTCGGATGCCACGGGTCGGCCAGGTCGAGCGACACGACGCGGTTCGCGCCGCCGAGCGCCGCCACCAGCCAGCGGTCGTCGGGCGTGATCGCCGTCCCGCCGGCGAGCGCGCCGGGGCCGAAGTCGAAGGCGAGCTGGAACACCGGGGTCGGGGTGTTGATCGAATCGGAGACGAAGAGCGCGCCGCCCTGGTCGGTGCTGACGTAGAGGAAGGGCTTGCGGCGGAGGAAGTGCGCCGTGATCGGCCCCAGGTTCTCCTCGCCGCGTGCGCCCCCGCCGACCTCGAGGATGGCGGTCTTCTGGAGGCTCAGGTCGCCGAGCTTCCATACCTGCACGCCGATGCCCGGCATGCGCTCGTTCCGCGTGGTCGCCGCGTAGCCGTGTCCCGCGTTGGTGGTGACCAGGAGGCCGAGCGACGTTCCCACGGCGGCGCCGAAGGGCGCGATGATGAGATGGCGCGCCGCGGGGTCGGCGGCGGGGATCTCGCGCACGAAGCCCCCGTCGGCGTCGAGCTCGACCAGCCCGCCCGGCGCGCCCAGGATCTCGCGCGGGTCGCCGCGATAGCGCAGCGGGTCGGCGCAGGTGCCGACCACGCGCCCGTCGGGGAGCGTCACGTAGTCGTGCGGCGCGCCGAAGCGGCGATTCGGCCCCGGCTCGTCGACATGCACGAGGCGCCCCGCGAGCGGCTGGCGCAGGTCGAACACGAAGGTCCGGTTGGTGAGCACGCCGCTCGCGAACACGCGCCGGTCGGCGCGCGGCGGCGCGATGAGCGCCTGCGGCTCGTTGCCGCGCGAGCGCACCGGGTAGGTCTTGAGGACCTTCCCGTACGACGTCGAGGTCGGGTCGGCGTCGAGCACGGCGAGGAAGTCGCTGCTCTGCCGATCGGCGTCGCCCGCCCACACGAGGAGGTAGGGCTCGCCGGTGAAGACCGGCGCCTCCGGACGCCGCGCGCACCCGGAGAGGAGGACGAGGATCGCCGCCGCCGCCCAGCCCCGCATCGTGCCGCTACAGGTAGAGGCCGCCGTTCGGGCTCACCACCTGCCCGGTGACGAAGCTCGCGTCGTCCGAGGCGAGGAAGAGCGCGACCGCGGCGATGTCCTCCGGCGCGCCGCTCCGCCCGAGCGGCGTGCGCATGAGCACCATCTGGCGGAGCATGGGCGGGATGCCGGCGGTCATCGGCGTGTCGATCAGCCCCGGGGCGATCGCGTTCACGCGGATGTTCGCGCCGCCCACCTCCAGCGCCACCGACTTCGTGAAGCCGATGATGCCCGCCTTGGCCGCGCCGTAGTGCGCGGAACCCGGGATGCCGGCCAGCCCCGCCACGGAGGCCATGTTGACGATCACGCCCCGGCCCTGCTCCTCCATGATGCGCAACGCCGCGCGCGTGCACGCGAAGGTGCCGAAGAGGTGGACGTCCAGCATGCGCCGCCACTCCGCGTCGTCCATGCGGCTCGTGACCCCGAGCGAGAGGCGGGCCCCGCCCATGACCTCCAGCGCCGCCTGCTCCAGCCGCGCGCGCAGCGGCGGGGAGAGCTCGCCGATGCCCGCGTTGTTGGAGAGGACGTCGACCGTCTGCCACTCGCGCGCGACGCGCGCGAAGAGGGCGTCCACCTGCGCGCTGTCCGCGACGTCGGTGGGCACCCCGATCGCCGCGCCGCCGGAGGCCGCGATCTCGGCCGCCACGCGTTCCGTACCCTCTCGGCTCAGGTCCGCGATCGCGACCCGCGCCCCCTCGGCCGCGAAGCGGCGCGCGATCGCTCGCCCGATCCCGGATCCGCCGCCGGTGACGACCGCCACGCGTCCCGCGAGCTTCCCCATGTGGCGGGCTGTCTACAACCGAGCGAGCCGCAAGTCCATGGCGAGGAATACCCCGAAACCCGGTCGGTGGCGTGGGGTGCCCTCGCGGCTCCCGCTCGCGCGGCGTTCACCGGGCTCCTCTCCCGTGAGCGTCGCGCTCGGCGCGCTCGAAGGTCGCCGCGAGGGCACCCCACGCCACCGACCGGGTTTCGGCTTCGCCTCTTGGCGGACGACACCGTTCAGGCGGGCAGCTCGAGGCGCACGCCTTCCGTGCTGACGATTCCCGCACCCAGGTACTCGGCGCGCGCCTCCTCGTCGCTCACCACGCGGCGGCGGGCGGCGGCGGGCACGCCCTTCCGCCAGATGCCGCCCAGCATCGGGTGGCGGCCGGCGCGGTAGCTGTAGAAGTAGTAGAGCCGCTGGCGGACCATGGCGTCGCGCGCCGCCTGGCCGAGCCCAGGTACCCGGTGCCAGGTGAGGAGCGAGCGCAGCGTGCTCCCCGCCGAGTAGAAGGTCAGGTACGCCTGGCGGTAGGCCCGCTCGACCTCGGCCGGCGTCATGCGCGGGTGATGGGACACCATGTGCTGCGAGTCGTACTGGTTGAAGTCCCAGTCGGCGATCGCGCCCTCGCGCACCGCCTTGTCGTGATCCTCGGTGCCGGGCAGCGGCGTGACGATGAAGAACGAGGCCAGGTCGACGCCCACCTCGCGCAGCCACTCGGCCGACTGCCGGCCGCTGTCGGGGCCGTCGAAGGGGAAGCCGATCATGTAGCCGCAGTGCACGGCGACGCCCTCGCGGTGCCAGTTGTGGCACACGCGACGGTATTTCTCCTTGACCGCCAGGAGGGCGGCCGCCGCGCCGGCCTCGTCCTTGTGGCGGCGGTGCTCCTTCTCCAGGTTCTGCACCTTGTTGACCGCGAGGAGGTTCTGCGGGTTGAAGGTCTCGAAGCCGACGAAGGCCGAGTAGCAGCCCGCCTCGGCCGAGAGGCGGATGAAGCGCTCGCACTTCTGCCGCTGGCTCGACGGCTTCTCGCCCGGCCTGAGGTCGCCGAAGGCAGCCGCCTCGGCGTCGACCTGCATCATGAAGGTGAGCTTGTTCCCCTGGCGGCGGTACTCGGCCATGCCCTCGAGGATCGGTTCCCAGGAGGGGCTGCGGAAGAAGTCGTCGTCGACGATGAAGAGCGAGTCGATGCCGTGGTGCTCGCCCGCGTCGCGGATCCAGCGCACCACCGCCTCGGGGTTGCGCGCGCGCATCGTCCGCCCCATCACGTTCTTCACGCTGCAGTACGAGCAGGTGAACGGGCAGCCGCGCGAGGTGTCGACCGTCGTCATGTTGGGCGAGGCGAAGCGGCGGAGATACGGGTCGCTGATCGCCGGGAGCTGGACCTCGGTGATGAGCGGCACGGTGATCTCGCCCGAGCCGGTCCTGGCGCGGATGCCCTCGGTCACGCTGTAGGAGGGCTCGAGCGCACCGCGCAGGTAGTCGTCGAGGATGTCGCCCCAGATGGTCTCGGCCTCGCCCACCACGGTGGTGACGCCGCAGCTCTCGAGGAAGGCGCGCGAGTCGGGATGGCCGCTCACGTGGAAGCCGCCGAAGAGGACGGGGAAGCCGGCGCGGCGGAACTGGAGGGCGAGGTCGCGCCCGCGCGGGTACTGGTTGGTCTGCACCCCCGCCAGGCCGACGATCACCTCGACGCCGTCCTCGAGCGCCTTCTCCTGCATGCTGCGGATGGTGGCGGGCAGCACCGGCCCGTCGACCTGCTCGTCCCAGATGACGGTCTCGACGTAGACGCCGTCGTCCGCACGCGCGCGGTTGTAGGCGTCGTTCAGCGCCCGGAGCACGGTGAGCGTGTTGTTCGGCAGCACGCCCTTCCAGAAGTACGCCACGCGCCCGCGGTCGTCGTACTTGGAGGGCTTGACGAAGTAGACGCGCAGCGTGCGGCAGAGGACTGCGGGGGTGTCGGCCGTGGCGCCGCCGGGGCTCACCGCGAGCGGCGCGATCTCGCACGCCTCGCGTCCCGCGCGGGCGAGCAGCGTCCAGACGACGGCGAGGAAAAGAAGAGCCAGGAGCGCCGTGGTGGCGAGCGGCATGGGACGCCTCCTCGAGATCGGGGTGCGTGCAGCGAGCCTCTTGCGCTTGTAGTCGCGGCCCGGCGCGCTGTCAATGCAAGGCAACGACTGCGCTCATTGGACTGCCCCCGCGAGTGCGTCGATCACGGTGGCCAGGTTCTCTCGTGCATCCGGATCGCCGGGCGCGAGCCGCAGGGCCGTCTCGAACTGCCCCTTCGCCTCCTCGTACCGCCCGGCACGGAGCAGCACGACGCCGAGGTTCGTGTACGCGGCGGCCCAGCCGGGATCGAGGCGCACCGCCTCGGCGAGCAGCGCGATCGCCTCCTCCCTCCTGCCCTGTCCGTCGCGCACGATGCCCAGGTGGTCGGGCGCGTTCGGGTTCGACGGGTCGAGCCGCCGGCCGAGCTCGCACAGCTCCGCCGCCTCGTCGAGCCGACCCTGCCGCTGGCGCAGGACGGCAACGGGCCCGGCGCGGCTCAGAGGCCTGCGGCCAGGACTTTCAGTAGGTTACGTATCGCTCAGTTCTCCTTCGGGTCCAAATTGGGAAGGTTTTGGGAAGGTCGGGGTGTTTCTGTGCAGTTTCTGTCCACCCGTTACGCCCCGAGTTTCTGTTCACCTGCCATCAGGCGGGCGAGTAGGGTGTCCGCAGCCGACCGGTCCCGAGACCCCGACGACACGCGCCGCGTCTTCCCGTCCAAGGTGACAACCGCATACCAGATGCCACCCCGCTGCCAGAGAGACCCCTTGTTCGGGCGTCCAGGGCGGCGGGGTTGAGTGGTGGGGGCCGCTTCGGGCTTCGTGTCTTGTCGCTTGACCTCCTTCCGCCGGGACGCCTCCCAGCATGTCCAGCACACGTCACCTATCCCCCGGTGTCCCTTCGGGTCGCTGGCGAAGCGTGCCTTGAGCCGACCGCACGACGAGCAGCGCCGCATGAAGCCGCCACCGTCGAGCACGTTGATCGGGGTCCGTGTCATCCGATCTTTGCCACCTTCGATGCCTTCGCCGCCTGGCGCCTGTAGCTCGCCACCTTCTTGAGGGCGTCGGCAGTCTGCTCGGGCGACACGATGTTGTAACGGGCGAAGATGCTCTCGGTGCGGTGCCCCGAGATGACCTTGGCAACGTCGCGGTCCACGCCCGCGTTGACGAGATTGCGCACGCCGCTGCGCCGTAAGTCATGGGGCGTGATGCGCAAGCCCGTCGCCTGCAAGGCGGTTCCCCACGGACCCCGAAACTCGCGCACGGGCTGTCCGCCCCGATGGAAGATGAACGAGCAATCGAGACGCCGTACAGCGCGGCGGCGCTCGATGATCTCTGCCAGGTCTGCCACGAGCGGGAGCACCCGCGCCTTGCGCGTCTTGGTATCGGTCGCGGGGATGTGGAGTTGGTCGCCCTGGACGTAGGACCATCGGAGCTTCCGCGCCTCCCCGACCCGCTGCCCCGTGCTGCCCAGCCAGTCCACCAAATCCCGCACGTCAGGGTCGGGGATGGCGGCGAGGAAGCGGGCGAAGTCCGCCGGCTCGACAAAGCCAGTCCTCACGGCGTCCACTTCCGAGAAGTGGGGGAAGTCCGGTATACGCGTCACTCGCCCATCCCGGTGGGCGAGACGATACGCCCGGCGTAAGGCGCCCAGGCGCCTGTTGCACGTCCCCTTCGCGGCGCCCGCCTCTAGCCACTTCTCCGCGAGCTTGAGGAGCCGCCCATACGTGATGGCAGACGCCCGCACGCCGGAAAGGTCCGCACGGACTGCCCTATTGTGCGTCTTGAGGGTCGGAAGGCTCGGCTGCTCGTGGAGTTCGTAGTGCCGCTCCAAATCCTTGAGGAGTTCGTCCACCGTGATCCGGTCCACCTGGCTGGGATCAGGCATGCCGTCCTTCACGGCGGCGCGGCGCTTGTCGAGTAGGTCCTGCGCCACCTGCCGGTCCGTGGTCTTCGCAGACTCCTTCACGAATCGCTTCCCGTTCCAATAACCAATATAGAGATATGGGCTGCCTGGGCGCGTGAAGACTGATCCCGTGCCTTTGACGTGCCGTGGTTTCCTCATGGCCTGCGACTGACTCGTGCGCGCCGTTCCGTCTGGCGCACTTATCAGTGTAGCTGTCGCCGGTACTATGACCCAAGCCCCGCGGACGCCTCGCGGCGCTCTCCCGCGCTATGGCATCCGCCATGGCGTAGGTGTCGTTTCTCACGACCTTTCCCCCCGGGGCGACGGTTTTTCTCACGAGCTTTCCCCCCTCGTGAGGTGGAGTTTCTCACGACCTTTCCCCCCTGCGTGACCTAACCGACCATCCCCGTGATGGCTACAATTCTCATCCGCGCGTCGGGCAATGGGGTTCGCGCCGCCCGCGCGCATCAGGCGGCGCGGCGGTAGTCGTGCTGGAGCCCCCCGAGAACCGGGATTCCCGAGATGCGGCCCTCGAGCTCGGAAGGACGCGGAATCGGCTGCTGCTGCGCGAGGGCTTGATGCGGACGCGCCTCGTTGTAGAAGTGCACGAACTCGGTGACGAGGCGTCGGAGGTGGTCCTCGCTGAAGAGGAGGACGTGGTCGAGCAGCTCCCGGCGCAGGGTGCCCGCGAACCGTTCGGCGAACGCGTTCATGTCGGGCGCCCCGGGCGCAATCCGCACGACACGCGCCCCTGACGATGCGAGAACGCGGGTGAAGCGAGCGCCGAGCTTCGCGTCACGGTCGCAGACGCATACGGCCGGCGCCGCATCCAGGGTGGCGTTCCGGGCTTGCTGCGCACACCACTCGTCGCTCGGCGCGTACGTCACCGCGGCGTGGACGATCTTGCGTCGTCCAAGGTCGAGGAAGAAGAGCACGAAGACCTCGCGGAACCGGACGTCGTAGGTCTGCACGAAGTCGCACGCCCACGCGACGTGATTCCGCAGGAATGTCGACCAGTGTTGCCCGTCGCCGCGGGGCCTCGGTGAAGTGAAAGAGGCGGAGACAAGAGAACGCCTGCCGCCCGGGCAGGTCCTCACGCACAAGTGGCCCGTCCTCACTTATGGAGAGACACCGCGCGCCGATCTGCAGACGTGGACCTTTCGGTGCTTCGGCCTGGTCGATCAAGAGCTGTCGTGGACGTGGAAGAAATTCCTCGCGCTGCCGAGGGTCGAAGTCACGTCCGACATTCACTGCGTGACGCGCTGGAGCCGGTTCGATAATCGGTGGGAGGGGGTCGCCGTCGCAGAAATCCTTCGCCGGGCGGGCGTTCGGCCGGAGGCCGTCGCGGTGATGGCTCACAGCGAGGGGGGCTACACGACGAACATCTCTCTCGCGGACCTGCGGGGCGACGACGTGCTTTTGGCCTACAAGCACGACGGGCGAGACGTCGCGCCCGAGCACGGAGGCCCCTGCCGGCTCGTCGTCCCAAAGCTGTACTTCTGGAAGAGCGCCAAGTGGATCCGGGCGTTCGAGTTCCTCGACGTCGACGCGCCGGGATTCTGGGAGGTCAACGGCTATCACCTTCACGCCGATGCCTGGAAGGAAGAGCGCTACTCCGACCAGGAGACCGACGCCATGCAGCGGATGCGCTCCGAATCGGCTCGCCGTCGCCGCGGCCGAAAGGAGACCACATGATTTGGTTGCTTGACGCGCCCGCGTGAAGCCGCTCGGCCGGAGGCATCTCGATCCAACCCCCGGGGACCGTGATGCCTCGGGCGTGCGGTCCGGATACCGGATATGAGATGCACGAGCCGCGGGGTTGCCCCGCGGCGGGAAGGAAGGGGAAATGGCGAGTACCGAGGGACGAGTGCTCTCCGTCAACGTCGGGAGGCCGCGTACCTTCGAGTTCAACGGCCGCCAGGTTCGGAGCGCCATCTGGAAGTCTCCCGTCGTTGGTCGGGTTGCTGCCCGAGGCGTGAATCTCGAGGGCGACGATCAGGCTGACCGGAAGGCGCACGGAGGCGTCGACAAGGCCATCTACGCCTACGCGATCGAGGATGTGCAGTGGTGGGAGAGCGAGCTCGGCCGATCGTTGCCGGTCGCACAGTTCGGCGAGAACCTGACCACGGAGGGGATCGACGTGAACGGGGCGCTCGTCGGCGAGCGCTGGGAGGTCGGGACCACGCTGCTCGAGGTCGCCGAACCCCGCGTGCCCTGCTGGCGGCTCGGCGTCCGGATGGACGATATGGGCTTCGTCCGACGCTTCACCGAGGCGTTACGTCCCGGAGCGTATCTGCGAATCCTGTCCGAGGGT
>WNEZ01017166.1_pt1 | contig 12126 bp, 12 predicted proteins | sample 5400521 | NCBI WGS metagenome assembly WNEZ01 (sample SAMN13153339, study PRJNA577476) | soil metagenome | isolation source: 120 cm saprolite under Douglas fir tree site 2 hole 1 replicate 1 | place: USA:California | collected 2015-04-18
GGCTCTCGTCTACCTGGCCCAGTACAACGTGGTGACGGTGCACGTCTGGCTCTCGTGCATCCAGGCGCCCAACCAGCCCGACCAGGTGATGTTCGACCTCGACCCAGCGGATGACGACTTCGGACTCGTGCGCCGGACCGCCCTCACGCTTAAGGCAAGTCTCGAGGAGATGAAGCTCGTCCCGTTCGTCAAGACCACGGGCTCACGCGGCCTTCACGTGGTCGCGCCGATCACCGTTGGTCCGACATTCGAAGAGACTCACATCTTTGCCGACGCGGTTTCTCAACGGCTGGCGGCAAGCGACCCCGAGCACCTCACTACCGAGTTCACCAAGCAAAAGCGCGAAGGGCGCCTGTTCCTCGATGTCAACCGCAACGCCTACGCCCAGACGGCGGTGGCACCGTACTCCGTCCGAGCCCGCCGCGGAGCGCCGATCGCCGTGCCTATCACCTGGACCGATGTCGAGAGTGACGGACTCCGTCCGGATGGCGTCGGCATCAGGAACATCTCCCAATGGCTCCGACACCATGAGGATCCCTGGACATCCATGGAAGTCTCGCGCCGGTCGCTGCCGCCACTCAAGGAATCGCAGAAGCCGGACCGATCCGGCCGCCGCAAGGGCGTCAGTCGGAGGGAAGTAAGGTAGTCGAGGTGGAAGGTCAGCCCAGCCGGCTCGGTCAGGCGCGAGATTGGTACGTGCAGGCGGTAGAGGCGCTCCCGCCACGTGGCTGGACGAAGGGCACACTCTGCGAGGGATGGACGGCCAGCAATGTCGTGGCCCACGTCGTGACGGGCGATCAGCTGATCCGTGGACTCGTGTGGACCGCCACCGGAAAAGATCACGGCGGACAGGATCTGCCAAAGGACTTCGCCGAGCGCCAGCAGCGATTCGAGGTGCTTTCGACGTGGGAGCCGGCGAAGCTGAAGGAGAGCGCTCAGAGCGAGTCCGAGCAGACGGTCGCGGCCGTCGCCGAAGCCGTCCAGCAGGCGCCCGAGGCGATCGTCAACATGCCGATCGGCCCGGTGCCGATCCCCGTCCTGCGTGGCATGAGGCTGAACGAGTACATCATTCATGGACACGACCTCATCCCCGCGATCGGGCGATCGATCGCGAGCCCCGACTGGTTCTTCGATCGGGCGCTGGGTGATGCCGTAACCAGGATGGTCCGATTGCATCCGCGGTCACCGCACAGGGGCAAGTCGGCGAGCTTCCACCTCCACCGCACCGACGGCGATGGTGAATGGGTCCTGCGGGCCGAAGGCGGCCAGGCGGTGGCAGAAGCTGGTCATGCCAAGGCCGACGTCGCCATGCGTGGAACCGCCGAAGGCCTCTACTGGGTGCTGATGGGTCGCGGCAAGCCGGAAGAGCACGGCGTTGAGGTGCACGGCGATCCCGCGCTCGCGGCCGCTTTCAAGGATTGGTTCCCGGGCCCGTAAACGCCCACCCCGACCCTCGCCCAAGGTGAGGGAGATTTAGTCGGCTACTGGTTCCAGGACGCCGAGGCGAGCGGGGCGGCCATGGGCTCGGCCACGGTTACGTAGGACCCGATTTCGGCAAAGGTCGGTGGAATTCGGCTTTGCCCGGAGTCGAAAAATGTCACCAGGCTTCTGCCCTGACGCATCACGACCCCGCGCTGGTGGCCGGGCAGCACATTGGAGCCGCGATATCGCTGGCTGCCGGCGGCCAACGCCTCGTCGCCGAGCTGCAGCGGCTGCCAGATCCAGACGATAGTGATCCCGTTTCCGTCGTCGTGATGGGCACACTGCTGCAGCGCGGTGCGGCGTTCGCTCATGGCTTGACGGGCCGAGTCCACGTCGCGGTACACAACCATTCGGCTCAGCTTCCACGTGCTCGGCGACACGAGCGCGAGCTGGTGGGCACCGACCCGCGCGCCGTCGCTGGGCAGGTAGCCGCCACAGGGGCTCACCAGCGGCGGGAGGTTCGGCCCGTCGGCGGAAATCCAGTGAACCTCGGGCTGGCTAAGGTGGATCGTGGCCCTCGCGTCGTCGCCCGCGGTGAACGCGGCTGGGATATGGAACTGTGGCTCTCCAGACGCGTACGGGGCGTCCGCCGTCGGCATGATTGGCGGCAGTACCGCGGCGTCGGCAGCCTCTTGATTGCGGATCCCAAGGACGATGAACAGCACGGAGACGCCGATCACGACGGCGGCGATCGCCACGACAGCAGCGACGCGGCGAGACCGCCAGCCGTGTTGGGGCATCAGCTTAGATACACCATTGGACAGGGAACGGTTCCCACGCGCATTGGCGACCAGGCGGCTCCGAGCGAGGTCGGCCTTGACAGCCGAACCAAGTGGTGCTAGATGTGAAACCGCTTACAGACCACGGGCATCGGGAGGGGTTGCCTGAAACCGACGATCTACGACGTCGCGAAGAGGGCGGGCGTTTCGACCGCGACAGTGTCCCGTTTCGTCAACAGTGCCGGCCCGGTGGCTGGCCCGACCGGGCAGCGGATCGAGATAGCGGTGCGCGCCCTCGGCTACCGCCCAAACGGGATCGCGCGCAGTCTGGTCCTGAAGACCACGCACACAATCGGGCTCCTGCTGCCGGACATCACGAACCCCTTCTTTCCCAGCTTGGTGAAGGGCGTGCAGCTCCTCGCCAACGAGCGCGGCTACGTCGTGTTGCTCTGCAGCACCCTCGGCGACGAGAAAAGCGAGGAGGAATACCTCAAGCTGCTGCGGGCAAAACAGGTGGACGGCATCCTCGCCGTTGGGCTCGTCCTCCACCGCCAGCAGATCGAGCGGCTCGCGGCGACCGGGATACCCTTCGTTTCGCTCGACCGGAATATCGACTTCCCTGGTGCCCCCCTGGTGCAGGTGAACCATCGCCAGAGCGCGATGCTCGCCACCCAGCACTTGCTCGCCCTGGGTCACCGCTCCATCGTGCACATCACCGGTCCCCTGCGATTGCGGGTCAGTCGCGAACGCCTTGCGGGATACCTGGCAGCCCTCGCCCGGGCCGGCGTGAAACCTGTTCGCCGGCTCCGCATCACCGGCGACTTCACCGAGGAGAGCGGCTACCGCGACATCGAGCGCTTGCTGGCCGAATCGGTCTCCTTCACCGCCGTCTTCGCCGCCAACGATCTTTCCGCGATCGGCGTGATGGCCGCCCTCAAGCGGCATGGCCGCCGAGTGCCCGAGGACGTATCGGTGGTGGGCTTCGACGACATCCACCTGGCCGCCTATACCTCGCCACCGCTGACCACCATCCAGCAACCGACCTTCGAGATGGGCCGGCGCGCGGCCCAGATCTTGATCGACGCGATCGAGCACGGGCCTCCTAGAGTCCGGGCGACCAAAACCGTGTTTGACGGGAAGCTGATCGTGCGCGGCTCGACGCAACCGTTGCGGGGCGGCTGAACGATGGGCCGCATTGTCGTGCTCGGCAGCCTGAACGTTGACCTGGTCGCCAGAGTCCCGCATCTGCCCCGGCCGGGTGAGACCATCATGGCCGAGTCGTTGCAGACCTTTCCCGGCGGGAAAGGGGCCAACCAGGCCGCCGCCGCCGCACGTCTTGGCGGCAAGGTGGCGATGATCGGCCGAGTGGGGGATGACGCGTTCGGGACCATGCTGGTCGAGAGCCTGCGGCGCGACGGCGTGGACGTTAGCGGCGTCGCGCGTGATGCGAAGGCACCCACAGGAACGGCCCTGATCCTGGTCGACCCCCGAGGTGAGAACGTGATCGCCGTCGCGGCCGGCGCGAACGCGAGCCTGAGTGGCGTCGAGGTTCGCCGCGCGCTTGCTGCGCTCGATCAGGCTAGCCTGCTTGTGCTCCAGCTCGAGATCCCGCCCGAGGTGGCGGGCGCGGCCATCGAAGGCGCCCGGCGCAACGGGATTCGCACCCTGTTAAATGCAGCCCCCGCCGGTCGACTGGATCCGTCCCTGCTCGTGGGGCTCGACGTCCTGGTCACGAATGAGCCGGAAACGGCAGCCCTCGTAGGACGGCCAGTCGACGACACACGATCCGCCGAGCACGCCGCGGTCGAACTCCATCAGCGGGGCGTCCAGCTCAGCGAGGGTGTCGCGGTTCCGCGAGCGCTACGCCTGGCGAATGCCGCCGGCGCCGGTGCCGCCGGCTCGGCGGGCGCGCAGAGCTCCCTGCCGCGCCGCGACGATCTGGAGCGGCTCTTTGGGGTCCGATGGCCTTGAAACTCGAATTTGTTGTTGCTAGGATGAAACCGCTTACACAAGCGGGTCGTCGGCGCGAACCATCGGGATCGGGGGCGAAGGGAAAACGTACGGAAGAGGAAGCTCCTTGACCATCATTGAGAGTGGAGACCGCAGGCTCGCCGAGTATGGCTACCTGCTCAGCCTGCCGTCGGGTGCGCCACCCGTCGAGAACGAAGAGCTCCGCTATTGGCCAACGCTGGCCCCACTCGAGCTCACGGACGGATGGGGCGAGGTTGGCGTTTGCGAGGTGGTTCAGCGCCCGGCACGCGTGAGCCGGATGGAGCGCCATGTTCGCACTTCGGAATTCGTCGCGCCTATGAACGGCGAGCTGTTGGTGCCCGTCGCCTTGCGGACGCCCGAGGCGACCCCGGGCAAAGGCCTTCTCGCCGTGCGGGTGCGCATCGGCGAGGGATTGATGCTGCATCCGGGCGTCTGGCATTGGGCCGGCTATCCCTACCAGGCGCGGGTCCGGTTCTGGGTCATCTTCCGACGCTTGACCAACAAAGAGGACCTGGAGATCAAGCCCTTGCCCGAGCCCGTGGCGATCGCGACCAACCCCGTTCCCGCGGAGCCACGCTAGCGTCATGGCCTCTGTCCAGTTCAAGAACCTGTCGCGTTCCTTTGGAACGGTGCCGGCGGTCCGTGATCTCTCGCTCGAGGTGCCGGACGGCACGCTGCTTTGCCTGGTCGGTCCATCGGGCTGCGGCAAGACGACCACGCTGCGCATGGCGGCCGGCCTGGAAACGCCCGATGCCGGCGAGATCTGGGTCGGCGACCGGAATATCACGAAACTCGAACCGCGAGCCCGGCAGATCGGCATGATGTTCCAGGGCTTCGCGCTTTATCCCCACCTTACGGTCGGCGAGAACATCGGGTATCCACTCAAGGTTCGCGGCGTCGCGCGGGCCGACCGCGACACGCGAGTCGCGGAGGTGGCGAAGCTGCTCGACATCGAGCCACTGATCCACCGCTCGGTCCAGCAGATCTCGGGCGGCCAGCAGCAGCGGGTGGCCCTGGCGCGCGCCATCATCCAGCGGCCGCAGCTCTATCTCCTCGACGAGCCGATCTCCAGCCTGGATGCGGTGCTGCGCAGCACCATGCGCGGCGAAATCAAGCGGCTGCAAAAGATGCTGAACACCGCGATGGTCGTCGTCACCCACGACCAGCTCGACGCGCTGAGCATGGCCGACACGATCGCGGTCATGAAAGACGGCGTGCTGCAGCAGCTGGGGTCGCCCGACGATGTCTACTCGCGTCCGGCCAATACGTTCGTGGCCGGCTTCGTCGGGGAGCCGCGGATGAACCTGCTGCCGGCGACCATCGAGCGGCGTGACGGCCGCCTCGGAGCGCGCGCCGGGGATCACTGGCTGGCCGCCAGTGAGCAGGCGCGGGCCGCCCTCGAGAAGGCCAAGGCGGATCGGGTCACGGTCGGGATTCGGCCGCCCGCGGTCAAAGGGTCCCGGGTGATCTACGAATTTCGCCTGATCGACGAAATCTTCAAGGTCGAGTCCGACCCCGAACTGCGACTACAGATGGAAGAGGAGGTGTTTTTGGAGCTTCGCCCGGAGTCGCTGCACTTCTTTGCGTCCGACCAGTCAACCGGCGGAGGGCGACGGATCGCCTGATGCCAACAGTGGAAGGAGAGTGATGAGTATGCCCCCAATCACCCGAAGAAATTTCCTCGCGGATAGCGCCAAGGCCAGCGCGCTGCTCGCCCTCGGCGGAGGTAGCGTAGGTTCCTTGCTTTCGGCGTGCGGCACGTCGTCCTCAGGGTCGGAAGCCACCACGCTGGCCGTCGAGATCGACGAGGGCCAGAACGCCAACCCATTCCGCTGGTTCGCCAACGACATGCAGTCGGCCGTGGGGGTGTCGCCGAAGATCATCGGCCTCCCGTTCGTCGGCCAGTACGAAAAGATCGTCTCCGAGATGATCACCCGGAGCAACGTCTACGACGTGCTCGCCTTCCCGCCCTTCTTCCTGGGCGACTTCGTCGCCAAGGGGTTCCTCCACGTGCTGACGGACTTCGGCAGCGAGTCGGACTTCAAGCTGGACGACGTCCTGCCGGTCTACCGCGACGTCTACCTGAAGCGCAATGGCAAGCTGTACGCCGCCTGTTTCGATGGCGATCAACTCCAGATTGCCTACCGCAAGGACATGTTCGATAAGGCCGGGATCAAGAAAGCCCCGACGACCTGGGACGAGTTCATCGCGACCGCCCAGGCACTGCACCAACCACCGAACCAGTACGGTAACGCCTTCTATGGTCAGCGTGGCTTCTGCTACGGATGGTTCATCAACATCTTCGCGGCCAACGGTGGAAAGTGGTTCAGCTCGGACATGAAGCCAGGCATCGCGGGTGACGAAGGCGTCAAGGCCCTGGAGACCCTTATCAAGCTGAAGCAATATGCCCCGCCGAACATCCTGCAGATCGGGTACCCGGAGCTGAACGACGCCTACCTGAAGGGGTCGACGGCGATGGTCATTCAGTGGAATGACCTGGCGCTCAAGGCGGAGGACTCGACCAAGAGTAAGTCGGTCGGGATGAACGGGTACGCACCGTCCCCAGTGCGCAACTACATGCCGTACTCGCGCATCATGGCGATTTCGGCCTACACCGCGAACCCGCACAACTCTTACAAGCTGATCCAGTACATGAATCGCTCGGAGGTCAGCATCAAGGACGTGTACGACCCGAACTGCGGCGAGGACCCGTTCCGCACGTCGCACTTCGACACGAATGCGGTCAAGGACCACAGCGGAAAGCCGTCGATGTCCGCGGACGCCGCCAAAAGCTACGTCGATGCCAACAAGGGCGGCCTCCTGATCGGCTACCCGGAGCTGTCCATCCCGGGCGCCCCTCGCTACATCGACATCCTCGACCTCAAGGTCAACGAGGCGCTATCCGGCAGCTCCTCGGCGCGGGACGCGCTCAAGTCGGCAGCCGGCGAGTGGGACAGCATCACGACCGCGCTCGGCAAAGACACCCAGGTCAAGGCCTCCCCCGACTGGGTCGACAGCTTCCACAAGGTCGGGATCAGCTACTAAGGGCGATGGCAACGGTGGTCGGACGACGGCAGGCGTCCGGAGGAGGGCGACGGTTCGCCCTCCTCACCGTTGCGCCGGCCACGCTCCTGCTGGTCGGCATCAGCATCTTTCCGCTGCTGTGGGCGCTGCGCCTGTCGTTCATGCAGGACTCGCTCCTCTCGGTCGCGCCGCCACGCTTTATCGGGCTGAGCAACTACGCCCACCTCTTTCATGATCAGCTCTTCTGGACCAGCCTGGGTGTCACGTCGGTCTTCGCGCTCTCGGTTATCACGATCCAGTTGGCGGTGGGGCTCGCCATCGCCCTCGCACTCGACCGGCTGCCCCGATACCAGCAAGTCATCGCCACCATCTTGCTGATCCCCAGCATCCTGTCCCCGTCAGTCGTCTCCTTCCAGTGGCGGCAGCTCTTCGACTACTATTCCGGCCCGCTGAACTACTTCCTGAGACTTCTCCACCTGCCGCTGCAGGGCTGGACGGCCTCGCCGCGCGGCGCACTCCCGGCGCTGGTGCTGGTCGACTTCTGGGAATGGACGCCGTTCATGGTGCTGCTCATGTTCGCCGGCATCAAGTCACTGCCGAAATCGGTCTTTGAGGCCGCCCGCATCGACGGCTCGAGTGGCTGGCAGGTGACCATCTTCCAGACCATCCCGCTACTGCGCCGGGTGATCGCGATCGCGGTCATCCTCCGGCTGATTTCGGCCTTCAAGGTGTTCGACATCATCTATTCGCTGACCGCGGGCGGCCCGGGCACCAGCACGGAGAGCCTCGCCTTCTACACCTACGTGCAGGGCTTTCGCTATTTCGACCTCGGATACAGCACGGCGATGGCGTTTATCACGCTGATCTTGATCACGGTGCTGGCCCGATTGATCCTGGGTTTCATGGAACGCCCGGTCGGGCGGGCAGCCTGATGGCGACGGCGGCTCCCGCGCTGAGCCGCGGCCGGCCGGCCGCCACGCCGGTGATCCATACCGGCGCCGGACGGTGGGTCGCCTACGTCGGCATCCTGATCGGCCTGATCTTCTTCCTCTTCCCCATCTATTGGATGCTCGCCACCGCCGTCAAGCCGCCGAACGAGTGGCTGACCAATCCGCCGGTTTTCATTCCATCGCGCCTCTACTTCACGAATTTCACGGACGCCCTCTTTTTTTACAACGGGATCAAGGGCCTGCTGGACAGCGCCATCGTGGCGGTCAGCTCGACCGCCATCGGGATGGTGATCGGCACGCTTGCCGCCTACAGCATCGCGCGCTTCCGGACGGGCGGGACGAACCTGTCGTTTTTCATTCTCAGCATTCTGTTCATGCCGCCGGTCGCGGTGGCGATTCCGATGTTCCTGTTCTGGTCCAACCTGGGCCTAGTCGATACCTACATCGCGCTCATCGTGCAATACCTCATCTTCACGGTCCCCTTTGTGACCTGGCTGATGAAAGGCTTCTTCCAGGACGTCCCCGTTGAGCTCGAGGAATCCGCGCTGGTCAACGGGGCCTCCCGGCTGCGGGCGTTCTGGGAAGTGGTGCTGCCCACGGTGCGCCCGGCGCTGGTGGCGACGGCGCTGTTCGCGCTGATCTTCACCTGGAATGAGTTCACCTTTGCCGTCCTGCTCTCGCGCGGCCGGGTGACGACCCTGCCCTTCATCCTCCCCACCCTGATGGAGTCGCACAACGTGCTCTGGGGCGACATCGCCGCCATCGCGACCATTGGCGCCCTGCCCGTCGTTATCATTGCCTTCGCGCTGCAGCGATACCTCGTTCGTGGCCTCTCCTTCGGGGCGATCAGGTCAACCTAAGGAGGATCGGATGAAACTCAAGGACAAGGTCGCCGTCGTCACCGGCGGGGGCTCGGGAATCGGGCGCGCCATCTGCCAATCGTTCGTGCGCGAGGGCGCCGCCGTCGTGGTCGTCGACCAGAATGCGGAGGGCGCCGAAAAGGTCAAGCAGGAGCTGATCAACGCCGGCGGTAAGGCATCGGTCTTCGTCGGCGATGTGCAGCGGCCTGAGACCAACCGCGACATGGTCGCCCACGCGGTCAAGACCTTCGGCGGCCTCGACATCCTCGTCAACAATGCCGCCGCCGTGCTGCAGCGACGCGTGGTCGAAATGCAAGACGACGAATGGGACCACATGATCAAGGTCGATCTCTATGGCCCCTTCTACGGCTCGCGAGAGGCGGCCCGGCAGATGATCAAGCAGGGTCGCGGAGGCAGGATACTGACGACGTCATCGTTGCTCGCCGTGCAAACCCGCGGCCTGCAGGCCGCCTACAGCGCGGCGAAGGCCGGCGTCATCGGATTCGCCCGCTCGCTGGCGATCGAAGTCGCGCCGCACGGCATCACGGTCAATTGCGTGCTCCCCGGTCACATCCGCACGCCCCTGACCGAGCCGATGTTCACGCCCCCGATCAAGAAGGCGTTCGAGGACCGCATCCCGGTTGGCAAGCTGGGTGAGCCGGAGTGGATCGCCAACGTCTTCACCTTCCTGGCATCGGACGATTCCCGCTACATCACCGGCGAAGCGATCATCGTCGACGGCGGCTACACCATCAACGGCGAGCTGCCCGGCGTCCAGTTCGGACCGACCAGCCAGGAAGTCTGATCCGAATGTCGGCGGCAGCCGGTCGCTGGCGGATCAAGGCGCTCGACACCGGGACCTCGGTGATCGAGAAGTCGGTCATCACCTACCTGGTCGACTGCGGCAAGACGATCCGGATCCCGCGCGTGATGTGGGTGCTCGAGGGTGAGACCACGATCGTCGTCGATACCAGCGTGCCGGCAAGCGGCAAGCCCGCCGAGTTCATCGGCGAGCAGTTCGAGCGAAGCCGCGAGCAGGAGCCGCTGAACGCCCTGAAGAACGCCGGGATTGATCCCAAGAACGTCGAACTGGTGCTGCTGACGCATCTCCATTGGGATCACGCCGGGAACTGCGACCTGTTTCCGGAGGCGCGGGTGCTGGTCCAGGAGTCGGAACTGCGTTATGCGCTGGTCCCCGGCAAGTTCTTCCGCAAGGCCTTCCTCTCCCCGCTCTCCGGATGGCCGCATCCCCCCTATTTGCTGCCCAACCTCGACGTCGTCAAGGGTGAGGTCGAGATCCGTCCCGGCATCCGCACGCTCCCCGTGCCGGGCCATACACCCGGGTCGCAGGCCATCCTAGTGGACACCGACCAGGGACGGTATGTGATCGCGGGCGACGCCGTCTTCACCTACGAGAACCTGGAGCGTGACATCCCGCCGGGATTCCACAACGACGTCGATCACTCGATGGAGTCGATGGAGACGCTGCGCCAGCGCGCCGATCACATCCTGCCGTCGCACGACTACACGGTCTTCACCAAGGGTCCGGTGGCGAGCTTTCCGGAGTGACCGCGTGAGCCGCCGATTCGAGGGGAAAGTGGTGGTCGTCACCGGCGCCGGGTCCGGCATCGGACGCGCGATGGCGATGGCGTTCTGTGCCGAAGGCGCCATCGTGGTGGCGGCGGATCGGGACAGTCCGTCAGCCGCCGAGACCGTCAGAGGGCTCGAGCAGGCAAGCGCGGCGCTGGTGGATGTCGCGCAAGCCGCCTCGGTGGCGCGCCTGATCGCCGACACGCACGCCCGCCACGGCCGCATCGACATTCTCTGCAACAACGCCGGGATCGGCAGCAGCAAAACGGTCGTCGACTGCGAGCCCGACGAGTGGGACCGGCTGTTCGCCGTCAACGCGCGAGGCGTTTACCTCGGCTGCAAGTATGCGATCCCACTCATGATCGCCCAGGGCGGCGGCGTGATCGTCAACACCGCGTCGGTGGCCGGCCTGATAGGCCTCCCCAACCGGGCCGCCTACTGCGCCAGCAAGGGCGCGGTCGTCACGCTCACCAAGCAGGTCGCCGTCGACTATGTCGCGCACGGGATCCGCTGCAACTGCATTTGTCCGGGGACCGTCGATACGCCCTGGGTGGGCCGCCTCCTCATGGAAGCGAAGGATCCAGATGCGCTGCGTGCCGAGCTCGTCGCCCGCCAGCCGATGGGTCGCCTGGGCACCGCGGAGGAGGTGGCGCAGGCCGCGCTCTATCTCGCCTCTGACGACGCGGCCTTCGTCACGGGGACCGCGCTCGTCATCGACGGTGGGTTGATGGCGCGCTGACGGCCGTGCCGACCACCATCACAGAGGCCGTCCCGTTCGACATCCGATTCCCAACCTCGCGCACCCTGGACGGTTCCGACGCCATGCACCCCGACCCCGATTACGCGGCGGCCTACGTGACTCTCAAGACCGACCGGCCGGGCGTCGAGGGCCACGGCCTGACCTTCACGCTTGGCCGGGGAACGGAGATCTGCGTCGCCGGCATCCGCGCCCTTGCTCCGCTGGTCGTCGGCCGGACCATGGAGGAATTCCGCGACGACATGGCGGGCTTCTGGCGCCGGCTGACGAGCGACAGCCAGCTGCGCTGGATCGGGCCGGAAAAAGGTGCCATTCATTTGGCCACCGCCGCGATCGTCAATGCCGTCTGGGACCTGTGGGCCAAGCTCGAGCGCAAGCCGCTGTGGAAGCTTCTCTGCGACCTGACACCGGAGCAGCTGGTCGCCTGCATCGACTTCCGCTACCTGAGCGATGCCCTGACTCGCGAGGAGGCGCTTGCGATCCTGCAGCGCCGGGAACCGGGCCGGACGGCGCGAGAGGCGGAACTTCGGCGTGCCGGCTTCCCCGCCTACACCACGTCGATCGGGTGGCTCGGCTACTCGGAGGAGAAACTCAGGCGGCTCTGTCGTGAGGCGGTGGCGCAGGGATTCACCCACTTCAAGATGAAGGTGGGCGGAGATCTGGAGAGCGACCGCCGGCGCGCCGCCGCCGTGCGAGAAGAGATCGGTCCACAGCGCCGGCTGATGATGGACGCGAACCAACGATGGGACGTG
>WNEZ01004514.1_pt1 | contig 12123 bp, 10 predicted proteins | sample 5400521 | NCBI WGS metagenome assembly WNEZ01 (sample SAMN13153339, study PRJNA577476) | soil metagenome | isolation source: 120 cm saprolite under Douglas fir tree site 2 hole 1 replicate 1 | place: USA:California | collected 2015-04-18
CGCGCTCTGCAACGAGATCCTGGCGCAGGAGGGGACCGCGGACCGGCCGCCGGACCTGCCCGGCGAGCCCCGGGAAAGGGGTCCGCTGATCCGGACCGAGGTCATCTCCTCCTAAACTGCCTCAAACGCTCGCCTGGCACTAAAGCGCCGCTCGCGTGGGCCGGCGGGCCCGGCCGGTGCGTCGTCCGTCGGCCTGAAGGCCGTTTTGAACCGAGGCGCCAGCCCAGGCGCCACCCGCCGTTATAGGGGCGTGCCGGACTCGCCCGACCTGTCCAGCGTGCTTGGCGAGGCCGTTTCCGAGGGGCGGCAGTTCCTCGCGCGCGTCGAAGCGATGGTCGAGACGCTTACGGCTGAGCTCGCCAGCCACGAGGAGGCTGCCCGTCAGTGGTCCGCCGAACGGCAGGCCATCAAGGACGAAGAGGACCGGCTTCGCGCGACGCTCCGGACCGTCAACGAAACCAACGCCAACGAGCGCAAGCGCCTGGCGCAGCTCGAGCGCGAACTGGACGCGGCTCGGCAGGAGCGCGATCGGCTCGCTGCCGATCGCGACGCGGCGGCGGCCGACCGCGACCGGGCGCGGGAAGCGGTACAGGCGGCCGAGTGGGTGGCGGGCGGGCTTCAAGCCCAACTCGCCACCGGGGCAGCGGAGTCGGCCCGGCTGCGTGATCAGCTCGGGATGGTCACCACCGATCGCGATACGCTCCAGGCGGACCAGATCCAGTGGGGCCTCGATCGCGAGCGCTTGCTTGCCGAGCTCTACCCGCTCAAGGAACGCGCCGCGGGGTTCGAGCGGGACCTGAGCAGCGAGCGCGAGCTGCACCTGGCCTTGCAGGGTCGCTATGCGGAGCTCACCGAGCAGTCGAACAAGCTGGCGTCCGACTGGGTGTCGCGCCGGCAGGCCCTCACCGCCGAGATCCAGGCCCAGAATGACGAGATGCAGCAGGTACGGAAAGTCCTGGAAGAGACAAAGGCGCAGGAGCCGCACGGGGTTGGGAGTGGCCCAGTGACGGCCCCGGCCGCCACTCTGAGTCCGGAGCAAAGCCATCTGATCAACTCGCGGCTCAACTCGCTGATCGGGTTTTCGAGCGTGCTGCTGGATGAGCACACGCACGCGCTGACGGTCGAGGAGCGTCGCGAGTATCTCAAGTACCTCCACGACAGCGCGGTCACGCTGGGCGAAGCGGTGCGATCGCTGACGGGCAGCCGCGCCGCGACAGCCGACGCCCCGCCCGTGGTGGAGCGTGAGGGTCGACCGCCGGACATCCTGGTGGCCGACAACGACGTAATCTCGCGTCAGCGGATCGAGCCGTTCCTCAAGCGCGCCGGCTACGAGGTGGTGTACGTCGACAACGGTCCCCGCGCCCTGGAGAAGGCGTCGCACTTGCAGCCGCTCGCCATCTTGATCGACGCCCACCTGCCCCTCAGCGGCGCCCCGGCGCTCATCAAGGAACTGCGCAAGGATCCGCGTACCCGGGACATCCCGCTGGTGGTGATGGCGCCCGTCGACGGCCCGCCGGTCACGGTCGCGGACCTTGACGTCCTGACGAAGCCGATCGACCGGCAGCAGCTGGTCCAGCTGATGGTCCGCTTCGACCTGATGGCGGATGGCAAGCGCGCGAAGAAGATGCCGGCGAACGTCCTGGTCATCGATGACGACCTGCAGGCGACCAGCCTGGTCAAGGCGGTCCTCAAGCCCTTCAACGTCCGCGTGACTGCCGTCGACAACGCCCGAACCGGTATCGAGCAGGCCCTGCGCAACAAGCCGGACCTGGTCATTCTCGACCTCGTCATGCAGGGGGTCGACGGTTTCGAAGTCATCGCGGCGCTGCGCCGTGACAAGGACCTCGGCCGGATTCCGATCCTCGTCCACACTGCCAAAGTGCTGACTGCCGAGGACCGGCAGAAACTGGACGGGAAGGTCGAGTCGATTGTCGAAAAGGCGGAATTCCAGCCGGAGCGATTCCTCGAGTTGCTGCTCAAACGCGGCGAACGCCGCAAGCGCGCGGCTTAGCCCGCGACTTCTCCCGCGGTGGACGCCGCCTCCGCCGGCTTGGTCTCGGGCGGGCGCGCGAGGCGTTCTTGGCGGAGCAGGTAGGCGATGACCGGCAGGGTCAAAGCGATCACCACCAGAGACGTCACCTGGGCCTGCTTCAGCCCGCCCAGGATCACGACGTTGTCGCGGACAAAGAAGATGAAGAACTGGCTGACCGAGTAGAGCACGACATAAACCATCGCCAGCATCCCCTCCGGGTGAATCCGCGTGCGGAGATTCCACAGCAGCAGGAAGAGCCCGAGGCTGATGAGGAGCTCGTAGAGGCTGGCCGGCTGAACCGGGACGTTGGTCTGCGCGAAGCTGTGGGGGTTCGTGTACTCAAAGCCCCATCCGTTGGTCTTGTAGCCCACGATGTCCCCGTTGATGATGTTGCCGATGCGGCCGATCGTCTGGCCGATCGTCATCCCGAGCGCGCCGACGTCGAGCACGCTCCAGAATGGGATCTTCCAGCGCCAGGACGAGATGGCGACCGCCAGCGCTCCGCCGAAGATCGCGCCGAAGAACGCCATGCCGCCCTGCCAGACGGCAATGATCTGGGCCGGGTTGTGCAGGAAGAAGGACGGGTCGTTCTGGACGACGTAGTAGAGGCGGCCGCCGGCGATGCCGAGGACCGCCGCCAGGAGGGCGACGTTCATCAACTGGTCGCTGCTGATGCCCCGGCGGGCTGAGTCGCGCAGCGCGACCTGGATCCCGACATACAGGCCGATCGCGATCATGATCCCGTACCAGTGGATCTTGAGCCCGCCGATCGTCACGAGGACAGGATCGATCCCAATCTTGATGAGCACGAACCCAGTTTAATGTGTGGCAGTGACGGTCAAGGCGTCCTTCACCGACGAGGTAAAGGCGGAGCTGGTCAACGTCCAGCCGGCAAAACCGTGCTGCCAGGAGGCGGAGCTCACGGCGATGGTCGAGGCGCTGGTCGGTTCCGTCGACAGCGCGCCATTGACGCTGCGCATCCCGCGCAATGCGGTGGCCCGGAAGGTGGTCCACCTGGTCAAGGTCGCCGGGGGCCGGGTGGAGACCGTTCGCAAGGGCGCCACAGAAAAACGCCCGAGCTATCGGCTGCGCCTCACGTTGCCGGTGGGTCGAGGCTCGGCCAATAGCTGCTGCGCCCGGGCGATCCTCCGCGGAACCTTCCTGGCACGCGGGGTGCTGGGCAACCCGGCCGACGCGTATCACCTGGAGATGGCCGTACCCATGGGGGCGGCCACGCTGCTGACCAGCGGCGCGGAGCGGGCGGGCATCGCGCTCAAGCGGACAACGCGCCGCGGCCGGACGGTCTATTACCTGAAAGGCGCTGAGCCGATCTCGCGGCTGCTCGGGTTGATGGGCGCGAACCGCGCCGTCATGCGATTCGAGAACGACCGGATCCTGCGTGACATGCGTAGCCAGGCGAACCGCCGCGCCAACAGCGAGACCGCGAACATGGACAAGCGACTGCGGGCCGCGTTGCAGCAGCGCGAAGCGATCCGCCGGCTCAAAGCGCGCGACAGCCGGCTGCTGTCGCTCCCAGCTGCGCTGCGCGAGGTGGCCGAACTCCGCCTGGCGCACCCGCGCGCCGGCCTGCGCGAACTCGCCGAGCTCGCCCAGGTGAGTAAGTCGGCGGTCGCCAATCGCCTTCGCCGGTTGGTGGCGCATGCGAATCGAAATGGTCTAATAGATCACGTGCGGGTCATCCCGCAGCCCTGACGAGGGAAATCCCCCGAGAGCGAGGAGAGGCGTCATGCCGGTGAAGGTTGGCATCAACGGATTTGGCCGCATCGGGCGCAACGTCTTCCGCGCCGCCCGCGGCCGGCGTGACCTGCAGATCGTGGCGGTCAATGACATCACGGATCCGCCGACGCTGGCACATCTCCTGAAGTACGACTCGATCCTTGGCATCTACGCCGGTGAGGTGAGCGCCGATGGCGATGAGCTCAAGGTGGATGGCGCCCGCGTCAAGGTTTTCGCCGAGAAAGACCCTGGCAACCTGCCGTGGAAGGACCTGGGGATCGACATCGTCATCGAATCGACGGGCTTCTTCACCGACGCCAACAAGGCGAAGGCCCACATCGACAAGGGAGGCGCCAAGAAGGTCATCATCTCGGCGCCGGCCAAGAACGAAGACATCACCATCGTGCTTGGCGTCAACGGCGAACGATATGATCCACGGCAACACCACGTCGTCAGCAATGCCTCCTGCACGACGAACTGCCTGGCCCCGGTGGCGAAGGTCCTCCACGACAGCTTCGGAATCGAAGCCGGCCTGATGACGACCGTCCATTCGTACACCGGCGACCAGCGGTTGCTCGACGCGCCGCACAGCGACCTGCGGCGGGCGCGGGCCGCGGCGCTCTCGGTGATCCCGACCACCACGGGCGCGGCCAAGGCGATGGCGCTCGTGATGCCGGAGTTGAAGGGAAAGTTCCACGGCATCTCGCTGCGGGTCCCCACCCCGAACGTCTCGCTCGTCGACCTCACCGTCATGACCCGTGATCCGGTGTCGGTGGAGACGATCAACGAGGCGTTGCGGGAGGCGGCCGCGAGCGACCTCAAGGGAATCCTCGCGGTGACCGAGGACGAACTCGTATCCAGCGACTTCAAGGGCAACTCCTACTCATCCGTCGTCGATGCGCCGCTCACGATGGTGGTCGGTGATCGTCACGCTAAGGTCTTTGCCTGGTACGACAACGAGTGGGGATATTCCTGCCGCGTCGTGGACCTCACCGTGTTCATGGGTGACCGGCTGAACTGACTACCGACGTCAGCCAGGACGGCGCGCTCCAAAAAGCCACGATTCGCGACGTCGACGTCGCCGGCAAGCGGGTGCTCGTGCGCGTCGATTTCAACGTCCCGGTCGAGAACGGCCGGATCGTCGACGATACTCGGATCCGAGAAGCGATCCCGACCATCCAGAACCTGGTCGAGCGGAGCGCGCGCGTGATCTTGATCACGCACCTCGGCCGGCCGGACGGCGAGGTCGATGAGGCCTATCGGACCACGCCGCTGGCGCAACGGCTCGGCGAGCTGATGGTCCGCCCGGTGCCCCACCTCGACGACTGCATTGGCCCGGCGGTGGAAGCCGCCGTGGGGGCGATGCGGGACCGCGAGATCGTGATGCTCGAGAACGTTCGTTTCCATCCGGGTGAGACGAAAAATGACCCCGCCTTCGCGAAACAGCTGGCCGCTCTCGGCGACCTCTACGTCAATGACGCGTTCGGCACGGCGCACCGCGCGCACGCCTCGACGGTGGGCGTCGCGCAATACCTGCCGGCGGTGGCCGGACTGCTGATGGAGCGCGAGATCAAGACGCTGGGGCGGATCATGACCGACCCGCCCCATCCACTGGTCGCGATCATCGGCGGCTCGAAGATCTCCACGAAGATCGGTGTTGTCCGCAGCCTGTTGCGACGTGTCGATCGCCTCTGCATCGGCGGCGCCATGGCCTGCACCTTTTTGAAAGCGAAGGGCCTGGAGATGGGCCGCTCGCTGGTCGAGGACGACCAGCTCGACGTGGCGCGGTCGCTACTGGCATCGGGCGCGACGCTCGTGCTCCCGCTCGATGCCGTGGTCGCCCCGGAGGCCAAGCCAGGCGTCGCGGTGAAAACCGTCCCGATCGACGCCGTCCCCGCCGACATGAGGGTGCTCGATGTCGGACCGATGACGGTTGAGCGCTTCTTGCAGACCTGCGACGGCGCGGCGGCGGTCGTCTGGAACGGTCCGCTCGGCGTCTATGAGATCCCGCCGTTCGATCACGGCACCGATGCCTTGGCCCAGGGGCTCGCGGGCAGCGACGCCGAAACCATCGTCGGTGGCGGTGACCTGGTCGCGGCGCTCCAGAAACAGCACCTGGCGGAGCGGATGTCATTCGTATCGACAGGGGGCGGCGCTACCCTCGAGTTCCTCGAAGGCAAAACCCTGCCCGGGATCGCCGTGTTGCTGGACAGGAACGCGGTCTGAGTCGATGCGCAAGCCACTGATCGCCGGCAACTGGAAAATGCATTTCACCGTCCCCGAAGGCCTGGAGTACGCGCTGCGTCTGCGGCACGCGCTCGAGCCGTTCGCCAACCGCGAGGATGTCGTGGTCCTGCCGCCGTCGCTGATGCTCTGGGAGATCGCGAACCTGCTACGCGGTTGCCCGCTCGAGGTCGGCGCACAGAACGCCTCGTGGGAGGACCAGGGACCCTTTACCGGTGAGATTTCGGCGAAGATGCTCGCGGGGTGGTGCCACTACCTGCTGATCGGGCACTCCGAGCGGCGCCAGCTGTTCAATGAAACCGACGAACAGCTCAACCGAAAACTGCAAGCCGGCTTTCGCAACACGCTGAAGGTCATCCTGGCCGTGGGCGAGACGCTCGAGGAGCACGAGCTCGGGCGGACCCGGGAGGTGATCACGCGTCAGCTGAACGCCGCGCTCTACGGCACCGAGGTCAAGCGCGCCGCGGACCTGACGATCGCGTACGAGCCGGTGTGGGCGATCGGCACGGGGAAGGCGGCCACACCGGAATACGCCAACGAGACCATGGGCTTGATTCGCACCCTGCTCGCCGAGAAGTTCCCCCAGCTCGCGACGCAGATGCGCATCCTCTACGGGGGTAGCGTGACACCCGCCAATGCGCGGACCCTGATGGAACAGCCGGAAATCGACGGAGCCCTGGTCGGCGGCGCGAGCCTGAAGGAGGCCGACTTCACAGAGATCGTGCGCGCTGCCGCCGAGGTAGTGCCGTCGGCGTGAGCGCGGACGGCGCGCCGGGACGCCTGCTCGTGCTCGTCATCATCGATGGCTGGGGATACCGCACCGATCCGTTCGGGAACGCGATTGCCGCGGCCAAGAAGCCCAACTGGGATGCGCTCTGGACGCGATGGCCGCATACGACGCTCGCGGCGGCCGGGGAACCGGTCGGGCTGCCGGAGGGCCAACAGGGCAACTCCGAGGTCGGCCATCTGAACATCGGCGCCGGCCGCATCGTCTATCAGGACCTGACCCGGATCAACCGCGCGATCCAGGACGGCAGCTTCGCCACCAATCCCGTGCTGCGCGCCGCGATGCAGTCGGCGGCGGCCGGTCCGGCGCTGCACCTGATGGGGCTTGTCTCTCCTGGCGGCGTTCATAGCTCAACCCAACACCTATATGCCCTGCTCGAGATGGCGCATTCACTGAGTGTGCCCCGCGTGTTCCTGCACGCCTTTACCGACGGTCGGGACGAGCCACCCACCAGCGCCGCCGGTTACATAGCGGAGCTAGTCGAGCGCATCCGGGCGATCGGTACCGGCACGATTGCGTCGGTCAGCGGGCGTTACTACGCGATGGACCGCGACAAGCGCTGGGACCGGACCGAGCGCGCCTATCGAGTCGTAGTGGAGGCGACGGGACCGACGGCCCCTGACCCAGTGACCTGTATCCGCCAGAGTTACGACGCCGGCATCACCGACGAATTCCTCGTGCCGACCCGCATCATGCCGCCCGGCCGGGACGCGCCTCCGCCGATGGCCGACGGCGACAGCGTCATCGTTTTCAACTTCCGCCCTGACCGGGCCCGCCAGCTGAGCCACGCCATCCTCGATGATCGCTGGGACCATTTCGAGCGCAAACGCCGACCCAGGCTCGCCCACTTCGTGACGTTCACCGAGTACGAGGCCGGCCTCCCGGCGGAGGTGGCTTTCCCGGATGAGCCGCTCCGCCACGTCATGGCCGAGGTCGTGTCACGGGCGGGCTGGCGGCAGTTCCACACCGCCGAGACCGAGAAGTACGCCCATGTGACCTACTTCCTCAACGGCGGACGCGAGCTGGCGTTTCCGGGCGAAGACCGGCTCCTGATCCCGTCGCCGAGGGTGGCGACCTACGATCTGCAGCCGGAGATGAGTGCCGCTCCGGTCACCGACGAGCTCCTGAGGCGGCTCGACAACGGCCCCTACCGATTCCTGGTCGTCAACTTTGCCAACCCGGACATGGTCGGCCACACGGGCGTCTTCCCCGCGACCGTGAAAGCGGTCGAAGTCGTCGATGCCATGCTCGGTCGGATTGCCGGCCCGGTGCTCAAGAGCGGTGGCATCCTGGCGATCACGGCGGACCACGGTAATGCCGAATTGAAGGTCGATCGCGCGACGGGCGCGCCCCTGACCGCTCACACCACGAGTCCCGTGCCATTCATCGTGGCCGGCGCACGTGGGGTCAAGGGGCTCCGCGACGGAGGCAAGCTGGGCGATGTCGCGCCCACACTGTTGCCCCTGGTCGGGCTGGAGGTGCCCCGCGACATGTCCGGTGACGACCTCAGGGCGACTGGGATGCCGCCCAGTCCTGTTCCAGCCGGCTGAGGAAGGTGCGCGCCAGTCTGGGCTCGCGGACCAGGAGGTCGATCTCATGGTTGCGTGTGAACCCAGAGCGCGACCAGTTGCAGCTGCCGAAGAGCACCGTCGCGGCATCGAAGATCCCGAGCTTGGCGTGCAGCAGCTCATCACCGGACTGACGGTAGAAGCGGATGACCGCGCCCACCGGCTGCAACTGCCCGAAGACGGCGGCATTTTGTGGCTGGGTCGAGTCCAGCAGGACACGGAGGTGGACACCGCGACGCGCGGCCGACACCAGCGCCTCCAGGACCAGGCGATCGCTCAAGACAAACATCTCGATGTCGATCGAGTGGTGGGCGGCGGCGATCGCGTCGAGCGCGGCTGCCCGGATGCCGTCACCAGGACGGGTCGTCAACACCTGGACGGCGCGGTCGGCGGCCGGCGATGGAATGATGGCCGGTTCGCCCGCCAGCGCCAGGTCCTGCTTGAAGACGCGCTCGAGGTTCTCCACGAGCGGGCCGGTCGCCAGCACGTCGAAGTCGTGGTTCGCCGGCGAGTGGGTGCCCCAGTTGATGCCGCCCACGATGGCCCGCACACCGTCGACGATCAGCAACTTCACATGGTCGATCGTCATGCGCTCCAGGGGAAAAGCCACCACCTTCACGCCCCCCTGTTCAAGCTGAGCCCAGATGGTTCGACTGCTCCGCTCCGATGGATCCTTGATGGCGGTGACGGTCACGCCGCGGTCGCGGGCGTCAAGCAGCAGCAAAGCAAGATCCATTCGCTGGAACTCGTAGAGCTCGAGGTCGATCGAGTGTCGAGCTTGGCCCAGCTCCTCCACGATCGCCCCAAAGGCGGTGGCGCCGTCGGGCAGCGGAACCAGCTGGTCGGCTCCGCTGCTGATCGGCGCCACAGGGACCGCCGGGAGGGCAAGGGCGGCGCCCGTCGGAGATGTGGTACGGCCCGGCGCACAGGAGGCAGCCAGCAGCGCCAGGAGGAGGAGGGGCAACCGGAGGCAGCGAGACGGGCCGTACACGCCCGGCATGCTACTACAGATTTGTGTATATGTCAATGCTAGCCCACCGACCGAGCCGGCGCAGAATTGGCGTTATAATTCAGCGGCTTCAGCCTCAATGAAAGCCTTCCTCGGTATTGTCGAACTCTTCCTGGCCCTCCTTGTCATGCTGGGCGTGCTGCTCCAGACGCCGAAGGCGAGCGGGCTTGGCGGCACCATCGGTGGCGGCGGAGACACGGGCGGTGGCTACCGCACGAAGCGCGGACTGGAAAAGAACCTGTTCTATGCCACGATCGGACTGGTCGTCCTCTTCGTGGTGGTCTCCGTCGTCTACATCCGAGTCGGTTGATCCGGCGCGGACTGCTCGCCCTCGGGGTGGGCGTGCCGCTGAGCGCGTTGCTGACGATCCTGGTGCTGGTGTTTCGCGGCGTGATCCTGTCACCGGAAGCGCCGCGACCCGGCGGCACGTATGTGGAGGGCGTGGTCGGTCAGATCGGCTCACTGAACCCGCTGTTCGGCGACGCCACCGCCGGGCCCAACGACCTTGACGCGCTGCTCTTCGAGCCGCTCGTCCGCGTCTTGCCGACCGGCACGGTCCAGGGACGGCTGGCCTCGCGCTGGGAGGTCAGCCCGGACGGGCGCAGTTACAGCTTCACGGTGCGACCGAATGCGCGCTGGTCGGACGGCACCCCCGTTACCGCGGATGACGTCGTCTTCACGGTTCGCACCGTCCAGGATCCGCAATTCCCGGGCGCGCTCCTCAACCAGAGCTGGAAGGACATCATCGCCACGGCGGTCGACGCGGGCCACGTTCGCTTCGCGCTTCCCGGCCACAACGCGGGATTCTTGGCGAACCTCGAGCTACTCGACATCGTGCCCGCGCACCTGCTCGCCGGCAAGACCATGACTGAGCTCGCTTCGGCGTCTCCCAACCTGAACCCCGTCGGCACCGGGCCGTTTCGGATGGTGACGACTCTGGGGGACCGGATCGAGTTGGAACGCAATCCGTTTGCCTGGCGCCGGCCCTGGCTCGAATCCGTCACCATCCGCAGCTTCCCGTCGCAGGCCGCCGCCTTGGATGCGCTCGACCGCGGCCAGATCGATGGTCTGGCCAATCTCACGCCGTCTGGCGCCGCCCAGGAGCAGGCGAACGCGCAAGTCAAGGTGCTCACCAGCTCGACCTATCAATATGCGGAGCTGATCTTCAACCTGAAAAACGACGAACCCTACTTCCAGGACGTCCGGGTGAGACAGGCGATCGCGAAGGCGATCGACCGGACCGCGATCATCCGCGATGTCCTCGGCGGGCAGGCTGTGCCCGACGACTCTCCGATCCCGCGTTCGATCACCTGGGCGTATGACAGCGCGGCCCAGCAACCGGCCTACGATCCGACCGCCGCCGCGAAACTGCTCGACGACGCAGGCTGGACTCTGGTCAACGGCATCCGCACCAAGGGCACGACCAGCCTCAGCTTTGGCCTGACGGTGTCGAGCGACGTTCCGCCCTACGAGCGGGTGGCGGAGAAGGTGGCCAACCAGTTGTCGCAGGTGGGGATCCTCGCCGAGGTGCGCCCGGTCACCACGGCCTCCTTGATTCACGATTACCTCAATCCGCGGACCTTCGACATGACGCTCACCGCCTTTGACAACGGACCCGATCCCGACGTCTATTCCTTCTGGCACTCCTCGCAAACCCACCCGGGAGGCTTCAACTTCTCGGGCATGAAAAAGAACGTCTTCATCGACGGCGACCTGGAGGACGGCCGGAACACGCTCGACCTGACCGCCCGGGCCAAGGCGTATGCCATCTTCCAGGAGGATTTTGCCAGGGAGATTCCGGCGGTCTTTCTTTACAGCCCCCGGTACGTCATGGCCGTCAACCATCGCATCCATGGGGTCCGCGTCGACTCGGCCATCGAGCCGGAGGAGCGGTATGCCTACGTCAGCGACTGGTACCGCGAGGTGGGGCGATAAGCGCGCCCCGGTGTGGAAAGCCGCGCCTGAAGGTGGGGAGGAATGCGGCTGAAAGGACTTGAACCTTCAAGGGCTTGCGCCCACCAGGCCCTGAACCTGGCGTGTTTACCGATTTCACCACAGCCGCGTCGAACTACAGATTCTGCCATAGCCGGCCCGCGGGCGGAAACCCCGGCTCCCCAACCATGCCGCGTGACCTGGCTGAGCTGACAGCGAAGGAGCTGGCGACCTTTCGCCACCGTCTCGACACACCCTCGAAGATCCAGCGGTTCCTCGACGACATCCCGTACAACACCGAAGACGAAGCGGAAACCTTTCGGTCGCCGCGGCGCGTTCTACGCGACCAGACAGCCAACTGCATCGAGGGCGCCGTGCTGGCGGCCGCCGCCCTGCGTGTCCAGGGCGACCCGCCGCTGATCATGGACCTGACCGCGGTGCGCGACGAGGACCACGTGATTACGGTCTTTCGGCGGCGCGGACTCTGGGGCGCGATCGCGACCAGCAAGTTCACCGGACTGCGCAACCGGGAGCCGGTCTACCGAACCCTGCGAGAGCTGGCCATGTCCTACTTCGAGCACTACTTCAATCTGGACGCCGAGCGGACGCTGCGGGGTTACGGACGCCCGGTCAACCTGACCCGCTTCGACCGGCTCCACTGGATGACCGCTGAGGCCGACCTGTGGCCGATCGCCGAGCACCTCGAACGCATCCCCCACGTGGCGCTAGTCCCGACAGGCGCTGCCCGCCGCCTGACGCGGGTGAACGGGCGACTCTGGACCGCGGACCTGCTGGAGCACCCCACCGCCGGAAA
>WNEZ01004515.1_pt1 | contig 12122 bp, 13 predicted proteins | sample 5400521 | NCBI WGS metagenome assembly WNEZ01 (sample SAMN13153339, study PRJNA577476) | soil metagenome | isolation source: 120 cm saprolite under Douglas fir tree site 2 hole 1 replicate 1 | place: USA:California | collected 2015-04-18
CTGGCGGGGCGTCGGGCGGCCAGAACTCGATGTCATCAGTGCACAATGCCAGCAAGCAGCGATCTTCTCCCGCGACTTCGAACTCGATCCAGCGTGAATGGATCTGCTGAATCTCTCGGACGTCATCTTCGGTGAGTCTCTTCATACACCGGACATGAATCGCAGATTAGCCAAACGCGTGCAAAGAGGTTCTGGGAGGATGGTCGGCTACTCGGAAGTGCGCGCTGAGCAGCGCGTTGTTCAGGAGGGTTGAAGTCCCTCGGGCGCTCAAATGAGGGGCGCCATATCCAAGAAGCGGGGTTCACAGCCTCGCTGGCCGGAGAAAGCAGAAGGTATGGAGAGGTCTAAACGGGCACGAAAGCGAAAGCTGGATACAGCCAAGACTGACCTGAAGCCACTGCTTGCTGTACTTCGAAGGGCAGGGTGTCCACCGCGAGGTGGAATCCGAAGGGCCTGCGGAGAAGTACCGGGCCGTAATCGATGGGGAAACCCAAGATGAACCGGTCGGCCAAAGGTGGGGCAAGGTCGAGTCTGCACTTCTGAGACGAAGGCGCTCTCATTCACCCACCGCACCAAGGTGATTGCGGACGGCACGGTACGGAAGAACAACACGTGACCTCAGGAGAACTGGGAGAGTCTCCGGGTGGCACCGGAGTAAGCGGACCTATAAGCGAAAGCGAAGTGGCGAGCGACGCTCTGTCAGTAGTCGGACGGCTGAATAGTACCTATGAAGCGTGGCGAAAGCCACGTGACCGGGCAACCGGCGACGGAATTGGGTCGGGGAAGGCAGCCGACGAAGATGGTCAGGAAGAGAGAGAAAGCCAGAAGAGTAAAGACGAGAAGGAGGAACAGTTCCATGAGCGAAAAACCCGTACATTCTCGCCTGAGGAGACTGGTGGACTGGATCAACCTGACGGGTGCCAAGAAGGTCCATTCATTAATCGACAAGGTGTACAAGCGGAAGAACCTGGAGATGGCCTGGGAGAAGGTGAAAGCGAACCGGGGAAGTGGAGGAGTCGATGGGCAGACTCTGGAGGCTTTCGAAGAGCAACTCGAGCAGCAGTTGGATCGGTTGCAGCGAGAGCTGAAAGAAGACACCTATCAACCTCTGCCGGTGCGCCAACACCCCATCCCGAAGAGGGACAAACCTGGCGAGTATCGAATGCTCGGCATACCTGCGATCTATGATCGCGTGTGTCAGCAAGCGCTGCTCAATCGGTTGGAGCCTATCTTCGAGCCGCTATTTGATGATGCCAGCTTCGGATATCGGCGAGGGCGATCGACGAAGGATGCGCTGCGCAAAGTGTGGAAAGAGATCCAAAGCGGGTCGGAGTGGATCGTAGATGCAGATCTCCGAGACTTTTTCGGGTCTGTGGATCACGAGAAGCTTCTCACGCTAGTAGCTCAACGGGTAGCGGATGGCCGAGTGCTTCGCCTTATTAAGGCGATGCTCAAGGCGGGAAGCTACGGCAAAGGGCGGCTCTTTCCGACCGAGCGTGGCACTCCACAAGGAGGGGTGGTTTCACCTGCCCTCAGTAACATCCTCCTGACGCCGTTTGATCGGGAGATGCGGCTGAAAGGCTATCAGCTGACGAGGTATGCCGATGACTGGGTGATTACTTGTAAATCGGCAGCAGAGGCACGAGCCGCCGTGGATGCGGCCCGCCGAATCCTGAAACAACTGGGCGTGGAGCTACATCCGCAGAAGACGCGGATCGTCCATGTCCGGTACGGTTTCGAGTTCCTTGGCTACAAAATCAAGCGCGGGTATAGAACGCTTCAGTTGCCTGAGAGCAAGATTCGTAGTCAAGCCCGACAGGATGCGCTGTATGCGTATCCCAAGGAGAAGTCGATCCGGCGTTTCATGGACCAGGTGCGGCAACGAACCAAGCGGGGGCGACCTCTGCGGACCAAGGAGCTGATTGCGGAGCTGAATCCGCTCTTGCGGGGTTGGGGCGAGTATTACAAACGCGCCCAGGTCCGCAAACTCTTCCAACGTCTCGACGGTTGGATCCGGCGGCGAATCTGGTCGCATCGGTACCGACGTTGGCGCAACGCTGGCTGGAAACAGCTGCCCGCGACCAAGTTGTACGGCGAGTACGAGCTTGTCCGGTTGCTCTATTTAATACCTTCTCTTGCATCCTGGCGTCGCTAAGTCTTCGTGAAAGCTGCACGCGGGAAATCCGCACTTGCAGTTTGGGCGGCGGACGGAGGCCAGCGCGCAAGCGCGCCTCCTCCGACCCGACTACCGCCCAGAAATCGGCCGGCAGGGTCAACTTCTAGCCCGTCCTGCTTAAGTTAGCGCTGATGCACGGGCAGTGCCCCGCCACCACACAAGTAAGTCGTGACGCTCTCTAGTGGCGTGCGGAAAGAATGTGCAGGATCTGCTGCAGTTCATGCCGTAAGTGCGCCACACTGACGGCAGGCTTCATCGGAAACGGAAGCGCGCTTTGGTTCCGCTCGGACTTGGTCTCCTCCCGCAGTTGCACACGCGCACCTGCGATGGTGAACCCGTCTTCATAAAGCAGCTTCTTGATTCGCACCACCGACTCCACATCGCGCTTGCGGTACATGCGCTGCCCGGTGCTGCTTTTAACTGGCTTGAGCTGCGGAAATTCGGTTTCCCAGAACCGAAGTACGTAGGCCGGGAGACGGCACAAGCCGGCGACTTCGCCGATGCGGAAATAGAGCTTGTCCGGAATAATGATTTCGACGTTGCGGGCCGCTTTCTTGGGCGCTTTCTTGCGGAGGCTCATATTCGGAGGCTCATGGAGGCCGTTTCCGTACTCCCTGTATACGCGTTTTTAGCACGCGCCGCGCCGCGCGACAATCCCCAAAAGTACGGATGGGTCACCGCAAGGGCGTTTTGACCCTCTACTCTCCGATGACGCGCGCTCAGTTGAGGGGAATGGAAAAGCCTCTCAAGAGGTGCTTCCCTGGAGAGGCTTTGGGGGATTTCTGAACGAGCATACGTCCGCTTAGTGTTTCTTTTTCTTGGCGGCTTTCTTCTTGGTTGCCATGAAGTATTTCCTCCGTTTGAACGATTTGTTCTCCCAAGGTTCTCGACAGGGCGCCTTGATGCCCGGGCTACTCAATTTGTAGTATGAGCAGCTGTCCTACCACAAGATATTGCCATTCGTATGTAATTTGTCAATAGAAATCTCACTGCGCCGAGCGATTTTGGTGAGGTACGTGCTTCGTGTGCCCTGGGCGAGTGCACGCGAAATTTCACCAGCATGGCGGAACCTTCCCTCCAGAAACCAGCGGGACGCGGTGCCTGTGCGATAATTTCAGAAGAAATCTATGTCAGATCACAAAGTCTTCTGTGCCAAATTGAAACAGGAATTGCCCGGGCTCCCCGAGCCTCCGTTCGACAGTGACTTGGGAAAAAAGATTTACGAGCAGATCTCGCAACAGGCATGGGGCCAGTGGATGGAACACTGCAAGATGTTGCTGAACGAATATCGCCTGAACCCGGCGCGCAAGCAGGATCAGGAAGTCATCGTGAAGCAGATGGAGCAGTTTTTCTTCGGTGAGGGATCCGCGCGTCCTGCCGAATACGTTCCCCCGACGCACTAAGCGCGCTGCGATTGAGGCGAAGAACAGTGCGGGGCGGGCCATCTGCGCCAGTCAGCCCCTGTTGTGGGCAGATTACTCAGGGATTACCCCTGGCGCCTCAACCGTTTCCCAATTCATCAACTCGTAACACTTCTGGGGAACAATTAAGACGTGGCACCGCAGATCCATGACGCGCAGATGCATGCTACGCAGATCTATGACACGCTGATCCTTTCGGATCTGCACCTAGGCGCCGACATGAGCCGGGCGCGCGAGGCGTTACGAGTTCTCCGGGAAAATCAATATCGCCGCCTCATTCTGCTGGGCGATATTTTTGCCGACCTCAATTTCGGACGCCTGAAAAAAGAGCACTGGAAATTTCTCGGCTTCATTCGCAAGCTTTCCAATCCCAAGCGTAAAGTCGAAGTGGTCTGGGTCGAAGGAAATCACGACCACGGCCTGACCGAAATTATGTCCCACTTGGTGGGCGTCCGCGTGTACCAGGAATATCAATGGGAATATCACGGCCTGCGCCATATCGCCGTCCATGGTCACCAGTTCGACGGCTTTGTGGTGAGCAACGTCCGCGTCAGCTATCTGATCGGGACGCTGCTCTATTTGCAACTGCAGAAGTGGGATTCGAAAAACAAAACCCTGACCCGTTTTCTCGACCGGCTGGGCACGCGATGGCAGCGCTTGTCGGAGAAGGTCGCCGACGGCGCGCTCGCCCATGCCCGTCATCACCCGGCAGCCCGCATTTTCTGCGGCCACACCCATGCCGCCATGCATAAGCGTGAGGACGGGATCGACTATTACAATTGCGGAGCTTGGATTGACGCCCGTCCCACCTATATCACTGTCGGTGAGGACGGAGTGCAGATCCATGAATATGTTGAGCGACCTGACGATCTCCATCCCGCTGGAGAACAAAGCCTCACTGATGGTGATGCTGCCGAATTCGACAACGAGGCGGGATTTGTCGAGGACGGCGAATTCGAGGGTGTGGCTACCTGACGCGGGTTCCAGCTACCGGATGGTCTTTTGAAATTTGAAAAAAATCGCTTGCCACAAACGAGGCACGATAAATCTTGCGCAAACTAACCATCGTGTTCCACCACGCTGGCGGAGGACATCAGAGTGCAGCGGACGCTCTCAAGGCCACTCTCGCCGTGCAAGAACATCCCTGGGAAGTCAGCCTCCTCGACATTCAGGAATTGCTCGATCCCCTCGATGTGGTTCGTCGCGCCACAGGCTTGCGAATTCAGGACACTTATAACCTGATCCTCCGCCGAGGCTGGACTCGCTTCACGCCCCAACTTCTGGTCGTTCTGCAAAGCACCATCCGTCTCTACCATGCTCCGATCGTGAAAGCGCTCCGAGCTTACTGGGCGCAACATCCCGCGGACTTGGTGCTCTCCGTAATCCCGCACTTCAATCGCGCCATCGCCGACAGCCTTCGCGCCGGTGACACAAAAAGGCCCGGCACACGAACGCCTTTTGTCACTCTGATAACGGATTTGGCAGATTACCCGCCACACTTCTGGATCGAGCCGGAATCGGAATACATCATCGTCGGAACTGAGCGCGCCCGCCAACAAGCCTTAACCATGGGCCATCCCGCGGACCATATCTTCGTGACATCGGGAATGATCCTGAAGCCAAAGTTCTACGAGAAGACCACCGTCGATCGCGTCGCCGAAAGAAAGCGGCTTGGACTGGAGCCCGATTGTCCAACCGGCATCGTTCTGTTCGGAGGCCATGGATCCCAGGTGATGGTCGACATCACCAAAAAACTCAACGAAGCCGGCAGCGGCGTTCAGCTCATCCTGATTTGCGGGCACAACCAGAAGCTTGCCGCTCAACTCAAAGACCTACGGACAAGAAAACCAATCGCTGTCGTCGGATTCGCGCAGAATGTCGAATACTACATGGCTTTAGCCGACTTCTTTATCGGGAAACCAGGTCCGGGCTCGATAAGCGAGGCACTACAGTTCCACTTGCCGGTCATCGTTGAATGCAATTCCAAGACGCTGCCGCAGGAGCGATACAACGCAGAATGGGTGACGGCCAAAGGTTACGGGATCGTCGTTCCCAGCTTCAAGAAAATTGCGCCCGCGGTTCAACGCTTGCTCCAGAGCGCGACTTTCGATGAATTCCGTCGGAAGGCCATCGAGTATTCCAATCGAGCGCTGTTTGAAGTACCCGTAATCCTGGAACAGTGCGCGGAGAATACGGCGGCAACTCAATCTCAGGTTGCGTCTAATTTAGTGTAGAGACGCGGCTAGCCGCGTCTCTCGGCGCGGCCACGTCATCGAAACAGCGCGGCAAAAAATCCCCCGAGTCTTTTGAAGAAGCCGCGCGCCGGCGCGTGGTTCGCCGATGCGGTTTCGGTGCCGGCCAGCTTCGAACTTTCTTTCATGGGCGGAGGAAGCGGAGCGGCCAATGGCGGTGTTGCTCCTGGACGCGAATCCAGAGGCAGCGCACGCACGTCCTCAACCGGAGCAGGCGGAGGGCCGGTCGCATGGAACACGAACGGCGCTTCTACCTGCACGTGAAGTTCATTCGGCGCGACGGAGGCGTCAAGTGGAGCGGCCGCTACCGATACTCCGGTTGCCGGTAAGGTAGTCGAGGGCGTGTCTTCCGCCTGAGCCGTCTCCGCAACCGGCGGTGGGCTTGCATTTACGGGCGGCGGCGCTTGGCTCTGCATGGGCAGATCGCTTGTCGCCCGCAGCGGAGCATCCCGCGGCGGCGGACATCCGCATTCCAACGGCACTGCCATATCCACACGATCGAGCTGCCCGGAACGAAACATGAGTTGGTCGGTCGCCTTGACCTGGTACGTGCGATCACCGAGCAGTTCGCTAACAATCGCCGACGCTGTGTTGCCGGGCAGCGCGCGCACGCAGGTATTGCCCTGACTGTCCGCACTGATGGCATAGTGAAATTCTCCCGGGCCCACGAGAAGGATGCGGAAGTCGGGCGTCATCACGGAATCGGAAGAAGCGTCGAGAGCGAAGTGCGCTTCCAGTGCGCCCGTGTTCATGCTGAGCATCAGGTTATGACGATTCTGCGACGGAGTAACCGACACGGTCGTTCCCGGGCAAACATGCACCTCGCCGCCACTCGACAGGCGGAGAACGGCGGTATCGGGGCCAGCGGTGATTGCGGAACCTGCGTCATTGTTACTGTCATTGCCGGCCAGGGCCAGCGGGCCGGCCGCGCGTATCGCCGCCACGACCGGTTGCGGCGCGGGCGTCAGGCTAACGACCGTCGGCTGCTGAAACGGCGAACCGCTCGCCTGGCTGGGATTCTTGCCGAGATGCACGACCACGCGGTTTCCTGCGGCATCCCAAGTGTAGGCGCGCGGCGCGAGCAGATCCACGACCACGCGTGCTACCGGCGGATTCTGTTGAAACTGGTCGGCGCGTATCGCGCTGATCTGATCGGCTTGTACGCTGATCCGCTTCTGCTGCGTGTCCAGGCGCGCGTTCGGCAGATCGATCACCAGCCGCGCAGGGTCGCTGATCGCCTGGATCGAAGGCACCAGCGGTTTCGTCGAAAGAATTTCAACTGCTGGGCCATCCTTTTCCTGCACGATCCGGAAGCTCTTGATCGCGGCAATCTTACTCGCGGAAGAAGCGGCAGACTTGGACGCAGGCTTAGCTCCAGTCTTGACCGGCGTCTGGGAATGAAGCCACGGTGCTCCGATGACGACTATTCCCGCCGCCAGAACAGCGCACAAATTCGCGCGCAGACGGCCGCGAGACCACGGTTGCCGGAACGCAAGATTCGGCGGGAAGTCTTTCACCTAAACACTCGAGTGTTACAGCAACCATACCACTCGGAGGTTCCATGGAAAAAGACCAGCACAAAAGCGCCTAGAAAAAAGCCCGCGAGGCTTCACACGTCGGCCAGGAAGTCGTACTCATCAATGACGGCTGCCACGGCCATCTTCTGGGAGGGACTGCCGCCTTCGACGCGCACCACGCGGCCCTTGCAGCGCACCCGGATGCTTTCCGTCAGCGTAATCTCGGGCGGCAGGGTCAGAGTGAAGTCAATCGCGGAGCCGGCCTGGATGGCGGAATCGACATAGAAGCAGATTCCGCGCGCGCTGACGTCGCGAGTCTGCGCCTCATGCTCCTGCTCATTTTCGCCGTAACGGACGCTTACGGGCAGGCGAAGCGAGAAGCGACGCGTAGCCCGCTTATTATTATCCTGGTCCTGATTCTGCTGGTCCTGCTGCGTCTCGGCCATCGAACCGCTCCAATTGCAAGGTCTCAAAGCTTCAAAGACTTGCCGGAAATTGCCTGTAAGCATGGCAATTGGCGGCACGCCTGTCAAGTATTGAAGTCTTGAAACTCTGAAACCGGGCTCCTGGAGCTACAATAAACTTGTGGTCTTCGTCCTCGATAACTACGATTCGTTTACTTACAACCTCGTCCAGTACCTTGGCGAACTGGGCGCTCAGGTGGAGGTTCGCCGCAACAACGAAGTGACCGTCGGAGAGATCGAGGCGATGCACCCCGAACGCATCGTGCTTTCTCCCGGACCGTGCACTCCGCAGGAAGCCGGCATCAGTATTGAACTGATCCGCCATTTCGCGAGCAGGGGAAATGTGCCGTTGCTCGGAGTCTGCCTCGGACACCAGGCGATCGGCGCAGCCTTCGGCGGCCATGTGGTGCGCGCGAAGAACCTGATGCACGGTAAAACCAGTCAAGTTGAACACGATGGCAAGACCATCTTTCGCGGCCTGTCCTCGCCGATGACCGCGACCCGATATCACTCGCTGATCGTCGCCGAGAAGGATCTGCCAGGCGATTTGGAAGTCAGCGCATGGACCTCGGACAAAGACGGAACCCGCGTCATCATGGGCTTGCGACATAAGAATTTCCCGGTTGAGGGCGTGCAGTTCCATCCGGAGAGCGTGCTGACGGACGAGGGGAAGAAACTGGTCGCGAATTTCCTGCGGAGCTAGCCCACTTTTTAGTTCGCAAACTCTCTCAGATGTGTGGAGAGGGTTTTTATTTGGGCCGGGAAAGCTGACTCGGAGACTCCGAATTTAGGTGGTTTCGGCTCCATTTTTGATGTTTACTATACGGATATTACACAGTATATTACTTTATGTCCCCCCCGGATTCCCTGCAACGCTATGATTTAAAAGGACTTACTCATAACGACTAGAGAGATATGGACTTAGGTTCGATTTTCGGCCTAAATTCCCGTTTTGGGGCGGTTTGGGAAGGATTCGCGCGTTTCCGCACTGGGTTCGCTCACCCTCGCTGAACAGCTTGGTTTATCAAAGAGTACTGGGCCGCTGCGGCTTCTCGGGTCTCTTGAAGACAGCGGCTCCGGCTTTGCCGGTCAGAGGTCATTCTCGCATGGGCTGAGTTGCGCGTCTGTGATAGAGGTCACGGCTGTTTGTGACGGAAGTTGGTAGCTAGTACGCAGTGCGCGGGCACCCCGCCATTCAGGCGGTGGCCCCAATTCCGGTTTCTATATAGTGCCAACACGTCGATAAGTTCTGTACGATCATTCTGGCAACTTGGATGGTCAGCAAACGGAAGGCAAAGAAGGCCGTAGAGCGTATTAAGCAACACTGGAAGCGGGTATTAACACGACCGGTTCAGCAAGTCAGCAACGGATTCATGCTCCCATGCCAGGAGATGCCTCCATCCGAAGCCGAGCGTATGGCAGAGGAACTGGCAGGTATGGTGCAACCAGAGAAGTCCCGTCCCAGAGCCGTTCACCCAGCCTTGGTTTGGCTGTTGCGCATTGGGGGATCAACACTGCTCTTCGGTGGTCTCGGCATGATCAGGCCACAATTTTTTCCCCTTGCTGTTTTCTTCGTCTATCTTGGGCTCGCGGTCCTCGCTTTAGATTTGTACGTCGAATCGGGTCTTCTGACTGTGTTTAAGATATTTGGCTGGGTAGTCATTTCAGCTACTGCCATCTGGTTTAGCATTGCTGTTGTTTTCGTTCCAGCGCCTGTCAGTATTTTCACTCTTACAACGCCCTTCAACTACCCAGAAAATAAAGGTCCAGCCAATATTGATTGGCGTCCCTATTACGCCGAGCTAGATGTACTGATCTCGAATCCAACTGACGGCAACTATGACGACATTAACGTTTTGGTCAGGCCTGATGCTCCGGTCGCTGCAGTTGCCCAATTGAGCAATCTATCGGATGTTTCTTTCGAGGATCAATTTGGAATGACCACTCACTTTACTATTGAGGACGTGAGCCAGCCAGACAAACAACTAACGATGGTCTTTCTAGCGACCGATGCTGGCTACAAAGTCCATTGCGGACGTATCCCGCCGTATACCAGTCTCAAGATAGTCATGGCCGTTGTTAGCATCGACCCAGGACGTGAGCGAAAGCCGAATGAACCTTTCATGCTTTCCCCTAACGTAAAATTGGAAGAATTCTATGTCACGTCTACCGTGACCAATAAAAATGGGAAATTCTTCTATTGGTATGGGAACGAAAACAATTCCTCATTGTATTTGCCTAAATCCCAGCCGACTAAAATTTCTGTAGTTGGATCATATGTGGCAGCAAATCGAGTAAAAAAAGTAAATCAGGAAATTCCAGTCAAGGGATGGCCGCATTAGATGAAAGAGCGTGAATCTATCGAAGGCGCGAAGGCCGCTGAGTGCTTTGAAGAGGGCATGAAAGCACTACCACACATCGCCCGGCATCTCTCATTATCGAGGCGAATCGAAACGAACCAGTGCGAAAATCTCCAAACTATATCGGCGCCTGAAGTGTGTTTAGGGTCGCGTGAGTCGAGCTTGGAGATATAGGGAGCCGAACCGACGGGGAAAACCAACGGCCACTAAAACGGCCACCAAAGAAGGTGATCAAATGGTCCTTTTGAGCCTTGCGCAATCTACTCTTCAGCAATCAGGTTTTGCGCCATCAAGTCTCGCGCAGTGGTTCGCCGCAGTCGGGACAATCGCCGCGGTCATCGTGGCTCTTTTCAAAGACCCCATCATCGCTTGGAGGCGAGCGCCTCGGCTTGCGGTGACGTGTACCAAAGAGACCCCGTGGACCGTCAAGACACCAATCATTGCGCAGGGCCCGCTGCCAGGCCAGGGGCTGGTCACTTGGAGCGGCCAAGGCTATTATGTGCGCATCAAGGTGGAGAATACCGGGCGAAGCCGAGCAGAGAAAGTACAGGTGAGTGCTCAGAAACTCGCCAGACGGGGAGCAGATAACCAGTTCGTTGATATTCCGACGATTCTTCCCCTCAATTTGAAATGGGCCAATCTCGGAGTGGCGATACTCGATGGAATTTCGCCAAAGATGTCATCCTTCTGCGATGTGATCGCCCTCTGCGATCCCGATAACCCCGTTCAGAGAAGGCCCAACGGCGCGTTGCCAACTGTGACAATCGGCCAAATACAACTTGAGGTTGACCCATTTACCGACGGGCATCTCTTGGCGCCCGGAACATACAGATTGAGTCTGAGAATCGCCGCCGGGAATGTCGAACCGATCGACCGGATCGTCGAGTTCGTACACACAGGCACTTGGACGCAAGATGATGTTTTAATGCGGCGTGACAACTTAGGCGTATCGCTGGCGTCAGGGCAAGTATAACGCGAGTATGTTTTTCAACGTCGACCAAACTAACTGGGGGTGCGCCACTTCTCGCTCTTGAGAAGTGGCCTGCGGACAACCAGAACCTCGGTGGCGGCAGCATCGCGGGCCACTTCTCAAAAAGCGTGAGAAGTGGCGCACCCCCAGTTAGTTAGCCCCAACGATCAAAGACAACCCGCGCTAGACTCTCCATTTTGATGTGGTCCACCCGCCCGTTATACTTTCCGCGTTAATCGGGCCCACCCGCCGATTCTCAACAGCCTTCCCGTCCTAATCTGCACACCAAACGGCTCATGGCCCGGGCACCGGCACGCTCGCAGTGTAGATATCGAGTTTGTGTAGAGTGCCGTCAGGATTGTTCCCGGTGCTGTTGGAATTGTCAGACCATGCCGGATGTGCGATTCCGCCGTAGAACGACAGCCCGGAGTAGTCGCCATAATCGATGCCGTTGTGCGCATCACGGGAGTTCGACGTTCCAGCGCTGATCTGAATGTTCTTCGTAAACGTCTGCCCGCCGTCCGTACTAAAGGCCCCCCAAATCTGCGCATCATCATTGGGGATGCCGTCGGTGTCACCCGGCCCTCCGGTACCAAGATCATTGCGGGCGTCGTACCAGATGAGCGCGATATTCCCGGTTGTGGGATCAAGAGAAATCTTCGGCAGGAATTGACTATTCTTGGTGTTGTCGTCGTTTACCCGTACGCCCGCGCTCCAGGTCGCGCCGTCATCGTCCGAATAGCGGACGTAGATGTCCATGTTGTCGCTTTCGTTCTTCTGCTCCAGCGTGTACAGCAGGTACACCCGGCCGTTGTGCGGGCCATCGGTACGGTCCCACGCCAGGCCTGGCTCGGCATCGATTGAGCGGTCCGGCTGGGCCGGTATGAAATCGAAGCCTCCGACATGAGTTTCAACGACGAAGACGCTGTGCTCGCCGAAGCCGGCCGGACCCAGGCCATCGG
>WNEZ01007250.1_pt2 | contig 12122 bp, 9 predicted proteins | sample 5400521 | NCBI WGS metagenome assembly WNEZ01 (sample SAMN13153339, study PRJNA577476) | soil metagenome | isolation source: 120 cm saprolite under Douglas fir tree site 2 hole 1 replicate 1 | place: USA:California | collected 2015-04-18
CCTGGTACATCGAGGCGGGGCAGGGAATGGGCGCGACGCTCGGCATCGCCGACGACCGGAAGGCCTACACCCTGACGGATCGCGGGACCTTCCTCGCGTTCCAGAAGCGGGTGCGCCTGCCGATCTTGCTCGAGGGCGACAAGCCGCTTCTGAACATCTACTCCGTGATGCAGGTCAACCCCGCCAACGGCCCCAAGGTCAACGCCGCCGGCGGCGCCGCCTTCGCCGACTTCATGGTGTCGGCTGAGGTACAGAAGGTCATCAAGACCTTCGGGGTAGACAGGTACGGGCAGGCTCTGTTCGAGCCTGTGGCGGGCATGAAGGAAGAGGAGGTCGGCGGGAAGGAGTGAGGCCTAGCTCCGCTCGAAGGCCCGCTTGATCTCCGTCTCGGCCCAGAGCATCGCCTCCTTGGGCTTGTTGGCGTTCGTGACCACGCGGGCGAACATGTTCGGAATGATGTAGCTGTTCGTGATGAGCTGGATCTTCTCGTCGGGCGGTGCGGGCCAGCCGTACAGGTGCGAATACTTCGCGGCGGCCTTCAGGGGCTTGTATTTCTTGTCCACGTCCCACACCGTATGGTTTTCCATGTCGCGCCAGGTCGGATGGTTGTAGTTGTCGCCCGACATGATCCACTCGTGGTACTGCGCGGGCTCGAAGAACCACTTCAGGAAATCGCGCGCGACGTCCACGTTCTTGCCGAACTTCCAGATCCCGAGGCTCCGCGGCACGCCGACGGTGTGGCGCCCATTCGGCCCCGCCGGCGACGGGTGAAAGCCGGTCAGCTCGGCGACCGCGAGCTTCTCCTGCTTGGCGACCACGTAGTGGCTGATCGGATTGTGAATCCAGGAGCCCTTCCCCGAGTTCAGCCACTGATTGTTCGCGGCGTTGTCCCATGAGAGCACGGCCGGATCCATCGCCTCGTTGTAGAGGGCCTGGACGTAGTCGATGGCCGTCTCCGTCGCCTTGGAGTTGATGGCGATCGTCTTGCCGTCCTCGGCGATGTCCTTGGCGCCGTAGCACCAGAGGATCGAGTAGAGCGTCGAGACCGAGTCGGTGGTCTGGCTGATGGCGAATCCGACGGGATGGCCGAGCTTTTTCAGCTTGCGCCCGGCGCGGAGCAGGTCCTCCCAGGTATCGGGCTCCCGCTCGCCGACCTTCTCGAACAGGTCGATCCGGTGACTGCCCGGGAAGGAGGTGAACATGAACGGAACGCCGAGCCATTGCCCTTTGACCTGGGCGTGCTCCTTGAGGAACGGGTACCAGTCGCCGTGCTTGCGGGAGAGGTCGTTGGCGATGTCGGACACATCGACCAGCCCGGGCTGGAAGAGCCAGGCGTAGTGCATCTCGAGGCTGACGATGTCGTGGCCCGACTTGCTCATGATCTCCGCCGAAAGCTTGGCGGGCATCTGCACGCTCTGGATGTGGTCGACGCGCACGTTGACACCAGAGGCCTTCGTGAATCGCTTCGCGAGCTCGCCCAGCTTCGCGTCGGAGGCGGGCGCGTAGTTGACGGCGGTCAGAAGATTCAGCTCGCGCGCGGCCCAGCTCGCCGGCGCGCGGCCGGCCGCGAGGATCCCGGCCATGCCCGCGAGCGAGCGCCCGCCCGTCCTGAGGAACGCGCGTCGTCCGACGGTTCTACGGCTGGTCCCGAAGATAGGGAGGTGCACGCTTTCGCTCATCGCCTGCCTCCTCGCGAGGGACTCTATTGCGCCGCCGGGAGCCTGTCAATTATCGAGTGAAACGGGTCGACCGCGGCGATAGGGGACGACGAGCTCGCGGACGCTCAGCGACTCAGTGCGGCTGGCTCAGATCGTCGGGCTCGAGATAGACGATCTCCAGATCGATCGCGGCGCGGATGTCCTCGAGCTTCGCGACTAGCTCGGGGTAGCCGGCCGCGACGAGGTCGGCCTCGACCTGACACAAGTGTGCGGCCGCACCGATGAGGCGACGGAATCGACACGAATCGGACATGCTAGACGGGCGCCGGGCAAAACGCGTGCCGTTTCGTAAGCCCTCACCGTTCTTGGAGTTGGCGTTCTGACACCTGTTCGGGCGTCCGCTCGGCGTCGCACTCGCGTGGACAGCGTCACCTGCTCGACAGATCCCCCCGGCACTGATGCTAGGATGGACGGCCGCCCGACGGCAGAAGAGATGGGTCGCGACTTCGGCTTCATGCCCCGCGAGTGGCGCGCGCTGCGCGCGCTCCGAACGCCCGTCGGGATCCAGCGGGCGCTCGAGGCGATGCCCTACCATGTTGCCGCCAGCGCATGGTCGCCGCGACGGGTGCTGCGCGAGGGGACCGCGCACTGTCTCGAGGGCGCGATCTTCGCCGCGGCGCGTGCTGGGCTTCGCGCCGTTGCTCCTCGATCTGGAGGCCGTTCAAGACACCGATCACGTCATCAGCGTGTACAAGTTACGCGGCCACTGGGGCGCCATCGCGAAGTCGAACTTCTCGGGTCTTCGTTTCCGCGAGCCGGTCTACCGCACCGTGCGGGAGCTGGTCATGAGCTATTTCGAGAGCTATATCAATCTCCGAGGCGAGCGGACCCTGCGCGCCTATTCGCATCCGGTCGACCTGGCCCGCTTCGATCGGAGCCACCGGGGCTGGATGACGTCCGCCGACGACCTCTGGTGGATCGCGGAGCACCTCGTGCGCGTGCCGCACACGCGCCTCCTCACGGCCGGGATGACGCGGCACCTCTCCCACGTCGACCGGCGCTCACTCGACGCCGGGCTCGTGGGATACCGTGGGCACTGAGAATTCAGGGCGCGGCGGAGGGAGGCGTGCGGTCCTCGGGCGGCAGTAGCACGGCGTCCTCCCGCTGGACATAGACCGTCGTCGACTCGCCGCGCCAGACGATCGCCCAGCCCATGGATCCGAGCCGCTCGTCGACGAGCGACTGCCGGCGGTCGGCTTGACGCCGTTCCGGACTCTGGTCGACTTCACGGAGGCGCCGCTCGCCGAGCCGGCGATCGACGATGACGGCGACCTCGGCGTTGCCGGCGAACTCCTGTTGCAGGTATTCGTGAAGCTTCGGCCGGTGGCGAGACACGATGAACACGAGCTGGGCCATGGGCTTGAAAAAAGCCTAGCGTTACCCCCTGCACGGGTCAAGAAGGGAGGCGCGCGAGCAATTTGATTTGTCGATGAACGTTCGATATAACGCCTCTGTGATCCGCGCCCTTCCGGCGGCCTGGCTCGTCGCCTCGCTCGCCCTGATCGTGAATTCGGCGACCGCCTTCGCCCAGACGACCGAGGCCGACGTCTATGTGGCGCAGGCGGTCCTTGACTTCGACGACAAACGGTACGATGCGGCGCTCGAGAACCTGCGTCGCGCGCTCGCGCTCGAGCCCGATCACGTCGAAGCCTTGTACTTCACCGGCGCGGTCTACGCAGCGCAGAAGCGCCCCGACCTGGCCGCGCCCTACCTCGAGCGCGCCCGGGCGAAGTCGCCCAAAGACGCCTCGATCGCCTACCAGTTGGGCCTGGTCTACTTCGCGCAGCAGCAATACGACAAGGCCGAGCCGCTGCTGCAGGAAGCGTTCCGAGCGAATCCCGACCTCGACAGTCTCGGATACTACGTCGGGTTCCTTCGCTACCGTAAGAAGGACTACCGGGGCGCGCTCACCGCGTTTCGCCAGGGGCGCTCCAGCGATCCGGAGATCCAGCAGCTCACGCGCTTCTACACCGGCCTGGCGTACGGCGTGCTCGGCCTGCCCGGCCAGGCCGCGGCGGAAGTCGAGCAGGCGATCCGCCTGTCGCCGGGCTCGCAGCTGACAGGACCGGCCGAGCGGCTCCGCGACAACATCGTGGCCTCGAGGGACAAGGAGCGGCGGCTCTCCCTGGACGTGCGCATCGGTCTCACCTACGACGACAACGTGATCGTGCGGCCCGTCGAGAACTTCGACGAGCCGCTGGTGGCCGAGATACGGCGCCACAAACACGAGTCCTACGGGGAGCTGTTCGGCCTGAACGCCAGCTACGTGTGGTGGCGAACCGCGGATTGGGAGTCGTCGATCGGCTACTCGTTCTTCACGACGTACCAGAACGAGATTCCGAAGTTCGGCGTCATCAGCAATCTCGGCACCGCGGGCCTGACCTACAAGATGTCGCTGTTCCAGCTTCCGACGCAGGTGAGCCTCCAGTACGCGTACGACAACATGCTCCTGGGCGGGGACGAGTTCCTTCAGCGGCATACGGTGTCCTTGTCCGGCGTCGTCATCGAGAGCGCCCGGAACTTCACCCAGGGCTTCGTGCGCTTCCAGGCGAAGCACTTCGACGACGTCGACCAGGCGCAGCGGATCGCGAACGACACGCGCAGCGGCGACAACTACATGGCGGGCTTCCTGCACTTCGTGCGTTTCGCGGAAGACCGGCACTACGTCAAGATCGGCTATCAGTTCGACTGGGACGACACCGGCAACGACGAGGGGCGGAACTGGATGTACTACGGAAACCGGCTGAGCTTCGGCGGGCAGTATACGTTGCCCTGGCAGGCGCTACGGCTGAAGTACGACCTCGACGTTCACTTCCGCGACTACACGTACAAGAACACGCTCCTGCCGACCTACGCGCCCGGCTCGAAGTGGCGTCAGGACCAGGAGGTCACGAACATCGTCCGCGCCGAGCTGCCGCTGCCGCGCAACTTCACGCTCGCCGCCGAGTACCAGGTGACGCGCGTCTTCTCGAACATCGAGGTCTTCGCCTACATTCGCAACGTCGCCTCGCTCAGCCTCATCTGGTCGTACTGACCCTCGCCTGAATTCCTCCTACTTACCGACCTTCACGGCGCCACCACTCTGGACGGCGACCAGGCTGCCCGTGAGGCTCGAAAGCGGGGTGCTCGGGGTCAGCAGAACGCCGTTGATGCGGATGGCGCCCGATCCGGCGCCGGCGATGGCATTGGCGCCGATGCGGAAGCTGTCGACCGGCCCGGAGACGGGGATGCCATTCAGGATAGCCGTCGGCGCGATCGAATTGCTGACGTTCAGCACGTTGCCGGAGCCCGAGAAGCTGATGAGCGAGCGGCCGATCGAGGCGGACGAGCCGCCGGAGACGTTGAGCAAGAGACCGTTGAGGATGCTCAGGGTACTGCTGTCCGCGAGGCTCACGAGGTTGCCGGCGATGTTGAGCACGCTGCCGCCGGCGACGTTGACGAGGTGGCCGTTGGCGACGGTCAAGGCGCTGGCCCTGAGCGTGACCATGGACACCGCGTCGTTGGGGATCGAAACCTTGGCGCGACCGACGAGGTCGATGGCGTTGTCGCCAGTGGTGAAGGTCGTGCCACCCTTGAGGTTGAGGAGAGGCGCCGTCGCCTCGAGCAGGGCCGTGTCGATCTTGTACGCGTTGCCGCGAACGTTCACGACCGCGGCGTTGTCGGTCTCGAACACCGGCGCCTCGGCGCCGGGCTGAATCGGCCGGTCCGCGCCGACCGTGAGGCCGGTCTCGAGGTCGCCCTGGGTCGCGCCCGCGCGACCGACCAGATCGAACAGGCTGCCGCCGGCGCTGCCCGTGCCGACGGAGAGGGAGCCGCCCGACATGGAGACGAGCGGGTCCGTGCCGGTCTGGATGATCCGAGCGCCGGAGTCGAGGCGCAAGAAGCTCCCCGCCGTGATGATGGTGCTATCGCTCATGCGCGCGAAGACGCCCTGGGTCGTGAGAGTGCTGCCGCTGAACCAGAACAGAGGGTCGAGCGACGTGTTCGTGACGGTCATGCCGGGTAGATCGAAGAAGCTGTCCCTGGTCGCGAACGTCTCGTCGACCGACCTGAACAGCGGGCCCGTCAGCACGAGCGGGCCGGCCGGATCGTCGAGGAACGTGAGGAAGTTCTCGATGATGTGCTGACGACACAGGGCGCTGCAGCTCGCGAGGGAAGCGCCGTTCGATAGCCAGTCGACGTCCATCATCAGAATGAGCCGGCCGGCGTTGCCGACAAGATCTGCTTCGCTCCACACGCCGGCGACGATCGCCGAGCCTATGGTCGCCAGGATGTTCGCACCGGAGATCCCGGAGAGCTCACCGGGCCCGTTCGGGAACCACGCCGTCAGCCCGTTGGGCATCGTCGTGACGCCGCCCCGAGCCGTCGGATTGAACGGGGCCGCAGGCAGGGGAGAGCCAGGGAAAAATCTCGGGCTTCCGACCACGATTTCGCTTCCGCCGCTGACTACCGTGCGGAGGACGCTCTGGACGGAATCGTTGAGGACCTGACAGCACGGCTGCTCACCGGTCAGGTAGAGACCGCCGCCTTTGGCGAGGAATTGAGCCAACCTCGCCTGGTCTCCGGCGCTGATTGCGCTGAAGGCTCCCACGTACCAGATTGTGCCGTACGCCGACAGATCGGTCGGCAGGCTCGGGCTGTTGAGATTGGTGACGAGCACCTTGGGTTGGAGGGTCCGGAGATCTGACTCCAGGGCGGCCCGCGACGGCACGACCGGGAAGACGTCAGCGTCGCCGTAGAGCAGTATCCCGCCGGCCTTGATGGGTGGCGGCGGGGGCGTTGGCGTCGACGGAGTTATCGCCGGAGTCGGCGAGGTGGTGGCGGGATCATTCTTTCCACCGGGGAAGAAGAAGTTCTGGGCCACAGGCAGCTGAATGGTGGGCGGCGGGGGCGTCGTCAGCGGCGTCACGATGGGCAAGGTCGGGGCCGTGAACGTCGCAATCGTGGAATCCATCACGGTTTGCTTGGCGTCGTCTTCGGCGCCGCTCACCTTGGGCAGGCTGCTGGGCCTGAACCCGCCCGTAGCGTTGGCCCGCATCGCCGCGCTCATGATCCCGGAGCTCACGACCCCGCCGGTCACGCTCGCGAAGTTGTTGGCGTCGACGTTGACGACCTGTGCGCCGACGGTCAGGGCGATCTGACCGGCGAAGACGTAGTGATTGACGGTGACGCCGCCCTGCGCGTCGCCGGCGCTTGCGGAGGCGCGGATGACCTCGACGACGAAGACGGTGCCGCGCACGGCGGCGACGGCGTTCGGGGATTTCACCTCGATCTGCTCGCCCGGCCGCATCTTGTCCTTGGCGACCGCGACGGCGACCTTGCCGGAGTCGAGGTCGATCGTAGAGCGGCCTGGAACCTCGGTGACCGTGAGCGCCGAGCGCTCGCGAACGGTGACGACCGCCTTGCCGCCCAGAAGCAGACGGGCGAGGGAGCGGTCGCCGGTCACGACGCGATCGTTGACGTACACGTCGTCCTTGAACTTCAGCGCGACGGGCTGCGCGGCCGTCGTACGCGCGGCGGTGACGTTGCCTTCGAGCGTGGTGACGACACCGGCTTTCGTGGCCTGGGCGGCGGCAGAGCCGGGCCACAACACGCCGAACAGCGACAGCGCGACGACAATTCGACCGACACCAGTCATAACCGCGTCCTCCCTCACGTCAGAGCGTCCGGGCTGGGCACCGGAGACCAGAGACCGCTGTATCGATCGGTACCAATGGCGAACTTGGACCTCCGACTATCGCGTTACGCCGAGCGCTTGTCAAGTGCTGATCAAATATAGGATTTCCGGAAAGTTTCGATAGTCCGCGGGAGGGCGGCCTCTCGCCTGAACCGTGTGGCCAGGAGGGCAGCGCTGGCTTAGAGTTGCGGGGATGGGTCGACTCTGGGCTCGTCTCGTGGGCCAAATCCGGAAATACCTCGTCGGCATCGCGGCGGCGGCGATCACGCTCGCCCTCGTGCTGTTCGGGCCGGTCGAGAGCTGGGAGTCCCTCTGGTTCGATCAGCTCTTCGAGTTTCGCGGGATGCGTCAGCCGACCGCGCCGATCATCATCGTCACCATCGACGAGTCGTCCTTTCAGGAATTGAACCTCCAGTGGCCGTTTCCCCGCGCGCTGCACGGGAAGGTCATCGACCGTATCAGCGCCGACCACCCGCTCGTCATCGGCCTCGATATCATCTTCGACAGCGACTCGATGTTCGGACCCAAGGACGACGCGGCGCTCGGCGCAGCCGTGGCGCGCGCGCGAAACGTCGTGCTCGGTCTCGCCTCCGCGCTGGACGATCAGCCGCTCTACTCGGTCGGCGAGAAGAGCCGTGGAACGGCGCGCGAGGTCGTCAACATGCCTCTGCCGGTCATTCGCGAGGGAGCCGCCGCCGTCGCGGCCTTCAACGTCCCGCCGGATCCCGACAGCCACGTCCGGCGCGTTCCCGTTCGCACGCGCGTGCCCGACCCGGTGAAGGGTTATGAGTGGTGGCTGGCGTTCGACGCCCAGCTCCATCGCCAGGTGAGCGCGAGGGGGCTTCCCACACGGCCGCTCCCCGAGGGCGAGCACGCGCTGATCAACTTTCGCGGCAGGCTCGAGGCATTCGATCGGGTGCCGTACTACCGCGTCGTGGCCAACGAGGTCCCCGAAAACCTGTTCCGCGACAAGATCGTCTTGATCGGACCCACGAGCGAGCTGCTGCACGACGTCTTCGCCACGGCCTTCGCCCGCGGCGGTGACATGCCGGGTGTCGTGATCCACGCCAACGCGCTAGAGACCTTCATCCACGGCGACCCGATCCGCGAGGTGCCGAAGCTCGCGTCGACCGTGCTCGCGGTCATCGCCGCGCTGGCCGGGTCGGTGCTCGTCGTGCGGCGGCGCGCTGTCCGAGCGCTGGCCGTCACCGTCCTCTTGTTGGCCGTCGGCGTCGGCGTCGCGTATGCCGGCTTCGCCCTGGGCGATGTGTGGCTGCGCGGTGTGGCGGTGACCTTCGGGCTCGTGCTCGGCTACGGCGCGACGGTCGTCGAGAACTTCGTGCGGGAGCAGCGCGAGAAGCAGCGCCTGTCGCGATTCTTCTCGCCCGACGTTCTGCGCGAGGTGGTCCGCGATCGCGATGGGCGGCTTCTCCGCCCTCGCCGCCGCCTCGTCACCGTGCTCTTCTCTGACATCCGAGGCTTTACCACCATCTCGGAGCGTCTGCCGCCGGAGCAGGTCGACGAGATGCTCCGCGAGTACCTCACCGTGATGACGGAGGTCGTCTTCCGCCACAGGGGTACGGTCGATAAGTACATCGGCGACGGCATCATGGCGCTCTACAACGCGCCGCGCGAGGACCCCGAGCACGCGCTGAACGCGATCCGCACCGCGCTCGAGTTCCAGGAGCGGGCGATTCCGTTCTCCGCGCGCTGGGAAGCGAAGCTCGGCGTGCCGGTTCGCTGCGGCGTGGGCATCAACTCGGGCGAGGCCATCGTGGGCAGCCTCGGATCGCGGCAGCGGAACGAGTACACGGCGATCGGGGACCCCGTCAACCTGGCCGCTCGACTCGAGTCCATCACCAAGGACTACCGTGTCCCGATCATCATCAGCGAGTACACTTACGAGTACGTGAAGGGCCGGTTCCCCACCAACGAGCTCGACACGGTGACCGTGAAGGGGAAGTCCCAGCCCGTGAAGATCTACGGGGTCATGCCTTCCAGCATGCGCAAGCATCCGCGCGCCACGCTGGACGCGGCCGCACAGCTCACCGCAGCCGACGGGCAGGCCTGCCGCGTGCGCACCTTCGACATCAGCGAGGGAGGTGTGGGGCTCGTCGGCGTCCCGGCCGAGTGGCCCCTCGGCAGCAAGATAGAGATCCGCCTCGACGCGAGCGAAATGGGGCGCCGGATCGTCGCGGAGGGTACGATCGTCTCGCGGCGCGGCGAAAAAGCCGGCGTGCAGTTCACGTCGCTGGATGCGGGATCGGCGCCCGCCGTCGCCGACTACGTGGCGCGCGGCCGCAATCGCGACGAGATCGACGAGGCAGAGGCGGGCGCGCGCCGCCGATAACGCACCGAGGAGGTCCACGATGAGCGACGGGATCTTCAGCGTGCCCGTTCCCCGCAACGAGCCGGTTCTCGGCTATACCCCCGGTAGTCCGGAGCGGAAGGTGCTCCGCGCGCAGCTCGACCGGATGGCCGGCGAGGTGATCGAGATCACGCCGCGCATCGGCGGGCGCCGGATCACGACGGGCCGGACCGCGGAAGCCGTGATACCGCACGACCACCGTCACGTCCTCGCCGTCTGGCACAAGGCCGGCGCCTCCGAAGTGCAACGCGCGATCGACGCGGCCGACGCCGCGCATCGGGAGTGGTCACGCCTGCCGTGGCCGGAGCGCGCGGCGGTTTTTCTCAGGGCCGCCGATCTCCTGGCGGGACCGTACCGGATGACCCTGAACGCCGCGACGATGCTCGGCCAGTCCAAGACGGCGCACCAGGCCGAGATCGATGCGGCGTGCGAGCTGATCGATTTCTGGCGCTTCAACGTCGCCTGGGCCGAGGAGATCTATCGCCAGCAGCCGCTGTCGTCGCCGGGCTGCTGGAATCGGCTCGAGCAGCGGGCGCTGGAGGGGTTCGTGTTCGCGGTCACACCGTTCAATTTCACATCGATCGGTGGCAACTTGCCGACGGCACCCGCGATCCTGGGCAATACGATCGTGTGGAAGCCGGCCTCGTCCGCGCTCTACTCCGCCCACTTCATCATGGAGATCCTCGAGGCCGCGGGTCTGCCGCCCGGCGTCATCAACATGGTGCCCGGCGCGGGCGCCGAAGTCGGCGACCCCGTGCTCGCCTCGCCCGCGCTGGCCGGCATCCACTTCACCGGATCGACCGCGACGTTCCAGGGAATGTGGGAAACCGTCGGACGGAATATCCGGCGCTACCGTTCCTATCCGCGGATCGTCGGGGAGACCGGCGGCAAAGACTTCGTCTTCGCTCATACGTCGGCCGACGTGCCGGCGCTCGTGACCGCGCTGACGCGCGGCGCCTTCGAATACCAGGGCCAGAAGTGCTCGGCCGCCTCCCGGGCATTCGTCCCCGCCTCCCTCTGGCCCGAGGTTCAGGAGCGCCTGCTCCGGCAGGTCGCCGAGATCCGAGTCGGCGATCCCACCGATTTCACCAACTTCATGGGCGCCGTGATCGACGGGAACGCCTTCGCGACGATCAAGGGCTACCTCGACTTCGCGCGGCAATCCCGGGACGCCACGATCCTCGCAGGCGGCGGTTGTGATGACGGCAAGGGTTACTTCGTCGAGCCCACCGTCGTGCTGGCGAAGCGACCGGGTCTCAAGCTGATGCGCGAGGAGATCTTCGGCCCCGTGCTCACCGTGTGGGTCTACGAGGACCGCGACCTCGACACCGCCCTCGAAATCTGCGAAAGCGGCTCGCCCTACGCGCTCACCGGCGCGGTCTTCGCGCGCGACCGGGCGGCGATCGTCCGCATCGGCGACGCCTTGACGTACGCCGCCGGCAACTTCTACGTGAACGACAAGCCGACGGGAGCCGTCGTGGGCCAGCAGCCCTTCGGCGGCGCCCGCGCCTCGGGCACGAACGACAAGGCGGGGAGCGTGCTGAATTTGCTGCGCTGGGTGAGCCCGCGCGCGATCAAGGAGACGTTCGTGCCGCCGACCGACTTTCGGTATCCCTTCATGGCGCCCGGCGACTGAGCCTCTGGACGGGTCCGTGGACCCTTCATGCTGTTCCGGGCGTTCCTCCGAGGGGAGGGGCCTATGGGAAAGGTGATGTCCGCGCGCTTCGGCCTCCTACTGCTGGCGCTCGGCATGACCGGCTGCGCGGGTAGTATGGCGACCGCGCCGGTGGCGTCGGCGCAACAGGAGTGCGAACGGTCCGGCGGGATATGGAAGAGCAGCTTCTGCGAGCGCTCTAGCGGGGGCGGGTACTGAACCAGCGCGGCGGCCGCCTGTCAGACCCCTGTCGAGCCGAATCCGCCGGGACCGCGCTCGCTCGCCGGTAGCTCGCCGACCTCGATCAGCTCGGCTCGCTCGACGCGCTGGATGACGAGCTGGGCGATGCGGTCACCCCGCCGCACGGTGACCGGCCTGTCGCCGTGGTTGACGAGCAGCACCTTCAGCTCGCCCCGATAGCCGGCGTCGACGAGCCCCGGCGCGTTGAGTACGGTCACGCCCTGACTCAGCGCGAGGCCCGAGCGCGGGAGCACGAGCCCCGCGAATCCCACGGGGATCGCGACCGCCAGCCCGGTGCCCACGAGCCCTCGGCCGCCCGGCTCGAGCGTCGCGTCGTGAGCGGCGCGAAGGTCGAGGCCCGCGTCGCCCGCGCGCGCGTAGGAGGGCAGCTCGATCGACGGGTCGAGACGCGTCAGCGGGAGCTTGATCACGGGATCAACACGACCTTGCCGTAGCTCTCGCGCG
>WNEZ01004517.1_pt1 | contig 12120 bp, 16 predicted proteins | sample 5400521 | NCBI WGS metagenome assembly WNEZ01 (sample SAMN13153339, study PRJNA577476) | soil metagenome | isolation source: 120 cm saprolite under Douglas fir tree site 2 hole 1 replicate 1 | place: USA:California | collected 2015-04-18
CTGAAGTGCAGGTCATTACCGCCGCGCCGACCAAGCTCGAACTGGCTGCCAGCGTAGACGATATTGACCAGAAGCGTGGAGACATCGAACTCTCCTTCCCGGGCGCCATCCCGGCCAGAAGCCTTCCGAAGGTAGGCGACAAGATCAATTTCGAGGGCACCCCGGTCTCCTACACTCCCAAGCCTTTTGTGATGGTGATGGAAAAAGGTGCGTTGCTGACCAAGGCCGCTCCTGCCCCGGCAAAGAAACCACCGGTGCATAGGAAGCCGCAATGATAGCTCTCAGCGGTCAGCTCTCAGCTTTCGGCTAAGACAGGCGGGTGCACGGCCTTGGCGACCGAGATCGTGCTCTTCTGAGAGAAAACAAGGCAGCCCTCGCGGCTGCCTTTTTATTTGCGACAAACCCTCAGCCCTCAGCGTGAACCAAGCTGAAAGCTGACGGCTGATAGCGGAAAGCTGGTTTACCGTGCAGCTTTCTTCTCGTAGGTGACGGGGCGGGCGCTGCGAGGCGGGCGCTTGACTCCGTCACGGAGCTGGCGCACGTCGATCTTTAGCTCGGTAACGGTGCGGCTAAGGGTGTTGCGGTGCATTCCGAGTTCGCGCGCGGCGCGGCACTGGTTGCCTTTGTTCTCCTGCAGGACCGTCAGGATAAACTTCTTCTTAAATTCGCGCACGGCTTCGGAATAAAGGATGTTGCTGCGGTACATCTGCATGATGAGTGCTTCGAGCTGATCTCTCACGGCATCTCTCTTTCTGCGCGAATAATCGCTTGTCTGAAAACCTGCCTATTACGAATAAAAACTTTCTGTCGTCCTACTTCCCGGAAGCCTGGCGCGGCGCGGGGCCGGGTGGAACCCGCTGCGGCAAGCGATGCAGCAAATCCAGTCCCTGATAAAACCGTGCGCGCAATTCCGCGGGTGCCACCCAGATGGCAGCCCGCCCCACTGCCTGGAAGTACGGGGCTAGTTCCGACCCCTCCAGCAACTTCGACGATGGAGTGAACGCGGTCATACTCACGGTAATCACTGCCACGATGAGGCAGCCGCGAAGCAGTCCCAACGCTCCGCCCAAAAAACGATCCACGAACCTGAGACCGGACGTCTTCATCACCCAGCGTGCCGACCGCCCGGCAATTCCAGCTACCACCGCGACCGCAAAGAAAATCAGCAGGAACCCGGCAGTTTCCGCCACCCACTGCGATTTCAGAAAGGTCTCAAACCAGACTGCCAGACGCTGGTACTGCCACGCGGCCACCAGGTAACCGACAATCAGGCCGGCAAGGTGGAACGCTTCCTGGAAAAACCCCATTGCGGCCGCGTGCATGGTGGAAGCCACGATGACCACCAGAATGGCCCAATCCGCGATATTCATGCGGCACCACTCTGTCTGGCGCTACGCTTACACATCCAGCTCGCGCCCGGTGAGCAGATGGTACGCCTCCACGTATTTTTCGCTGGTCCGGCGCGCCACTTCGGCAGGAAGAGCCGGAGCGGGAGGCTGCTTGTTCCAGCGAATTTCCTCCAGGTAATCCCGAACGTACTGCTTGTCGAACGACTCCTGCGAACCGCCACGGGCGTACTTGTCGGCCGGCCAAAAGCGGGACGAATCCGGAGTGAGCACCTCGTCGGCCAGGGTGATGCCCTGTGGGGTGCGTCCGAACTCGAACTTAGTGTCGGCGATGATAATGCCTTTTTGCCGCGCGTACTCAGCGGCGCGGACATAAATTGCCACGCTGAGGTCCCGCAGCTGGCGGCTTACCTCCGGCACCACCAGTCGGGCCATCTCGGAAAATGAGACATTCTCGTCGTGCCCGGTCGCGGCCTTGGTGGCGGGAGTAAAAACAGGCTCCGGCAGTTGATCGGATTCCCGCAGTCCTTTGGGCAGCTCGATTCCGCAGACCCGGCCGGTCGCGCTGTATTCCTTCCAGGCTGATCCCGAAATGTAGCCTCGCACCACGCATTCCACGGGAAACATTTCCGCCCGGGTCACGATCATGGAGCGGCCGCGCAGCTGATCGGCATATTTCTGCAGCGACGCTGGATACTGCTCGATATCGGCAGTAATGAGATGGTTGGGTACCAGGTCACGAAGCAGATCGAACCAGAAAAGCGAAATCTGAGTCAGGACCCGTCCTTTGTGAGGGATCCCGGTAGCCAGCACGTAATCGAAGGCGGAGATGCGATCGGTGGCTACGAACAGCAATCGCTCCCGATCCAGGACGTACACATCGCGCACTTTACCGCTGGCGTGGAGTTCGAGTTCCGGGAAGTCTGTCTGCAGAAGCACCGCGTCGAGAAGTTGGGAGTTCATCATGAAATTCTACAGGCCGAAATCGTCGCGTATTCTAGTCCTTAGGAAATTTTTGTCAACGGCCCGTCTGGCGATTCCCCAAGTCGGCCTCGCAACTTCCGATGCAAAATAGTTGACAGGACGAACAAGCCGCGAATGCCTTGCTGGACGCGGCTTCCGAGAGAGTCCCATTGTGGAAAAACTGAGGGAGCCTGTGCAAAGAAAGTGGCGAGGGAGCATCAGGCCTTCAGCGGGGCTACGAGCGGGACTCTCGCGCCGGGTACGGTTGAGACTGGACGCGGGCGCGAGCGCCCGTCTGTGGCCCCTGCCGGCTCCGGTGCGCGCCTGCGCTATACTTGACTGGTAAATGTCGGCCAATGACCCAAAGACGTTCTACCTGGAAGTTTTCGGTTGCCAGATGAACGTGCACGATTCGGAGAAAGTTGTTGGCACTCTTCTGTCGCAAGGATACCGGCAGGTTTCCACCGTGGAAGAAGCCGGGCTCATCCTCTACAACACCTGTTCGATTCGCGACAAGGCCGAGCAGAAAGTTTTTCATCGCCTGGCCCACCACAAAAAGTTGCGGGCACAGGGCAAGCGCTTCGGTGTACTGGGTTGCGTGGCGCAGCAAGAAGGCGAAAAGATTTTCGAACGTTCCCCTCACGTTTCGCTGGTGTGCGGTTCTGCGTCGTACCGCAATTTACCGCAAATGCTGGTCCAGCTCGAGGCAGGGAAGCAGCGCATCACCGGTTTGGATGACCGCGAGACCGATGAGTGTTTCGAAACCGAACTTACCGCCCGCACCAACCCGCATCGCGGATACATCACCATCATCGAGGGCTGTGACAAGTTCTGCGCCTATTGTGTCGTGCCCTTCACCCGCGGTAAAGAGCGCAGCCGTACCTCGGACTCGGTCCTGGCAGAAGCCAGACAGATGGCCGACCTAGGCTATACCGAGATTCAGCTTCTGGGTCAGATCGTAAATTCCTACAGAGACCCGACGGGGAAGAAGACCTTTGCCGACCTTCTGATGGCGGTGGGCGAGGTTTCCGGGATCAGGCGCGTTCGGTTCACCACTTCTCACCCGCGGCATTTTGGCTCCGACATCGTGGCCGCCATCGATTCGCTTCCGACCCTGTGTGACCACGTCCACCTGCCGATCCAAAGCGGCTCGACCCGTGTGCTCGACGCCATGCAGCGGCTCTACACCCGCGAGGAATATCTGGAGCGCGTCGCATGGATCAGGGCGGCGAAGCGCGAGATCAGTGTCACCACCGACATCATCGTCGGTTTCCCCGGGGAAACCGAGGCGGAATTTGAGCAGACGCTGACCCTGCTGGACGAAGTCGAATACGACGCAGTTTTCGGTTTCAAGTACTCACCGCGGCCGAATACGCCGTCCCTCCGGTTGGCAGATGCGATTCCGGACAGCGAAAAGGCCCGCCGGCTCGCAGTTCTGCTGGAGAAGCAGCGGGAGATCCAAAGGCGACGGTATCAGCGTCATGTAGGCCAGGTTCTTGAAGTAATGGTTGAAGGGAAGAACGAAGCCCGGGGCCAGTGGATTGGCCGGACTTCGCAGAACAAAACCCTGAACTTCACCGTACCGCCGGGGACCACTCCCGATTTGGGGAGTTATATACCCGTGGTGACTACCGGGAGTTTTCCCAACAGCTTGTTGGGCGAAATGGTGGTATAAGGAGCAAGGAAACGGCGATTTCAGATCGTAGATTTTAGATTTCAGATTGGCAGTCGGGCGAGGATGTTGGCTGAATACCCATCTGAAATCTTCAATCTAGTCCGAAATTACCGGGGGTCGCGATGGAAGTGGAGATGAAAATTCGGGGTCTCATGATGGACCCGGTTACGAACATGCCCATCGTGATCCTCAAAGACACCAGCGGCGACGCGGTTCTGCCCATCTGGGTGGGGATTTACGAAGCCAACGCCATCGCCCTGGAGATCGAGAAGGTCACCACCCCGCGCCCCATGACCCACGACCTGATCAAGAACGTGCTGGTGGGGCTGGACACCCAGGTGCACAAGGTAGTGGTTACCGAATTACGCGAAGACACGTTTTACGCCGTGATCTGGATTGAGCGGCAGGGAAGCGTCATCAGCATCGATTCCCGTCCATCCGACGCCCTCGCCCTGGCCCTGCGAGTGGATTGCCCAATCTTCGTCGAGGATGACGTCCTGAAGAATTCGAAGCTGGCGGCCAACGTTTCCGACCGCGTTACCAGCGAAGAGCTGCGCAAGTGGCTGGAAGGCCTTAACGACGAGGACCTGGGACGATACAAGATGTAACGTGGCTCTTAGCCGTTAGCCATTAGCTCTTGGCTAAGAGCTAAAGGCTAAGAGCTAAAAGCTTTTCATGCCTGATCCCGCCGAACAACTTCAACGTATCTATCTCGCCGGATTTGACCTCCAAACGTTCGACCGCTTTCCCAAGTGCGTAGGCGTCGTGCGAGATGGGTGCATCGCGTTGCTGGTGCCTTCGCCGGATGGTCTGCAAATGCTGGGGACTCCCGGCTGGCGAATAGGAGAAGCCATCGGGGTACTGGTAGAAATCGGCGGCCGCCAGGTCTTCCAGGCCAAGCAGGAGACTCTCGATGCCACTCCGGAACGCCTGGAAAAGCTGCGCTCCTTCCGTGCCGACCTGCGCCAATTACTGGCTCCGAAGCCCGAATGAACCCAAGAATTCGGGAGGAAGAAGCTAAGCGTTCGCGGTCAGGAGCGACATGTGTCTGCGGAACTCCTCGACCCGCCGTTTCTGATTGTCACTGCCTTCAAGAAACTCCACGCCGTAGTTGTAGCCAGTTCGATTGCGAACTGTCGCGTCTACCCTGATCGGAGGCGAGGAATAGGCAGGAGAAAATTCTACGGCCACCTGATCGCCCGTCCTTAATTCCGTTCCGGCAAACAGTGCCATTCCACCTTCGCTCAAGGACGTACCTCGGGCGTCGAAGATGGTAGCCTTCATCTCCTTGCAAACAATCAGTCGAACCGGAACGTCGACCTCGTAGCGTCTCCACCGTCGGGTCGATCCATAGTTCGGCGTACTCTTGGGGGTCGCGCCTGCGGACATGAAATGGCCTCAACGGGAAATATCGACAGCCGGGAGGAATGAGTTGAGTTCGGCACGAGCCTGCCCCATAGGGTTGGCAAGGCATGCGATTGGGAGTGTGATGCTTATGTAGTCAATTGACATCATATATGATAAGTAGCATCATATATGAATGAGGACTACTCTTAATCTAGATGATGATGTATTTCAGAGGGTGCGGTCCTATGCCGACAGCCGCTCAATGCCTTTGGGGAAAGCCGTATCGGAACTAGTGCGGCGCGGACTTACGGCCGCCAGGCCGACTCGAACCGTCAACGGAATCCGAGTCTTCGAACTTCCTGAGGACTCGCCGAAAGTCAGTACGAGGAAGGTACGTGAGCTCGAGGGCGCCCTGGAATGACGGCCGTTCTGCTCGACGCCAACGTACTGATCGCGCTGGCTTGGCCTGCGCACGAGGCCTACCCCAGAGTGCAGCAGTGGTTTGCGCGCAACTCAAAGCAAGGTTGGGCTAGCTGTCCGCTCACCCAGGCAGCATTCGTCAGAATTCTGTCCAACCCTGCGTTTTCCCCTCACGCGGTCACTCCGCAGGAAGCACTGACCGTGCTGAGCGCCAACCTGCAACACCCTGGGCACCAGTTCTGGCGCGACGAAATGAGTTTGCCGGAGGCCTTGAAACGATTCGAGGGGCGATTAGTAGGTCACTTGCAAATCAATGACGCCTATCTCCTTGGACTGGTGTTGCACAAGAACGGCAGACTGGCCACGTTGGATAAGGCGGTCGGGGCGCTGTTGGCCGAGGGGAGCCCGGAGCGGGCCCGGATTGAGACCATTTCATAATACTTTACATAATATCTGTTATCGGACATTGAATATGGGTTGCCTTCCCCCTCAGCGGAGGTTGCCTTTCGCCGGCTCTCCGGCAGCTTCCGTAGCCAGCACGATCTTGGGATGGAACAACGTCCCGGCGATCCTGGTGGCGATGGCGATCAGTTCCCGTTGCCCGACAAAGACCTTCACTTGCCTGGCTTGAGAAAGCTCCGGCAGGTTTACAGAACGGCCGCTGCGAATGAGCGCCGCGGTGTCCTCGCTGACCGTGACACACGGCAACTGCGGCAACAACTGGCGCGGGTGCACGAACATTTCCTCGCTTTGCGCGGTTCCGGCACCTGCAGCCAGTTCTTCCAGGGTGTGGGCCTGGCTCAGGTCGAACTCGCCCAGACTAGCCCGCCTCAAGGACTCAAGGTGGGCACCGCAGCCCACTTGCCGGCCCATATCGTGGGCCACGGAGCGCATGTAGGTTCCCGACCCCACCCGGGCGCGAAAACTGGCCCGGTCGCCGTCGGCGCCCAGGATTTCGAATTCCTTGATCTCCACCTGCACCGGCGTCAGCGGCACCTCTTTGCGCTTGCGAGCCAATTTGTAGGCTGGTACTCCGTGAATCTTCTTGGCCGAAAATGGAGGCGGCATTTGCTCGATCAGCCCCACAAAGCCGCTCGCCAGGGTTCGGAGTTGTTCAAGTGATACATGAACTATTTGCGTCGGGCCGCTGGGCTCGCCGTCAGCGTCATAGGTGTCGGTGGCAAAGCCGAAGCGGATCACTCCCTCGTAGGTCTTTTCCGACGAGGTATAAAACTGGGCCAACCGGGTCAGATTGCCCGTGACCAGGGGCAGCACTCCCGTCGCCAGCGGATCGAGCGTCCCCAGGTGACCGACCGAAGGCTGCTGCAGAATCCGGCGCACCCGGTTGACCACGTCATGGGAGGTCAGGCCGGCAGGCTTGTCGATGATGAGTACGCCGTTCATAACGTTGAGTAATTTGGTAGTTTAGTAATTGCGTAATTGAGAACCTTCAGGCCTCGCCTTCAATTACTCAATGACCAAATTACCAGATTACCCAATCCCCCATGCTTCCAGTACGTGACGATCAGCCCCGATTCAGCACGCCCTACGTGACGTATTTCCTCATTGGCCTGAATGTGGTGATCTTCCTTTTCGAGGCGGCTCTCACTCCGGAAAGCTTTAAGACTTTGCTCTTCCAGTTGGGAATGATTCCCGCCAACATCACGGCGTATCTCTCCGGGGCTGGCCGGTTGGGGCTGGTCGCGGTGTTGCTTCCAGCGCTCACTTCCATGTTTCTGCACGGCTCCTGGATGCACGTGATCGGCAACATGTGGTTTTTGTGGATTTTCGGCGACAACATCGAAGACTACCTGGGGCACTTCAAGTATCTGCTCTTCTACCTGGCAAGCGGACTGGGAGCGGCTTTTGCCCAGGTGATTCTCAATCCTCATTCGCGGGTGCCGACGGTGGGCGCCAGCGGGGCCATTGCCGGTGTTCTGGGCGCTTACTTCGTGCTGTATCCACGGGCCCGGGTGTTGATCTGGTTCCCGATCTTTTTCTTCTTCTACTTGCCGGCGTGGGTGACGCTGGGTTACTGGTTCCTGATGCAATTTGTAAGCGGCGCCGCAACTTCGATGGCGGCCTACAGCGAGACCGCAGGCGGAGTCGCTTTCTGGGCCCACGTCGGCGGATTTGTCGTGGGTATCGTGCTGATCAAGATTTTGCCTGAGCGGCCCCGGCGATACCGATACGGGACCTGGTGAAGTGGGGGCGTCAGGCGTCAGACCTCGGACCTCGGACGGCCACCACCGCCCACGTAGGGACGGCCGCCCCCGGCCGTCCAGTCGAGCAAAGCTCGACAGGCTCCTATTCGTCACATTCAAAGCCGGGGGAAACTGACATCCGGCGGAGGGGCTGATCCAGGGTCTTTCAGCAGACGAATTAAATTCGGGCCGAGATTTTCCGGCTGAGGTCCGAGGGCCGAAGTCCGACGTCCGCCTTCCGCACCGCGAGCGCAATCGGCAGTCCGACGCAAAACATGTGCGTAAGCAGGCTGATCACCAGGCCGGACATGGAGAATGGAGCATTACTCTTGGGAAACGCCGAGAGCGGCAGGACGATCCAACTCATGAACATGTAAACGGCAATGCCGTACAGGAAACCCCAGAGGACGGCTCGCCTCGTCAGAAAAGTAAGCTTGCGGCTGGCCGCGTAAAAGACGGCCGCAGCGGAAAGCGCGATAAGAAAGTGCAACGCCGTCCCTAACGCGACAGTTCCCCACCCGCCCTGGAATGCTGCTTGCGGCCCAATCAGTCCGCTGGCGATGCCTTGCGTAATCCGGATCGGCTTTCCCCAACGCAGGAACGCGGCCGACAGATCCAGAACCCCGGCAGCCAAACCACCCCACAGAATCGCCGGGAGCGCTTTCGCTCTTCCCTGCAACGTCGCGGCGGATGTACTCACTCTAGACTCCGTTGGTGCGGTTGTGAATCAGGGACAAAAATTCCGTGCGCGTTTCCTGGGTCTCGCGGAAGCAGCCCAGCATGGAAGATGTCACCGCGGCGGAGTGCTGCTTTTCGACCCCGCGCATCATCATGCACAGATGGCGCGCTTCGATCACCACCCCGACACCCTGGGGCTCGATGGCTTTCTGGATGGTTTCCGCAATTTGAGTAGTCAGACGTTCCTGAATCTGCAAGCGGCGGGAAAAGATTTCGATCAGCCGCGGAATCTTGCTTAGCCCGATTACTTTGCCCTTGGGAATGTAGGCGACGTGCACTTTGCCGAAAAACGGCAGCATGTGATGCTCGCACAGGCTGAACATTTCGATATCTTTGACGATCACCATCTCGTCATAGGTGACCGTGAACAGAGCTTTGTGCAGCATCGCGTCCGGGTCTTCCTTGTAGCCTCGGGAGAGGAACTCCCAGGAGCGGCGCACGCGGTCCGGCGTGCGCACCAAACCCTCCCGGGTGGGGTCTTCGCCAATGCGGACAATCATCTCGCGCACCAGGTCTTCGAAGCTGGCGCTGGTAAGAGTGGGCGTTTCAGTGGCTGGATTCATTGGATATCCCGATTGAGCAATTCGGTAATTGAGTAATTGGGGAATTGGAAAACCTTGGGCAGCCCAGCCCGCAAAGTTTCAGAACGATTACCCAATTACACAATTGCTCAATTACTCAGTCCTTCCCCTGGTACTCGAAGGAATTCATCATGGTTTCTTCAATTCTGACCTTTTCCAGATGAGCCTGGCCGAAGCCTCGCTGCAAAATATCGTAGATGGCGGTGCACAGGTTCTCGGTTGTAGGCACGGTTCGGTCAAATTCCGGACGCATATTGAGGTTTTCCCGATCGAAGCGATCCAGGATGTCGCGGTGCACAAGACCGTCCAGATCGGCCAGATTGCAGACCATTCCTGTGGCTTCGTCAACCTGTCCGCTGACCGTTACTTCGAGGGCGTAGTTGTGGCCATGGCCGTAGGGATTGTTGCATTTGCCGTAAGTCGCGGCATTTTCCGCCTCGGACATGGCATCGCTATGCAGACGATGAGACGCGGAAAACATGTAGCGGCGGGTCAAGTGCGCCTTCATGCTTCACCGTAGAAATCCACGAAAAGATCAGGGGTTTCATACACCCGGACGCGATGCAGTTGCGCAGCTTTCAGCTTGGTGGCCAGACGTTGCCAGATTGCGATGGCCAGATTTTCCGTGGTTGGAATTTTGGCGGAGAATTCAGGCACTTCCTTGTTCAGAAAACGGTGGTCCATCGCATCCAGGACTTCGCGATGCAAGACCTCCTTGAGCTGCTTAAGATCCACGACGAAGCCGGAGCGTGGATCGACTTCACCTTTGACCGTGACTTCAAGGGTGTAGTTGTGACCGTGGCCGTTCGGGTTATTGCACTTGCCGAAGACGCGCCGGTTCTCTTCCGGGGTAAAGTCCGGGTTGTGGTAGTAGTGCGAGGCGGCGAATTCGGCTTTGCGCGTCAGATAGACCATGGGTGCCTCAGCCTCTTGTCTCAACTATGAAATTCTTGCCGAGCTTGGCTCGGCGGGGCGGACGAGGGCGTCCGCCCCTACATGTTGCGCGGCGGCGGCATACGTTCTTCCCTTCCAGCGCACGTCTCCTCGCCTGTGAGAGAGTGTGGAGCGCAGCAAGAGATACGAAAAGAGTGGGAGGCCGAACAGCGACAAAGCGTTTGCCTCCCACGAAAAATGCGCCCTCCGGATTCGCTTCAGAAGCAAAGCGTAGACCGTGGCGGCCACGGCCGCCGCTGCCAGCGCTGGCCTGAAGTGGCCGTGCAGTCCAATTGCGATCGCCGCCACCGTACCGCCTGCAATCAGCAGAAACTCGATCAGCCTGAGCAGGGCCAGGCGGCCGGGCGCGGGAAACAGCAGCGCGAGATTCTTGGTCCATCCCTCGCGGAGTTGCTCAAAGCTGCGATACATGCGTGTGCGGACTTCGTCTCCGCCGTAGCGAAAGAAAATCTTGCGGCCCGAAGCTTTCACCGCGCGGGCCAAAGCCACGTCTTCCAGCAGACTGTTGCTCACAGTAGTATGCCCACCGACTGCGTCATACGCCTCGCGCGCAATCAGGATGTACTGGCCATTCGCGGCGGCAACTGAAGACCTCGGATCGCTCACTTGCGAGGGCTGATAGGTTGCCGCCAGGTCGGCAAAAATGACCGGCATAACGGCCTTCTCCCAGAATCCGTGAACTTCTTGCTGGGGAGAATAAGAGAGCAAAGCGGCGCCACGCTGCGAGGCCTCCGCGACCGCGCAGGCCAGAGAACCGGGTTTGTGGAAGGTGTCAGCGTCGGTGAACAGGAGCCACTCGCCGCGCGCTACTCTTGCGCCGGCCGCCATGGCGTTGTTCTTACCGCTCCAGCCGGGAGGAAGCGGACCGGCATCCACCACTCGCACCGACGGAAAGGACTGGGCAATTTCATGGGTACGGTCGGTCGAGCCGTCGTCAACCACGATGACTTCGAAGCTCACGCCGGCTTGTGTCACCAGTGATTCTACGCAGGCGCCGAGACAGGCCTCCTCATTGCGCGCCGGGACGATGACCGACACGGTTGGCCTGCTCGATACTGTCTCTGGCGCCGCCATAGGCCGAATTAGGTATTATAACTTTGTGCGACGTGCTTCGCTCTTGCTCGGCATCGTAACCCTAATCCTGACGGGATGTTCCCGCGGCACCCGCCCGCCCAACATCGGGTCTGTCGCGCCCGACTTTTCAGTCGAGGACAGCGATCGCAAGGTTAGCCTGGCCCAACTTCGGGGCAAGATTGTGGTGCTGAATTTCTGGGCCACCTGGTGCCCCCCTTGCGTGGATGAGATGCCGTCCCTGGTGCAGATGCAGCAGAAAATGAAGGGCAAGGGAGTAGAAGTGCTGGCTGTCAGCGTCGACGTCGACCAAGGCGCTTACCAGAAATTTCTCAAGGACTACAACGTAAACCTGCTGACCGTCCGCGATCCCGACCAGAAGAGTAACAACCTTTACGGGACCTTCAGATTTCCCGAGACCTACATCATCGATCGCCGGGGCATCCTGCGGCGCAAGTTCATCGGAGCACTCGACTGGGGCCAGCCTGAAATTGTGGACTACTTGAGCAAACTCTAGGCCGCTTCATAAACAAGCCCCTGAGCGTGGCTGGTGACTCTCGCCACCGCAAAACGCTGGGATTACTTCCGGTTTGCCGACGATCCTGGCACGAACAGTTCTTGGCATGTGTCCTACTCCCCCGGTGGTTCAAAAGGGTCTTTCCCGCAGGAGAGTCAGGTGAATGAAATACTCGAGGAATGGAATCTCACTTGGAGCAACCTTGATTCTATGTCTGAAACCACGGCAAATACAGTATGTACGGTATTGATGTTCCGAGGGAATTTGGTTTAGCGTTGGCAACCATCCAGAAGAATTAGTGTGG
>WNEZ01009806.1_pt1 | contig 12120 bp, 7 predicted proteins | sample 5400521 | NCBI WGS metagenome assembly WNEZ01 (sample SAMN13153339, study PRJNA577476) | soil metagenome | isolation source: 120 cm saprolite under Douglas fir tree site 2 hole 1 replicate 1 | place: USA:California | collected 2015-04-18
ACTCATTATCAAGTCCATATCTTTCTTGAAGAAAACGAGCCATAAGCCTATCCTCTTCTTCAAGATACATATTTATGCGTTTCTTCATACAGATAGTATACACGCGATATCTGTATATGTCAACAGTCTTAGGACCTCTAGCTCAAGCCCGCGAGAAACCCGCCTATCTACACGGGCTAAAGCCACGATAGCTTGCGGCGGGTTCTTTGGTGTAACCTTGAGTGCTGGGAATAATACTCTCAAGTTCTCTAATTCAAACCACCAAACCCCTGATATGGATAAGATTGTCGTTTGATATCAACACAGGGTAGTGGGTCACCCCGGGTCGTGGCGTTTACTGGTTGTCTCCTCTTAGCATTCTTGCCTCGTGCTCTATGTAGCTATTGTACAAACTTTACTGGTGATGTGTGAAGAACCAACAGCCGCAAAGATATCGACAGAGACCCATGAAAGGTAGATCAACTATGGCGACAATAGTTATGGTGCCGCAATTGGTACAACAGAAGCTGGAAGCTTTTACGCGTCTGGAGCCAGAATTTGAAGATTGCTTTCAGTTTGTTCAAGGCGTGCATGGGCAGAAACGTTTCTCTTCGTTCTCCGTTGCCTATACAGTGCGCTATCTCCATTCCCTGTGGATCTGTGAATGCAAGACGAACCTGCTTAGCGTGTCAAAGACAGTGAAAGAGTACGACGGACAGCTCTGTCTGCAACTCCTGCGACGCTGGCAGGAAGAAGAGGATACAGCCGATGTGGTTGCTTTCCTGCATCGCAAGTTGGACATGCTGCCGCTAGCCGATATCACCCGTCAAGTTCATGAGGCGTCCCGTGTTCATGCCAGTGATAGATTAGCGCAGCGTCTTATGCACGGCAGAACTGTTTTGCTCAACCGTGGCATGAACCTGATGCAGGCACTGGATGCTCTCTTTGCTTTGCCTGAAGATGCATTGTTCAGGAGTGTGTGCGAAGCCTGCACGCAGTATGGGTATCTTCCCGAGCAGATAGCGGTACAGTTGGAGGAGATGCAGTCGCCGCTATACTCATTTGTCCCTCATCAACTCCTAGCGCAGCGCAACATGCAGATCATGAATAAGCTAGGAGTGAATGTCGTGCAAAAACCAGCAGATCTTCCTGGAGAACGTTCATCGAGAGCGACGAAATCGACAGAGCCACTGCGACCTTTCGCTGAACATGTCGTGCAAGGCTATCAGGAACTCACTGCTCCGTGGCATAATAATATCATGGGGAAACGTTTTGTTGATCGACCTGAACGTAGTGATGCTGGAACGATCTAGTTTGAACATGTGATACATCATAAAAGGAGTTAAAATTATGCATGAAGAGCAATCAAACAAGCGATCGTGGATTTTAGTTGGTGCTTGGTTCGGCACGATTGTCTTTCTTGGTGTGCTAAAACGCGTTCTCGAACGCCAGAGACCGGGATAATATTCGATAGTGAGATTTGTCCCTGTTTCCCCCTATATTAAGCATGCAAAGTTCTCCTATACTGACTTTTAGCCAATGCAACAGGATAATGATGAGTTCTATCTTTCTAAGGCATGCGTCAAATTCACTTGACAGTCTTGTGCTTGTACAAGGCCAACACTGTCAGGCAGAATCTGCCCCTTTTGACGCTTGCCTAAGAACTACTGCGTCACCTCACGAGGTGAGTAAGTTGTGCAAGAGCTGAAGTAGAATAGTCTAAACGCCGTGGTTTTATGCCTCGCTACGCTACAGCGGTTCGCCAAACGATTGAACCCCTAGCTTACCCCAGGCTCAGCGGTTTTCTATTTTCTCTTACAGGTCAAGGCTTCTGCGAACCGCTGTAGGAAGAAACTGAGATATGGAGCTGCTCTGAGACCACTTTCAGAATGTCCTGGGTCTTAAATGGTTTGGTCATGTGGACAGTTGCGCCCACAAGACGGGATTTTAAGCTGTCTATTATACCATCGCGCCGTGTTAGCATCACAAAAATTGTGTTGGCGAAAGTTGGCTTGCTTTTGAAGCGCCTGATGACCTCGTAGCCATTCATTTTTGGCATACTTATGTCAACGAAGACCAGATCGGGAATGCGGGCTTCTGGTGTCGTCATCCAGCGTAGCGCCTCAACCCCGTCGTTGAAGCTTATGACCTCGACTGCAGCCTGCCTCAGGCTAAATTCCAGGGTCTTGCGGACAACTAGGCTGTCATCTATCACAAATATTAGTGGGATCATCATGTCCCTCCTACTTGCTTTGTGCGGGGAATTAAGAAGCTACCTACAAGGATACTGATTGAGTAAGGACAACATTCCAAGTGAGTGAACGTTTCTCGGAGTCGAAGTGTATGCTTCTACCCCATCAGGGCATCAAGTTCTTCGCTACGTACAGCTCGGGCTTTGTCAGTGGCATAGCGGGCATCCTCTGCGAGTTCTGGTCGACCTAGAACTCCAACAAGCCGCTGGAAAACATTGTTATTGTTCCCCCCTATCACGATCCATTTCCCATCACTGGTGCTAGCCTCACCTTTGACTCTTCTGCAAACATATGCAACAAAAACCTTTCTACTCATCATGATCGCATGGAACAATATCTTTGGAACATATAAGCGCCACTTGTTATTAAAAAATCTTTAATCAACCTAAATATCTCATATTGACGGGTTTATGTCAACACTAGGATGCATCACCTGTCTCAAAGATATTCCCCTTACCAATCGAGATATCCTCTCTTATTTGTCCCTAGGGAAAGAAGCCTCTTTTAGGTTAACATTAAGGCAGTTCGAACTGTTATTTTGTTTGTTTGCATCTCCTGAAAACTCCATCTTGTACTAATGGGACCTTTTCTCCTGACTTTTCTGGCTCCTTGTCCTTGGCCCTCTCTAGAAGGAGTACTTTGTTCGATATCTATCTGGTAGTGACGGTGGTAAGTATACAAGCTCGGCCGTGTGAGGTGGCGAGGAAAGCAACTTTGTTCGATATCTATCTGGTAGTGACGGTGGTAAGTATGCGAAGTGGGTGGGCGGATCGTTTTTGCTAACGGGATACCATGAAAACTGCCTGTGCGCTAGCAAAGCATTGAGGGGAGAGAAAAATGGGCAAATTTGCTAAATCTAGTGCCGATGTGCGTCTGGCAATATCCTATGCTCGCGAGGAGGCTCAGCGTGTAAGGCATAGGCTAGTTGGACCTGAGCACCTCCTGATGGGTATACTCAGGCTGCACAATCCTCTTATCGAAGGGCTATTTGCGTCTTTGCATGTCAGTACGGCAAGTATTTCCCAGGCGCTCGATTTTGTGATGGGGCATGGCAATAAGGCTCTTTTGGGCGAACCTGCCTTGAGTGTTGGCGCTCGTGCGGTTCTGGCTCGTGCCGAGGAAAAAGCAGGGAGTGAAGAGGACCAAATTATTGAAATAGAACATTTGTTTGCTGCTCTGTTTGAAGAACAAAATGGGATTGCCGTCGGTGTATTAGAAAGTTTTGGTGTCTACTTAGATTTGGCTCGTGCACAACTGTCTCTGTTGATGCGCAATGGATACGAGCATCTCGTTCTTGCCACGCAGTTTCATTCGCGTTACCAAGCTACTCCCACGCTGAATTTAGTTAGCCGTGATTTAACAATAGCAGCGCTGGAAGATGCTATTGACCCTTTGATTGGTCGTGAGGCTGAATTAGAGCGCATGATGCAGATTCTTTCTCGCCGCTCAAAAAACAATCCTGTGCTCATTGGTCCTGCTGGGGTAGGTAAAACAGCTATTGCGGAAGGATTAGCTTTGTCCATTATCCAGGGAAAGGTCCCAGATAATCTCCAGCATTGCCGCGTTGTTGCGCTGGATGTAGGACTGCTCTCTGTCGGGACTCGCTTCCGGGGTGATTTTGAAGAACGCCTAAAACGTATTCTGCGGGAAATAACCACTACTCCTAGTTTAATTGTCTTCATTGATGAGTTGCATACTCTTGTACAGGTTGGTGTTGCTGAAGGATCTATTGATGCCTCTAACCTTTTCAAACCGATGTTGGCACGCAGTGAATTCCAGTGTATCGGTGCAACCACGTTAGATGAGTACCGAAAAACCATAGAAATGGATCCTGCCCTGGAGCGACGTTTTCAGCCTGTGCTTGTATCCGAGGCTACGGAGCAGGATACACTGAGGGTTTTGCGCGGCCTGCGTTCACGCTACGAAGCTTTTCATCGGGTAAAGATCTGTGATGAAGCCTTACAAGCTGCTGTTAAGATGTCTTCACGCTACATCCAGAAGCGTTTCCTTCCTGACAAAGCACTTGACCTGATCGATGAAGCTGCATCTCACGTCCGGGTACAGTGCTCAGTTGTGCCTGATAGCATTCGCCAGTACCGCGATGAGATTGCAGCAGTGCAACATGAGAAAGATGAAGCCATTGCTCATTCTAATTTCCCTTGTGCTGCATACCTACTCAAGTGTGAACGCCAGCTTCGACAGAGCCTTTGGCAGGCCGAACATAGGTGGCTTCTCTGTCAAGAACAGCAGTATCCAACCGTGGGTGTAGAAGATATTGCCAAGATCGTGTCAGTGTGGACTGGAATTCCTGTTGTATACGTGACTGAAGAGGAGAGCCTGCATCTCATGAACCTGGAGCAAGACTTGCACCGACGAGTTGTTGGACAGGATGAACCTGTGCAAGCTCTGGCAAAAGCAGTTCGGCGTTCTCGTACACAAATGCGCAATGCTCATCGGCCTATTGGCTCATTTATTTTTATCGGACCAACAGGAGTAGGCAAGACAGAATTAGCGCGTGCGCTTGCTGTTGCTCTCTTTGATGATGAGGGTGCCATGCTCAAACTCGATATGTCTGAGTTTATGGAGAGTCATACTGTCTCTCGTCTGGTTGGTTCCCCTCCAGGGTATGTCGGTTATGATCAGGCAGGACAGTTAACCGAGGCTGTGCGGCGCCGTCCCTACAGTGTGGTACTCTTTGATGAAGCGGAGAAAGCCCATCCCAGAATATTCGACCTCCTGCTACAGATCCTTGAGGATGGTTGCCTTACCGACGCTCGGGGACAGGCTATCGATTTCAAGCATACCATTATTATTCTTACATCGAACGTTGGTACTGTCCATAACGAGCAAGGGCCAATGATCTTTACACCATCATCTGCTGAACGGGATGTGATGAGTCACGAGCAGATGCGCAAACGGGCTATTCATGGATTACGAGAAGTGTTTCGTTCCGAATTGCTTGACCGGATTGATGAAGTACTAGTGTTTCATGCCTTAGAACACGCACATTTGCGCCAGATTATTGATCTCATGGTCGCGCAGACTCAACAGCGTCTGGCTGCTCAATCAATTGATCTGCAGGTCACGGATGATGCACGTATGCTACTTGCTACACGAGATTATGATGCGCAGTATGGAGCTCGTTCTCTGCGTCGAGCGGTGCAACATCTACTGGAGGATAGGTTGGCAGAGGCCATCTTGCGTGGTTCATGTAGCAAAGGAGATAGTGTAATTGTCGATGTTGTTGATGATCAGCTCTGTATCCATGTCCAGATGTGCGCTGTTTCTACGAAAAGCAATGGACAAAGAGATGTGGCCGCATAAGTTGTTAGATACGCGCTCGTCATTCTCCTGAATAGGCTATGCTACTTGCCTCTATCCATTTCGATACCTTTCTTGAACTCACGGCATTAGTCATGTTATCATTAAGTTAACCGTGATACAGTGGGAAGAGGTTATGCTACGGAAGATACGACAGCTAAAAGCAGAGCTACGATAAGTGTCTGGGCAATCGCGTCGAAAAAGAGAATAGTAAAGGAGAACGACATGGAACTCTATCCCATTAATGGGACAGAGAGGAAACATCATGTATTTTGATGATGAAGAAGGTCATTATTCGCTGGAAACCTTTGGCTCTGGGAGCCTTGTGTCTTTGCGGCTTCCTCTTGCGACTATACGGTCTCAATTGGGATCAAGGAAATAATTTTCATCCCGATGAGCGTGAGATTCTTTTCCACGTCACTGCTTTAGGCTGGCCAACAAGCTGGGCGCAGTTTCTTAATCCAAAGCAATCTCCGCTCGATCCTCATTTTTTTGCTTATGGTTCTTTCCCTATCTATCTTCTGGCTTTGATTGGCTTTATTTTACACTATAATTTTTCAAGCCCGACAGCATTTGTCAATTTGACGCTCATTGGGCGTGCTATTTCGGCTCTCTTTGATAGTGGGACTATTCTCTTGACTGCCTTGTTAGGATTGTGGCTAGCCCAGGACGATCTTCCCGGGCGTCCTTATGGCTGGAGGATTGCTTTGTTCGCAGCAGCTCTGGTTGTGTTTACTCCTCTGCAATTACAACTCTCGCACTTCTATACTGTCGATACCATACTTCTCTTCTTTGTAATGCTTACGATACTGGCCTGTGTGGCATTGGTCGATACCAAAGCGCCTATACGCTGGGCTTTGGTGGCTGGTTTGGGTTATGGTCTAGCGCTCGGTACGAAGTTCAGTGCTGCTCCTCTAGCCGTTCCTTTGCTGGTTGCGGCTGGATTGCGCTGGTATAAAAAACGTGATTTCCTAGGCTCTTTTTCCCTATTGCTCTTAGCTGCCTCTGTTACTCTTGATATTTTTTTGCTCGTTGAACCTTATGCATTGCTGGATTTTAGCAGCTTCCGCGATCTGGTTATCCAGGAGAGCGATATAGCACGTGGTGTGTTCGATGTACCCTATACCGAGCAATTTGCTGGGACAATACCCTATCTCTACCAAGGACAGAATATGGTTCTCTGGGGCATGGGAGTGATGTTGGGATGCAGCGCGGTTGCTGCACTGCTGTGGTTTATCTGGCGTGTCTTGAGGCGCGATGCTGGTCCCTGGCTGGTTGTACTTTCTTGGATACTCGTCTATACTGCCATTGTTGGGAGTTTCTATACTAAGTTTATGCGCTATATGCTACCCGTCTATCCACTCCTTACGCTGATGGCTGCGGTGGGGGTGCTAGCACTGGTGCAACGTCTCCTGTGGTCGTTGCAGTATCCTCCGACATTGCAGTATCCTCCGACGGATCGAAGAGAAAGGGAAAACCTGATGCTGCTCCCTACGCATCCTGACGTGGGTCATGCTAACGGAACAATGCTTCACACGTCAAGTCGTTTTGCATTAGGTGTCGGCTTACTGGTAATTGTACTGGGCGGAACGATTTTTCAAGGGTTAGCATTACTCAATGTCTATAGCCAGCCAAATACACGTGTCCAGGCCTCGCTTTGGATCTATCATCATCTACGTCCTGGCAGCGTACTGACCTATGAGCAATGGGATGATTCTTTGCCAGTCGCTGTCAATGAGTACAGTCCATTTGTGTTTACTCAGGCCGAGTATAGGGGAGCCCTTGGGCAGTTTGAGCCTGGGCTGGATCTCTATGGTGACGATACAGAACTGAAGGCACGGCAACTGGCCGATCTTCTCCCTACAGTCAATGCCATTACGATGGCCACTGATCGCCTCGACAAGTCTATTCCGCGTCTCCCTCAGCGCTATCCTTTGACCATCCACTACTATCAGTTACTCTTTAGTGGGCAACTTGGTTTTCATTTGGCAGCACAGTTTGACAATTATCCTCGTTTCTTTGGAATAACTCTTAATGATCGTGGTGCTGATGAAAGCTACTCAGTCTTTAATCATCCAACGTGCCGCATTTTTGTACGTGATACTCCTTACCCTTATACTTCCGATCAACTCTTTCACAAACTGCTAGAAGGTGTCCATTTGCCTTTGGTCAGTACGGCAGGAGTGATCAAGACATCTTAATCGAGCCGCGTTTAGGGAGAGTTTATGCTTGAGCTGTTTCAGATATGGTCTTTGGTTGAAATCCTGGGGTTGCTATGCTTGCCGCTGACCTTTAGTGTGTTTCGCAATTTGCCTGATCGTGGATGGGCTTTCAGCAAGGCACTGGGTATGCTATTGTTGGCATTCTGTGTCTGGCTGCCATTGATGTGTGTGCCTGCTTTGCCTTTCAACCAGTTATTTATTTCTGGTATTGCACTTCTTTTGCTTATTGGTAGCTCGCTTAGATTTATGCATCTGCGTTATGCTATTATGAAGATGGTGCGTCAAAATAAATTGTATATTCTGGCGGTTGAAATTCTGTTTCTCGGGATGGTTTTCCTATTAGGGTGGATACGTTCCTTTGGACCAGATATTCGTAGCTATGAGATGTTCATGGATGAGGGTTTTATCGCTGCAATTATGCGTAGTCCGCATCTATCACCCAACGATATGTGGTTTGCTGGCTACAGTATCAATTATTATTATTATGCGCACTATACCATCGCTGTGCTAGCTAAATTGCTGGGGCAGTCTCCGTCCATCGCCTTCAATACGGGCATCTGTATCATCTTTGGTTTATGTGCTGTGAATCTGTTTGGGATCACATGCAATATTGTCACGTGGGCTCGCTATCTGCGTTTGCAAGTGCGACGATACTCCAGTGTTCTGCCGGAGTATCCTGATATTGTTCTTCCACGTTTATTGCCTGCTGTCCCGTATGGACTGCTGAGCATGCTAATGGCGCTTGTCTTTGGCAATCTGGCCTCGGCTGGTCCATTCCTTTAAATCTTAGTGGTACAGCGCTTGTGCTCGGCAGCTTATTTGTGATGAATGGATGGGATTATCCGACCTATATGGGTCTGACTCTGGTCTGTATCATCGGTCAGCAATGGTTTGCGTATCATGAGCGTTTTTCCTTTTCCTTGCTCCTTGGTATCCTGACTGCCGGGACAAGCCTGATTGCTCTCTCGTTTATCTTCTATCTGCCATTCTATTTGACTTTTATTTCTCCTGCTCAAGGTATCGGCTTGGTATCTGCGCAATCACGTTCGATGCTCAGCGATGAGTTGTTAGTTTTTGGCCTTTTTGCTTTTATTTTCTTCTCGCTTTTGCTTGTGAGCGCAGTGAAAGAACCACTTTTTGAACGATCGCAAGAAGATACTCTTGTTAGAAGTAGCAGGGCTAGCAACGTGTCTCTCCCGGCAGACGGAATCCAGGCTGCTATTTCCTCTACTGGCAGAAAACTACTGACTATGTCTCTGGTCTTTACTGCTTACCCTGTGCTTCTAGTTTGCTTGGTCCCCTGGGCATTCTCTCTCCTGATGTTGGGATTTGTGCCCAATAGTGCTACCTTTGTCATCGGTAGCGACTTTGCAATCCTGGGTGTTATGCTGATGTGCTGTCACTGTCGGGATCGTTCGCATGCATTTGTTCTGCTGTTGGGGGCTACTGCATTTGCTCTTGTGGCTGGTTGTGAGATATTTTTCATTAAAGATGCATTTGCAGCTACTGAATTAGATCGCATGAATACCGTCTTTAAGTTTTATTTTCAAGCCTGGGCATTGCTCTCTGTGGCCTGTTCGGCGGGCCTTTTCTTCATCCTAGATGGTTTTCGTTCTGTCTCGAAAAACTCTCCATTTCTGTTCCAAATAGTGAGTAATGTACAGCGCGGGTGGAGTCTAATTTTGCTGATACTCGTGCTTGCTAGTATGGTGTATCCTTTAACTGCGCCTTATGAGCGCTATGCTAGTGATAGTGGGATATTTTCTCCTACTTACCAGGGGTCTACGAATAGCCTGGGTTGGCTAGGATCTCTGGAAAATCTGAAGCGTGCGAATAGCCTGGACGGGCTAGAATATCTAAAGAATTGTCTCCCTTTGAGTTGTCCTTATCCTAATAGTGTGGGCGATTATGCAGCAATTCGCTGGCTTAATGCTAACGTCCAGGGTGATCCTGTGATTGTAGAGGCGATGGGCGATGACTATTCGCTCTACGGCCGAATTTCGGCGTTTACTGGCCTACCGACGTTGATGGGCTGGGCAGGACATGAGGATCAGTGGCGCTTGACTTGGCTTAAGGATTCTGCTAATAAGGCTGAGTATTATCGCCGAGGTCCAGACATTGATCAGATCTATACAAGTCCAGATCCTAGCGTTGTTTTGTCTTTAATGGCTCGTTACAAAGCTCAGTATCTGTATGTCGGACCATTAGAGATTGAAAAATATCCTAATACTAATTTATATCGATATAGTGCGTTTATGCGGGTTGTATATAAAGCTAGGGGAGTTGCTATCTACAAGATCAGTTGAGATCTCCCCGGCATAAATGACAGAGGGTTCGGTTTAGCTCCCCTCTTAAAGGAGTTGGTCTTTTGACGCAACAAAAGTATCCCGGTGCCCAAGCCCCAGATGTGGCTGAAACAGTTCCTGCCAATTGGCTTCAACTCGATACTCTCCGCCCATCTCGTGTTACTGAGGGCAAATACTCCTTCAGAGTATTTCAGAAGGCAAAATTTTCTCGTCCTTCCCTGACGGCTATTGCTTTCTGGGGAATCGTTTTATTGGGGGCTGTACTGCGTTTCTGGGGGCTAGGCGATAGGCCTCTGCATCATGATGAGAGTATGCATGCATATTTCGCCTTGCAATTGATGAAGAATTTGCAGAGTTACCAGTATAATCCACTTTTGCATGGACCGTTCCAATTTCACATCATCGCACTTGTTTATAAGATCAGTGGGTTGTTAGGGGCTCCTGACTATGGGGTAAATATGACGACGGTGCGCATTGCAGCTGCTACACTAGGGACGGTAATTGTGGGTCTGCCGTTCTTCATGCGCGACTATCTAGGGAAGCTCGGGGCTTGGTTGGCATGTTTCTTGCTCGCTATTTCACCAAGCATGGTGTATTTCTCTCGTTTTGCACGCGAGGATATCTATATGGCGTGCTTTACTCTGCTGCTGGTTGTTGCGATGGGTCGTTATGTGCGCAGTCGTAAGGGATTCTGGCTGGTGATTGCAGCAGGTGCTTTCTCGCTATCTTATGCGACAAAGGAAGCAACATTTTTGACAATTGCCGTTTTTGGCAGTTTTCTGGGCGCTGTAGTAATGTGGGAGCTTGGCTTAAAATGGTCTGTCCGCTCGTCCGTCTCGGATACTGTGGTTACCCGCTACCTGCCTGCTCAATATCTACCCAAAACTGGAGCTCCTATTACTCTCCTACTCTACTTCCTGATCCTTCTGCCCATCGCCAAGGTAGTTTTGGGCTGGATCAACAACCTATCTATCTATGTCAATGATCCTAAGACCACGGACACTGCAAATGCATTTGTACAGAGCTTGAAGGATCATACGGTAGCTATCTTACCCTGGCTAGGTGCGCTGTTGGCTCTTTATGTGTTTAGTATTATCGTGCGGGAGGTGATTGGAATACTACCTCGGCCAGAAAGGCAAGGCCTCGCTGCTCATGTCGATTCTAAGCGTCAATCCTTGCTCGATAGCATCGTTTCAATGCCTTGGACACACTGGTTCACGGCCATTTTGTGCGTTTTTTCGATCTTTATGCTCCTATTTACTGTTCTCTTTACCAATGTAAAGCAAGGCATCGGAGATGGCATCTGGCAAGGTCTCTATTACTGGATACAGCAGCAACAGCAGGCTCGTGGTGGACAACCCTGGTACTACTACTTGTTACTCTTCCCTTTGTATGAGCAGATTGGTGTAGTCTTTGGCATCGTGGGAATCATTGTCTGTCTGTGCCGTCCTTCGCGTTTCCGTCTCTTTCTGGTGTACTGGTTTGTAGGAAATGTCTTCATCTATTCCTGGGCTGGCGAGAAGATGCCCTGGTTGATGATCCATATGACAATGCCACTGATGCTGCTGGCTGCAATTGGTTTACAGATACTGGTAATCGGACTGCTGAATCTGGTGGTGCAGTGGCGCTCGCATCGCTTTAGAAAGATAGCCATAGATGGCCTGATTGGTCAGCAGAGTATTGCCAGAGTATCCAGGCGTCCGGTAGCGTATGGAGCAATGCTACTAAGTGTGCCTGTTACACTCTTTTTGTTGGTACTGACCCTACAGAATATGTTCCAGGTTACTTATGTGCACGCTGCTGATGGGCCGCATGAAATGATGATCTATGTACAGACGACAACAGACATAGATACTGTGATGGCAAAAATTGATGCCCTTGACCAGAAAGTCGACGGTGGAAGACACCAGTTGCCTATAGGTGTGATGACTGGTGCCGAATGGCCTTTTTACTGGTATCTGCGTGACTATATCAATGTATGTTATGGATTTCCGACTGGGTGTTCAGATCCTAAACCTGCTGTTATCATTAGTGCAGTAG
>WNEZ01024166.1_pt1 | contig 12119 bp, 9 predicted proteins | sample 5400521 | NCBI WGS metagenome assembly WNEZ01 (sample SAMN13153339, study PRJNA577476) | soil metagenome | isolation source: 120 cm saprolite under Douglas fir tree site 2 hole 1 replicate 1 | place: USA:California | collected 2015-04-18
GCCGACGAGCTGTCGGACAGCCTGAAGAATACGATGCTGCTCGGCCATTTCATGGTAACGCGCTACCGCGGCCATTACTACGCCAAGGCGCAAAACCTGGTGCGCCGATTGCGCCGCGCCTATGACGAAGTGCTGGCGCGCTACGACCTCTTGCTGATGCCGACATTGCCGATGGTGGCGACACCGCTGCCCGAGGCCAATGCGCCGATCGCGGAGATCCTGCAGCGCGCCTTCGAGATGCTGGCCAACACCGCGCAATTCGACTGCACCCATCATCCGGCGATGAGCCTGCCCTGCGGGCTGGTCGACGGCCTGCCGGTCGGCATGATGCTGGTGGCCAAAGCCTTCGACGAGGAGACGATCTACCGGGCCGCCGCCGCGTTCGAAAGCCGTGTCGACTGGAAAATGCTAAAGGTGGGGTGACGGCTCGCGCCGCATCGCTGCGATGCAGGATTGCGCCAGCGCCATCGGGCTATCTGCTGTCATTGCGAGGAGCGCAGCGACGAAGTAATCTCGATCGGGCGAGACCCGTCGGCTCCAGATTGCTTCGCGGAGCCTGTCCTCGGGCGGCGCATCGCGCCGACCCGTGGGCTCGCAATGACAGGATCCGTACGCGTCACAAATTATAGCCTTTTTGCTTCGCCACGACGCGGATGCGCTCCTCGACATGCGCACCCACCCGCTCCCCCCAGGCCTGGGCCATTGCCACGGTCTGTTGCATGATCTCGGGCATTTGGGTCGCCATCTTATGCCCAACCGGGCTGCTGTAGAAAGCGGTCAGCTGTTTGATCTCCTCGGCCGTGAAATTGGTGTCGTAGATGGTGATCAACGGCTCCTTGAGCTCAGGCGCCGATTTTTTCATCTCATCCTCGGCGACAACAACAAACTCGTTCCACGCCGCGTCTGGAATTTTCGGGTTTACCTTCCGGAAGTTGCCGATGATCGTAGGGACGATGATGTCCACTATGCGGTCCATATTCGCAAGCGTACCCATCTCTTTCAGCAGCGCTTCGATGTCGGCACGCTTTTCTGCGTCGATCGCCGCCGCGATATGCGGCTGGCACACGCTGATCCAGCACGCAATCGCGATGACTTTGACGCAATACCCCGGCAGATTTTTCATGATCCCCATTCCATAGGCGCAGTTCGTTTGTTTGCTCGGGCACCCGCGTCGCCGGCCGTGCCTTTTGACCAAGGACCGCGATTATCGCCCGCTCAGCAAGGCCCGGGCGATCGTCTCCCACTCCTCAGGCAAGGGCGTGGTCGCGGCGGGGCGGCCGGCGCGGCGATACCAGCCGCCGGCGTTCGAAAAGTCGCCCTCGACGCGGTGCAGATAGGCATGCGCCCAGGCACCCTCGGCGTCGGCCTGCTTCTGCGCGCATTGGTGCGCCAGGTGCCAATCGCCCTTTGCTTCCCACCACAATGCCTGCGCCGCCATGCTGAGCCCCTCGGGCGGGGCGTCTTGCGCGAGCGAACCTTTGTATGTTTCGAAATCCATCTCGTCTTCTCCTCTGGGGATCGAATCCCGGCAATATACAACCGGATCAGGCGAACAGGCGATCGAGCCGGTCGCGCAGGCGATAGTAGCCGCCGACGGCCGGCAGAAACCAGGGATTGCCGGAATAGAGCGGATGGTCCGGAAACTCCTCGGTATCGAAGCTGCAGGCGTAGTTCGCTGCGCCGGCGATCTTGCGCGCCGTCTGCCAGCCGAGATAGGTCATCATCGCGATGCCGCTGCCGTTGCAGCCGAGACAATAATGGAGATCGTCGCGGCTGCCCATATGCGGCAATGCGTCGAGGGTGAAGGCGGTATTGCCGGTCCAGGCGTGGGTGATCCGGATGCCGCGCAACTGCGGGAAGCGATCGACCATATAGCGGTGGAGGATCGTGGCACTGACCGTCGCGTCGACCTGAGTGAAGCGCGCCCGCCCGCCGAACACCATGCGCCTGCCGTCGGGCGACATCCGATAATAGCACAGCACGCGGCGGGTGTCGGACAGGGTCCGGCCCCGCGGGATCAAGGATCGCGCGAGATCCGGCGGCAGCTCTTCGGTCGCGATGATGTGGCTCGCGATCGGCACGACCCGGCGCCTGAGCGCCGGCGTCAGGCTCCCGGTGTAACCGTTGGTGGCGATCACGACATCGCCCGCCGAGACCACGCCGCGGGCGGTCTCGACCCGCCAGGCGCTGCCGGTGCGGGCGAGGCCGGTGACTGCGGCCTTGGCGCAGACCGCGACGTCGCGCCGGCGGCACGCTTCGAGCAGCCCCTTGTAATAGAGCGCCGGGTGCAGTTTGCCGGACCGCGCGACAATCATTCCGCCGAAATAATAGTCGCTGGCGATCTCCTCGCGCTGCCGGTCGCGGGGCACCATATAGGCGCCCGATTGGGCCGAAGTGTTGAACAGCTCGAGCCGGCGCGACTGCGCAGCGAAGTGCCCCTTCGTCCACGCGCCGACAAAACGGCCGGATTTATCCCACCAGCAGTCGATCCGTTCCTCGTCGATCAGCCGGTCGATCAGCGCGAAGGCGTCGGCCGCGTCGGACAAGATCCGCCCGGCGTGATCGGGATCAACAGCGATGGTCCTGCCGGTGAAGCTCTTGCCGACATTGACGCCGCCGCTGACGGCACCGCCGTTGCGGGTGCTGGCGCCGAAGCCGAGCTCGTTCGCTTCGAGCACGACGGCGCCGATGCCGTTCCGGGCCAGCTCCAGCGCCGCCGACAACCCGGCATATCCGCCGCCCACGATCGCCACGCGCGCCTCGCGCGGCACGTCGGCGAGGTCGCCGGCGCTCGGCCGGTAAGCTTCCCACCAAAAGGGCGTGGGCGTGAAATCCCGGTGAAATATGTCGGGATTGATCATCTATCTCTCTCCTCGGGCGGGGCGGGGCACGGATGGGTCATTGCCGGTCCGCGTCTTTTGCAGCACAGGTTGATCTGCTATTCGGGTTATGCTTGTCGCGCGAACGCGAACGAGGGGTGAAGCATCGATGGCAACGCAAGCCGCACCGCACACAAACGGCCGCCAGGAAGCGGCTCATCTTTATGGCGAGCTCGAAGAGCGCCTCCTCGCCCGCGATCAGGAAGGCGGCAGCCGCATCTATTATGAATTGTTGCGCCGCGGGCGGCCATTGCCAGAGATCATGGCCGAGGCTGTGCGCATCCATGCGCCCTACACGCATGTGCCGTATCATCAGCGCATCGACGACGGTTTTCCGAACTTCGTCAACAACGATCATTGCCTCTTGAGCGCGCGGGCGGCTATCAATCTGCAGAAGATGCTGCCGGAGCAACTCGCCGGGCTGCCGCTGGCGCAGACGATCTGGTACATCCCGTCCGGGCTCGATATCTGGAACCAAAAGATCCTCAAGGCCCCGGGCCACTACGCGACGCGCGGCTACAAGATGCCGAACACCGCTCCGCCCAAGCCCGTGGTCTATTGGCCCGACCAGGAGCCGCTCAGAGAATCGGGCCCGCTGAACGAGCGCCTCAATCATTGGCTGACTTTGGTCGAACGCGGCCAGGTGATCGACGCCTACCGCACTTTCCTCGGCCTGATGGAGGAGACCGAGCACCACAAAGCCTACCGCGCGCGCTCGGTGGTCGAAATCGGCAACGCGGTCGGCTGGGACAACGCCCATAACGTCCTCTATGCAGGGGCGCTCGACATCGCCGTCGGGCCGCGCTGGCACTCGGTCTACGAGATGGCCTGCAATGTCGTCACGATCTTTATCGAAGGCAAAGAGGTCCACGCCGTACCGCAGAGCGGCACCGGCGAGCGCGAGCGGACACTGCTGTCCAACACCGGGCCGGTGACCGAGGCCGAGACCGAAGAGCTGATCGGCGCGCTGATCCACCAGCACGAGCCGGCTTATATCGAGAAGATCAGCGCCTTGCTGCTGGCCGGCAAATCGCCGCGCCGGATCATCGACGCCATCCAGCTGGCCGCGGCCCAAATCGTGCTCGAGACCGACGGCCCCAGCAACTTCTCGATGCCGCAGCACACTTACGAGTACTGCAATACGATCGGCTGGTTCTTCGACAATTTCGCCCATCCGCAGCGGCTCAAATTGCTCTTTGTCGCGGGGTCCATGGTCAACCAGGCGGCGTGGAACCAGCGCAGCAGCGGCTGGCTCAAATCGCCGTCTGTTCGCGCGCCGGGCGGTGCCGACCGGCTGAGCGGCGGCCAGATCATCGAGCGGCTGGAAGCGGCGTTGGCGGCGCTCGACACAGCGGCGTCGGTAGCGTGGACGAAGGCCTATCTCGACAGTGGCGCCGACCGTTCGCCGCTGGTGCAGCGGCTGGCGCTGATGGCAGCGCGGTTCGGCAACGATCCGCACAACCAGGAAATCCCGCAATGCCTCTTGGAGGATTACGGCAAGAACCAGTGCCGCGATCGCGAGCGGCTGTTGCTCGCCTGCGCCCATATCTCGGCCGGCCACCGCAAATACGGCGACCCCTTCGACGCGAGCCGCCGGTTTGGCGAGGCAATGGGGCTAGCCGAGCTGCACTAATTTCAGCCCCCTCTCCGCGCCAGCGGGGAGAGGGAGGGGCCGACGAAGCGGGAGGGTGCGGGTAACGTCAATGAAACTGCGGCTTGACCTTCTCGCATAACAGCTGCAGCGACTTCATCACCTGCTGATGCGGGATCTTGGTGCCGCAATTCATCTCGCACAGGATGCCGTCGAGACCGAGGGTTTCCTGCAGACCCATCAGGCGCTCGGCGACCCGCTTGGGCGAGCCGACGATCAGTTTTTCGCGCAGCGCCTCCTCGTAGGTGATAGTCTGCAGCCGGCGGCCGCGCGCCGCCCGCAACTCACCTTGCTGCACGCCCTGGCGGGTTGCCGAGTCCTCGAGCCGCTCGCCGAGATAGCGGTAGAAATACATGATGCTCTCTTCCGGCTCGTCACGCGCCGCCTGATTAGTGTCGGCAACATAGACCGGAGCGCGCAGGAAGACCTTGCCCTTGCCCGGATGACCCGCCTCCTTCCACGCATTGCGGTAGGCGGAGATATTCGGTTCCAGCTCCTCGAGGGTGCCTTGTCGCACTGCAACCAGCACCCCATGCCCTAGCTTGGCGATGTTCGGGAACGTATCCGCGCTGTTGGCCGCGATGCGGATGTCGGGCCATGGCTTTTGATACGGCTTCGGGGCCAGCCGGACGTTTTCGAAGCTGTAGTACTTGCCGTGGTAGGAGAATGACGGCTCGGTCCACGCCCGCTTGAGGATTTCGAGCGTCTCGGCAAAGCGCTCGCGGCTCTCGCCGTAGGGCACGCCATAGGCTTCATAGGTGCGCGGAAAGCCGCTGCGCCCGATCCCGAAAATCAGCCGGCCTTGGCTGATCTGATCGACCGTCGCGGCCTCTTCCGCCAGCCGCAGCGGATGACACAGCGGCAGTACCTGAACGCCGGTTCCGATCTTCATACGCTTGGTGCGGGCTGCGATGGCACCGGCGAGGGTAAGCGGCGCCGAGCACACCGACCGTTCCGGGTTGACGTGGATTTCCGCCAGCCACATCGCGTCGAGCCCCCAGCGCTCGGCTGCGTCGATCTCGTCGAACGAGCTGGCGAACACCTCCTCGTCGGTCACCCCGGCGGTCCGTTGAAACTCGTGAAACATGCCGAACTCAAACGCCATTTGCTCTTCTCCCTCTCGCCACGCGCGGCCTTCGCCGCCCCAGTCGGGGCTGATCGCACAAATATTGCCTTCGCCACATTAGAGGCGATGATGAGGCGACACCAGTCAAGAAATGAGTACGTGAGGCCAATGGCTAACGGACCTTGGTCGTGAAACCCCTGGCGCGGCCCCGGGTTGTGCAATACGCACGCCCTCGGGGGCCGCCCGCAGGAGTGGTTCCGGGATCCCGACAGGTATCAGGCCACTCCGGGGCTCAGCCCGCTTGAGCGAAGAGGGCAAATCATCAGATCAGGCGCTCCGGAAACGGCCCATCTAGAGGCTCTTAGCAATTAACTAGAGTAATTTATCTTAAATTTACTGATAATTTTAGAGATATCTCTCGTAATTCTTTAACAGTCGCTGATCAATTGAGAACAATCCGCCATTTGATGCATTGATGACGAAAATTTGACTTGATTTCGGCGCGCAGTTACGCATATTCGTGGTCGAACGTCTTAACGAGAGGTGAATCCGACCAAACATGCAGGCGAGTGATCGGCCCGGGGCCAGCGCCAATCACGCCGATCCCGTCCCGCCCAGTAATCCGGTACCGCCCGCATGTGAAACTCGGCCTGCCCACCGCGTCGAGAATACGGTACGGAGCGACACTGGTGAAATTCGTCAAATGGCGATAGGCGCGGCCGTTTCCGGCGACCTTGAGGCGTGCCGCCTTGGTCTCGACTGTGGTGACCTTTCCGACCACGAACGCGCCGTGCGTTATTGCCGCTTGAGCGAGGCGCTGTACCACCGGGAAAGCTTCGACGAGGCCGTCGAGTGCGCCTGCACCGCCTTTGAGTTGCAGGCTGATAACGACGAAGTCGCGAATTTATGCGCCTGGGTATTCAGTAATTGTGGGCGACACAAGGAAGCGGCAGCAGCGTACGAGCGTCTCCTGTTGCTACGGCCCCAATGGGCCGAAGGACATCGCCACGCCAGTGGTTCCTTCGCCGCCGCAGGACGGCTCGATCGCGCCATAATTCACGGTAGGAGAGCGAGCGACCTCGACCCGGACTCATGTGAATTTGCACTTCATGCGGGCTGCCTGCTGGAAGCCGCCGGGCGTCACGCGCACTCTGTCAATTATCTGATGCGCGCGGTGGCTCTCGATCCGGCCGATGCCCGAGTGTTGCGCCATTTATCTACCGCCCTGCACGCACTCGGACAGAGCGAGCAGGCGGTGACGCTGGCGCTGCGCGCGCTCGCGATCGCGCCCACCGATCGCTCCTGCGCGTTGCACGCAACCGAGTTGCTGCTGCGCGCGGAGCGATACGACGAGGCCGCCGGAATTATCCTCAATGCCGTCAATGCCCACCGGGAGGACCCCGTCGTACTTCGCCTGCTTTCCGCAACACAAATGCTGCGCGGCCGGACGGAGCATGCCCTCGACGCGATCGATCGCGCGCTGAGCCTCGCGCCGGAAACGGCCGAGTACCATTTGCATCAGGCAAATCTGCTTTACCGCCTCGGCCGCCTGGACGAGGCCGCCGAGGCCTTCGGCCGTGCCGCTGCGCTGGATCCCTTGAACCCCGACACCAAGCGCTCGCAATTGACAGTGTATTTCGATAGCGGCCGGTTTATCGAGGCGCTTGCGGTCGGCGGGGAGCTGATTCGAACCGCGCCGGACAATGAAGAATATGCCCAGGCGGTCCTCCAGGTATTGAACCGCCGATTCGAAACGCTCGACGGCGATTACGTGGTGTTGAGTGAGCGCCCGTTGCGGCCGCCTCGGGAATTGCGGCCGCGGCCCACCATTTTCGCGGCGTTGCAAACTCAGGCGCGTGTTGTTCACGCCTTGATCATCCGTGAAACCCGTACCCGGTTCGGGGACTCGAAGCTCGGATACGGCTGGGCGCTGCTCGAGCCGGTTCTGCACATCCTGATGCTGTCCCTGGTGTTCGCAGTGATGATGCGCGGACGGCCGCCGATCGGCAACGAGTTCTTTATTTTCTATTACACCGGGATCATTCCCTATCATCTCTTCGTCCACACCAGCACCAGCATGACTTATGCGATCACCAGCAATCTCTCGCTGCTGCAGTTGCCGCTGGTGAGCCCTTTCGACGTCCTCATCGCGCGCGGTTTGCTTGAACTGATGACCGACACCCTCGTGGCAGTCATCCTCTTGGCCGGCTTTGGCGCGGTCGGGCTCGGTGTCCTGCCGCGTGATCTTCCGGCCTTGTCGGCTTCCGTAATCGCTGTTTGGCTGTTCGGGTGCGGGCTCGGTTTCATCAATGCCGTCCTCATTTCATTCTTCAAATCATGGGACAAAATCTGGGCTCAACTGACCCGCGTATTGTATTTCTGTTCGGGGATCTTCTATGTGCCGGGGATGATGCCCGACTGGGTGCGCGACATCCTCGCGTGGAACCCGGTATTGCATGCAGTCGACTGGTTTCGTTCGAGCTTTTTCGCAGAGTACGAGCCGCATTGGCTCGATCGCTCCTATCTCGCGATTGTAGCGGTGCTGACCGTGGTCGTGGGCTTGGGTCTCGAACGCGGCGTGCGCCGCCATCTCTACGAGCCGCAATGATCAGGCTCGACCGGGTTACCAAAGGCTACCGCATCCGGGATGGCGCACGAAAAGCCGTGCTCGAGAATGTCAACCTCACCTTTGAAGCCGGCCATAATTTTGGCATCCTTGGAGTGAACGGCGCAGGCAAGTCGACATTGATCCGACTGCTTGCCGGGTCCGAGCTGCCTGATCGCGGGGTTGTCCGGCGTTACGCCCGCGTATCGTTTCCGCTGGGCTTTGGCGGCACGTTCCACGGCGCCCTGTCCGGCTGCGAGAACGTCGCCTTCGTTGCCCGCGTCTATGGGACGCGAATGCGCGCCACGATCGACTATGTCGAGATGTTCTCCGAGCTTGGCGAATACTTCCACATGCCGGTCAACACCTACTCGGCTGGCATGCGCGCCCGGCTCGCCTTCGCAACCTGCCTCGCCATCGACTTCGACGTCTACCTGATCGACGAGGTAACCGAGATCGGCGACCAACGCTTTCGCCGCAAATGCGCGGAAGCTTTCCGCGAACGCATGCTGCGCTCCGACATCATCCTGGTGACGCACAACCCCCAAACGCTCCGCCAATATTGCGACAAGGGGGCAATTCTCGCGAATGGCGAGCTTACGTTGTATGACGATATCGGCACCGCGCTCGGCCGCTACCATCGCATGGTGCAGGAGGGTCCGTGATGGCGGCGGTCCCGACGACGGAGCGCGAACGATCCCCGAGGGTATCGCGGCCATCCTCGGACGAGGCCACCCGGGCGGTCATCGCACCGGCAACCGCGGCGGTGGTTGCCACGCCGTCGTCGTACGGCGGCAGGAACATCGCAATCTTGGACGGCCGGCGGAGTTCGCTTTCAGGATAGCGTTGCATCTTCGCCGATCGGATTGGATTCCTACGTCGTCGTCCAATACCTCGCCAGCCGCGCAATAGTCGACGATCTCAGCAGAACCCTCGACCTGCGAGAGATGTTTGCGCACCCCGAGGCCGACTGGCTGGCTCGCCTCGATCTGCCGGTGTCGATCGAGGAGATGGTCAAATACTGGAAGGGTCAGGTTGACGCATTTTTCGACGTCACCAACGGGACCATCGTCGTCAAGGCCCGCGCCTTCACGCCGCAGGATGCGCTCAAACTAGCCGAAGGCATACTCGCCTCTTCGGAGCGATTAGTGAACGATCTGTCGGCGCGAACGCGGCGCGATACCTTGCACGATGCGGAGGACGAGGTCGGTCGGGCCGAGCGGCGTCTCCAATCCGCGCTCGCGCGGCTACGCGAATTCCGCGACAAGGAAGGGATCATCGACCCGCGCAAGACCGCCGATGCAACCGTCGCTCTGGTCGGACGAGTTCGCGACGAACTGGTTCGCGCCGACACCGAGCTGTCGACCCTGAAGCATTATATGCGCGACGACGCTCCCTCCATAAAGATCCTGGAAGCCCGGATCCGATCGCTCGAGGCGCAACGTCGTTCGGTCGAGAGCGAAGTCACTGATACCGAGAAGACGCGATCGGAAGCGCTTTCCCGGGTCATGGGCTCGTATGAGCAACTCGAAAGCGAGCGGACATTTGCGGAGAGTGCCTATCAGCACGCGCTCCAATCCCTCGACCGCTCGCGCATGAACGCCGACCGCCAGCAGATCTATGTCGCCAGCTTTGTCCAGCCGACCTTGCCCGAGGAAGCGCTCTATCCGCGCCGGCTGCGCTCGCTCTGCGTGGTTTTGTTGATTGCCTCCTCGCTTTGGGCGATTGGCGGTTCGATTTTTCAATCCGTGAGAGACCATCTGCGTCCGTAGGGTGTCATGACGAGTAACAAGCCGCTGGGCGCCGGTGGAGGATGAAATCATGACGACGCTGGAGTTCGAGGCCCAACCCTCTGTCCTGGCCCCCGCCGCGTCCAGCCCAATGCCGTTGCGGCGCGTCAGCCGCGCGGCGCGGACCAGGCTAGCCATCGTCTCGACCTATGACGATTTATGCGGCATTGCGGCCTACACCCGAAGTCTAGAAAGACAACTCGGCGATATTTTCGATGTGACCGTGTTCGACTTGAACCAATTTTTGCTGCGCAGCACGCATCGCCGCGTCCGAAAGTTCGGGGATAAGCATATCCAGGCCATCTGTCGCGAGATCCGGCATTACGACACCGTCAACCTCCAGCTCGAACATGGCACTTTGGGGCGAAACTGCAGTGACATCTTTCGGCGTTTTAGTTGGATTCTACGGGCCTCGCCCCGGTTCTCGGTGACGTTTCACTCGATCATGCTGTCAGAAGCTTTCGATTTTGCGGAATGCTTCAGGGAAGTGTGCCGTTTCAATTTCACCAAAGCCATAGCGATGAGGGCGCACTACATGCGCTCCAATCGGTTGTCGGCGGGGATCGCAAGCCGGCTGCGCAATGCCCAACGATTCAAACCAGTCACCGCGATTGTGCACACTCGCCGTGATCTCTGGTACATGAAGTATGTGCACGGCATGCGGAACGTGTACGACCACCCGCTTTCGTTTCTCGGCGCCGCCGAAGCACAGGAAGTCCGCGGCGCCGCAGCGCCGGAGAAATTCGCCGTGCTCGGGGCGGTGCCGGAGCGCAGCAAGCTGATCGGGGTCTTTGGCTTTCTTGGTCGCTACAAGGGGTTCGATACCGTCATCCGGGCGCTTCACCACCTGCCTGAAGAATACCATCTGCTGATTTTTGGCGGCGTCCATCCAAACGAAATCCGTCCGCACCAAGCGATCGATCCGGTCGTCTCCTCCCTGTTCGACGCCGGCTATATCGATACGAGCGTCGCCGAGCGGACGCGGACGCATTCAGGCTCGACCACGCCTATGGTCTCGGTTGCGGTTGACGGATCAATGCGCGATCTGCTCATCGAGCATCCGAAGGACCTCTCCAGCCGCATTCATTTCCTGGGTGCCCAGACCGATCCCGATTTCCTGGCCGGAATGGCCATCTGCGACGCCGTGGTCTTTCCTTACATGGAGGTCGGACAATCCTCTTCTGGCCCGATTTCGCAATCGATCGAGCTCGGCTGCCGGGTGATCGCCTCGCGCACCCACACTTTTCTGCAGTTTGCCCGTTATCACCCAAAGACGATCGAGTTCTTTGACATCGGCAACCACCTGGAATTGGCTGGACGCATCCTCGCACGCCCGCAATTCGAACCGCGCAATCGCCTGCTCGCGTTCAATGTGGAGACCAACAAGGCGACTTATCTCGCCGCCAACGGAGACGTATCCGGAGCGGAAAGGCCGATCGCCGCGTCCCTGGTCAGGTTGTAAGACCCGCGCAGCGCTCGGCGGGCCCGCCGCGGCCTCTGCGCTAATGTTTTGAATGTTCCGATCGGCAATCCTATGATCGCCTCGCAGGTGAGCGCGACCTAGGAGAGAGGCAGCATGAAAAACGGTTTCCGCGTTTACGATTCCGATACCCATGTCAACCCGGCCGCAGAAGTGCTGGAGCGCTACGTCGATCCGGGCTTTCGCTCCCGCCTCGCCGAGCTCGAACCCTACCGACTGCCGGTTGGGCAGGGCGCGGTCGGCGGCGTCGATGGTCTCCACAACTACCGCGTCGGCACCAAATATTACCGGCGGGTTCTCGGTGAGAAGGCGCCGCGCGAGACCTTCACCGGCCGCGAGACGCGGTGGATGGGCAGCAAGATGCCGCGGCCCGGGGTGCAGGACGATCAGGCCGAGAACCGGGTCAAAGACATGGACGACGAGGGGACCGATGTCCATTTCCTGATCCCGACCTCCTGGCTCAGCCTCGTCGGCCTGCCGGATCCGGCGCTCGAAATCGGCATAATGCGTGCCTACCATCGTCACATGTCGGATTTTTGCGGGCAGTACCCCACTCGCCTCAAAAGCATGATCGTCGCCTCGACCCGTAATGTTGACGAGGCGGTGCGCGAGGTCCGCGAATGGGGCAACTCGAAATGGGCCGTGGCG
>WNEZ01004519.1_pt1 | contig 12118 bp, 14 predicted proteins | sample 5400521 | NCBI WGS metagenome assembly WNEZ01 (sample SAMN13153339, study PRJNA577476) | soil metagenome | isolation source: 120 cm saprolite under Douglas fir tree site 2 hole 1 replicate 1 | place: USA:California | collected 2015-04-18
GGGTAGCGTGAGCGCGGGAGCTTTAAGCAGGATGATACTTAAAGTCCGTGGACTTATTGTCATCCATTATGGTTCCATTGTCCCAATGGATGAGAAACATGAATCAGAAATTCAAAAGCGCTTCGGTGAACGTGTGCGCGAAATCCGAAAGCGCACGGGGCTTTCTCAGGAAGCGCTCGCGCTCGCCAGCGAACTCGACCGGACGTATATCGGCGGAGTGGAGCGCGGCGAGCGAAACATAAGTCTCATTAATATTTACCGGATCGCGGAAGCCCTGGGAGTGGAACCGAGGGAGCTGTTTTGATGGCTGAGGCGTACAGGGAAATCTTGGAGTCGGCATCGAAGCACTTACAGAGTTTGGCTGGGCATGTGTTTGATCTGTTGACAATCTCAAAGCCGATCTCTTCCGATGCTGCGGTCAATTTGTCGAAGGTGGTTTCCCAAGAGCGGTGATAGCTTGGAAACCACCTTCGACAAGGGGAATGTAGCCCGTAATAAGATAATTCGCGAGGAGAAAATTTTGTGGCGACAACCGAGCACACAATTAACGACGCTCTAGCCGCCGTATTGAGAGAGACCCGCTACGTCTGGTCTACTTCCGAGGTGGTGAGTTCCGAGAATACCGGCATGCTGAAAGGGAACAGTCGGCGACCAGATATTTTAGTTCTTGAAGCAAACGTTTCTCCCGTCGTTATAGAAACCGAAATCTTACCAGCGGTCACGGTTGAGGCGGAGGCGGTATCGCGCCTTGGTGAACAGGTGCGTACTACCGGGAGGACAATCTTGTCTTCCCTTGCCGTACGTTTGCCCGTTCGATTGCGTACTAAGACAGATAACTCCTTAAAGACGGAATTGGTGACCGCTAACGATCTCGAAATCGCGATTTACACTGGCAGCACCCCGGCGAAAGCTGTCCGTTGGCCGCATTCAGGTTGGATTCATGGCAGCATTGCCGATCTCTCGATTCTCACGCAATCGGCATCCGTTCCGCCGGACGTAATCGAGCAAGCTGCCGATCAATTGGTCAATGGCGTGAGTGATGCTGCTGGCCTTCTGGAAGATATGGCCAAGACAAATCCTGGCGCGATTCACAAAATAAGCCAGGAGTTGCGGCAGGAAGACGGCGGCCAGACACGGCGCATGGCTGCAACCATCCTTGCCAATGCTTTTGTTTTTCAGGAGAGTCTGGCCGGAGGTGCGGGGGACTTGGCTACTGTTCGGTCGCTCGAAGAACTCCGGTCTGGTGGCTTGACGAAGTCCGTTATTCTTGCCGAATGGCGCAAAATTCTCAAAGCTAATTACTGGCCGATTTTTGACATTGCCCGGCGGATATTGGAAGTCATCCCGCCACCAAGCAGTAAAGACCTCATCGAGCGCATGGCTGACACCGCTGACAAGCTGGTCGAAAATCGATTGATGCGTTCTCACGACTTGACGGGAGCCGTCTTTCAACGTCTCATTGCTGATCGGAAGTTTCTTGCAGCCTACTACACCACTCCCGCGTCAGCCGCCCTGCTTGTCGGATTGGCAATCACGCCTGAAAGGCCCCCGGTCGGCGGCGCGTGGGCGAGCGCCAACGACGTAAAAACTCTTCGTATTGCTGATTTTGCATGCGGCACAGGAACACTTCTTTCCACTGCATACCAGCGTGTCGGTCAGTTGCACGAGCTTGGCGGAGGAGACGCAGAGGCGCTTCACCCGGATATGATGGCTCATAGCCTCATCGGCTGTGACGTATTGCCAGCCGCAGCGCACCTTACCGCCTCTATGCTCTCAGGGGCACACCCCACCGTGAAATATACACAGAGTTCTATAATGACTGTAGCCTATGGCAAACAGCCAGACGGCGGGATTGCCCTTGGTTCCTTAGACCTCTTAGACCCTCAGCGCAAATTGGAAATTCTCGACATCACCGCCAAAGCCGCCGAAGGGATGGGCGAGAGAGAACGCGAAACCTGGTCGGCACTTCCTCATGCGTCGTTCGATCTGGTCATTATGAATCCGCCTTTCACTCGTGCCACTGGGCATGAAGGGGAAAATATCGGTGTTCCTAATCCCATGTTCGCTGCATTTAGTTCCAGCGCGGAAGAACAAAGATTGATGGCTAAAGCCACAAAACGGCTGAAGGATGGCACCAGTGCCCACGGCAATGCCGGTGAAGCTTCAATCTTTCTTGTCCTCGCTGATCGGAAGCTTAAAGAAGGAGGTGTACTGGCATTAGTCATGCCCCTCAGTTTAATGTCAGGCAAAGCATGGGACGATTCACGCACTCTCCTGGTCAAAGAATACACTGACCTCATTCTGGTTTCGATTTCAGGAGCTGACGGCGCAGACCTGTCGTTTTCCGCCGATACCGATATGGGCGAATGCCTTCTCATTGGCCGGAAAGACAAGGCTGGAAGCAAACGCGCCACATTTGTTATTCTCAACGAACGGCCAGCTTTTCCGATGCTGGGCGCGAGCACTGCAAAACAAATTCATGAATTAATGGCCGGGAAGAATATCAGGAGCCTTGAAGATGGCCCTATCGGCGGCACCCCGTTGCATTTTGGCGATGATCTCATTGGCCAAGCTATCGAAGCACCCGTGCCGACATCGGGCAGTTGGAATCTGTCCCGTATTGCCGATCTTTCGCTTGCGCAGGCAGCCTATCAGATAGAAAACAAAAACCGTATCTGGTTGCCAGGTATGAACAAGTCGGAGGCTGTTGCAATCCCCGTTACAACCGTGTCGGCAATCGGAAAGATTGGGCCCTACCACGCGGATATAAACGGCGTGACCGCCACAGGAGGAGTGCGAGGGCCATTCATCATTGAGGAATTAAAGGGAGCAAAGAGCGTACCAACGTACCCTGTAATCTGGTCTCACGATGCTAAAAGTCAGCGGAGCATGTCATTCGATGGTGACAGTCAAGGCCTTCCGCGCAAAGGATCAACCAAAAAGGAAAAAGAGATTATTGAGGAAAAGATTGCAAGCATCTCTGCCAGCGCGTCACACTGTCACTTCAACCGCGACTTTCGCTTCAACAGCCAGTCCACGAGCATGCAATTCACTCCTCGTCGTACCATCGGCGGTCGTGCATGGATATCCATACGGCTCTCGACTGCTGAACAGGAAAAGGCTTTGGTTCTGTGGGCAAATACTTCATTTGGGCTGTTGTTGCATTGGTACAACGCAAACAAGCAACAATCAGGGAGAGGGAGCATAGGAGTCTTGGCGCTACAAGATATTCCCGTTCTTGATGTCACCGCACTTAAACCCCGGCAACTAACCGCAGCCGTGCAACTGTTCGACGCTATAAGCGGCCTCGACTTACTCCCCCTGCACGAGATCGACAAAGACCCAGTACGGCAGGATTTGGACGAAAGGTTCGCACGGGATGTGATCGGCCTACCAGAGCCAATGATCGAAGTGGGCAGCCCGCTCCAATTGCTAAGAATGAAATTGGCGCAAGAACCTTCTATTCGCGGTCACAAGGCAGAGAAAAAATGATGAAAGTTACTCGTATAGAAATGTTAAAAAGTACCTAGCGCAGAATTTTGAACATCCCTTGCGATGACCCCCCTATACGGCGAATTTTAAGCGTCATGTTGAACAGTTAGGATATGTGACCGAATGCCAGTGCGTCGATTACTCTTCTTGCCAGATGTTGAAGCCCAGACTACTCAGTCGAATTGACATTGCTTGAGTGCTTACCTGGAACTTACTGGCAAGATCGGTGAGCATCTCTTCGTCGCCGAAGTCAAGAGGTTTTTTCTGAATCTCAGTGTGCAGAAGACTGGCAGGCATTAGCAGAGCAGCCGCGAACCGGTTGGCCTCCCTTTCGCGTCGATCCTCACCTGTAGAGGACTGCGCATCACGTCGATAGACGATGTAATGAGTATCAATGAAGAGAGCAGAGGGGTCGTCGCTTAGGTGCAAAACGAAGTGGCCTATTTCGTGCGCGATTGTGAACCGCTGCCGTACAAGAGCCTGCGTCTCGTTGTAGCCGATAACACCATGTCCTTTCTCAACAACCAGCAGGCCGGAAACATTTTCGCCTAGTGGGGCTGCTTCTGTTCGCAGGTTCAGACGATGTGCCACGAGTTCCACAGCCACCGGAACACGAAGCATTCCTGTCTGACGAAGAATATCTTCAGTGCGTGCATCGATCTGTGAAAATGTGGGCATGTTATCTCTCTAGTTTTCCATTCTAGCTTTGGTTTTACTAATAAATCCGGTCAATTGTCGTCGCGTTTCTGGATCGCCGTTTGCTGCGGTCTCAATTTGACTGATTGTCCGCTCGTCGAGCTTGATTGGGACCTGTGTTTCGAGCAATTCGTCGCGTTGAGGAATAAGAAGCGCGAGTTCAGTACCTAAAATCCCAGCAATTTGCCAGAGGACATGAAGGGGTGCGTGCTGGCGTCCTGCTTCTATATTTACGATAGAGGCGCGGCTAACGCCAAGCCGAGTGGCGAGTTGAGCTTGACTGAGTTTAGGTCTCGATCGCTCTCTCACGTGTCGTATCTTTTCTCCTACGGCTTGGTAGAGAAACTCATCATCGGACATCTTACCCATCTTGACAAATATTATAAACTATGTAACATAGATATGTCAAGTGTAGTAAACGTGCTTTCTACATAAACATGTTTATGTACGCTACGGCTTGACATTATGTCTGTTCGTATGAGAGAATGGTAGAAATAGAAACAGATGGCGGCGCAGCATATCTGCGCCATTAGCGGCTATCAGCAGCGCCATCTACTTGCCCACTGTGAAGGCATTGTTGACCAGGACTATATCAACAAATCGGGAGATACTACCTATGCCGTCGGTCAGCGGCTTGTCATTCGGGGCGGAGCTGTAAGCCGCCTTGCCGAACTTGTCGCAAAGCTGACTGAAGAGGTAAGAAAGTTAGTATAGAATTTGTAATAAATATGATGTCAGAGACAGAGATACAAAAACCTGCAACTGAAAAGCCTTTCAGGGTTCTTTCTTTGGATGGTGGCGGAGCTAAAGGCGTTTATACATTGGGCGTCTTAAAAGAAGTGGAAGCAATAGCAAATGCGCCATTGTGTGAGGTTTTCGATTTAGTCTTTGGCGCAAGTACCGGCGCGATAATTGCCGCCCTAATTGCGTTAGGTTACAGAATCGAGGTAATTGAAACCCTTTATTTCACACTAATCCCAAAAATTATGAAGAACCGTTCTAGCAGAGGGCGGACTGAGGCTTTGAAAGCTGAAGCGGAGAAGCTTTTTGTAGACCAAGACTTCTCCGCATTCAAAACACTCATCGGAATAGTTTGCACCAATTATGATTTTGAGCGTCCAATGGTTTTCAAGAATTCTGTCCGGCAGTCTCATGGACGTGCCGCAACCTTTAAGCCAGGTTTTGGCTGCACGATTGCGGAAGCGGTGGTTGCCTCCTGCGCTGCTTATCCGTTCTTTGAGAAGGTTACTGTAAAAACCGAAAATCAAGGGGAGCCATTGTTGATGGATGGCGGTTATGTAGCGAACAATCCCACTCTTTTCGCACTCGCAGATACATACCATGCTTTAAAGAAAACTACTTCGGAAATTGCGGTCTTGAGCGTCGGAGTCGGTAGCTATAACGAACCGAAGCGGAGTATTTTCCATCAAATCATCTTCAGGTTTTGGCCGTTCCGCCATATCGCGAAGATGTTTAACGTAAGTTCAGGAACGATTGACCAGCTTAGGATCGTCCTATTTCCTCAAGTGGCGTGCGTTCGTGTGAGCGAATCTTACCCCCAACCGGAATATGCGACAGACCTTCTGGAAAGCGATGTTAAAAAACTAAGGAAGCTCCATTCTCTCGGAAGAGAATCGTTTGCCAAATACGAAAAAGAAATCAGGACAACCCTGAAAATTTGAAAGGACATTTTAGAGTGGCTATACCAGAATCTCAACTCGAAACTTGGTCAAAGCAAGGCTCAGTGGCACAATCAAGAGACACATACCAGGCAATTCGCAATGCACTATTAGATTCTAAAGCAGTGTACGCGGGTAAAGAATTTGAAGTGTTCCTTCAAGGCTCCTATGGGAACGATACCAATATCTATGCCGAAAGTGACGTCGATACAGTCATGAGGCTGGATTCTATTTATGGTTATGATATAAGCGCTTTACCGCCAGAGCAGCAGGCGGCATTTCAACAAGCTTTTAGTGCAGCCACCTACACGTTTGCTGAGTTCAAACAAGGAGTAGTTACCCGTCTTTCAAACGCTTTCGGCGCGGATAACGTGACACTTGGAAACAAGGCCGTCAGAATCAAAGCGGGCGGATCGCGACGCAGTGCCGACGTGGTGGCTTGCTACCAGTTTCGGAAATATATCCGGTTTAACAGTTTGAGTGATAATGAATACGTCCCTGGCATTATCTTCCCCAGCACGTCAGACGGCTACATTATCAATTATCCGAAGCGGCACTCAGAAAACGGCACAGCGAAACATCAAGCCACGAATAAGAACTTCAAACCGCTTGTCCGCATTTTTAAGAACATGCGTGGTAAGCTCGAAGCCGACGGCTTAATCGAAAAAGGGGTCGCTCCATCATACTTTATTGAAGGGTTGCTCTACAACGTTCCCAAAAGTAACTTTTCTGGTAACTATGCAGAAATGGTTTTTAACATTCTGAAGTGGCTCCAGGAAACGACCGACCGCACCGAGTTCCGATGCGTAAATGAGCAGTATTATTTGCTGCGCAATAATAGTGCCGTTTGTTGGCCGGTTGCCAACGGCGAGAAGTTTATCAATGCGGCGATACAGCTATGGAATAATTGGTAAATTGTTCATTTTAATCCCCCAAATTTGTAGGTGTCTTAACGAGCCACAAACCGAAACAGGCTCCTGGTTTGCTCTTAAGCACGAGAAAGCGAAGTCTTTCCTGCAACATTTCCAGTACGGTTATCTATGACGCTGATCTCGATATGATATCCCAAAGCACCGAGATAGCGTTGTAGCGTCCCTAACTGCATATTGGATGCAGCTTTCTCCAGGCGACTAATGGCTTGCTGCTTTAAACCAGCTCGTTCTGCAGCCTTACGCTGTGTCAATCCTTGTTCTTGCCGGATTTGATACAGTATGCAAGCGAGGTCGAGGGCCGTTTCCGCAGCGACATATTCCTGGCGTTCCTCATTGGAGAAAGCAGCAATGTAGTCGTCAATCTCATTATAGGGCCTGGTAGTTTCATTCATATCTGCCGCTCCTCCCAATCTTTTTTATAGGTACGAGCTCGTTCTAGCTCTCCCATATCAACTTTCTGCTGTTTCTTCACATATCCATTGGTCATGATAATCTCTGGCCTTGTCGAAAAAAGAAGAAGACGCGAGCAATGTTCTTGTCACCTATCCGTAGCTCGAAGATATCATCTTTCTGATCTACCAGTTTAGTAAGTGGTGGCCCGTGTCTCTCACTCATCTCTAGCTTTTTAATCCCCGCCACGACGAGTTTGTGAAGTATTCGATCCTGTTTCCTCAAATCCTCCAAGAAGGCGATAACCGGCTTGTTACCCTCTGCGTCGTAGTAAAAGCGTACACTAAACTGCATCTATCACCAGCCATTGCTATGCCCACCTTACAACATCTATGTTGTATTATACACGAGATAGTCTTTTCTTGCAATCCCTATTCATTAGCCCACCACCCGCAGGATGATCTTACCGCGCGTATGACCACCCAGTCCACGTTCGAGGCCTAGCGAGCTTCCGAGAGCGGGAAAACGGTCTCGATCACTGGTCGCACGACGAAAAACATGGCGCGCACAACGTGAGCTTCAGCCTGCTCTCGCGATGGTGGGCTGAAGACGGAGACCAATAGGCCTCCTTTCGCCACAAATATTGTACGCAAGGAATAGCTGGTAAATAGCGTGAAATGTGAGCAACGCAGGCAACGCTTCAAAGCAACGCTTTAGCAACGGTAGCTGCTTTATACTCTCATCAAGGTTGATGCATGAAGGCTGCTCTCAAGAAGCAGACAGAACACACATGGAGGTAAATCAATGGCTGACGTACCTGATCGTCTGTTGCCCGCAAGCCAGCCAGCTGCGTCTGGGGCTGCTCGGGCCGATCTTCCCAAGCCGCTGTCTCGTTCATTGCTGATCCTGCTTACCTGCGGGGTTGCTGGTACTGCGCTGTTTCCGATCATCTATGTGCTTGAGGGCGCGACCCGTCCCGGCTATGATGCCTGGCGGCAAACCATCAGCGCGCTCACCCTGGGTCCAGGTGGATGGATACAGCAGCTCGATTTTGCTCTCTGTGGCGTGAGCGTCCTCTGGATGGCATTTGTCTGGCGCAAGATCCTCGCAGGCGGCGTGTGCGCGACCTGGTATCCCATCATTCGTGGCATTGAAGGACTGGGACTGATTGCTATTGCGATCCTCACACAGGACCCGCTTCATACTGTCTTCCTTGTAGTGATCGTGAATGCCATGTGTTTCGGCTTATTCGTCATCGCCCGGCGTTTCTGGAAACAGCCTCTTTGGCGCGGCTGGGCGACATTTTCGGTGGCCTGCGGCCTCTGGCCGATGGTTGTGATGCCCCTCTTCGGTGTCGCCCTGAACACACACGGTGTGTTGAGCGGATATGCTGGCCTCTTCGAGCGCCTGGCAACCAACGCTGACACCATCTGGTCGCTCGTGTTAGTCGCGCTTTTGTGGGTACGCCGGCCAATAGGTGTCTGAGAACTTCCCAGTGGCAAACCCTAATGAATGTTGACGACCGAATGCAGCACTAGACGTAAGCCGTCCTGTAGGGACAAGGGGTGGGGTGGGGTGGATGAGGGGGCCTTGTGCTTGTCCTCGTTGGGGTGCGGCCTGTGTGCTCCACGCAGTCCCCAAGGGATCGCGTTGCCACCAGGACAAGCACCAGGCCCCCACCCATCTCCGCATCCGCCCCTTGTCCCTACAGAACGCCGGGGACGCACGCATCCCGATGGGCGTGATTACCCTCTTCGATTGGAAAAATTCATCAGCCGAAGCCGAGACTGGGAGAGTACAACGAAGGCATCACAAAACAATATAGGGCGCGAATTTCTCGCGCCCTATATTGTTTTGTGGTGGCGAAGGCTTACGCCTGTCCGATATCGGTAGAGCCGCTTGTGCTTTCGCCCTCGCCGGTCGCCTGACCCTGAGCTGATCCGTAGATCATATCAGAGAGCTCCTTATGCGAGCGATCAAGGAATGCGCGCAGTTGTGACAGGCGCTCCTTGTTCTCGAACGCGCCCTTGCCGGCGATAGCAAAGAGCCGGGCCACCTCTGCAGCCTCAGTACGCAGCGCCAGAAGTTCCTCGGGTGCGCTCCAGTGCTGACCTGGACCATAGCCAGGGCCAAAGTGACCTCGTGGACCACCAAACCCGTGTCTATGGCCGAAGGGGCCGCGTGGACCCTGCCAACCGCGTGGGCCGCCAAACCCACGTCCGAAACCAAATGGGCCGCGTGGACCTTGTCCCTCACGTGCCATCCAGGGCGGCGTCCAGCCCTGCCAGTTAGCTTCCTCTGGGGAAGCGCCAGATTGTCTGTTAAATTCACCAGACATTGTTCTTAATCTCCTTTCAATTGAGAGAACCTTGCGATATATCGCATCTACCAAATGAAACAATGCGATATATCGTTATATTCCCATTACGATATATCGCATTGAAAGTTGCAAAAATGTTACCCTCTTATAAAGAGAGACGGTTCTCCGTCCTTCCGGATACTGCTGGCGAACTCTCTCCGTCTGCTCCCTCTCCACGCAGTGGAGAGGGCTGGGGCAAGAATGCTCCGGGGGAGCATTACAAAGGCCGCCGCCCTTAGGATTCGCCAGCAGTATCCTAAAGGATGTAGACCCAGAGAGACCCAGGGCTTGACAACCCTGTGATCGCATGTTAGTATCACCAATATGAATATACCCAGGTTGAATATAGTCACGATAAAAAGAGGTAACGATGCAATCTGACCAACCTGATCCCGAAACCATGCTCCCGCTGACCCCGGCAGTCTTCAACATCTTGCTGGCGCTCGCGGATGGTGAGCGGCACGGTTATAGTATCATGCAAGAAATCACCGGCCAGACGCAGGGCAAACTGCGGATTGGTCCAACCACGCTCTATCGTTCGATCAAGCATATGCTGGAGGATGGACTGATCGTCGAGTCGGACGAGCGACCAGACCCGGCGCTGGACGACGAGCGCCGCCGCTACTACCGTTTGACCGACCTGGGGCAGCGTGTGGCCGCTGCTGAGATGAGCCGCCTGGAGCAGACGCTCGCCGTTGCGCGCAGCAAGCCCTTGTTGGGTAGCCTCGGCCCGGCCAGAACTGGGAAAGGAGTTTAGACATGGCGCGGACTGCACCCACACGCCCACTGCCAAAAATCATCGCCTTGTCCCTGCTCCTCTATCGCTGGTTGCTCAGCCTGGCACCAGGAGCGTTTCGCCGTGACTATGCAGCACCCGCGCTGCAAGATTTCCGCCAGTGCTGCCGCGACGCCTACCAGAAACAGGGGTCACCTGGTGTGCTACGCCTGTGGCCGGGGCTTTTGGGCGAAACCATACCTGGATTGCTGGCCGAATATCTGACCGAACTCTTTGGAAGGAAACGCCCGATGCTCCCTACCGTACGTCGCTCGATGGTCGCCGTCTTCTGGGCTTTTGTCCTCTTTCTGTTCGCCTCTATTGCCCTGGGGCAAACTGCCGACCCCGTCGCTCCGTTCGATGCCGTCGGGCGTCTCCACCCGGAGGTCGCCATCACCTACGCTATTTTTACCCACGGCGGGGAGATTGCGCTGCTGGCAGTCTTGTTGGGCGGACTCCCCATCCTGTTTACGGCAGTGAAACGGGCCTTTGTGGGTGGTCCATTCAGCGTGCTGAAACTGTTCCTGATCAAGCCGAAGCAGGCACTCTTGCTGCTCGGAGCAGCGCTGCTCATCAGTATCTGTTTTCTGGGCTACATGCTGGTGACGGAATACATCTTCGGCTCTCCTTCCGCAGCGTGTCCCGCTGCACAGCAATGTCTGGGACTGCAATCGCCAGGGCTGCTGGTACTCGATCTGGCCGCGATCATTGGTAGCATCACGTTGGGTGTTTTCGTGGTGCTGGCACTCAGTGCTTCGCTCTCGCTGGCGGTGCTCCGCAGTGAGTTTGGTGCGGGTATGCTGCGGTTCGCCCTTGTGCCCATCAGTCTCCTTGCTCTGACGATGGCCACAGCGACAGTGGCAACCGCCATCTGGACGATCCGTTTGTGGGTTGACGCGCCGCAATTCGCCGCGAGCGGCTCTGGCCTGGGCAATGGACAGACGGCGTGGGTGATCGCCATCATTGCAGCGATGGCCGTCTCAACGGTTGTCACAGCGGGCGCGTTCACAAGCGGCCTGCGAGCCAGCCGGATTCGCGCCTCGTAGAGGACGATGTCTCGCGTTCCAGGGGAATAGTGCGGCTCCTCCGTCTCCACTGATTCGCTTTGCCTGGCTTTAGGCTCATTTCGTAAGGCATGGTTCAAATGAACTTGACAGGTCCTCACCAACAGAAAGATCCAGCCCTGTCGCGGTCGGCAGCGAAGGATCTCGCTGCCGACCGCGACAGGCCCTTCGCTTCGCTCAGGGTGACACGGGGTGACGGTTCAACCTGTTAAGGACTCTTCTTCACAATTGAACCTTGCCTAAATATGAAACTCACCATTCGCGTAATAAAATTTGACTAAAACGAATTATTGGCCCCACTTGATGGAGAAAATAGCCATTTTTGATGGTCGCTTTCCCCACTTGAGAAAATCTAATTCCATCGAACGGTGTAAAAAATTCTCAGATGGCTGTGAAACCAAGCGAAATGAGCCATTGTGGTGTTCATTTCACTGTTTTCACCCAGAATAATTCGTTTTTCCTTCTCGCGATTACGCGAATGGTGAGCACGTAGTTTGTATGTATCCATTGTTACCAACCATGCAGGGTGTCCATCACGAGATGATCAAGCAAGTGACGGACGAGTTGGTAGCACTGTATCGAGAGGATGAAGTCACATTAGCAGACCAGCTTATCTGGATGTCCCTTTTATTGGAACGGACGGATACCATCCCTCCACAGGAGAAAAGCGAAATAGAAAGGCAATTGCATATGTACGACCAGCTTTGGGAAGAAAGCCCACGCATACGACA
>WNEZ01004520.1_pt1 | contig 12118 bp, 12 predicted proteins | sample 5400521 | NCBI WGS metagenome assembly WNEZ01 (sample SAMN13153339, study PRJNA577476) | soil metagenome | isolation source: 120 cm saprolite under Douglas fir tree site 2 hole 1 replicate 1 | place: USA:California | collected 2015-04-18
CAACGTGAAGGTGCGTGTAGACACGCGCAAAAAACTGCCAGACCGCCGCAAACCCCGCTAAAACTCAGGAGATTTCTCCTCGGAGAACCTCGTTCGTTCGAGGTGAACATGCGTTGAGACCAGCGGGAATGGATTAGGAAGTTGGTGCTGCTGGAACAGGGGTCGGGCTCTGTGGTCGCGTTGCACCGCGAGCCGGGGGCTTGCTCGGCTGCGGCGCGCTGCTACCCGTCTTTTTCTTTGGTTCTCGCCGCTGCAGGCCAATGGAGGTCCCGGTGCCTATATCAATCAGCCGCAAATTCTCGTCGGTGATCTCCTCTGCTCGCACGATGTGAGGTGTGATCGCAAAAACGATTTCGGTTTCGCGCCGATCTTTCTCCTCCTGACCAAACAAGTACTTCAAGAGGGGAATTTTTGCCAGCCAAGGATAACCGCTAATCGCATGTGTTTCTTCATCCGTCAGAATCCCGCCCACCAGGTTAATCTCACCGTCCTCCAATCGCGTTTCGTGCTCGATGCGGCGCTGTCCGATTGTGGGTTGATTGATTCCACCGATATTTTGAGAACCTGTGACCGATGAAACCTCCAGAACCATTTTCAAGGTAACCTCGCGATTCGAGTGAATGTGCGGAGTGATGTCAATATTCACGCCAACATCGAGATATTGAAATTGAGTGTTGACCAAAGGACTGATACCTCCCCCACTCACCCCGCCGCCTGCCTGGAACGAACCGGTTGCGATCGGCACCCGATCGCCGATTTTCAAGGTAGCCTTTTCTTGGTCAAGGACGCGAATTTCCGGGTTCTGGAGGACCTTGGTGTTGCTGTTGCTCATGAGAGCAGTGACCGAAGCGCCTGGAATCGCTAAAGCAAAATCTTTGGAGGTAAGATGAGATATAGATTTCAGTGTTAGCGATGACGGGGGAGCGATGGAGTACGTCGTTGGCACCGTAGTGCCCAGTGTGCGTAGCTGGGTGCGGCTGATTTGCAACACGGCGATATCGATCACCACTTCGGCCTTCGGCTTGTCAATGTCGGAAATCAATTTTTGTGCCAGTACCAGCTGGTCAGGCGTGCCTCTGAGGGTGATCGCGCCGTGCGTGGGATTTACTTGAACCCGGCTGATGTCCAGAATTCCCTTAAGCGTGTTGACCACCTCTTGTAACTCGTTCGGCGTCGATGCATTGCGAAGATAGAACGTCGTCATCACGTTGTCTTCAAAGTCCTTGCGTCTGCCTTCCGAGGCGACAAAGATCGCCTTGGTCGATATAGGCCGCCAGAAGGTCTTCGATTGCAAGGCGACCATCCTGAGCGCCTCGCGCAAGGGGACGTCGTCCAGCTCGATATTGATACGCTGTGCCTTGTAGTCCAGGTCAAACAGCACGTTGATTCCGACTAGCTTGCCAATCGTCTTGTAGACGTTATCCGCCGTAGTCGTCATGCGTAGTGTAAGCGGAGTGTCAGAAAAGGGTTCCAGGTCGACGGGACCTTCAACCTCCTCCATCATTTTGCTCAATGGTGACTCCGCAGTCGGGGTGGTGGCAACCCCTGCCTGCTGGGCTTGCTTTTTGAGCATTGTGGCGGTGCGGCTCATCTCTTCTTGCGCCCCCATGTTGGACCTGTCAATCTCTGCGGCGCGCTGAAATTCCACGAGTGCTTCCTCTAATTTGAGGTTATCGCGCAGCGATTGGCCCTTTCGCATATGCTCGGCTGCGGCAGACGCTCGCGATCGCAGGTAGGCGGCCATGTATTTCGGATCCTTGGGCTTCAGCGCGTACGCTTCCTGGTATGCTTCGTAGGCAGCTTCGGTTTGGTTCCGCGACTCGGCGCGAACACCGCGAGTATACGCAGCCTTCGCTTGATTGGAATAGGTGGGCGCGCTGATCGCCAAAATCAGGATCGAAGCCAGCATAATGCGCAGACGTTTCATGTTATTGCTGCCTCCACGGAACCCGCCATCCAGGCCTCATTCGGACCATGAAAAGCCGACCGAACCACGCGAGGTTTCTGAAAATGCCAAACCCAGTGGATGACTAAGAGCAAATGTATGGCCACGGCGCGAAATCACTTATCTCAAAGCACCGCCACTTATAACCCGCAACTAGGCCTACTTGTTTGACTTAGCGCAAAGAAAGACCCCCTTCGCTCCCCTTAGATACTCGTGTTGGCAATTGGGATTAGCGTCCCTAAGAATTAAATGTCCTTTTAATGGAAATTTTGAAGCAGGCTAGCCAGAAAAAGAGACCGGGCCAGGTGGGAAAGGCGTAGGAAGGTGTTCAAGCTGCGGAAGTCAGGTCGATTACCCACGGCAATCGGGATTACTGAATAAGTCATTCAAGGTCTTACAGCAATCCATGAATTTTCCTAGGCCGAGAATTCGCCGTCAAGGTTGTTGTAGCGCAAAGACGAACTGACAAGATATGTTGATATTCGCTCTTGCCTGGCCCGGCTGACTGCTGAATTCGCGGCTCCCTATGCGGGAGATCCTAGTCCCGTGGAGTAAGTGTCTTAGGTATGAAACTTGGCCACAAACTTGGCATCGTCGCGGCTTTGATCTTTCTGGCCAGTCCATCAGCGTCCGCTGCCGACATGGCCATCTTGCGCAATGGCTTTGCCATATGGCATGAACGTCGCGAAGCGCGAGAAACGGCGACTCGCCTATACCTAAGCGCGACACCAGACAATTACATTGACGTACCTACTGCCGACATCGTCCGCTTCGAAGAATTGGAGTCACCCTTGCGGCCAGCCGTCGGCTCCGCACCTCCCCGCGGCCTCGACTCGGTCGTCACTGCCGCCAGCAAACGAAACAATGTTGACCCCGATCTGGTCAACTCCTTGATTCTTGTCGAAAGCGGATTCGATCCCAATGCAGTCTCCCCGAAGGGCGCGCGGGGGCTAATGCAGTTGATGCCGCAGACTGCTGCCCGGATGGGCGTGCAGAACGCCACCGACCCCGTTGCCAACGTGGAAGGTGGCACGCGCTACTTGGGTGAACTGATGTCCCGCTATCACAACGATCTTAGTAAAGCGCTGGCGGCCTACAATGCCGGACCAGATCGCGTCGAGCAATATCACGGCGTGCCTCCCTTCCCGGAGACCATGGCCTATGTCGCTCGAATCCTCGGCGATTTCAACCGAAAGAAAGATGCCCAGCGACGCCCGCAGCCGGATCCCGGCAGTAACCGCTCGCAGGACCAGAATTCCGTTGCCACCGAGTTCTCCGTGCCCGGCCAGCCCAGAGTCGTGGGCCCAGCTGTAGTGCGCTACACGCCCAGCGCTAACGCTGCTTCCAGGGCTGCAATTTCTGATGCCGCCAGATTGATTTCCATGGTGAATTCATTTCCTCAGGGGGATCAACCTGAGTGAACTCTAGCGGTCTTCGGGGCCATGCGCTGGGTCGTCCTCACGGCTTCGATGCGGTCCCTCTCTTCGAACCTCCCTACACGATCTCCCATTGCTCTTTCGTTGTCCTCTGCAGCGGCTCACGCTTGCCCACACTGCTTCTCGTGATCCCGAAGGCTCCGAATCAAACGTAAGCGGCCTGTCTCATTTTGAGCGGGGCACTCCCCAAAGGCTCATCTTCCGATAACAGGAAAGCGGGGAGCGACACGCAACTGCTTCTATACCATCACGACATCCTCCCCGCGAGCGACCGCACATTAAGCTACCTTGATAGGGTCAACGCCTGCTGCCCATTGCGAATGCATAGCTGAAGGAGGAATGCATGAAGTTCTCTGGTCCCTCACCCATCAGAGTCAATTTGGCTCTGAAGCTCATCGGTCGGATGATCGTATGGCGGATATTCCCGCTGCTTCTGGGAATTCTCGTCAGCACCACGATTCTCCGGGCGCAGCAACCCGCCGCGGCTGCAGACAAGCAAACATTGCAGCTCTTGCTCCAACGAATTGATCAGTTGGAGGCTAGAGTCCAGCAATTAGAAGCGGCCAAGCAGCAAACGGCCCCTATAAGTCTTCCTTCTGCACCCGTCCAAACAAGTTCGCCTCAAGTAAGTGAAACTGAGCTGCAGACGGACAACGCGGTAACTGAGAGAATGGATGCTGGCAAGACATTGTTGCGCATGCGCGGTTTCGGCGATATCACACTTCATGGGGATAGCCAGAGGCATGATACGACCGCCTTCAGTCTTGGCCAACTCAACCTTTTCATCACCTCGGACATCTCGGAAAAATTCAAGTTCCTCAGTGAAATTATCTTTGAAGGCGGACCGGACAACATTTTCGGCGAAACACGTGGAGAAAATAATTCCTTCGGTGTGGATGTCGAACGCATGGTTCTTCAGTATTCCCGCAGTGATTATTTCAAGCTTGCCGTCGGCAGATATCATACAGCGATCGGCTACTACAACACGGCCTATCACCATAGCACTTGGTTTCAAACAACGACGGGCCGCCTCTTTCTCTTTCAATTCGAGGACCGCGGAGGAATTCTGCCGGTTCATACTGTGGGTGCGTCGGCGTCGGGCTTGATCCCCTCCGGCCATCTCGGCTTGCACTACGTCGCAGAGGTTGGGAACGGGCGTGCCTCGCGTTCCCCGATTACTGAGGAACCGGTGCAGAATGTGGTTGATGACCAGAACCATAAGGCCTTCAACCTTGCACTTTTCTTTCGTCCCGACGCAGTTCGTGGCCTGCAAGTAGGCTTTTCGGCTTACCGTGACCTGCTTGCGCCGGCAAACCTCCCCAGAATCGGAGAAACTATCTTTGCGGCGCACGCCGTCTTGGTGCGTTCGAAGTTTGAATGGCTGAACGAAGCCCTTATTGTTCGTCATGCCCCTAACGGTATTCCACGCGTATTCAATACCCCCGGGTTTTACACCCAGGTTTCAAAACAATTCGGCTCCTATCGGCCCTACTTCCGATACCAGTATGTGAACGCCTCTAGGACAGAGCCCATCTTCCCCGACGTTGGATTGCGCCAAGGCCCGTCCGTAGGTCTTCGTTATGATGCCAGCGAGACAGTGGCTCTGAAGCTGCAATATGACTACACTGCCTTGCGAGGACAGCCGGCGGTCAATGCGCTTGCTCTTCAAGTCGGGTTTACGTTCTAGAAAGACCAACGCATGCGCCGCCTGGCAGGTTTACGGTTCATTTTGGTGAGTGCCGTTTTCTCCATTGCGGCGCTCTGTTCGGGGTTTGCGCCAAACGCCCGTTCATTGCCGGAGCCGCAGATCGCGTCCGAGCAAAATTTGGCCGTGGTCGTTAACCTTTCTAACCCGGTGCAGAATCTTTCCATGCCCGAACTGAGAAGAATTTTTCTTGGTGGGCGCAGTCACTGGCCAAATGGCCGCCGCATCACCCTCGTGATGATGGAGCCCGGCCAGCCTGAGCGCGCCGTCGTGCTTCGCGAAATCTGCCAGATGAATGAAACCGATTTCAATAATCACTTCCTGCACGGTGTTTTCACTGGCGAAGTGCTTGTTTCACCAAAAACCCTGGCAACTCCCGCGGGTATGCGCAAATTCGTATTTAACGTGCCCGGCGCCATTGGCTATCTTCGTGTCTCGGATTTGGACCCCTCGGTAAGAGCCATTCGGATCGATGAGCGCGGTCCCGAGGATAAGGGATACAGGCTTCACGTGCCACCACGCTCTTCCAAATAGATATGAACGGGCAGAACAAACGCGCACGCAAAGGGACATCGGCCGGCCCGGCTGCGCTGTTGGACCGTGTCTTGGCTCTTGCATCCCCCTACAATTCATCCTTGCTGCTTCTCATGGTGTTCCTTGTCGTTATCATTGTTGGCCTATTCGTGATACGCGATCTTCATGCTACGAACGTTGAGGCGCAGAAAATGTACGCTGGGTACGTGCAGGGGCTTCAGAGGATTGGAGAGCTGCAATATGAAGTCCAGGAGACCCGTCGTAGCACTTTCTACGCCTTGACTACCAACGACAGCAATCTCCAATTGGAATATGCCGACCAGTCGCGCGAAGCCGACCGGCTTGTTAACGAGGGGATCAGCCAATATCTGCGTCAGGCTCGCATACCTCACGAAATCGAGGTGGGCAGGCGTCTCCAACTCGATTGGTCCGGCTATCTTGGTGTGCGCAATGAAGTGTTAGCTTCGATTCTTGAGGGCAGCACCAAAGAAGCGGTCAACCTGGATCTTAAAGGGGGTGTGCCGTCCTTCGAACGAGTCCGCCAAGACTTGCAGGAAATCAAGCGGCTCTACGATGAGCAGGCATCTCAGCAGCTTGCCAATGTCGCTGCCACCTCTCGGCGCACCATCTTCAGGCTGATCGGTGTCCTCGGTATTACCTTGGCGTTGGCCAGCGCTTCCGTCTGGGCCATCCAGCGAAGCAAAATGCTCGGCGCGATCCAGCTGGCCAAGCTGCAAATGGGGTTTGTTGCCTCCGTCTCTCATGAGCTGCGCACGTCCCTGGCGGTCATCTCCTCCGCGGCGGATAATATTGCAGACGGTCTTGTGGGCGGGAAGGACCAGCTGAAGAGTTATGGCTCCGCAATCCAAAACCAATGTCGGCAGATCACCGAGCTGGTAAACCAGATTCTGCTGTTTGCCTCGACCAAAGAAGGCAAGAACCGCTATACTCTGGGCCCCCTGCAGGTGTCGCGAATCATCGATGCCGTGCTGGATAATACTGCGGAATTGGTGCGGGGAGCAGGCTTTGTGATTGAGCGGCGCATCGAATCCGGGCTGCCCTGCGTAATGGGTGATTTGTCCGCGCTCTCTCAATGCCTGCAGAACTTGATCGTAAATGCCGTGAAGTACAGTGGGGAAAGCCGCTGGATCGGTATCCACGCTTTCGTCCACGATTCCGAAGAGCGAAGCAGCAAGGAAATCCGGATCACCGTTCAAGATCGCGGTATGGGCATTGACCGCTTGGAGATGCTGCACATTTTCGAGCCCTTTTATCGCGGAGCGGCGGTCACGGCTGCCCAGATTCACGGGACAGGTTTGGGATTGTCTCTCGCAAAGAGCATTGCCGAAGCTATGGGAGGAACACTTTCCGTGGTTAGTGAACTGGCGGTTGGGAGTATATTCACCCTCCACTTGCCAATCGTCGAGAAACAAGAATCGGAAATGGCGTCCGTCACTTCTAAACCGGATCCGTCTATTCGAAAATGAACGAGAATATTCTATTGGTGGAAGACGAACAAGCATTGCGGATGACCCTGAGCGATCGTCTGCAAAGCGAGGGTTACGTCGTGGATTTCTCTCCCGATGGTGAACAGGGCTTCGAAAAGGCGACCAGTCTGCCCTTCGACTTGATCATCCTCGATATCATGCTGCCTCGCCGCAGCGGTCTTGACGTCTGTCGCGACATCCGGCTGGCGGGGTTGGCAACCCCCATTCTCCTGCTTACTGCGCGTGGGCAAATTGTCGACAAGGTGGCTGGTCTCAAACTGGGTGCCGATGACTACGTCACGAAACCATTCGATACTTTAGAACTTATGGCCCGTATCGAGGCCCTATTGCGGCGCGCCCCCACACGAATCGGCCAGGGAATTCTCCACTTTGGCTCAATCCGCGTGGATATTCGCGGCACTCAGGTTACGCGAGAAGGCAAACCTGTTTATCTTTCTGCTCGCGAATTTCAGCTCCTGCGGTATTTCGCGGAGCACAATGGGATCACTCTTTCCCGTGATGAGATCTTGCGCGAGGTGTGGGGCTACGAGGTTGGCACCTTCACACGCACCGTTGATGTCCACGTTGCCGGCTTACGCCAGAAATTGGAGAAGGCTCCCAAAAAACCGGAGATGATCCTCACCGTCCCCGGGATTGGCTATAAATTTCAAGGATGAGAGTATTGACCGCATCATCCGAATTTCCGCCACTGCTTGTTGTTCTTCAGAACTTCTTCATTGATCGCAGCGCGGACTCCCCTCTTTTATGGTGATGCAATGTGTACCACGTCGGAGCATAGCCCTCCAAAAGCCCGTATAACTCTGCGAGTGCATCTGCCAATTGTGTCAACTGCAGCGTCATTTCAGACGCCTCATTCATTTGCTTTGGAAAACTGCCCACTTCGGCTTGTTCAGTGTGGCCAAGGATCACGTCTCCACCCCCTCTCCAACCGCTCCGCCATTATTACCAATGCAGTAGTATATCGAACTGTAAAAAACAAATCAAGTTATTTATATACTCTTTGATTTATAGAGATGGTAACAGACTCGAAAGCCCGTAGATACATGGCACGAACCGTTGCCCTCGAAGGAACCGCCAGGTCGGCGCATTCGGCCTGTTCCCAAGCCTTCTTCCCGTGACATGGCGCGCAGCTCGCCTATCCCGAACCCTTCCGCTCACGCTGTATACTAAGATTTAAACTATTGGCGCAAGTATTTATGCTGAAGTTCCTCCCTGCATCGTTCAAATTTGGACACCATCGGGAGTAAGCTGCGCGAAAAAGTCTTCCTCGTGTGCTACCATGCCGCTAACCAGCCCTCGTACCATTGATTCAAATCCCCTTGAGGGAGGGATTGGTGTATTTCAGCGGGCCTACGGCAATGGGTGCGTCTTCCCGAATTTGTCCCATTAGTCCGTTGGCGCTACCTCTTTCCATTTTATTCATATTAGTTTTCTTTTCTTGCGTTCCTGCGCAGGCACAAATTTCACCGGGCCCTCTTGCGAAGGCCCACCAGTCTTTAAGCGGAACCGTACAATGCGCCAGCTGCCACCAGTTCGGCACCAGCACGCCGACTTTCAAATGCCTGGATTGCCATAAAGAAGTGGCCCAACGATTGGCCGCGAAGCACGGATATCACGCCCAGATCCAGATGAAGAATCCCAATGGCAAAGACTGTGTCCGCTGCCACCTCGATCACAATGGCGTGGATTTCGGCCTCATTCACTGGGAGCCTTCACAAAAGCAATTCGATCACCGGTTGACGGGCTACATCCTGGAAGGGAAGCACGCGGGCCTTGCTTGCGAGAAGTGCCACCTGCCGGCATACATGGTTTCCGATGAACGCGCGCTCATCAAAATGAAGGATCTTTCGAAGTCCTTTTTCGGGTTGTCGCAAAATTGCGTACCCTGCCACAAGGATGTGCACAAAGGCCAGCTCGGAGACAAATGCCTGCAATGTCATAATTACGTGGATTGGAAGGCGGCAAAGCAATTCGATCACTCCAAGACCCGCTATCCTCTGACAGGTCTTCACATTAAGGTCGAGTGCGAGAAGTGCCACAAGCCGGATGTGCCCGGCGGTGAGGCACGCTACAGGGACATGAAGTTCCAGGCCTGCATCGACTGCCATATCGATCCGCACAAAGGCTCCTTCAAACAGCGTTGCGAAGAATGTCACACCACCGATGGTTGGAAAAAATTGCTACCGCGCTTTGAATTCGACCATTCCAAGACCAAGTACCCGCTCCTCGGAAAGCACGCCATGGTCGGCTGTGCGGAATGCCACCTGAAAGGTGATTTCAAAAAGCAGCTGCCGTTTGGTAATTGCAATGATTGTCACAAACCGGACCCCCACAAGGGCCAGTTCGAAGCACGGCCCAAAAAGGGCGAGTGTGCGGAATGTCACACCGTGGATGGCTGGAAGCCCTCGCTTTTCGGCGTGAAAGAGCACGACACATCCAAATACCCTCTGAAGGGCAAGCACGTCAAAGTGGAATGCGACAAGTGCCATCTACCCGCGGGCAAGGACACGATCTACAAGGTGAAATTCGCGGCCTGCACCGACTGCCACAAGGATGCTCATGACGGACAATTTAAAGCCGCTCCGTATCGAGACAAATGCGAGGATTGTCATACCGTTCTGGATTGGCACCGCTCCACATTCACAATCGCCAAACATCGCAAGGCGCGTTTTGCACTGACCGGCGCGCACGCCGCTGTTCCTTGCTCCGATTGCCACAAAGTTGGTGCTGCCGGACGGACCGACAAAATCCTGCCGTTCCATTTCGAAGATCGGACCTGCACCGGCTGCCATGAGGATGTCCATCATGGCGAATTCAAGGAGCGCATGGCGCGGCGCCGTGCCGACGGCACGCCTCAGGGCTGCGAAGCTTGCCATAACGTGAGGTCATGGGCCGACGTGAGTGGCTTCGACCATTCGAAAACCAAATTCCCGTTGCTTGGAGCGCATCGTGCCGTCAAATGCGGTGATTGTCACAAGGTGCCGGTCGGCAAAAAAGAAATACAGTTCAAGGACACATCGCAAGTCTGCGAAGATTGCCACAAAGATGCCCATGACGGCCAATTTGCCAAGGCCGGGAAGACACCTTGTGCGGACTGCCACGATTCGCAGCGCTGGGTGCCCTCCACCTTCAACCATGACACCCGGACGCATTTCCCCTTGCAGGGCGGCCACGAGGGCGTGGCTTGTGACAAATGCCATAAGCAGACGCGTATGGTTGACGCCAAGCCTGTGATTGTCTACAAACAGGCGCCTTCGAAGTGTTCTGACTGTCACGGCCCGGACATCGGCCCTCTGAAGAAGTCAAGTCTTCTGCAGTATGCAAACCCTCCTGCCAGTGGGAGAACCCTTCTTACCGAACCGTTGAATCTGTCCCTGTTCCGGCCGATGGATTTCGCGCAAAGAGGGATGTGCCGCAGAAGTGAGCGACAAAGCTTGGCAAAGAATCCGCCACGCTTGGACTCTGGCTCTTTCGTTTATGGGCAAGGTTACGAGAGTACCGGCAGTCTTGGTACTAATTTGCCATTGAATTATCCCTGGCCAAAAACTGAACGTCGGTACAGTTGTTTTTGCCCCAGCGCAAAGACCACAATCCTCCTTGGGGTTATCGTAATGATGGCGCACCACAACTCGTCCAGCGGAATCGGATTTACGGAAGCTGAAGCTTAGGGAGGCTGTTACGTCTAAGTCCATTCAGATCCTGTGTTGCTTACTGCTCTTCTCTTGGTCGGCAGCGAGCGCTCCCGTGCCCGCACCACAGCGGGAGACGACTCGTAGTCCCCACGGACCGCTCGCCATTCCCTGCGAGAACTGCCACACCGCTACTGGCTGGCGCCCCATCCGCGCCGTCCCTGAATTTGATCACAATAAAACAAGATATCCGCTCCGCGGCATGCATGAGAAAGTTCAATGCACGCAGTGCCACGTAAAACCGATATTCGCGGACGTAGGCAAAAATTGTCAGGATTGCCACGCCGACATTCACCAGCGGAAAATGGGCACGGACTGCGCGCAGTGCCACTCGGTTCTCGGTTGGAACAATGCCATTCAGCAAGTTAAAGATCACCAAAATCGCTTCCCGCTTTTCGGAGCTCACGCCGCGGTGCAATGCGAGGACTGCCACAAGAGCGCGGCAGTGGGTCAGTTCCAGGGTCTTTCCACCGAATGCATTTCCTGCCATCTCTCGGATTTTAATAAGACCACGAATCCGAACCACCAATCAGCAGGGAAAGCGTTCGCGCCGTCGAATTGCACGACGTGCCACTCCTTTGACAGTTGGTTGGGCGCGAAGTTCGACCACAGCACGACGGGATTTCTTCTGACCAACGGCCACGCCAATGTTGCCTGCGCCGCCTGCCACATCAACAACAATTACAACTTGACTACGCAGCCGAACGACTGCGGGAATTCCGGCTGCCACTTGACCACTTGGCAGCAGACGAACAATCCCGTGCACTCTTCGGCGGGCGCGGCTTTTGGCGTGGCCCAATGTGCGACTTGCCACAACACCATTTCCTGGACCACGGCGATCTTCGATCACAGCACCACGGGCTTCCTGCTGACCAACGGGCACGCCAACGTGCCTTGCGCTTCTTGCCATGTCAACAACAACTACACTTTGACGATCACGCCGAACGACTGCGGCAACTCCGGATGCCATTTGACGAGGTGGCAACAGACCACCACACCGGTACACTCGACATCGGGGCCCGCTTTTGCACCGACGAATTGCGCGACTTGCCATACCACGAAAGGCTGGGACTCCGCTTCTTTCGACCACAGCACCACCGGTTTCGCGCTGACTGGCACGCATGCTTCTCCTTCGCCCACGCCCTGCGCTTCCTGCCACGTCAGCAATAATTACACGCTGAGCTCGGCCGATTGCATGGGCTGCCACCAGCCGGAGTGGAACAGCACGCCTTCTTTCGGCGGCAATGTGCCGCACCACATCCAGGCGGGCTTCCCCACGCCAGCCCCGGCTCGCGCCCCGT
>WNEZ01006000.1_pt1 | contig 12118 bp, 10 predicted proteins | sample 5400521 | NCBI WGS metagenome assembly WNEZ01 (sample SAMN13153339, study PRJNA577476) | soil metagenome | isolation source: 120 cm saprolite under Douglas fir tree site 2 hole 1 replicate 1 | place: USA:California | collected 2015-04-18
GCGGCAATGCCCACCAGGGCATGCTGCAAGTTGAATGTATGCCCGTAACGAGTGCCCACGCTTTGCAGCACTCGCACGGCCTGCCCGATGACCTCCGGGCCAATACCGTCTCCCGGTAAGACGGTGATGGAGTATGTTCTCAAGGAATTGCTGCCTTTCAAAGTATATTTGACTTCTCATTTACCAAATACGATCTGCTTACTTCTCTGCATCGAGAATTGCATCGATTTTAGATTGCAGGTCAGGGATGCTTACTGTTGCTGTTTCCCAGACAACATCCAAATCAATTCCATCGTAGTGATGAATAAGCTTGTTTCGCATGCTGATTATCGGTCTCCATGGAATCTCCGGATGGCGATCTTTGAAATCTTGGGGGATAGCGCTAGCTGCTTCACCAACGATCTGAAGGTAGTAAATAATCGAATTTTGTGTCTCTTCCTCTCTATCAAACTTATGCCTTCCCCTCTTTGTATACTTTATGATTTTGGTAATAGCTTCATGGATGTGCTGTATTCGGTCAAGTGCGTCTGTCATAGAGGTACTGCCTCTTTTAGAACACGCTGCCGGATACGGCTATGCAACCCTTTCTCTGTCACAATGTCCACATTGTGACCAAGCAATTCTTGGAGATCGAGTAGAAGTTCGCTAAGGTCGAAAAGGGTACGGCCTGGCTCTACGTCTACCAGTAGATCAATGTCGCTTTCCGCATCAGCTTCCCCTCGTGCAACAGATCCAAAAACACGCACATTGAATGCACCATGCCTGATTGCCGTACGGAGAATGTCTTCTCGTTTTGCTTGTAAAAGCTCTCCAAAAGCTGCTGTCGTTCTACCCTCTCTAACATTGGAATCTATGTTCTTGCTGCGTTCGCCTCCTCTAACCATCTGTTCCAACTCCAGGTCAATTTTAGGCTTTAGATTGGGAAGGTCATGCTCGATTATTTTCCATACCGCATCTTTATCGATTTCAATATAGTAGAAGGTAAGAAAGTTCCGAAAACTAACCAGTTGTTTCCAAGGTATTTCTGGGTGGTTATTCTTGAAATCTTGCGGTATGGCATATGCCGCTTCGCCGATAGTGTAAAGGTAATGGATAACTGAGAGTCGTACCTCTTCTTCCCTATCGAATATGAGCCGTCCCTTCCTGGTGTACTCACCGATTTTTATGATGGCATTCTGAATGCGGTGTAACTGCTCATATGGATCTCTCATAGCAAGAGTATCTCCTATTGTGCTTTGATGTTCCGCCCTCCGCTTATGCCATTATACCTACGGGTCAACTTAATCGCAAGAGTTATCAACCTGTGAAAAACGGTGTGTAGGGGGACGGCGGGCGACCATAAAGGCCCACTCCACCACTCTTCACCACTCTCGCCCCTACGGGCAGGGATTTCCCCGCAAGGATGGAGAGGCATTCCGGCCTCACTGGTAGCATGAGTAGGTAAATCGTGCTATAATTAAAAACGGGCAGGGAGACGCATGAATCGTGCTCTTTTCTGCTTTTAGACTCCACAAGATACTAACCGAGCAATAGGTGCTGCTAAACCTTTGCACAGGAGTTTTACACACAGGAGTTTTACATCATGAGCAGTGAAAAAAAAGGAAATGGGAGCGCACCGGAGTTAACTACTATACGACGCAAGCCCGTGCCAATTGCTTTGGCAAAAGGGCCCCATGAGTACATTCCAGGAGATCAAGAACTGCCCGTTCAGATCACCAGTTTAGCGGATATGCTGCAGTGGGCGCAGAACTGGGCACGCTCAAAATCGGTCTGGCCCCTGGGCTATGGCCTGGCCTGCTGCGCTATCGAGATGATTGCAAGCGCACAGGCGCATTACGACCTCTCGCGTTTTGGCTCCGAGGTCTTTCGCTCCAGTCCACGCCAGGCGGACCTGATGATCGTGGCGGGAACGGTCTCGATTAAAATGGGTCCGCGCCTGCGCCTCCTCTGGGAGCAAATGCCGGAGCCGAAGTGGGTCATCAGCATGGGTCAGTGCGCGAACTCGGGCGGTGAATTCTACGACAGTTACTACACCGTCCAGGGGGTCGATACCATCGTCCCGGTAGATGTCTATGTTCCCGGCTGCCCTCCGCGTCCAGAGGCTCTGATTGAAGGTCTGCTCAAGCTGCGCGAAAAAATAGCGAAGCAGGGTTTGAAACTACGTGGCGAGCAGGAAATAGAGGTGTAGTCTATGCGTGGCATACTCGAAGGAATGGGGTTGACATTTAGCCACCTCTTCCGGCCCAAAGTGACCCGGCTATATCCCTACGAGAAGCCCAAACTACCGCCGCGCAGTCGCGGCCTGATCCAACTCATCGCCGAAGAAGGTCTCAAGACAGACTATAATCTGAAATGCGAGGCGTGCCTGCTCTGCGAAAAAGCTTGCCCACCGCGTGCCATCACCATAGATTTTGAACCGATGAATAGATTTAAAGAGCGGCCCTGGTTTGTATCCTATATTCGTGAGGGCGCTGAGAAATATACGTCGCATGGGATTCCACCCGCGTCGGGAACTTCAAAGGCAGGCTACTACATTACTCGCGTATCCGAATATGCCGTAGAGTACTTCAACAAGCCGGTTGCTCCCTGCGTAGCCATGCCGGTCAAAGACTACCTGGAGCCACAAATAGATCTCAGTAAGGTTGATGAGCTGCTGGAAACCTGGCCGGAGGAAGCCGGTGCTCTCCCGACACTCCTGGACGCTGTGATGGACATCTACGGCTATATGCCTTTGCAGGCGGCCAAGCGCATTGTGCAGGTGCGAGGAGTAGATTTGAGTGATATCTTTGGTATCGCCACGATGAGCCCGAAATTCAAGCCCGCGCCTGCTGTGCTAGGCGTCAAACGCGACGATCAACCTGAACGGGGATTATCACCCGCTACACGAGGTGTATTCGGGAATATTAATCATGTGAGGCAACCAGATGCCTGATTTTGATGCAACGTATCGTATCATCCGGCGGAGGGGCGAGCCTGATATACGCTCGCTAGGCTCTTATCGCAGCGCCGGCGGTTACAGTGCTTTGGAGAATGCCGTACGCGAGCAGACTCCAGAGCAGGTTATTCAACAAGTGCTCGATGCCAAACTGCGCGGGCGAGGTGGCGCTGGCCGCCCGGCCGGCGAAAAATGGCGCATTGTGCGTCGCCAGGACGACACTATCAAATATGTGATCTGCAATGCTTACGATGCCGATCCTCGTTCCTGGGCTGTGCGAACCATGTTAGAGCGCAACCCGCACCAGGTGATTGAAGGCATCGTGCTCGCAGCTTACGCAGTCGGCGCATCGGAAGCGTATCTTTTCACGCGCAGCCTCTATCTCGAGGGGATCGCTTCAGTAAAGCGAGCGTTAAAGGAAGCGCTTGACGCCAACCTGGTTGGACGTGATATTTTAAGCACTGATTTCAGTTGTACGATCAATGTCCTGGGCGTAGACCTGGGATTCATGGGCGGGGAAGAAACCGTCCAGATCGCCGTAATTAAAGGGCGTCGTGGTATGCCCGAACAGCGTCCTCCTTATCCTGCTCAGTATGGCCTCTGGGACAAGCCCACTGCAATCAACTGCGTCGAGACCTTAGCGAATGTGCCGCTCATCGTGCGTGAGGGAGCGGCAGCATTTACCAGCGTGGGTACCGCTACAACGGGCGGCACGAAGGTTTTGACGGTGTATGACTACGTGCCTGATAGCGAGCCGAGGGTCGTGGAGGTGCCTTTCGGGACTACCCTGCGTGAAATCCTGCGCCATGCCGGGTATAGCCGGCCCGAGAGTGACCTGTGCGCCGTTGTTGTAGGCGGCGCGGAAGGCGGCGCGTTGCCTACTTCTTTACTCGACACGCCCTTTGACTACGATCCATTGGAGGAAGCTGGCGCTATCGTAGGCTCGGGCGTCATAGAGTTGCTCCCGGCCAGTACCTGCATGGTGGCCTGGGCAGCCGAGCGCAGTCGCTACCTTAGTAAAGAGTCGTGTGGCAAATGTGTTCCATGTCGTATAGGCATGAAACGTATCACGGGAATCCTTGAAGGGGTAATCAGCGATCTTGGTGTCAAGTCAGATTTAGATATGTTGGATGAATTTGCCGTCTACATACCAGACGGGTCATTGTGTGGCTTTGGCATCCATGCGCCAAATGCGCTGAAAACGGCCAAACACTATTGGCCCGACCATTTCAGTAAGCACGTTGAAGAAATGGAGTGTCCGACAGGTAGCTGTATTCCTGTGCGTTCTCATCGTTTTGTTACGAAGCATGTCTTACCATAGACTTTGAAACTCGGAAGAGGAACTACATGGCTATATCAATCCGAGATAATCTCAATCCAATAGTGCAAGAGGCACAGGCTATGATGGTGCGCAATGAAGTTGGGCAACCCAGCTTTACGCTTACCATCGATGGCAAGACTGTGCACGCCTATGAGAATCAGACACTGCTGAGCGTGGCGATCGACAACGGCATTAGAGATATTCCAAATATGTGTGATGATGAAAAGTTGGAGCCAACGGCCACCTGTCGCATGTGCCTGGTGCACATCGAAGGCGTGAAACAGCCCCTGCCCTCGTGTACGACGCCGGCCCTCCCGGGCATGGTGGTCACCACGAATTCGGACGAATTGTTCCACATTCGCCGCACCAACCTGGAGATGTTGCTCTCCGATCACAATGCGTATTGCCAGCCGCCGTGCCAGATAGATTGTCCGACGCATATTGATATCCCGGGCTATTTGGAGCTGATTGCTAAGGGTTCGATGAAAGAGGCCGCACGCCTGGTCAAAGAGGTGCTGCCGTTCCCATATATCCTGGGCCTGACATGCCCGGCACCCTGCCAGAAGGCCTGCCGCCGCGCGCTGGTCGAAGAAGAAATTGCTATTTGCCGCATGCATGGTCATGCTGCCGAAACTTGCCTGCTCGATCCTCCACATCCGTATCCGCAAGATCCGTCTACAGGTAAGAAAATCGCTATTGTTGGCTCAGGCCCTGCCGGCCTCACAGCAGCCTATTACCTGGCGCTGAAAGGCCACTACTGCAAGGTATTCGAGATGATGCCTCAGCCGGGTGGCATGCTGCGTTACGGTATCCCTGAATATCGCTTGCCGAAAGACTTAATGGACCGCGAAATCCAGCATGTGTGGGACCTGGGCGTTGACCTGCAGTTGAACGTCAAACTGAGCCAGGACTTCACCATCGATGATCTCTTTGCGCAGGGCTTCGACGCTGTCTATATCGGTATTGGAGCCTGGACCAGTAACCCGTTAAGCGTGCCAGGTGAAGATGCAGAGGGTGTGGTAAACGCCATCCAGTTCCTGGCGGAAAAGGTGGAGGGTAAACCCCTGCCCGTCCAGGAGGGGCGCGAGGTTGTTGTCCTTGGTGGTGGGTTTACTACATTTGACTGCACGCGCACTTCCTTACGCCTGGGGGCAAAGGTCCACACTGGCTATCGCCGTTCTATCAAAGAGATGACAGCGACGATGGATGAGATTGAGGACTCCCAGGCTGAGGGCACAGAATTGATGTTCTATGTCCAGCAGACGAAGGTCATCGTTGAGGGTGGAAAAGCAGCGGGCATCGAGTTTATCAGGAACAAGCTGGGCGAGCCAGATGCCAGTGGCCGCCGTCGTCCCGTTCCAATTCCAGGCACGGAATTTGTGATTAAATGCGACACCATCATTCCAGCGTTCGGCCAGAATCCGGATGAAGCTGTTCTCGATGAAAAGTCCGGCGTGAAGTGGACTAAACGGGGAACCATCCAGACGAATCCACATAACTTCATGACAGACCGCTGGGGCGTCTTCGCAGGTGGTGATGCACAATTGGGTGCGAAGACGATCATTGAATGTGTAGGCCAGGGTAAGCTGGCTGCACGTTCGATGCATGCCTTCCTCAATGGCGAGGACATGAACGAAGTGGCTCGTCGCCTGGAACTCGAAGAGCGCAAGCCTGATCTCTTCGACATCGTGCCGTATAAGCCGGTCGAGCCGAAAGTCAAAATGCCGATGCTGCCTTACGAGGAACGCAAGCGTAACTTCAAACTGATCGAATTGGGCTACCTGCAGGAGCAGGCCGAGCGTGAATCGGCTCGTTGTTTGCAGTGCGCCTGCCCGGCAGCAGGGCAGTGTGATTTGCAAAAGTACAGCATTGAGCATGGCCTGGCTGATAACCGCTTCCATGACGGCGAGCCGAGCGATTATCACGACTACGAGATTGATATGTCGCACAGCTTTATCCTGCGCGATCCAAACAAGTGCATCAACTGTACGCAGTGCGTGCGTGTCTGTCATGATGTGATTGGTCCAGACTGCTACGGTATGTTCGGTAAAGGCTTCGACACCATCGTATCCACGCCGTTCAACGTTAGCCTGCACGATACGGACTGCGTCTCGTGTGGGGCTTGCGTGCAGGTCTGTCCTACCGGGTCGCTGATGATGGCCGAGCGTACGTTGAAACGCTACGCTTTCGCGCTGGACCGCTGTATCTTCTGCGGTGACTGCGTAGAGGTCTGCCCTCACGGTGCGCTGGGCGAGACGCCGAACTTCGAGCTGTCGTTCTTCAATCGCTTTGGCCCCGATGTTACGCTTGAGAAAGGTGACCTGGCGGTTGCTCCGAACTACCTGGTGCGCCAGCGCCTGCCCCGCGGTAAGAAGGAGGTGCCGGTGATGAGTCCCCTGGTGCGTCCGCTGCCGGCACGAGGCATCCGCGAATAGTGTACACGGTAAAATCAGTGCTAAAGAAGGTTCCTCTATGTCTGTGATTCTCTCCTACATCCAGACGCAGCCACTGCTAGAGGGGCGCAAGCGCGGTCAGGTCGTCGTCGAAACCTCGCTTGACCTTGGCATAAGCAACACCAGCGTCATGTTGAGCCCTGAAGGCGTGAGCTTTGTAACTGGCGAACGCCTGGACTGGGCCAGCGTTGAAAAGATCAGCCAGGACACAGTCAAATGTTACACTATAAGCGTGAAAGGAATGCAGGCCATTCAGACCTTCTCTAAAGCAACGAACCGCTTATGCAGTCTGATGCCTACGCGGGGCGCTCCCAGTATGCTGATCGCTGGCTTCGTGATGCATCGTATCAAAGAGCTTGATCCCTGGCAGCACGCGCAGCGCATGATCGCGACTCTCGCCCCGGTAAGCGGGTCCGTGCTCGACACGGCGACGGGCCTGGGCTATACGGCCATCCTGGCTGCCAGAACCGCTGAGAGCGTGACCACCATCGAGCTTGATCCGGGCGTGCAGGCCATTGCGCAACTGAATCCCTGGTCGCAGGGACTCTTCGCCAATCCCAAAATCACGCAGATGATGGGCGATGCCTACGAAGTGGTGCCAACCTTTGCCGACGAGAGCTTTGGCCGCATCATGCATGATCCCCCAACCTTGAAACTGGCTGGCGAACTCTACTCCGGCGCTTTCTATCATGAACTCTATCGTATCCTCAAGCGAGGCGGGCGACTCTTCCACTATATCGGCGACCCCAATAGTAAGGCCAGTGGCAGCGTCACGCGCGGGGTAATGCGGCGCTTGCAGGAAGCTGGCTTCTCGCGCGTAGTGCGGCGCGCAGAGGTATATGGGGTGGTGGCATATAAATAGCGAAAGCGCATCTCGTCTCCCAAGAGAGACCCCTGGCTGATTCTCATGGGAAACAACTAGTAGCCAGTCCAGCTAGGTTTGTGGGGCCGAAATGTAGTGACACCCCTCGCGGGTGTCAGGCCCCACCGCAAAATTCAAACTGGACTGACTACTAGTTGCTAGCAGCAGGTATGTTACAATAGTAATAGCCTGAACATCTTTCAAAGTCGAGGAGTCTCCGGTATGGCATTGCAAAGGCAGCGTATTCTCAGTTTCCCCACGGGATTTTTGTGGGGAACAGCATCTTCATCGCATCAATGTGAGGGTGGCAATACCAACAACCAGTGGTATCGCTGGGAGCAGCAAGGACATATCCTCACAGGCGACAAGTGTGGGGATGCATGTGACTGGTGGCGGCATGCAGAACATGATTTTGCGCTGGCCGAACAGATGGAGAACAATGCATTACGGCTGAGCCTTGAATGGAGCCGCATTGAGCCAGCGGAGGGGCAATGGGATAGCGCCGCTTTAGAGCGTTACCGGGCGATGCTCACAGATTTACATGCGCGCCACATAAAGCCTATCGTGACGCTGCATCACTTTACTGACCCCTTGTGGTTTACCGACCGTGGCGGCTTTACGAACCAGGCCAACATTCATTACTTCGTACGCTACGTCACCTATGTTGTAGAGCGCCTGCGAGACCTCTGCGACTTTTGGATGACGGTCAACGAACCAAACGTGTATGCATTCGAGGGGTATGTGATGGGTCTCTTCCCTCCTGGCGAACATGATGAGATACGCGCCTTGCGCGTTTTGCGCAACTTGATTCAGGCCCATGTCCAGGCGTTCTATGCTATTCGCGGGCTGCAGCCGCAGGCGGAGATTGGCTATTGCCTGTCCTATCATCTTTTAGATCCTGCGAATGAGCTTTCGCCGCTTGATCGAAGTATCTCGGGAATGCAGGATACATTCTTTAATTGGGCACCATTGCTTGCTGCGGAAACGGGCCGCTTCCCATTTCCTCTAAATTTTTTATTGTCCCCGATTGTGCATGCTCCTGGATCCCGCGATTATCACGGGGTGAACTATTATACCCGCGAGTTGGTACGTTTCGACCCAACCAATCCCGGTGAAGTTTTTGGGCGGCGTTTTATACGTCCTGATAGTATGCGCAACGACCCGGGAAGAGGAATCGATTTCGGAGAGATTTATCCATATGGCCTGTATCGCGTGCTGAAGTCTGTCTATCGCAACACACGCGGTAATAAGCCTTTGTACATTACCGAGAACGGTTTTACCGATGCAGTTGATGACCGCCGGCCAAGGGCAATCCTGGAGCACCTGGCAATGGTCCACCGTGCGATCAGCGAGGGCATACCAGTGAAAGGCTACCTGCACTGGTCGCTGGTGGACAACTTCGAGTGGGCCGAAGGGTGGGGGGTACGCTTTGGCCTGATTGAGCTTGATCCTCAAACGCAAGAGCGCACACCGCGCAGTAGCGCCAGCCTGTTCGGTGAAATCTGCCGTGCCAATGCCATTACCGAAGAGATAGTCGAGCGCTACGCGCCTGGAGCGATGGATTTTATTTTCGGGCCGGCCAATGGCGCCTCGCGCACAGTTCCTGTGTAGTCCTGCGCTAGAGGTCGCGGCGTTGAAAGCGCAAGACGGCGATGAGGGGCAGCACGAGGATGTAGAATGCTACCCAGATCAGTAGTGCCGTTGCTACCGGCTGTGTAGAGGTGAAAGGCGTATTGAAGTTTCCCGTTGATAGCCCCAGGATTGGGAAGATATTCTCAGACGGGAGCAGGAAGAATGAGGCACCGTGCCAGAGGGCATCGGTCGGTATGATCAGGTTGATGACGGTTGCGATGTTTTGCAGCGCCTGGCTATGCGCCGGTGTGATGACCTGCACAACGAACTGGACGATGCTTGCTGTTGGTGCCCCAATAAAGAGCACCAGTGCAATCGCGCCATTGACTATCGTGGGCACGAAGGCGCTGCCCAGCGTTGTAAGCCCCAGCAGTGCCAGCGTACTGAGTGCGAGCGTGCCAAGAGCGCTGAAAGCTTGCGGCGGCCAGTAACCGGTTTTCCAGTAGATTACGGCTAAGAGAGCGAAAAACATGAGCGCTGTATAGACGACTAAGATAAGCGCAGAGCCGAGCCATTTGCCAATCACAATTTCGGCGCGGCTGATCGGCTTTGGGACGATCACTGCAAACGTGCCTGCCTCGATCTCGCTGGAGATCGTACCCGCGGTCAGGACGATGGTCAGCAAACTACTCAGCAGGTAGACCATCCAGATCATCAGTATATCAAAGAAAACACCACCACTGATTAAGAATAGCTGCGGACTGAGATTGCCCCCGTTCGATGTGGCGCTCTGAGATTGAAAAAAATTAATGGCTACGCTCAAGAGGATGATGAATGCCACCAGCAGTAAGGCGCTCAGGATGATGACCGCCAGGAAGAGCCGGCGGCGTATAGCTTCTTGTAAGGTGAAACGGGCAATCAGCAATAATGGCATTGCATTTACCTCCATAAGTGGCACTGTTGCCTCAACTTTATAGGAATATGCAGTCAAAGCTACAACTTGTTACCGGCAAGGGGCGATGCAAGCATCCCCACTCCTGCCTCACCCTCTGCTCCCTCTCCACGCAGTGGAGAGGGCTGGGGCAAGAAAGCTACGGGGTAGCTTTACAAAGGCCGCCCCTACGCAGTTCTTAGATTACGGGTCGCACATCAGCCTCTACATTTAATTATTGGATGCGTCAATAGTGCGTAGAAAGAGTTGTTCCAATGAACGCTGGTGGGGTGCCAGGGTGTAGAGTCGCGCTCCACATTCGTGCACGATAGCAGCAACGTCTGCGGTAGCCTCGTCGTTCTGCACTTCGACCAGGAGACGACAAGGCTCCACTTCGTCCTGTCGTACGGCAAGCGCCACAGAGCCGAGCCTGTGCAGCAATTGCTTGCTTACGGTGTCTACACGTACCTCTATGGTCAGTGGCTCGTCAAATAACGAGTGCGGCGCCCCAACTTTCAGAATGCGCCCCTGGTTGATGATAGCCACGCGATCACATAGAGCTTCCACGTCTGCCAACTGGTGCGAATTAAGAAAGATACTCATGCCCCCAGCCTTCAACTGCCGCAGGAGTTCGCGCATATCGCGCTGGCCAACAGGGTCAAGCCCTGAGACAAGCTCGTCAAGCAGCACCAGGTCTGGTTGATTAAGGATGGCCTGGGCCAGTCCAATACGTTGCAGCATGCCTTTGGAGAATGTCCCTAGCCTTTGATGCTCTCGTCCTGCTAAACCGACCAGCGCAAGTACTTCCTTGCAGCGTTTTTCTAGTAGAGCGCCGCGCAGCCCATAGAGCCGCCCGTGAAATTCGAGGAATTCCCCTGCCTGCAGCCAGCGGTGGAAATTAGGAAGCTCTGGGAGATAGCCGATGCGTTTGCGGGTTTCTCGATCGCTGACAGGTTTTCCCAGCACACGCGCTGTCCCTTGTGTTGGCGCGACCAGCCCAGTTAGTATCTTTACCACCGTGCTCTTCCCTGCTCCATTAGGACCAAGAAAGCCAAAAGCTTCGCCGTGATACATGACGAAGCTGACATCGTCTACTGCCACGAGATGGTGGTAGACTTTGCGTAAACCCTCTACTTCTATCGCAGGCACCAGGCCCTTTTTCTCCATCAATAATGTATCCTCACGGCGAGGCCGGAATGAGTTCCGACCTCGCACACATTGCATCACATGAACAGTTGCGCGACCGTTCTATCGATCAGGCAAACGAATTGGCCGTGTCCAGCAGGTCCATGCTACTTGTCGTAACGCTGGCAATCAGGTAGATAATACCATGCTCCTGCCAGATGAGCCCACCCACTTTCAAGGAGTTATCTACTAATACTACCCCAGGTGCGCCATGAACCGTTATCTGTTGTGCGGCGACTTCGCGCGGAACAGGTAGAGGTACTATGCCTTTCTCCAGGTCGAGTTGCTGCAGCATAGAATGCAACTCTGGCGCCAGCCTCGGCAGGGAGAGCAGAAAATCGCGCAAATCCTTGAGCGATGCCTTCCCGGTTGCCTGCACAACCGGGCTGGGGATTTCTGCCGCGTAGAAGGGCGTTCCCCCGGTACAGAACAATGAAGTCACCCTTCCCAGGCGGCAATTACCGGCGTAATGGATGACGACGCCAGTGTCGCTGGTGATGGTGAATGTTGCTCCCGCGAGTTGTGCAGGTATACGAATACCGCTCTGCCCGCTCTGTGCAAGGTATGCCTGTACTTTCGCAACATTGAAGGTGAATGTGCCATCGGCGCTGCCGAGCAGCGTGAAGTGTATCGTTTGACCAACTCCCGCCGGTAGATGGCTGGGTAGCGAGAGTGGAAAGTGGATCCACTGCCTTACCTGAGCCTGAGTCGGGTGTTGCATGCTGGCTGGTACCGTCTCGTATTGTACCTGCATGTTACCGAAGTCTTGTAAGGACGATATGAGATCGGTACTAAAACTCTGCGGATCTACGCTGACAGGTTGGAACTGTTGCACGCTAAACAATGCAAGAAACTGGTA
>WNEZ01004522.1_pt1 | contig 12113 bp, 9 predicted proteins | sample 5400521 | NCBI WGS metagenome assembly WNEZ01 (sample SAMN13153339, study PRJNA577476) | soil metagenome | isolation source: 120 cm saprolite under Douglas fir tree site 2 hole 1 replicate 1 | place: USA:California | collected 2015-04-18
GTTTCCACCGAGCTCGTGACCTGGATCTGCGCCCTAGGCATGGAACCCTCCGCCAGCTCGACGAGGGCATCGGCCAGCCGGCGGTCGAGCTCGCGGGTGTCATCCTCGCCGGACTTGCGAGCCAACGGCTCCAGCGCCGTGCGCACTGCCGCTCCACCCACAGCATCGAGGTACCCATTGAGAATGTAGGAGCCGTCCTCCCACATGCTCAGGTGGAGACTGCGGTTCTCGACTTGCTCGGCCTGCTCGGCGGCATAGCCCTTGGGGTCGGCCGCGTGGCGGAAATGACGGCAGATGTAGTGGAACTTGCCCGGAGAGTTCTCGCGCGCCTGCTCCAGGAGCCGGCCCTCTTGAAAGCGATCCGGGACCGCGTTCAGGGTGCGGGCTATGACGGTGAGATGCGCGAAACCGACCTCGCCGCCCTTCACGGCCTGAACGCTTTCGGGCAGTCGCTCCAGGTTCTTGCCCACCGCCAGGCAGGCGGCTGCGCTAGTGCTGGTCATATGGCAGGTGTGGCGGATCCAGTCGATGGGGCTGGTCGAGCCCTGCTCGTCGTACTCGTTGGTGCGGGCGAACTCAGCCGCCGTCTGCGCGAACTCCAGCTCCAGGCTGTCGATGGCCTGGCGGAGGCCGATGAGCTTGTAGCTCAGCAGCTCTCCCGACATACCAACCCCGCACCCTATTGCCATGATCACATAATACGAACATCTGTTTGGAGTGTCAAGAAAATCGTCCGGTTAATTTCAAGAAGCACGAAAACAAGGGGTGCTCAGAGCGTCCATTGCGATCCCACCTGATGCGCCGTCGGTCTGCTGACCCTGCCTAACTCCCTCTTCCCAGTCCGTTACCGAGCGGGCGCTTAGTTGGCGACGAACAGCGTGTGCCAGGCCGCCTCGACCAGCTCCGGGGTTAGCTGCGGCTGCACCCCCCGCGCCGATGAAACATCCACCAGCCGCTCGAGCAGGTCGCGCGGATGGTTACCGCGCAGCGGCCGGCCGCCGTAGAGCTGGCGGATCATGTCGATCGCGGTCGGGTCAGGCGGGATCGTGAGCCGCTCCCGCTCCCGCTCGAAGATTCGCGTCCACATCTCCCACGTCGGGTCGGGCATCAACACCTTGTAAGCGAGCCGGCGCAGGTAGGCTTCGTCCAGCAGCTCGGCGGGCTTGAGGTTGGTGGAAAGCGCGAGCTGCGCCCAGAACGGCACCTCCACCTTCCGGCCGCTGGCCGACAGGTTCATGTAGTCGATCTCCTGCTCGAGCGGAACCAGCAAGCGGTCGAGAATTTGTTTCGGCGACACCCGCTGCCGTCCCAGGTCGTCGATGAGCAACACGCCACCGTTGGCCTTCACCTGCAGCGGCGCACCGTACGTCCGGCTGCCCTCCTCCCACGTCGCGTCGAACATCTCGATCTGAAACTCTCCGCCCACCTGTACGAGCGGGCGCCCGACGCGCCGCCAACGTTTGTCGGCCGGCTGGTTCGCCTCCAATCGGTGGATCGCGCCGTCGAAGACCGTCATCACCTCGCCGCCCCCGACGTCGAGCGCCATCGGGACGACGATCGGGTTTCCGAGCAGGCGCGGGAGCCGTCGAGCCAATGTGGTCTTGCCGTTGCCCGGCGCCCCGTAGATGAAGATCGAGGAGCGCGAGTTGACCGCGGCGCGCACGGCCTCTGTCACGCCCGGCGCCAGCTCGATGCCCGCGAGTGCGGAAGTGACCTTCGTGATGTCGAGCGTGCCGGGCTTGGCGGCGTCGGCCAGCGCCAACCTGTACTCGTGCAGCGAAACCGGCGCCGGCCCCGAGTAGCGAGTGCCCGCCCGTGCGATCTCTTCGCTTCGCACCCGACCCTGCTTGCTCAGCGCGTATGCCATCCGTTCGGGTAGTGGCCGGCCGAGCCACGGCCCTTGCTCGCTGGCGAGACCTAACGCGTCTAGGAAGTTGGCCCCGGTCAAAGCCTGGAGGACTGGCTCGATGGCGATGAATGGCAGAGCCAGCTGCTCGGCAACCTCGTAACCGGTCACACGAGTGGTCGTCGACGCCAGGCGCAGGATCATGCCCTCGATCAGCGCGCGGTTGATCTCCGGCGGCGGCGGCGTGCCGAGGGCCCGGTCGCTCGACGGCGTCTTCGTCGGTGGAGGCGCCGCTTGCGGCTCGTCGACGTGCTCGAGGATGGCCGCGAAGAGCTTCTTGCCGAACCGCGCGCGGTCCGCGTGGTCGGGTGGCTCGCCCTCGCGCCGCCGGCTGATCCAGTTCGGCACCTCTTTGAAGACGACCGTGTTGCCGATCAGCAACTGCACCATGTCGGGCTCCGCGGTGGTGACCCGGACCGCGATCCGCACCAGGTAGCCCTGGCTCTTCAGGGCCGACCAGCTCCTCTCCCATGCGACCTCGTTGCGGCCGGACCACGTCTGGCGGACTGTGCGGTCGCGCGCAAGGTTGACGTCCTTGCGGTTCTGGTAGCGGCGCCGCACCAGCTCGGTCACGTCCTTATCGACGTCCTCCGCCACGAGCGCTGCGAGAGGCAGCGCCCGATCGTCGACCGCCGGCCGGTTCTTGATCTCGAAGATGGTGTTGGCGGTCGGCGCCAGCGCGCGGATCACGCTCGCGTGGCGCGGACAGAACGGCGTGCGCTCGATGAACTGGATGTGGCGCCGGCACCACCAGCTCTTGCACTCGCGCCCGGTGAGGTCCTTGTACGCGCATGCCCAGCCGCGCCGCTCGGCGCAATCGACGAACGTGCAGACGCCAGGCGGCTTGGGGCCGTCGGTGCGTTGAGGGATCGCGACCTGCGGCTCGGCGACCTGCGAGGGCCCGATCTCGCCCGACATGTCTTGCGCCGGTGGCTGCGCCACGCCTGGCTTGGGCATGTAGTGAAAGGCGCCCGAAAACTCCTCGCAGGTCTGGAAGCGCTGCGAGGGATCCTTGGCGGTGGCCTTCCAGATGATCTCCATGATCGGCGACGGGATGGCGGTCGACGCCCGCGGCCGGTCGAACACCTGCGAGTGCAGCACCGCCGGCAGGGCCCCCGTGAACGGCGGCTCGCCGTGCAGGAGCTCGTAAAGGATCATGCCCAGCGAGTACACATCCGAGCATTTGTCGACGGCTTCGCCCTTGACCTGCTCGGGCGCCATGTAGGCGGGCGTCCCGACCATGCTGCCGGTGGCGGTCAGGCGGTGCTTGTCATCGATCAGCTTCGAGATGCCGAAGTCGAGGATCTTCGTCTTGCCGCGGTTGGAGATGAGGATGTTGTCGGGCTTGAGGTCGCGGTGGACGATCCCGAAGTCGTGCGCGACGCCGACCGCTGAAAGGAGCTGCTGCACGAGGTCGACGGACACGTCGACGCTGAAGCGCCCGTACTCGTCCAGCCACGATCGCATCGACCGCCCATCGACCCACTCCATGACGATGAAAAGGACCGGGCCGTCCTCGTCGAAGTCGTATACGCGGACGATGCCCGGGTGATTGAGGGAGGCGACGGTGGCGGCCTCCCGGTGGAACCGCTGGCGGAAGCTGGTGTCGCTCGAGTACTGCTCGGCGAGCACCTTGATCGCCACGGGGATGTCGAGGCGTGGGTGGGTCGAACGATACACGACGCCCATGGCGCCGCGTCCGAGCTCGGCTTCGATCGGGTACCGCCCGAGTTGTGTGGTGGTCAACTTCGCTTTAGGGGGAACCCAGTATGCCGGACGGTACCCCGCAAACTCCCCAATAACCGATCGTCGGCCGGCCGCCTTTCACCACCCCCAACCGGGGTGAAAACGACATCGGACATTCGACTCCGGTAACGCGGACCCCGCCGTCTACCTGCGGGGGACGCTACTTTCTGACTGCCGGGGCGGCGCTCTCCTTGATCGGGGCCGCGCCTGCGCGCAGGACCTTCTTGTCGAACTTGCCCACCGAGGTCTTGGGCACCTCGTCGATGAATCGCACCTCGTCAGGCAGCCACCACTTGGCGACCTTGTCCCGCAGGAAGTCGATGATCTCCTCCTGCGTGACCTTGCCCTTGAACTCGGGCTTGGCGACCGCATAGGCAACCGGCCGCTCGTCCCACTTGGGATGGACAAGGCCGATCACCGCGGCCTCCAAGATCTTGGGGTGGGCCATGATCGCGTTCTCGAGCTCCGCGGACGAGATCCATTCGCCGCCGGACTTGATGACGTCCTTGGTGCGGTCGACGATTTTTATGTAGCCCTCGGGGGTGATCTTCGCTACATCGCCGGTGCGGAACCAGCCGTCCTCAGTCAGCTTGCCGGGGTCGTAGCCGTTGTAGTAGCCGCGCGCGATCCATGGACCGCGGACCTGGATCTCACCAAAGGCGACGCCGTCCCACGGAAGCTCGGCGCCGGTGGCGGGGTCGCAGATGCGAATCTCGACTCCGGGCACGACCATGCCCTGGGTCAGGCGGGCGGCCAGCTCGTCCTCGGGTTTGGTACTCGCCCGCGGACGGGCGACGCTTCCCAGCGGAGACGTCTCCGTCATGCCCCATGCATGGAGCATGCGCAGGCCCAGCGAGTCCATCGCCTCCATGACGGCCTGAGGGATGGCCGAGCCGCCGCAGATAACGGTGTGGACCTTGGGCAGGCGTTTGCCGCTCTCCTTCAAATACGCGACGGTGCCAATCCAGATGGTCGGCACCCCGGCGAGGATGGTGGCGCCTTCATCCTCGGCCAGGCCGACGACGGATTTGGCGTCGCCCATGAATCGGTCGGGGAAGAGGACTTTGCTCCCCGCCATGCCACACGCGTAGGGCAGGCCCCAGCTGTTGGCATGGAACATCGGCACGATCGGGAGGACAGCGTCCTTCTCGGTGATCGCGAGGTTGTCCGCCTGGAGCACACCCATCGTGTGGATGAACTGCGAGCGATGGGAATAGACGACACCCTTCGGGTTGCCAGTGGTCCCGGACGTGTAGCACATGGACGCGGCCATGCGCTCGCTGAGCTTGGGCCACGGATAGTCCTCGCTTTCGGCGGCCAGGAGGGTCTCGTAGTCGAGCATCTCGCCCAATCCGTGGTCGGCGGCGGCGGGAGCCCCGTCGGTCATGAGGACGATCGTCTTGATGGTGGGGATCTTGCCGGCCAGCGGCTTCAAAAGCGGAACCAGGGTCTGGTCTACGAAGAGGACCTTGTCCTCGGCGTCATTGATGATGAATTCCAGGTGTTGTGGAAACAGGCGCAGGTTGAGGGTGTGCAGCACGGCGCCCATGCAGGGCACGGCGTAGTAGAGCTCGAGGTGCCGGTAGTTGTTCCATGCCAGCGTGGCCACACGGTCGCCAGGCTTGACGCCGAGCCGCTTGAGCGCGCCGGCGAGGCGATTGACGCGCCGGGCCAGCTCCCCATTGGTGATGCGGTGGAGCCCCTGCTCGCGCTTGGTGACCACCTCCTTCTTCGAGTGCAGCCGCTCCATACGCCAGAGCACGTGCTGTATCGAGAGCTCGTAGTCCTGCATCAAGCCTTCCACGGCCTAACCTCCAGCAAGAGTGGTCAAGGGATGACGTCTCTTAGAGGTGGATGGTAAGCCCGAGCCGGGTAGGATGCACACCGATGCCTTCATGGGGTCGCGCCGACCTCCACACCCATACGAACGCAAGCGACGGCTGGCCGACGCCTTCCGAGCTCGTCGATCACGCCGCCCGCCGCGCCCGTCTCGACGTGATCGCGGTCACGGATCACGACACGATCGAAGGCGCGCTGCGTGCGGCCGAACATGCCGCGAAGCGTTCGAGGCTGCAGGTGATCGTCGGCGAGGAGGTGTCGAGCCGCGACGGGCATATCGTCGGCCTCTTCCTCGAGCGCGCCGTGAAGCCGGGTCTGTCGGCAGCCGCCACCGTCCACGCGATCCATGAGCAGGGCGGCCTCGCCGTCGCCGCCCACCCGTTCTGGCGTACGCAGAGGCAGCATCGGAGCGCGCCGGTGCACGGTGTGGGGTGGCTGGCCGCCGAGCTCGGCTTCGACGCAATCGAAGTCGAGAATGCGACGCCTGGCTTCTACGTTTTCAACCAGCTGGCGCGACGGTTGAACATGGGCCTCGGCGCTGCCGAGACGGGCGGCTCGGACGCTCACATCGTCGACGCCGTCGGCCGCGCCTTCACGGAGTTTCCCGGCAAGACTCCCGCCGCGCTGCGCAAGGCGATCGAGTTGGGGGAGACCAGGGCCGGGCGGCGCCGATACCGACCCGTGGGCTTGGTGCGTTACGCGGCCTGGGGACTCAACCACCAGCGCTACGTGGTCGCTGTCTAAGCCACTCGAACGAGTTAGGGCCACCAGCGGCTGCGGCGAAGGAGCAGCCAGAGCCCGAACAGGATCAGCAGCGCCGGCCACAGCACGTCCCCTCGAAGCCAGAACAGCAGGCCAAGGTTCTGGAGCAGGTAGTAGAGGCCGATGACGACCAGCACCACGGCCCAAAATGAGCCGCCTCCCCACCAGCCCCAGGGGCCGTACCCACCCCATGGACCGTACCCACCCCACGGCCCAGACCAGCCGCCTGTCCCTCGCTGCGCGCGCCAGTAGTCGTGCATCTGGTGGCGCCACGCGCGCCACTCGTCGCGAGATGCGTCGGGGCCGGGCTGCGGGGGCGGCCCCGCGGGTGTAGTCGGCGGCGGCTCGGTGGCCACAGAAGGATCGTACGCTCCAGTTCTAGGCCTGCCGGCAACCCTGGTTCTAATTACGATCTGTTTGCGCCCGCTTAGCTCAATGGATAGAGCGCCTGACTTCGGATCAGGAGGTTGCGAGTTCGAGTCTTGCAGCGGGTACCAGGCTCTGCGCGCGGTGTCACGGCCTCGCCGTCTTCCTAGAGCATCCCCTCGACCAGACGATCGAGCCGCTCGGCCTGGATGTGGATGTCGGCGGCCAGCCGGCGCACGTCCGCGTCGTAGGCACGGTCCGCTTCATTCACCTGCTCGCTCAAGCGCTGGATCCCGGTCAAGGCCGTCTTGAATTCCCGGTTCAGCGTTGAGCGGGCTGTCTCCATCTCGGTGAGCATCTCGAGGAATTCCCTGCGCTCGATGATCATGTTCACCGTCAGCAGGATGGCCAGGGCGGCGGTCATAGACGACATGAACAGATCGATGTCATGCCCCGAGAGGGACGCATAGACATCGCCGGCCGAGGCCAGCAGCAGCGTCATCCACGGCAGGGCGAGCTGCCATAGATCGAGGGGAGCTGGCTCGGTCACCGCTTTTGGTGGGGCGACTGGATAGACGGCGGCCAGCCCGATCAACAGGAAGCCCGCAAACCATCCGGTGTCGATGACGTTGCCCACTGCTCCGAACGCGCCCTGGGCATTGAGGTAGGCGAAGGCGCTGTCGGCGATCGAGTACAAAGCGACGCCAGCGAGGAGGAAGGCCATCCTGCCGGCCTGCTGCTGGCTCGCCCGCCGGATGGCGAGAATGAGGATCGTGCCGATCAGGATGTCGCCAACCGGGTAAGCCAGATCAAGGATCTTCGTGCTGCTGTTGGAGAGCCACACCGACTTCAGCCCGAATGCCCACGCAGTCGATGTCAGGGCAATAGCGACGATGACGGCGTCGAACCAGACGCGCCAGTGCGACGACGTCCCCCGCGGGGCGCTCCAGAACGCTCGTATACCCAGAAAGGCGAAGGGAACCGCGGAGAGGAATCCAACGTCAGCCAGCGATGGATACGGTGTGGGGATCTTCAGGCCGACCTCGAAGTAGGACCACGCGATCTCGCCTGCCGCCCACAGTCCGGTCGAGATGCTCATCAGCGCCCAAGCCAACCTGTCTCTGCCCGTAGAGCGCGTCGACGCCCATGCACATGCAGCGGAGGCGAGAGCCGCTGCTACCGCCTCGCCAATGTCGTCCACCGCTGTGACTGCTCGCGGGCCGAGGATCAGGTAGCGGATGTCGAGGGCATAAACGATCGACACGATCGCGACCGTCGCCACGGCGATGGCGAAGGTCCTCTGCCGGCGGTCCCACGACGCCCACGTGCTCATTTGACGAACAAAAGTTAAGCAGCCCGCAAGTTGGATTCATCCCCCTTATCGATTGCCGTCGCGATTGGCGGAGGCATAATCGTCCCGGTAGAATCAACCGGCCGAAGCCGGGCGGCTGGCGGAACTGGTAGACGCGCACGTTTGAGGGGCGTGTGAGGTAACTCATCCGGGTTCGAGTCCCGGGTCGCCCACCACCGACCTGTTGGCGCGGCCTTGATCAAGGAATTCCGACTCCGCGTACCTCCGTGTGCCCTTCAAGCGTTGAACATCGCGGGAGTGACATGAGGCACGCCGTCTCGATTGCTCTGGCGTTGGTATCAGTGGCGTGTGGTGCGGCTGGATTGTCAGGATCAGCATCTCCGACGTCAAGCGCGCAGACGCCGAGCGCTCAAACACCCAGCTCTTTGCCGGCCTATCCCCAACCTCCATACCCGAGCGCAGCGTCAGCAGCGAGAACGGAGCCGGGGGCCAGCCCGACCTCGTGCTCGAGTCCTGGGCCTCCCAGCCCACTCTCGCCGGTATCGACTTCGGACCGAATCCTCGCGCTTGCGAAACTGTCAGGTAGTAACTCCCTAGTAGTGCGCGACATCACGGACATCAACCATCCTTCGACGGCGACGACGGTTGACCTAGAAGCCAACCGCGCGATCTTCGTGGGGCCTAGTCAACTGTCTGCACCAAGTGCGCAAGGTTTGGATCTAATGCCGCTATCAGGTAATCCAAAGCGAACCGTTGTGAGTTGGTGCGGCGGGATTTGGCAGTACGCGTGGAGCGCCGATGGAACCCTCTTGACCTACGTCGTCGAAAGTGGCTTTCCTCAGTCAGGCCCGCCGTGGACGCTCGATTGGCACCTTGTGGCCGGCGGTGCCGATCGACTAATCGGACATGGTGCGCCGTCCTGCCACTGCGACGGCGAGCACGACCTTCATTACTCATTTGATCTGGCGTTCTCGCCCGACGGGCGCTACGTATCGATGGTTGAAGACATTCCTGGCGGCACCGACATGCAGGTTCGGCGATTGGACGGGACTTTGGTGAGCGAAATCGGTTCGAATTCATTCAATCCTGCACCCCAAGACTTCACAACCGTGGGTGTTTGGGATGGCGCCGGACTCTATTTTCGAGATTCGAAAGGCGTGGAGGTCTGGCGCGATGGATCTGTCGCACCGGTCTTGGCCGGGGTGGCCTGGACGGCGTCAGCGGCATCGCCCGCCGGTGGACAAATCGTCTATGCGTTGGAGGGCGCCGACGGTCTTCATCACCCGAACTTGCTGAATACCAAGACTGGCGCTGTCAAGACGCTCTCGACTCATGCCGGCTTCGGATACCGTTACCTCGGGCCACGATACCTGTGGTACGCGGGCGAGCGCAACTGTGCCGCCGCAGACATTTGCCCGTTTGGTGGCAATGTCCCTACGGGCACCACCTATATTCTCGACATCGAGACCGGTATCGAATCTGAGTCGAGAATCACCCAGGTGCTCGACGTCTGGCCGCACGGTTTGTAGCCCAATCTGAAGCCGGTCGGCCGCATTTAGATCCTTAAGCAGAGCGCGCAGGCCCGCCCCATGCAACAATCCCGCCGGCCCAACACCCCCGTCCGCCACACTCGATGGAGGAGTTCGCCATGCCGGTGTTCATCCCCAAACCTGAAGAGCAGGTCACGTACTTCCAGGGCGCTGGAGCGTGGGCCGCTGGAGGGACTCGAGCTTGGCCGGGATCGGCTTGTGCATGCCTGACGACCCCATGAGGATGAGCCGGCGGTCGGTAAGCGCGGCGAAGTAGCGGTGCCGGAGCGGCCCAGATCGCAGGGGCCGCAGGCGGAGGCGGTGCGCAGCCTCGGCGTCGCCTAGCAGCACAGCCGAAGATTAGCCCGGCAACTTCGCGGGAAACGCACGCCTAAACGCATGCCCACGCTCGCGCTTGCCATCACACTGATTGCGTGACGGAGGAGGGTAGGGAGCTCGACCCGGCGACCGAGTTCCGGCAGCTTTACGACCAGCAATACCTTTCCGTCTACCGCTCGATTCGTGGTGTCGTCCTGGAGCCCGCCGCGGCCGAAGACCTGACCCAGGAGACTTTCGTGCGCGCCTACCGGGCCCGCCACCGCTACACGCCCACGGCTCCTCCAGGCGCCTGGCTGCGCCGGATCGGGATCAACCTCGCCATCTCGTACCTGCGCCGCCAGAAGCTGGCGCGGGTGCTGCCGGCCCGGCTCTATACGCCGCCCGATCGGCGGGACTACGACCGCGCCGAAGCCCGGGACGTCGTGACCAAGGCGCTCGCCACCCTCAGCCCGAAGCTGAGAGCCGCCGTCGTCCTTCACTACTACGACGGGCTGACCCGCGAGGAGATCGCGGCCGTGCTCGGGGTGCCGGCCGGTACGGTGGCTTCCAGGATCGCCAAGGCGGTGGCGATCATGCGGAAATCGTTGGGGAGCGACCAAGACCTGGGACCGGAGCGTTCGACTAGTGAAGGTGCCCTACGTGGACGATAAACCCGCACAGGGAGGGTTTCGTACACCCTCCGACGACGACCTTGGCCGGATGATCCGGAACACGGTCGAATCGTGGAGGCCGCAACGCGGCCCCGACTGGTCCGGCGTCCTCATCCGGCTTGCCAACTCGGGTCCCCCGGCGTGGCTCCTCTACACGGCCGCGAGCGCGGCCCTGGTCGTGATCCTTCTCGCCGCCTTCCTGGTCGGCTCAGCGCTCCAGATCGGCGCCCTCGGGCCGCAGCCGGTGCCCTCGAACCTGCACTAGGCGAAGAAGGGGACCTCCAGGCCGAGGCCCCGCTCCCGCGCGGCCGGTACCACCACCGAGGCCGCCGCGAGGTCCCAGATCGCCAGGCCGTGCGACTCGAACAGCGTGATGCCCGGCTCCTCGGGTGCGCGCCACTTGCCCACGAGCACCGAGCTGAGCTCGACCGCGCGGTCCCAGTCGAACTTGCCGGCCCCCTGGGCGCGGATGAGGTCGCCGCTCTCGAGCTGGGCGGTGGCCAGCTGGTCGACGACGACCGTGCGGGCACGCTCGACCAGGTCGGGTGGGATCTCGGCCTTGTGGGGGAAGTTGGATCCGGCCGCGACCACGAGCGCATGCGGCTCCACCCAGTCCGCCTCGACCACGGGCTCAGCGCTGGTCGTCATCGTGATCACCACATCAGCGCCTCGGACCGCCACCTCGGCAGATTCTGCCGCGGTCGTCCGGACGCCCAGCTCCGCCTGGCGGTCGTGAGCAAAGGCTGCCCTGCGCTGCGCGTCGCGACCGAAAACACGCAGCGCTTTGATCTCGCAGACCCTGGACACCGCCAGCACCTGGGTCACTGCCTGCTTGCCGGTGCCGATGATCGCCACGGTGGCCGGCGCTTGTCGCCGCAACGCCTTCACCGCCACCGCGCTGGCGGCGCCAGTTCGGTACGCACCCATGTGTTCGGCCTCGACCAGAGCCTGCAGGCTGCCGTCGAGCCCGAACATCGAAACCAGAAAACGTGCTCCGCCCCCGGCGACCGAGTAGGCCTTGACGCCGGTGCACCGCCCGCCCGGATAGGTCGCGAACATCACGTTGAGCAGGCCGCCTGGGGCGAAGGCCCGGCGGCGTGGCACGTTCTGGGCGATTCCCTCGCCAAGCTCGCGCATCGCGTTCTCGACGGCGCCGATCACCGCATCCATGTCCACCACCTGACTTACGTCCGTCTCACGCAGCACGAGGGTCATGGCGGGGAGAATACAAGGCCATGGCCGCAAGCTCGTTAAACGTTGGGCTCATAGGCCTCGGCACCGTGGGAGGCCAGGTGGCCGAGCGTTTGCTCACGTGGCAGGCGCAGCTCGCCCGCCGAGCGGGAATCGAGCTCTGCCTGCGCCGGGTGCTCGTGCGCGACGTCAAGAAGCCGCGGGGCGTGGCGGTCGCGCCTGAGCTGCTGACGGCTGATCCACAAGAGCTGCTGGACGACCCGGCAATCCAGATCCTGGTCGAGGTCGCGGGCGGCGATGAGCCGATGCACGCATACCTGGAGCGGGCGATCCGCGCGGGCAAGCATGTCGTCACCGCCAATAAGGTCGTCATGGCCAAGCATGGGCCGGAGCTTCTGGACCTCGCCGCCGAACGCAACGTCGACGTCTACTTCGAAGCCGCGGTGGGAGGCGGGATCCCGCTCATCAGCACG
>WNEZ01005844.1_pt1 | contig 12113 bp, 9 predicted proteins | sample 5400521 | NCBI WGS metagenome assembly WNEZ01 (sample SAMN13153339, study PRJNA577476) | soil metagenome | isolation source: 120 cm saprolite under Douglas fir tree site 2 hole 1 replicate 1 | place: USA:California | collected 2015-04-18
AATCGCGTGCGCCGGAGCACCAAGCGCCTTCCGCACTCCAATCTCCCGTGTCCGTTCGCGCACCGCCACCATCATCACGTTCATCACGCCAATTCCGCCCAGGAAGAGTGTCACGAACCCCACTGCGCCCAGGAAGTACTTCATCCCATCGGTCATCTGCGTGAAAGCCTTCGCCTCTTGCACGGTATCCCAGATCGGACAGGCCTCTTTGTCGGTGGGGTCGTAATTGTGCATCTTGCCTAACGCTGCGCGCACTTCGTGCTTGCACGCTTCATGGCGCTGCACCGACTTCGGCGTCACCAGCAACTGATCAAACGTTCGCGCCGTCCCCGGAGGCTTGTCAGGAAAATCGCGCCGCATCGCATCAAACGGGACAAAAACTTTGTTCACATCCCAGCCGTCGTAGCTCGAATCCTGCTTCTTCTTCGCCATCACGCCAATCACGAGATAAGGAATGTCATTCAGATAAACATTCTCGCCGAGCGGATTGCGCCCCTCAGGAAAGAGCTGCTTGGCCGCATCAGTCCCCAGAAATGCCACCCGGCGCGCTTCCCTCTGGTCGTCCCAGTTGTAGAAGCGGCCTTGCCCCACATCCAGACTGCGGATTTCCCCGAACTCCGGATAAGAGCCGCTCACCAGAAACGCCGCGTTGTTGTAGTTGCTATGGGTGCGGACGTCTCCCTGCTCCAACTCCGGAAGCGCATACTGGCAATCCGGCGCCTCCGCCTGCACCGCCTGCACATCAGCGTCTTCCCAGTGCACCACCCGCCCGGCACGAGTTCCTCCGGCCTGCAAGCTGGTGCGCCCGTGGAAAATAATCATGATGTCTTTGCCGAGAGTCTTCGACTGCTCTTCCTGCCCTTTGCGCAGGCCTTCGCCTGCCGCCACCATGAGGACAATCGAGACAATTCCCCAGGCGATCCCGAACATGGTCAGAAATGTGCGCAGCTTATGCGACCAGAGGGTGCGGAAAACATCGCGAATGAGATCGCGCAGGACCATAACTCAAGATTGGACGCTCGCCCGCGTGGAAAGTAAGCCGCGCGGAGGCGGCCTGACCAGTAGTACGGAAACCCCAGAGAACTTGTTCAACCAAAGGAAGACACTTTGTGGGGCCTTGCTGGGGATATAATTGCGCCCACGGATGTCCCTCACCTCTGGCACCAAACTTGGTCCATATGAAATGGCGGATTCTTTGCCCCCTGAGGTTGATGTTGTCATCAATTGGGCGAAAGAGCTGCAAAAATAGCTGATCTGAAGTTTGCAATCTCGCCCAGCCATCCCTGTAGCTCGTGCAAGGCCAGCTCGCATTGCATCTTATGTCTTTGCTGCCGGTCGCGAATCTTCTTTTCCAGCGGCGGCAAAAGATCGAAAGTGATGTTTGCCGGCTGAAACTTCTTCGGGCGATAGATTCGACGTATCCTTCCACCCCGCAAATCTGCCCCGCAAAGAGAATCGTCGGATGTTCCTTCATCTGCTGGGTCGAATTCAGCAGCATGGGTGAATTTATGTAAGTATTGCGATGGATCTGGCCGAAGCGCAAAAAGCGCGCGTTCTCCAGCCCGGGAATTAACCGCAGCACCCGCGCCTGTTCGCCGAACTTCAAATGATTCTGAAAACCGACCAGGTTGTACGAATCGGCTCGCAGATTTTCCTGTCGCAACTGCACAACCGCGTATGGCCGTTTCCCGCTTCGTGGATCATTCAGTCCCACCGGCTTCATCGGGCCGAAACGCAGCGTGTCGCGCCCGCGCCGGGCAATTTCCTCGATCGGCAGGCATCCTTCGAAGTAATTCAGCTTCTCCCAGTCTTTTGCCTCGACTGCCTCCGCCGCTACCACCGCATCATAGAACCGGTCGTACTCGTCATTCGACATCGGACAATTAATGTAGTCCGCGGAACCCTTGTCGTAGCGTGCGGCAAGATAGACCTTCGACATATCAATCGAATCGGCCTCAACAATCGGACTGATCGAATCGTAGAAATAAAGATGGCGAGAGGGCCTGTGTGGGTCGGCCATTTCTGTCCGACTCGGCACCTCGGACTCCCGGTCCCTTCCTGAATCACTCAGCCGCGCGATCTCCTCTGACAGCGCAGCCGAAGTCAGCGGGCCAGTCGCGATGATCGCGATTTCATCCTCCCGGACTTCTGTAACTTCTTCTCGTCGAATGTTGATCAGCGGCTCCCGCGAGATCGCATCAGTTACTCTGGCAGCAAATGTTGTCCGATCCACCGCCAGCGCATGACCTGCCGGGACTGCGCACTGCCGCGCGATATCAATTAACAGCGATCCCGCACGCCGCATTTCCTCCTTCAGCAGCCACGGCGCCGTGTTCTCGCTGTCGGATTTCAGTGAATTCGAGCAAACTAACTCGGCGAAGTCTCCGGTCTGGTGCGCGGGCGTGGTCCGCACCGGACGCATTTCGTACAAGTCGACTTGCACTCTCCGCCGCGCGCACTGCCACGCAGCTTCCGACCCCGCCAGTCCCGCGCCGATGATTTTTACGCGATGCATTTAAGAAACCTATAGGCCAGATTTCACCACGGAGACACGGAGACACAGAGGAACCCAGAAAAAAATCTCTCGGTGCCTCCGTGTCTCCGTGGTGAACTGGGTTTCACGTTCCCTCAGCCAGTCTCTGCAAGGCCTCGCCGCTCATCGCTACTACTTTGCGGTCATTGAGAAAATCCGCTCCCAATCTCTCGTAAAACTCAATGGCCGGACGGTTCCAATCCAGTACCTCCCAGCGCAGCCCATAGCAACCTTCCTCAATCGCTAGCTTCGCCACTGCCGTGAGCAGCGCCTTTCCAATCCCCTTCCCACGAAACTTGTCGAGCACAAACAAGTCTTCCAAGAAAAGTGCGAGACGTCCCTGAAACGTCGAATAGAAATAGAAAAACGAGGCATACCCGGCAGCTTCGCTCTCCCACTCGGCAATGAGCATGCGGAACTTCGGCTGTGGCCCGAACCCGTCACGCAACAGATCGTCCTCTGTCACGACGGCCTTGTGCGCCTTCTTTTCATACGCCGCCAGTTCGCGGATTAATGATAGGAGCACCAGAACATCTTCGCGAGTTGCAAATCGAATGTTCAACATAACCGTTGACCATGTAGGCCCAGACGCCCTCGTTTGGGTGGGCGAGCCTTGCTCGACACTTGCCCGAGCTGTGCTCGGGTGGGCAGGTGAGGGCACCCGCCCCTACACCTTCAACTCCGCCTCCGTAGCTCCGCCTCCGCCTTCATGTTGCGGCGGCTCAGAGACTGACTCAACATGCGGATGCTGCTGCAAAAATTGGCGCAGGGCTTTTCGCAGAATTCCCATACCACTGCCGTGAACAATCCTCACCCGCGGCAGGCCGGCCAAAAATGCCCGGTCAACAAATTTTTCCACCTCGCGCGTGGCCTCATCCACAGTATGACCGATCACGTTGATCTCTGAAGGCGCGTTAGCCGATTCATTTTCGAGCAACACAGAAACGCCGTGCGCTCGCGCTGCTCTAACCGGTGTGTCTGATGCCCGGCTCACTACTTCGGCAATGTCTTCCCGTGCGATCCTCATCTTCATAGCGCCGACTTCAACTTCGAAATGACTTTCATCCAGGCGGCGCGTGACCTTCGCATTCCGGCCCACCGATTTTAACTTTACAAAATCGCCTTCAGAGACGTGGCGCACAACCTGTGGCTGGGCATCAGGATCTCCTCTGTCTGCTCCACTTACGTGGGCTACGACCGCCGAATCAAACCGCTCCCGGAAGTCCCGCCGTAACTTCGCAATCCGCCGCTCGGCATCTTTCGAAAGTTTCTGCGCGGCCGCCCGGTCCTGAATCGCATTCACGGCTTCGCGCGCGTGATATTCGAAGTCCCTCAACAGAGTCTCAACTTTCTTTTCGAGTTCCCTTACCTTGTCTTGCTGTTCGCGTTTGCCATCCGATGCCAGCCGGGCCCGCTCCCGGTCCAAGTCTTCCTCCTTGCCGCGCAGGCGAATGCGTTCGGCTTCGGCTTCGCGTATTTCCACGTGTAGCCGGTCGAGAAACTGCCCCACATCTCGCGTCTGCGTCCCTAGCCGAGCGCGCGCGGATTGGATAATTTCGGCATTCAGCCCAAGCCGCTGGGCAATATTGATTCCCGCCGACGCCCCTGGCACGCCCATCTTGAGCTCGTATGTAGGCCTTAGCGTGGCTTCATCGAATCCGACCGCGGCGTTCACCACTCCCGGAGAGTTAGTGCCGAAGACCTTAAGCGAAGTGTGATGCGTTGAGATGATGGTGAAGCAGCCGGCCTGCAAGAAATGGTCGGCTATCGCCACCGCCAGCGCAGCACCTTCTTCTGGATCGGTCGCCGATCCCAACTCGTCCAGCAGCACCAGCGATCGCGGCGTCGCTGTGCGCGAGATGAAATCAATGTTGGTGACATGCGCAGAAAACGTCGAAAGGTTCTGCGCGATGGATTGGTAATCGCCAATATCGGCCAGAACCGTGTCGAACATCGGCATTTCCATTCGGCTCGCGGGAACTGGAATTCCAGCCTGGGCCATGAGTGCGAGCAAGCCGGCCGTCTTAAGGGCGACTGTTTTTCCGCCGGTGTTCGGCCCGGTGATGATGAGCTCCCGCCGCTCTCCTTCAAGCTCAATCGTAATAGGAACCACGGACTGTGTGGGTCTGTCTCGTGTGGGTCGGACACTCTTGTCCGACGCCGTTGCTCTTCCTTTCAGATTCCTCTCCAGCAACGGATGCCGCGCATCTCTCAAGATCAAGCGCGAGGAATTGACCTCGTCACTGATAATCGGCGCAACACAATCGTACTCCTCCGCAAATCGCGCCTTGGCAAACTGCAACTCGAGCTCCGCCAGGATGCCTAGCGCAATCGCGATCTCCGCAGCCCGCTCGCCGATCCGGCGCGTCATTTCGAGCCAAATGCGATGCACTTCCGCCAGTTCGTCTTCGAGCATTCGCACCAGCTCATTGTTCTGCTCGATGGTTTCCAGCGGCTCGACGAAAACTGTCTGGCCGCTCGAACTCGCTCCGTGCACCACGCCCTGCACCCGCCGCTTGTGTTCAGCTTTCACGGGGATCACAAATCGTTCGCCACGGATGGTGACCAGCTCTTCCTGTACTGCGCCACCTTCCGCCAGCCTCCGCAAGTAACTGCGTAGCGAGTCCTGAATACCCCGCTTCTGTTTTTCAATGTCTCGCCGAATAGCCGCCAGGGCAGGAGATGCACGATCATCGAGCGTTCCGTCAGGAAGTATCTTGTTGCGAAAACTGCGGAGGAATTCCGTGAAGTCGGCGATGCCCGATGAGAGTTCCACAACCGCCGTCCAATCTTGCTTCATACCCTGCGGAGGATTGATGGCAATCGCCCGCCACTCAGCCGCCCGGTCAACAACCGTGATCACGCTCAGAATCTCAATCGTTTCAAGCGCCGAACCGGAGATGCGTGCCTTCTCCAGCAATTCTGAAATGTCTACCAATCCAGCAAAGTTGAAATTCCCGCCGACGCGACGAAACTCGCGGATTTCCGCCGTGAGCTGGTGCTGATTCTGAATCCACGGGAGATCCGCGGAAGGAGCCATGCCAGCCAGTCGCGCCCGCCCCAGATCAGAAGCCGCGTAGCTTCGCAGCAGGTCAAGCAAAGAGTCGAATTCCAGGACTCGGGCGCTCGTATTTTGCATTGGCTGCATGATGTGTATGTTACTGGAACCTCGCGGAGGAGTCAGAGTGAGGGCAGGTGAGGGCATCCTTCGACTTCGCTCTGGACAGGCCCTGCCCCTACAGGTTTGTGTAGGCCAGACGCCCTCGTCTGGGACTGTCCTGAGTTTGGGACAGTCTGAGTTCCAACCTTCCTGCTAGAATTTGCTCATGGCTTTCCCGGCTACCCGTCTTCGCCGACTCCGTCGCACCGCCGCTCTGCGCTCCATGGTGCGCGAGACGCGGCTCACCCCGGAAGCCTTCGTTTACCCTCTCTTTGTTTGCCCGGGCGAAGGTGTCCGCAAGGAAGTCCGGTCTATGCCGGGCGTCTTCAATTTATCGGTGGACGAGGCGGTCCGGGAAGCGGAGGATGCCCATTCGCTCGGCGTCCCTGCAGTCATCCTGTTCGGTTTGCCCGAAAAAAAGGACGAGGTCGCAACTGACGCCTGGGAAGAGAACGGAATTGTGCAGCGTGCCGCCCGAGCCATCAAGCGTGAGATCCCCGACCTGCTGTTGATCGGTGATGTTTGCCTTTGCGAATACATGTCGCATGGCCATTGTGGGGTGGTGAAGCCTTCCAGTCCACGGTCGCTCGGGGCCGCGATCGCTACTCCGCCCCTCGCGGGAACCGAATACGAGATCCTCAACGACACCACCCTCGATCTGCTCGCCCGAACTTCGGTCTCGCTGACCCGCGCAGGCATAGACATTATTGCTCCGTCTGACATGATGGACGGCCGCGTGGCCGCTATTCGCAAAGCTCTCGACGAAGCGGGGTTTGAGAACACGCCCATTCTTTCTTACGCCGCCAAATTCGCTTCGGCTTTCTACGGCCCCTTTCGCGAGGCCGCGGACTCCACGCCGGCATTCGTCGACCGCCGGTCTTATCAGATGGATGGTGCCAATATCCGCGAAGCAATGCGCGAAATTGCGCTCGATATCGACGAAGGCGCGGACATCGTCATGGTCAAGCCTGCCATGCCCTATCTTGACGTGATCGCTGCAGCGCACGAGCGTTTCGATGTGCCCATTGCTGCGTATCAGGTCTCTGGGGAGTACGCCATGATTGAAGCTGCTGCGCGCAATAACTGGATTGATCGCGATCGCGTGATCCTGGAATCGCTCACTTCAATCCGCCGCGCCGGTGCGAGCGTCATCCTGACCTACTACGCGAAAGATGCGGCGAAGCTTTTAGGATGAGTCAATCGGTTTCGTTCCATCCTGAGAGACGCAAGAAGGCACTGTCGTGCTCGGAATTTGCTGCTTTGATCGAAAAGATGGATAGGAAAGAACAGTCGGTGCAGATGGCAACATCTACCAATTCGAGATCTTGTGTGAAGTCCCAACCGACTGGTTCAATCTTGGAGGCTACGAAAATACGAACCAGTCACCTCGACCCCCCGAGTTCCCCACCCGGAGACGGAAATCACCTCCCTTGCGAAATACCTTTCGTCAGTCGCATGCTTCTTTACAAAAGCTTGAATAGCTTCTGTGGGCGCAGTAAGTACGAAGGTGCCACCTACGCAAGTCCCGATTTCGCTTTGCTCCGCCTCGACCTCGCGACAGCTGCACCCACAGTCAGCGTCCGTCAACCAGAGAGTCTTCTGATCAAGCCATACTTTGACTATCGAATGTGTTGGCGTCTTGCCCTCAACCGGTCCTCTTGAACTGCACTCCCCGAAGTCCGCATCCGCTCCTTTGGGCCGGACAATGTCCAGAAAACGGCCGCCCCCGAGTTGAAAAAGATGTCCCGAAAATGGTCCAACTTCGCTAAAATCTGGCCCATTGGGTTGGCAACGGCACGCATCCTGGTGTTTTGCGGGCGCGGCATAACTCAATGTGTATTCTCGTTTTTTCGCGTCCCCACCTCCAGCGCTTGATCATATATAAGCTGCGGATCATTGTTCTCGGCCAAAGGTTGCAGCGAGCGCGTGGAGTAACTCGGCGGCACGGGCAACGCCGTCAACGCGATCAAGAAGGCCACAACTTTTCGTACTGTCTTCATTGTCTCCTCCAGTTCACTGGTGCTCGAAGTAGTAGATTCTTCGAAATCTCAAGGCGCCTTCATCTTTGCTTCAAGAAAGGCCAGTACATCAGCTCCCCATACGTTTGTTGCTGAGGAACAGAATCCCCAATGCCCATCCTGATGGCTGCTGCCGAAGGCTGGGTAGATCTTTGATTGAAAGTCTTTGTGTTTCTTATTTGCTTCCTGGCTCAAAACATGGCTTGGACCAAGACTGTAATCGTTCTGTGCCTGAATCAGAAACACGGGCGCTTTGGCAAGATCTACCGCGCGAATCAGACGGGATTGAAGCAGCTGGTTTTGCTGCCACGACATCGCACCCGGAGCGAACGGCACCAGCGCCTTTACGCCGAGGTCGCGTTCCCCAGCGAGCAGGGTTTGGATGCCACCGTAGGAGCATCCTGAAATGGCGATCCGGGCAGGATCAACAAACGGCCGAGACTTGAGATAGTTCAGGCTGGCAATCACGTCGTCAACCTCGGCCTGCTGAAGCTCGACCATGCGTCGGGCACGCTCGCTCGGAGGCGCCTGTGCGATCTGATCTTGGATGTAGTCACCCGGGGAGCGACCTTGGCCTCGGCGATGCGGAACAAAAAACACGTAGGAATGCGCGGTGTAGAAGTTGGCCAGCGCCGGCTGAGAACCGGGCAGCTTCTCGCTGCCGTGATTCCACACGATTGCCCGAAAAGGGCCACTGCCCTCGGGTTTCCAAAGAAACCCGTGCAACTGCCGTCCAACGCTTGGAAAGACAACTTCTTGAGGATTGGATTGTGCCACGGCTCGACCGGCTGCAGGAAGAACGATGAAAGCAAGCAACATTAGCGGCTGGATTTTCATGGGAGCCATATTGTAGCTGTGGATTGGAGGGAAACCGCTCCTGCGGCGCCATCGTGATCCGAACCAGCATGTCATTATTGCAGGCGCCAGAATGTTTCTTGTTGACTCATAGCCGCTGGGTATTTACGGGAAGTTGCTAACGATTTGAGACGGCCACAGTCTGTGGCAAGAGGGGAGAGTTGGGGGAATTTTTGAGAATAGCGTCGCGCTCAATACTATCACCTGCCTGCGGCCGGCCGGTTTCGTTAGTGCTTCCTCAAAGCGCGCGCGGGAGAATGAATCCATGAAGACGAACCATAAACCAGTCCTGGCAGTGCTCAACCGCTGGAAATTCAAAGGATGGATGGTTTGCGGCACCGCCTTGGTTTCCTTTGCCGCTGGATCGCTCCTTACTGCCCACCTAGCGCACTTGAACCAAGTGAGGGCCGATAGCAATCGAGTCTTCGAGCTTCTCGTTTATCACACTGTGCCGGGTCAAGTGCCGGCCCTCGAGTCGATCTTTCGTGACGTTTCAAAGCTACAAGCCAAGCACGATCTCAATGTGGTTGGCTACTGGGTACCCGACGACCATAAACCTGCTTGGGCCAACACATTCATCTACCTCGTGGCTCATCCCAGCCAGGAAGAAGCGAAAAAGAATTGGCACGCGCTTCACGCCGATCCGGCCTTTCCAGAATATCGGAAGCAGGCCACCCCGCTCATAGAAAAGGTCGACGAAGAGTATAGGGTGGACGAAGTGTACATGCGTCCGTCGGATTATTCGGCGATGAAGTAGCGGATTCGGCAAGGGCTTGATCTTCACAACGCTGATTTCAACGATGGGAGAACGCCATCACATGGGAGAATTGCGAAATCTTGCCCTCGTTTGCATTCTTGTTCTCTATGTTCCCCAACTGACTGGCGCTCCGCAAAATACTGGGTCGCCACTTGGGCAGCCAGCCCTCAGTCGGCGGCGGCCAAGCTAAACCAACCGCTGCTCAGTATCGAGGACCAGACCGTGCGAGAACGCGTGCGGGTATCCATCGGAGGAGCACAGATCTGCATTCGCCTATCTAACGAATTCGGTTCCAAGCCGCTTCTTCTTGGCTCGGCGACTGTTGCGTCGCCGACCGACTCGACGAGCGTCAAACCACACTCTATTCAGACTGTCACTTTCGGCGGCCACAATTCGGTCACGTCCCTGCTGGTGCGCCGGTGCTCAGTGACGCCGTGGCCTTTCCAATCAGTTCCGGAGCTGAGATCAGCATCAGTCTCTATTTCCCCACTCGCGTCGCTACCCCGACGCTGTATCATCTCGCTCTCAAGCGCGCAGTGGTCTCGCAACATGGCGACCATACTCGTGAGGAAAGGATAGAAGCTGGTGCTCTGTCTAAGTCTTCAATCTTGGTCACCGCTGTGCTCGTTCCTGCTCAGCCCTCCCAGCGGCTAATAGTGGCGTTTGGCGACTCGGTCGTTGATGGCGATCAGTCCACCGTGGATGCGGACCACAATTGGCCGAGCGATCTCATCCGTCGTATGGGAACGACGTCCGAAGGTTCCAAGGTGGCGGTGGTCAATGAGGGCATAGTCGGTAACCGGCTGCTGAGCGACGGCTCCGGTGTCAGCGCCGACTTCGGGGTTAGCGGCTTGGCTCGGTTCGACCGGGATGCTCTGACGATGCCTGGCGAACTCACATTGTGCTGCTCGAAGGTGTCAATGACATCGGTTTCCCCGGTGCAAAGCTGGGCGAGGGCTACCTTGCCGATCCAGCTGATGTTCGCACTCCTGAAGACTTGGTCGACGCGTACCGCCAATCGATTTCCCGCGCACACGCTCGCGGCGTCAAGATGATTGGTGCCACGATCACTCCTTTTGAAGATGTAGTCATTCCTGGGTACTACTCGGAATCCAAGGAAGCAGTTCGGCAAGCGGTTAACAAACGGATCAGGACGAGCGGCGCGTTTGATGGCGTGATCGATTTCGACGCGGTTCTGCGCGCGATCCGGATCATCCCAGCAGACTGTTGCCGCGGTCCGCATCGCCAGACCATCTTCATCCTAACGATGCTGGCTATCAGGCCATGTCCGATGCAATCGATCTCGCTCTTTTCAAGTAAGACCGCTTGCAGTCCCGGGTCCGTCAAGTGAGAAATTAAGAAGGGCGGCCCCCGGGGCCGCCCTTTTTCCTGAACTGGAACAACTGATCGCTGAGAGCTGTTTACGCTGGCGCTGGACGCTCGCCCTTCGCCAAGCCCGGACGTCCGGGCTCCGGCTTCAGTACTTGCTGCACACCATCGTCGGGCTTCGAAGGCGGGATGATCTTCGGCAGCTCTTTGCCATCGATGAGCATCTTGATTTCATTCGCGTCCAAAACTTCACGCTCTAGCAAGGCGAGAGCAATTCTGACCAATGTGTCCTTATCGCTGGCGAGAACAGTTTTTGCAGTTTCGTAACCTGCCTTTACCAGCCGGCGCACTTCGTCGTCAATTTTGATCGCCGTCGCTTCGCTGTAGTCGCGGTGCTGCGCAATCTCGCGGCCAAGGAAAATCTGTTCTTCCTTCTTGCCGAAAGTCAGCGGCCCCAACTCGCTCATGCCAAATTCGCAAACCATCTTGCGGGCCAGTTCGGTGGCGCGCTCAATGTCATTGCCAGCGCCTGTGCTCATCTGGCTCAGGAACATTTCCTCAGCCAGACGCCCGCCCATCATGATCGCAATCTCGGTCTCCAAATAGTCCTTGGTGTAGTTGTGCTTGTCATCGATTGGCAACTGCATGGTGACGCCCAGCGCCATGCCACGCGGAATGATCGTCACTTTGTGCAGCGGATCAGAGTTCGGCAGCTTTGCCGCCACCAGCGCGTGGCCTGCTTCGTGATACGCCGTCACTTTTTTCTCGTCTTCGGTGAGGATCAGCGACTTGCGCTCCACCCCCATCAGCACTTTGTCCTTGGCCAGCTCGAAGTCGTACATGAGCACAGCTTTGCGGTTCTGCCGCGCCGCGCTCAACGCAGCTTCATTGACCATATTTGCAAGGTCAGCACCCGAGAATCCCGGAGTGCCACGCGCCAGAACGGAAAGATCCACGTCGTCCGAGAGAGGAATCTTGCGTGTGTGTACCCGCAAAATTTCCTCGCGCCCGCGCACATCGGGACGGTTCACTACCACTCGCCGGTCAAAACGCCCCGGCCGCAGCAGCGCCGGATCGAGCACGTCCGGACGGTTCGTCGCCGCCATCAGGATGACGCCTTCATTCGATTCGAAGCCGTCCATCTCTACCAGCAACTGGTTCAGGGTTTGCTCACGCTCATCGTGCCCACCACCGAGTCCAGCGCCGCGATGACGTCCGACTGCGTCGATCTCGTCGATAAAGATGATGCAGGGCGCGTTCTTCTTTCCCTGCTCAAACAGGTCACGTACCCGGCTGGCGCCCACACCCACAAACATCTCGACAAAGTCTGAACCGGAAATGGAGAAGAACGGAACGTTGGCTTCACCGGCGACCGCTCTCGCCAGCAGGGTCTTGCCTGTACCCGGAGCACCCACCAGCAGCACGCCCTTGGGGATCCGCCCACCCAGCTTCTGGAACTTC
>WNEZ01005375.1_pt1 | contig 12112 bp, 6 predicted proteins | sample 5400521 | NCBI WGS metagenome assembly WNEZ01 (sample SAMN13153339, study PRJNA577476) | soil metagenome | isolation source: 120 cm saprolite under Douglas fir tree site 2 hole 1 replicate 1 | place: USA:California | collected 2015-04-18
TTCTCGGATGCCTACCAATCCCGCATCTTCCGAGCCTCCCGGCGCTGACGAACCTGACTCAAAAGAGCCAGTACCTCCTAATTCCTCATCGTCCAAGCCTGCCGGCGGCGATGGACCTGCTAAGTCGAAAGAGGCAGCATCTCACAATCCTGGATCGTCGCAGCCACCCGGCGGAAGCAAACGCGTTCTGCAAGCCGCCAAGGTGATCATCGTCGGCAGCGTGATGTTCACCTTCATTTCGTATTGGCGGACGGCGGCCATCGTCCTCTGCGACCTGGCCAGCACGGCCTATTACATTGGCGGCATCGTCGAGCAAGCGATTGGCCCGGCTGCTCCATGGTTCATATTGGCCGTCATGATATTCAGTTACGGCGTCCGCTCGGTTTACATCGAAAGCTGTTGTTTGTTCGTCCGCGGCGGAGGCTACAAAGTCGTCAAGCAAGCGATGGGTGGGTTCTTTGCCAAACTGTCCGTTTCCGCCCTGATGTTCGATTTTATCTTGACCGGCCCAACCAGCGGCGTTTCCGCAGGTTCGTACATCATGGGCCTGTTATTCCGCATTGTCGAGGTTACCAGCCCCAACCTCTATACTCAGATCGGTTTCTCCGACGTGGAATTTCGAGACCGTTTCACCAAGGTTGGATCAGTGATTATAGCCTGTGCTATCACGCTCTACTTTTACCGTCAGAACATCCTGGGACTCCATGAGTCGAGCGACAAGGCGCTGTGGATCATGAAGGTGACGACGGTGATGGCCGTGCTCATGCTCGGTTGGTGCGGATTGACGCTAGCGGTGAAGGGTCCAGCCAATTCCATCCCCTGGCAACCCGACCTGGAAAGACGGGTGGAATTGGACACCAAGAAATTCGTTGATCCGGAAACCCGCGAGGAACGCGAACAGTGGGTCAAAGATCCGCGGAGCGGCCAATTCCTGCCCAAACTCCGAAACGGACAGCCGATTCCCAAAGTCAATCAAGGTCTGAAACATCTGCATGTGGATAAATTGGACCTGGACATTCAGGATGATCCACTCGGTTCCCTAGGCCGCCTTCTTCCTCCGTCGACGGCTCGCGAGCTCCGCCACCCCCGAAGTTGGTGGAGCATCATCGGCGTCATTGGCTTGCTTATAGCCTTCGGCCACTCGATTTTGGCGATGAGCGGTGAAGAGACGCTTGCCCAGGTTTATCGAGAAGTGGAATCGCCGAAACTGCCCAATTTCAAGAAAGCCGCCTTTATCGTCTTCGTCTACAGTCTATTGCTGACGGCTGGGATCAGTTTCTTAGCAGGCCTGATTATTCCCGATGAAGTTCGCATGAAGGACTATTCCGCGAATTTAATTGGCGGTTTGGCCCGGTACGTCTTGGGCCCGCCGTCCGTCAAGCTGGCGCTGGAAGCGTTTGTGGTGGTGGTCGGCTTTCTAATCCTGGCGGGAGCGGTCAATACGGCCATCATCGGCTCCAACGGCGTGCTCAACCGCGTGGCCGAAGACGGCGTCCTGCCCGATTGGTTCCTCAAGCCACATCCTCGTTTCGGCACCACCTCCCGAATTCTGTCTTTGGTGCTGTTCTTGCAATTATTCACGATCCTGGTCAGCGGCGGGGATATGATTGTCCTGGGAGAGGCGTATGCCTTCGGAGTGATCTGGAGCTTCGTCTTCGTTGCCCTGGCTATGGTCGTGCTCCGCTTCAAGGACCGAAGCCCTCGCGAGTTCAAGGTTCCTTTGAACATCCGCATTGGCACCATCGAGTTTCCTATTCTCTTGAGCGCCATTTTCCTCATCTTGCTTACGTCTGCACTGCTGAATTTTTTCACCAAAGAAGTGGCGACGATTGGCGGTGTCACATTTACAGGCTTGCTTCTGGTTACCTTTATCACGTCGGAGCATTTCCACAAAGTTCGCCTCCGCGGGAAGAAGCACGAGCACCTCGAGCAATTCAACAAGCAGACGGCGGATGAGATTAGCCCGGCGGGCTTGGGACTGACCAAGGCCTATCGCAAGCTAGTCGCCATCCGCTCGCCGCAAAACCTCTACATGCTGGAGAGGACTCTGGCGGAAACTGACCCGGAAAAAACCGACGTAGTCGTCATGACGGCCAAAGTGGCGCCAGTCGGAGATTTCCCGGTCACCGGTCCGAACTTGGACGATTTCGATCAGCATCTCATGACCGCCGTCGTGGAGCGGGCCGAAAAAGCCGGCAAACAAGTCAGACCCCTCATCCTGCCGACGAATAACCCGCTCTATGCCGTTATCAATACCGCCAAGGACTTGAAAGCCCAGGAACTAGTCATGGGTGCTTCCAACAAATACACAGCGGATGAACAGTTGGAGCAAATCGCCTTCTATTGGATCAATATGCACGGCGGCCATCCGGCGCCATTGACCGTGCGTATCTTGGGCCGGGATCGAGACGTGCATCTGGATCTGGCAGGCGGCAGCCGCATTCCGCGCATCAGCGAGCGCCAAGCCCGCTCCGTGGCCGAGCTGCGAGCCGCGGGTGTCGGCGTCGACCGCGTCCTCATGACTCACGACGGCAGCACTGCCAACAGCGACCTCTTTGAAGCCGTCTTGACCATGCTCGATCCGCAGGTGGACCTGACTTTGGTTCATACCCCAGCGGTTGATTCCGCTGAGGCCACGACGGTCAGCAACGGCAACGGCGTCCTGTATCAAGATCTGGAAAGGGCCAAGCAACTCGGCCGAGAGCTGGCGGTTCGCTCGTTGTCGGGCGATTATGGCGAACGCGGCGATCGCATCGTCAAACTGGCCCAGGAGGAGAAATACGATTTGATCATCCTGGCGTTGCCCAGCGACAGGCCCATTGATCGGCCCACGGATGGATTCACGAATTACGTTTTGTGTCACGCCCCCTGCCGCGTCTTTCTGGCGGCGCCCCCCGTCATTCCGCAGGAACCGGAACAGTAGAAAGTGGTGAGTGGTGAGTGGTGAGTGGCCGCTGAGTTCTACCATCATTCTTCATTTGTTCCCATGCTGGATTCCTGCCTGCAGCAACCGACTCAATAGGACAGGGTTGATCCCGCCCCGGAACCGAATTTGCCCGTTAACGGTCACGACCGGAACTTGGTCGCTGAACCGGGCTGCCAGTTCTTCTTGACTGTCGACATCCACGACTTCAAGTCTGTAATGATAGCGCCGTTGTTCCCTTTGAAGGAGCAACCAAGCCTGTTCACACAAATGACACCCCTGGCGAGTGAACAAGATGACATGAAGATGCTCCAGGCGGTGGCTTCCAAACAGGCAGCGCAGGAAATCAAACAATGGTTTCGCCCTATCTTGTGACTTCCTGAGCGTGGGGGGCGTTAGCCCCCCTGAGCGGGAATTCCGTTGAGGATATCAAGCTGGCTCGGGGGGCTCAGGCTATGCAAGGCCAAGTAGTCAGGCTTTTCGCCATTTGCTATCCTAGTATTAGCGTAGGAAAAAAGCTGTCTCGCAGGGCTGAAGGGATTTGGAGGAAGATTCCAGCTGGTTTTGGCTTTACGCTTGCAGGAACGTAGGCAATGTCGGTAGGGCGCCGGTGCGATTCACCGGTCGCCAAGCGTAAAACCTTCAGCCGCGGAATGAGGAAATTGCATGCCTTCGCGTCAAACATTGCCGGGGAATCGAGGCCCGCGGCGGCGTCCCAGCCCCGCGGCCGGCGGCGGATGGATCTGGCTGATTCTGCTCGCCACGGTAGTGGCCATCTTGTTTTTCATCGATTTCGGCCCTCCGGTCATCAACAACAGTGATTTCTGGAAGCTTTTGGAGAAAGACCAGATCAGCGAAGTCCTGGTCACTCCGGACCGCATCACAGGGGAGGTCAAAGACCCGGACAGCTGGCCCGAGGAGCTTCAGCCCCTCCGCAAGGAGCTTCGCAACGGCAAGAAATTCGCCGTCCGCCGTCAGGGAACGGAAGATAAGGGCGAGCTGGAGAAGGAACTGCGGAAACACAAAGTGAATTACAGGGAGGAAGCGTCCAGCAGCCAGTGGATCATGGTGTTGGTGATGTTCGTGCTGCCGACGCTGATAATTCTGGGCCTGTTCTTTTTCTTCATTTTTCCGCGCATTCGCGATCCGTTGAGCGGCGGCGTGCTGAACAGCTACATCAAGAGCCCGGCCCGGCGCTATGAACGCAACAAGCTGCGCGTCACCTTCGATGACGTCGCTGACATGGAAAACGCCAAGAGCGAGCTTCAGGAAGTCGTCGATTTTTTGAGCACGCCGGAGAAGTTCCAGAAGCTTGGCGCCCAAGTCCCCAAGGGCGTGCTTCTCGTCGGTCCCCCCGGAGTCGGCAAGACGCTGCTGGCTCGCGCGGTGGCCGGCGAGGCCAATGTCATGTTTTATAGCATTAGCGGCTCGGAGTTCATCCAGATGTTCGTCGGCGTGGGTGCTTCGCGTGTACGCGACATGTTCAAAACCGCCAAGGAAAATGCCCCGTGCCTGTTGTTTATTGATGAGATCGACGCGGTCGGCCGCATGCGCGGCGCCGGAGTCGGCGGGGGCTCCGACGAACGCGAGCAGACCCTCAACCAGATTCTAAGTGAGATGGACGGCTTTCAGCCAAACGAGATGGTTATCGTACTGGCGGCAACCAACCGGCCGGACGTGCTCGATCCGGCCTTGCTTCGCCCCGGACGGTTTGACCGTCATGTCACGATCGATCGCCCGACGTGGCAGGGCCGCTTGGATATCCTCAAAGTGCACACACGCACAAAACCGTTGGCTGAGGACGTGAATCTGGAATTGATCGCCCGGAAGATGATCGGCATGACCGGGGCCGACTTGCGCAACTTGACGAACGAAGCGGCCCTGCTGGCGGCGCGCGAGGGCAAGAACAAGCTCGACCGCATGGACTTTGAGCGCGCCGCCGACCGCATCCTGATCGGGCCGAAGCGCGAGGAAGTCCTCACGCCGGAGGATAAACGCCGAACCGCGTATCACGAAGCCGGCCATGCCCTCGTCACCTGGCATGAGCCAGCCTGCGATCGGCCGATGAAGGTGTCCATCATTCCCCGAGGTCAGTCGCTGGGAATGAATGTCAGTATTCCGGAAGAGGAACGGTACCATCACGGGCTAGATTATTTCAAAGCGCGGCTGGTGATGACCATGGGCGGCCGGGCGGCCGACCGGCTCGTCTACAACCAGCCCTTCGCGGGCGCCGAGATGGACTTAAAGCAGGCCACCCGCTTAGCCCGCTATATGGTCACTCATTGGGGCATGAGCGACCGACTAGGACCCATGTCGTTTCGGATCGGCGAGGAGCACGTCTTCTTGGGAAAGGAAATCCAGGAGCCGCGCGATTTCAGCGAAGGCACTGCTCAAGTCATCGACGAAGAGGTGCAGCGGATTCTCCGCGAGGCCGACCAGCGGGCTTACGAGATACTGGAACAACACCGCCCCGATCTCGAGCGTCTTGCCGAGGCCTTGATCCAGCGCGAGGAGATGACACGCGAGGAGATCGACCAGCTGCTAAAGGGCGTCCCGCCGGAGAAAAGCGGGCAAGATGGTCAGGTCACCAAACCGGCAGATGCGGCCGCGACAAGCGCCACACTTACTCCGGCCATTAATCCCAGCCCGGCGTAGCGGGGCTTCCGTAGACTGTAGGGTGGGCCGAGTCTTCGAGGCCCACCATTTACAGAGGATGCCGATGGTGGGCCTCGAAGACTCGGCCCACCCTACGAAGCTACGAAGCAGCAAGAGCTAAAACAGCGTATAAATGAACGGCGCGGCGGCAGTGCTTGACATCCACATCAGCATTCCCAAGAGCAAGAGCGTTACCAGCACTGGGAAGAGCCACCATTTCTTGGTTTGGCGAAGAAATCGCCAGAGCTCAGGTAGAAAAAAGCGAGAAGGTTCTTTGGAAGCAATCTGTTCAAAATCGTGGTTCGGCATATTTTTGTCCTTTGAAAAGAAATATAGGACTGCAAGCAATTCAGCGGGCGCGAAACGTAAACAACGGAGCGCGTCTCAGAACTGTTGAAGGTAGCGGCGCGGATCGTCAGGAGTTTCTTTCGCAATCCAATAGGAGTCTGTTTCGGGTTGCAATTTCAAGCAAAGTGCATCTCGACCCAGGATGCGGAAACAGACGCCCAGCGGTGTGAACACGCCATAAAACAGTATGCCGAGGATTAACTTGGTCATCGTCCAACCGATCGGAAATGCAGCAATCATCCAGCCAACGTACAATGGGCGAAGAACGAATGGTTTGAATAATCCGATCGCGCCAATCAATGACAAAGTGATGGCGCCGATGAAGACGGGAGTTGCCAGCTGGTGCGCCAAAGAGGTTTCGCCGATATGCCAACTCCAACGGACCAAAAAAGCCCATGAGAACACCGTGCATAAGATGCCGAATTGCCGCAGTCGGCGGTCGCTGGGATGCCAGTGAATTTCCATCATGGCGTCGAGTCTCCTCCGGTCGCTAACGCTCCCGGCTCTGGTTCAATCCAACTGGAATTGGGCCAGATGTTCCTCCCGATCCGTCTCTGCGGTCATTGGATCTAAGTCGTCTTTGAGGAGGACAAAATCTTCCAGAATCAGCGCATCCATGTCCGTGGCAAGGAAGCAGCGCAGGGCGTCTTGTGGCGTGCACACGATCGGCTCTCCGCGGACATTGAAGCTTGTGTTGACGAGCATGGGGCAGCCGGTCCTTTGATAGAAGGCCTGAAGCAAGCGATAGAAGCGCGGATGGCGAGTTTCGTCGACGGTTTGCGCGCGAGCGCTGTAATCGACGTGAGTCACGGCCGGCACGTCGGACTGAGGCACATTCACGCGGCGACACAAATCCGGGTCGGCTTTGATGATCGCTACTTCCTGCGAAGATAATGGCCGACAATGGTGCTCTCGAACCGGCGCCACCAGCAGCATGTACGGACTTTCGCAATCGCGCGGCAAATCGAACCACTGGCCGGCCTGCTCGCGGAGGACCGCAGGAGCAAAAGGCCGAAAACTCTCCCGGAACTTGATTTTGCGATTTAGCGTGGCTTGCATCCGCGGCGAACGAGGGTCGGCCAAGATGCTTCGTGCCCCTAATGCCCGCGGGCCGAACTCCATTCGGCCCTGGAACCAGCCCACGACCTTTTCGTGTTCCAAGAGCTGGGCGGTGAAATCCAGGAGCTCCGCTTCGTTTTCAAAGCACTGATATGGGACTTCGGCTCGCGTCAAGAATGCCTGAATCGCCGACGGGGAAAACTGCGGCCCCAAGAGGTTGCCTTTTTGCGAGTCCGTCAGTTGTGGTCGTCGCGGCTTATCGAGCAGCTGATGCCAGACGAACAGAGCCGAACCCAGAGCGCCGCCTGCATCTCCCGCCGCCGGTTGAATCCAGATATTCTCGAAAGGCCCTTTGTGCAAGAGCCGGCCATTGGCCACGCAATTGAGCGCGACGCCGCCGGCCAACACCAGGTTTTTCATCTTCGTTCGCCGATGCACCTCCTGGGCCATCCTCAAGAGGATCTCCTCGGTGACGTCTTGGATACTGGCTGCCAAGTCCATGTGCCTTTGGGAAAGCATGGATTCCGGCAGGCGCGGCGGACCTCCGAAGAGTCGAGCAAATCGCCGGTTTGTCATGGTCAGTCCCTGGCAGTAGTTGAAGTAGTTCATGTTCAGGCGAAAGCTGCCGTCACCCTTGAGGTCCATCAGCCGATTGACGATGATTTCTCGATAAATCGGCCGGCCAAAAGGCGCTAGTCCCATCAGCTTGTATTCGCCGCTATTCACCTTGAAGCCGCAATAAGAAGTGAACGCGGAATAGAGCAATCCCAGAGAATGGGGGAAGCGCAATTGGTGAGTTAGATGAATTTTGTTGCCGTGGCCGGCGCCGAAGCAAGTGGTGCTCCATTCACCAACGCCATCGAGCGTGAGGATTGCTGCTTCCTCGAATGGACTGGGGAAGAAGGCGCTGGCGGCGTGGCTTTCATGATGGTCCAGGAAAATCAGAGGCGCCCGGCTCCCGGCAACTCCCCGGCGCAGGCTCCCCCGCAAGAGCAGTTTCTCTTTCAACCATAAGGGCATCGCTTGGGCAAAATTGACGAAGCCGCGGGGCGCGAAGGCCAAGTACGTCTCGAGCAGGCGCTCGAATTTAACGAACGGCTTTTCGTAGAAGGCGATGAAGTCGAGTTGATCGGCGCTTAAGCCGGCTTCTTGCAGACAATAAGAGACCGCCGCAGCCGGAAAAGCGGCATCATGTTTCCGCCGGCTGAAACGCTCCTCTTGAGCGGCGGCCACAATCTCCCCATCCACGACCAAAGCGGCCGCACTATCGTGATAGAAGGCGGAAATTCCTAGGATCGCCGTCACGAAGTCTCCTCGTTGTCCTCACTCCCAAGGAGAAAAGCGCTCCGCTGCGCGTCGCGGCTAAACGGTTTAGCCGCGACGCGCAGCGGAGCGCTGAGAGCAAGCTGAGGATTGTACTGGCGGCCTCAAAAGGTACCTAGCCCGCTTCAGAAATGGGCAAGCAAGAAGAAGTGGGAAGGCTAGGTCAACTCGGTTCGTGTTTCGCGCCCACACGATTGAGCGAATCGGATTATTCTCCGAGCGCGAAACGTGAACTCATTTGAGGACCGGATCTTGAAGGACCCCGCCGTCATCGAGCCTGGAGAATTCAACGTCGCAGGAGAACGGTTCAATCCATGACACGTCTTTGAGGGTTGGAGCGTTGAAGGTCGGTTCGGTTCGGGCAATAGCTTGCTTTATCTTCTCCTGGACCCAGGCATTGAAGGGAACTTTTCCCGCGTATTTGTAGGAATTCGTCAAGCTGTCTTTATCCGCCAGGATAGCGTCACTGCCCGAATAACCCACAACCGAGAAGGACTTGGTTCTGGTAATCTTCTTTTTCGTGGAATCAGTCGTTGTCTGGCCGGAGCTCGCGCGGTGATCCGATTTTTCGAACTCGATTGAGCCCGATGGGATGGGCACTTTAACCTTCCAAGTCCACCAAAATGAAGGGTCGCCGACGATGAGAGCAATGGCGGCCACCGCGGTGGTTCCCCAAGCGCCAACGCCCAACGCCCAGCGGGTTTTGGGCAACTGGTGAATGCCGGCTGACAACAGGGTTAGTGGATTCCAGGTCAGGTTGCCCGTGTGATCCCCGTAATAGGGAAGAACACAATAGTAATTCCAAATGTAACCGACGAGCATACCCGCCAGACCGAGCCCGGCTTCGATCCTGACCCAACGCGTGAAGTTTTGCCCCGATACTCTCCAGGTCACGTAACAAACCGCGGTGGCCATGATGACGGCGACAATTCCGGCCAGAATGATCCAAGCGGAGCTGATCGCCTTGTCCTTTTTCGGAGCCGTCTGTTCCTGCACGGTTGGACTGTAGCCGCAGGATAAGCACCAGCCAATCGAGCTGAATTTCTCATGGCCGCACTTGGGGCATTTCTGAATCTTGGGCCGAATCTCCGTCAAGGATTCGGTGCGGCCGACCAGGTCTTTCAGCAGAGGAGATAGCGCGGGCGCCGGTCGAGATTTAACTTCCACCGGACTCGTCGATTCCCTAGGAGTAGTGGCTGGCACACCTTTTGTGGTCTGAGTCGGCTCTACCGAATGCAGGCCATACCTCGATAAGGTGGAAGGCGCCGAAGGCGGCCGCTCCGAGGAGACGGTTCGACTGGTCGGTGGTCGGCCGATTTGTGGAGCCGTTGTTGTGGTTCTTCGGTCGTTTCTCGCCGGGGGCAAAATCCCCGTTGAGGATGCAGGTCGCCGCGACAACTCGGGGAAATCCGCCGTTCCTTCGGCGAGATTTCGCTCGATGACGGCCAATGAGTCAACGACATCCTGAGCGGAGCGCGGCCGATCGCCGGGGCTTTTCGCCATCAGCCAGCGGATCATGTCGGATAGTTCTGGCGGGATTTCCGGATTGTAATAGCGGGGCGGCGGCGGATCTTCCATCGCCAGCGCCAACAGCGTTCCCATGACGTCGTCGCCTTGGAACGGCTTGCGTCCGGTGCTCATCCGGTACATGACGCTGCCGAGGCTGAAGAGATCGCAACGGCCGTCGAGAGCCTGGCCCGTGCGGGCCTGCTCGGGCGCCATGTAATCCGGAGTTCCCACGACCATGCCGGTTTGCGTCAGATGTTGGCTCTGGTCGGCGACGGCGCGAGCCAGCCCGAAGTCCAAGATTTTCACGCGTCCGCCAATCCTGCCTCGACCTAAAGCCGGCGCCCCTGGCAGCGTCTCCAGCCAGATATTGGCGGGTTTAATATCGCGGTGGATCAAACCTTTGTCGTGGGCGGCGCCTAAACCCTCGGCCGCCTCCCGGCCAATGCGGATGATTTCTTCCGCCGGCAACTTGCCTTCCCGCCGCAGCCGTTCGTCCAGCGACTCTCCCTCCAAGAACTGCATCGCCAGGAAAGGAACGCCATGGTCTTCGTCCACTCGATAAATCGTGACAATATGGTCGTGTTGAAGCGCGGCCGCCAGCTCCCCTTCTTTGATGAAGCGCTGATGGGCCACCTGGTTGGCGGACTTGTCTGGCTTCATCACTTTCAAGGCTACCGGGCGCTTGAGGCGCGGATCTTCTGCCTTGAAGACGACACCCATGCCGCCTTCTCCCAGGACACTGAGCACTCGGTAACCACCAAGCCGGCCCAATTCACCGGGCTGTAGGGCGGGGGTCAAAAAATCGATGGTGATTTCCGAGGGGAGCTTTACGGAGGTATCGGAGGATTTATTGTTGACGTTATCAATTTCAGCACGCGCAACGGGTGTCGCGCTTTTGCATTCCACGGAATTCCAGGTAATCGGAAGGGAAACGGGCTCCACTCTTTCCACCACGGTGGGACCAGGGCTGACGGCTTTGCCAAGCACTGCCGGTGGTTTCAATCCATTGCTCCGACCGTTAGAGCTAAGTGCTTGCGTGCAGCTAACACAGCTCTCCAGGTGCTCTTTGATGGCAACGGCTTGGCTTTCGGGCAATTGGCCCGAAGACAAGAGCAGCAACGTTTCCAGATCAGGACAGGGGGCGGCGCCGGCCATAAAGCACTCCTGGGCGGAGGGAGGGGGCCGGTGTTCTTCTCTCAAACCTAGTTCACACAAGCAAAGCGGGCAAATCAAAAGGTATAGAGCCGTGCTCGTAATAAACGGTCGGGTGCAACTGCTTACGACGTGCGCGGCTCCTCGCTTCTTGACCTTTTGCTTGGCGCAACTGCTTTCTTCCAATAGACTAAGGTACTTCCATGCCACGATAGTCAGGACCCTGGCGGTCACTTTGGTGAGTGGAAATGGAATCGAGATGGGTTTGGCCAGCCGGTTGCCGGAATCGGTTCGTCACTGGATTTGTCCGACAGGAACTCTCGGCTTGCGGATTCCCGCCCATGAGGCGATCTTGCAAGTTCTCAGCGTGCTTCCAGGACCATTGGTTTTGACCAGCGCCAACCCGAGCGGCACCACCGAGGCAACCAGGGCTGATGAAGTGGCCCGAACCTTGGGAGATCGCCTGGCTCTGATCATTGACGACGGTCCCAGTCCGCTGGGTCGGCCGTCCACGGTCGTCATCGTCGAGGGAGAAAACTGGAGGGTGGCCCGCGAAGGAGTGATAACCGCGGAGGGCTTGCAAATGCTGTCCGCGTGCTGGATAGTGTTTGTGTGCACGGGAAATACGTGTCGCAGCCCCTTGGCCGAGGCCCTTTGCAAGAACATGTTGGCCGAGCGAATTGGCTGCGCGGTGGCGGAATTGCCGCAACATGGGTTCATCGTGTGCTCGGCAGGATTGGCGGCCTTCAGGGGTGATCGGGCCGCCCTCGAAGCCATAGAAGCGGCTCGCGAGCTCGGCCTCGACCTGCAAAACCATGTCTCTCAGCCGGCGACGCGCGACTTGGTTTTCCAGACCGACTACCTTGTGACCATGACCCAAGGGCATCTGCAAAACTTACTCAGTCGTTTTCCATATGAGGGTCTGGCGCCGCGAGTTCTTTGTCCGGATGGAACGGACGTTGCCGACCCGGTGGGCTGCGATTTGACGGTCTACCGCGAGTGTGCTCGCCAGCTCCAGCAGCATTTGCAACCGTTGGTCCATGAATTAGTGGACTCGAATAGGATGGCATCATGAGAATTGCCGTCGGCAGCGACCATCGTGGTTTTGAAGTCAAGAAGCGCATCCTGCTTTTGTTGACGCAG
>WNEZ01004524.1_pt1 | contig 12111 bp, 11 predicted proteins | sample 5400521 | NCBI WGS metagenome assembly WNEZ01 (sample SAMN13153339, study PRJNA577476) | soil metagenome | isolation source: 120 cm saprolite under Douglas fir tree site 2 hole 1 replicate 1 | place: USA:California | collected 2015-04-18
CACAGATAGCCGCCCACGCCGAAAAAGTATCCCATGTCCCTCTCCGTCGAATGGAGCGTGTCGCCGTTGAGGGTCGACCGGACGAGCACGAAGGCAAGCGCCACGCCACCGCGCACGCGGATGCGCCACAGATCCAGCGCGGCGCCCGCTACCGCGTCCAGGGTCGACAGCGAATTGTTGGCCAGCGTTTGACCTCCCAACGCAGGGCCGAGGTCCACCTGATCCGTGCTGCGAAGCAGGGAGTGGTAGTGGACGTCGAAGAAGGGGGAGAGGAAATACCTCGACCGGAACACCGCCCCGATCCCGATCGCGACGCCGCCGTCCCGCTTTGAAACCTCGCCTCGCCGCGAGGGCCTGGGCAAGTACAAGCGATTGTATCCGGCAAAAAGATCGAGCTCGATCGCGTACGGCTTTTCAGTTTCCAGGGCGAGCGCCGGACGCGGCGATCCAGGAAGGGCGCCGAGCGCCCCCGCCAGCCAAAGGATTTGGATGAAGTGTGCGACAATTCGGGCCCTCGCGGGCACCCAAATGTCACACACTACGCCGGCTCGGACCGGGTTTGGCCTCACAGCGGCGGGCCTATCGGCGGCACGGTGCCTAGAGTCTGGTACCGGTGAAACAGAAGACCGGGTCTGCTGCTGAGCATTCCGTTCGGCCTGCCCGTGGTGAGGAACAGGTCCATGTAGTCCGCTTCGTCAATGCTCCAGTAGACGACGCTTCGGCCCTCGTCTTGAAGGCCGCGGACCAGGTCGCTCATCGGCCCGCGCGTCCAGCGCGGACCCCAGAAGTCGCAATTGGTGGAGCGCACGTCTGCGGGCTCCAACTCGACCAGGCAACGCGTCCCGGTCGGGGGCGGAGCCAACGGGCGAAATGCGTCGAGAACGTCCTGGGCGCCAAGGCCGATCACGATGTCCAGCCGGCGGTTCTTCCGCCGGGCGTCGGCGCTGTACCGGGCCATGAGCGCAAGCGTTGGCGCCACCGCCTCCGGAACTTTGATGTCCAGCCACGCGCCCGCCAGCGTCGTTTGGTCGATCACCGTCTGAAGCGCTTGCTCGAGCGTCGGAACTTGCTCGTTGTAGCGGAGGCGGCACAGCGAGCGCAGGTGGGCCAGCGTGAACTGATTCACCTCACCGTGGCAATAGACCCCGTTGTTCAACCGCGGCGAAAAACTGTCGTCGTGGAAGAGGATCGGAATGCCATCGGCGGTGAGCCTGACGTCGAGCTCCACCGCCGAGGCGCCGAAGATTTCGACCTGGCGAATCGACTCGACGCTGTTTTCGGAGAACCCGCAGTCATCGATGGTCTGGCAGGCGCCGTGGTGGCCGACGATGTAGAACTTCTGCTCCGGATCGATCAGCGCGCGTTGATAGGTAAAGCGCGTCGTCTCACCCGGCGAGCCGGAGCCAACCCCCGTCGCACCCCCGAGCGTTGCCGGCGGAAGCGTCGCCGGCTGCGGTCCCTGCGCGAGGCAGACCGCGGCAGCCAGCTCCGGGGGCTGCACTTCCAGCCGGACAAGCCCGGTGTCCGCGGTCGCTGCGTAGCGCCAGTACCCCTCGAGCACCAGCCGCGAGCGGTTTTCCAGGCAGCCCCCGAGGAGGATCGCGTAGTTCGCATTGGCGCCGCCGGCGAAGATCGAGAGCGTGTTGTGCACCGAGCTAACCGCGACCGTCGTCCCGAACCGCCCGACCCCGCTGCCAACCGAATACATTCCACTGAGAAAGCGCAGCACGTCAGGCGCCAGAGGCTCCGCATCGTGCAGCAGGCCGCCGTTGGCGAACTTGGGACGCGGCACCACCTCTCGCACGTCGCATCCCGCCGCCGTGAGGGCGAGGATGCCGCAGAGAATTGGCAAGCACCCCGTCCTAGAACGCATATCCGGCGAAGAATCGGGGATGGGCTATCTGCGCCCGCTGATCGGAGAAGGCGAGCCACAGCTCGTAGTTGGGCGCGGTGCGCAGCAATCCCAGGCCGTAGAAGATGATCCCGCCGTTGTGGAGCAACGTCTCCACGGTGAGCATCAGGGCATCGCCCACGTATCCCGCGGCGAGCCGGCGGACCGTGGTGAGATCGCCTAAGCGGGTGTGCTGGGTGAGGGTGAAGATCAGCTCGTACGAGAGGGTGAAGCGGGTGGATTCAAACGGCAACCCCAGCGCCAGACCCGGCTTGTTCAGCCAGCCCCAACTCGTTGCGTCGAAGCCCTGCACCCCGACGGCACCATAAGAGAAGCCGTGGTGATCAAACGCGCTGAACCACAGCTTGCGGAGCCGCGCGCTCCAGGCGATTCCAAGCTCCAATTCATTTTTCACCACGATCGCCGTCAGACGGGCGTCCGCAGAGAAGCCCCAGGGCAGTCCGTATCGGAGCTGGGCGAGTACTTGAGGAACCTGCCGCGCTTCGGACTGCACCTCCTTCAGGGACAGCACGTCCATGAGGGCTCCGACGCCGAGGCGAAATTGGAAGCGGCCGGGCCCCTCGGGATAGGTCAGAAATCCGCGCGGGGCGGCAACCGGGGGGGTCAGCGCGGAAATGGTGGGCACGCCCGCCGGCGCGAGTTGAACTTCGGCAGTGGTAGGCAGGGCCGCCGGCGCGGTTTGAACTTCGGCAGTGGTGGGCAGGGCCGCCGGCGCGGTTTGAACCTCGGCAGCGGTGGCGGGCGCGAGTTGAACTCCGGCGTTTGGGGGTATCGCCGCCGGTTCAGGTTGAACTTCGGGAGTGGTGGGCAGGCGCGCCGGTGCGGGTTGAACCTCGGCGGTGGAAGGCGCGGAGTCGGGCTCGCCGGCCCACGATGCGCCCGCCGCGAGTACCGTCAGCAAGGCCGTGGATATCCCCGCACGCCGCACGCGGGGAGTGTCTCATTTTGCGTTGAGGATTCCAGTTTACCGGGCAACCCTTGGCGCAATCCGCCGGTGGGCAAAAGGGGCGCGTGAGGGCGCGTGTGGGCTGCTGCGAGTGCAGATGAAGCGCTCAGTTCCGCGGAAGGAGCGAGCGATGGGCGGCGCACTACGCTCTCGTCCGCGCTCTCCCTAAGCTTCGTCGATCTGGCGTTTGAGCTCCTAGAATTTGACAGTTGTTAGCAGCGCAAGGCTGAGTCTTCGATTCGTGCTCGTCATGACCTTGAGCACCTTCGTTGGCGCCCATTCGTCGGAGGCCACCAGCAAGATGTTCGAATCGGGTTCACGAATGGGTAAAACCTTCAGCTGGGTTCGATCTGTATGATTCAGCAGGGCGAGGGCATTGGGATCGAAGTCCGCTGCCAGTGCCTGCACTGACGGTCGCGAAACGATGTGCGCCATTGCGAAGCGGGCATGATCAGGATTCGCCGCCTCGACCATGGCCATGTTCTCGTATACCTCGCGAACCATGGGTACCATTCGCTCGCTGTCAGAACGGCTCGCTGCCTCATCAAGTCCAAAAAATGAAATCGCTCGCTGGCTCTCCTCCGCCGAAAATCTGACTGCGCTACCGCTCCTATCGCCACACGTCACCACCGAGCGTGGTTCTAGATAGATAGTCATTCCGGCAACAAGAGTGTCTCCGGGTCGAACCGAGCCTTCGGCAGACTTGAGCTTCCAGGTGATTCCCCCCTGGACTTCAACAACGCGGAACGGGGCCACTAGTGGCTGGAATTCCACTTCGGTAATGAAGAGGGGAATCATGTCGATGAACTCCTCGCGAGGTCTGCAAGGCCGTTGATATCCTCGCATGCCGCACGCTGGAAGTGTCGCATTTTGCGTTGAGGATTCCAGCATGCGGGCAAACGTTCACGATGGGCGGCGCACTTCGCGCTCCCAACATCGCCTCCCCCACCTCGCGCGGTGCTTACAGACGGCCCTCTTGAACGAGGCGCTTCTTGATCGACGAGATCTGCGCCTCGGCATCGCGAAGTGCTTGCGGCGACGTGTGGACCGAGTAGTAGCCGAGGACGAGATCGTGCTCGTGCGGCGCGGCTGAGCCGAGAACGAATTCGCTATCAGTCAGCGCTTCGAATTGGACCGCTTCGCTCGATGGCTCGAAAGCCGCGAGGTCCCCCTGCCGCAGTTCGTCGGGAACCGACACGACGCCCGAGGCGATGGCGGTCCAGAGGACGGTGTGGCCCGCCGGAGGCTGGTAACGCCAGCGCTCGCCGGACTTCAAGCGTACCGCGAGGTAGTTGATCGGCGAGGGGGACTCGATGGCGCTCGATGCGGACCCGTAGCTTCCGAGAAGGACGCGCGCCGGACCGTCTTCCGCCACATCTTGAGGATCCTGGTACTTGCTGACGGTCGGGCCCAATTCGAGTTGGGGCGGCAGGGCGATCCAAAGCTGGAAGCCGCGCGTCCGGCTTGGGTTGTCGAGCGCGCCGCCGTGCCACATGCCGCGTCCAGCCTGCATCCATTCGACGCCGCCGGCCGGCAGCGTGCCCCTGACGTTCTCCGGGGTGATGTAGCTTACCGCACCTTCCGCGACGTAGGTCAGGGTAGCGATACCCGAGTGGGGATGCAGGCCCGCGTCGACGGACGACCCCTCGTGGTCGAAGAGGTCGAGAAACACGAATGGCTTCAGGATCTGGCCGAAGTCGGACGGGCTCATCAGTCGAGTGATAGCGCCTTGCGTCCGGCCACGGGTACGCTGCGCGATCGCCCGCGCCAAGCTCGGACGCGAGGATTTGACTTGGTCAAGGGACATTGGGTTCCTCCAAAATAGCGTGGGAATCAGAGCCGTCGCCGCACACTGGCCGGTCAGAAAGCGGCGGCGCGCGCCGTCTTCAAGGCCTCGGTCCACCACAGCAGATCGTCGATCAGCGCCCCGGCATTCGCCTCCAGCCCGGCCAGTCCAGCGTCGACATCGCCGCCCTTATAGTGAGCCCACAGGGTAGCGACAGGGATGTGGACCGAGGAGCGAACCGGAGCGAGCTGAACCTCGATCGCCGTTTCGCGGAGCTGCTGGACGGCGCGCGCGCCCATTGCGGAACCGTAGCTCACGAAGGCAGCCGCCTTGCGATTCCACTCTGGATAAACCCAGTCGATGGCGTTCTTGAGCACTGCTGCGGGTCCGTAGTTGTACTCGGGGGTGACGAAGACGAAGCCGTCGGACTGCGCGATCGCGGCGGTCCATTTCTTCACGACCTCGTTCCCGTAAGCCGGGCGACCCGGCGTAGCCGGCGACACCGGCTGGTCAAAGAAAGGCATCGGAAAGTCGCGGAGATCGAGTAGCCGCGCGTCCACCCCATCGCGATTCTTCAAGTGCTTCAAAATCCACCGCGCGGGCTTCTCCGAAAAACGGCCCTCGCGCGTGCTTCCAACAATGACGGAAATGACGGTCATACTTTTGCTCCTTGCGGTTCATCGAGAAAAAAGTCGCTTGGCCGCGCTCATGCTGCGACGTCTTTGGGCAACGCGACGGCCGGCGCGCTCTTCGGAAGCGGCGTGTCTGGCTTCCAGCTGCGAGATGGCGGGCGAAGAGCCCAGGACGCCGCGGCGATGGCGACTAGAACGAGCGGAGTCGCGATTCTTCCGGGAGGATCGCCGGAGAAGGCGTGGGATGCTGCGGCGCCAGTCAAGTCGAAGAAGATGCCGGCGTAGGCCCATTCTTTCAGCCGCGGGAGGCGCGGGGCCAGCAGCGCGGGGACGGCGAGTACCTTCCAGATGCCCAGGATGGTGAGGGCGTAGGCTGGGTAGCCGAGCGCGAGCGTGGCGGCGGCCGCTCCCGGCGCTGAGGCAAGCTCCGCGGCGCCGGCGGCCAGGAATGTCGCTGCCAAGAGGCCCGTTGCTACCCAGTATCCGACGACTTTTGGCTTCGTTTGCATGGTTTGAACCTCCATTGGACCTCAAGCATGGCCGGGCAAGCAGCTGTCAGCAAGTGGCACTAATGGGCATCAGCTGCTAACTTTTCGATCTAATGGTCGGCGCGATAGAAACCTCGGAGCTACTCGCCTTTACCCGCACCGTGGAGGCGAAGTCGCTTTCGCGCGCCGCCGCCGAGCTCGGCGCGCCGCGAGCGACGATCGGAAGGCGCCTGTCGCGGCTCGAAGAACGGCTGGGCGTGCGGCTGTTGCGACGCACCACGCGCGCCCTCGCCCTGACCGATGCCGGTGACGCTTTCTATCGGCACGCGCGTATCGTGCTCGATGCCGTTGCGCAGGCAGAGGCGAGCGTGCGGAAGTCCGACAAGGTGGTCCGCGGGACGTTGCGGGTGGCGACGCCTCCGATGATGGACCCAAGCTTCAATGCGCTGGTCTGCGACTTTGCGCGCGCCTACCCGGAGGTGAAGATCCACATCGACGCTTCGTCGCGGTTGGTGGATTTACTGCGCGAAGGCTACGACGTCGCGCTGCGCGCCAGCACCGAGCTCGAGCCAGGGCTCGTGGCGCGGACCGTGGCGCGCACCTCCGTGGTCGCCGTCGCAGCCCCCGAATACCTCGCGGCAAACGGCACCCCAAGAAAGGCGCGGGACTTGCGCACGCACCGGTGCCTGCTGGGGTTCATGCGGGGCGGGCTTCCGCAAACGCATTGGCCGAAAGCGGGAGGCGGGAAGATCTCCGTCGAGGGCTCGTTCGTCTCCAACGACATCACGCTGCTCATGGATGCCGCGGTGCGCGGGCTCGGTATCGCCCTGTTGCCAACGTTGCTCGTCGGGGAGCTGCTCGAACGCGGCGCGCTGGTTCGAGTCCTGCCCGAGCTCATTCACGCCGAATCGCGCGTGAGCGTCGTCTACCCGGAGAAAGAGCTGCTGCCGCCGCAAGTCCGCGCGTTCGTCGATGTGCTCGTTGCGTGGGCCCCCGCCGGGCTCAATGCCGCGCGTGTCACCGATCGGAGATGGCCCCCGAAGCCGGAAGCCCAGGCCAAAACGCACCCCCGCGCAAAGTCGCCGGCGCCGCGCTCCTGAATCAACCTCCGCTGATGTTCGACGCTATCGGCCGGTGTTGTTGATCAGGATCTGACGTAGTCTGGTGCCCCATGACAACCGAGCAAAACAAGGTGCGCGCCGCCGAGCTCTTTGCGCGCTTCACCGCGAGCGACATCGACGGCGTCCTCGCCTTGATGACGGACGACGTCACCTGGCGGATTCCGGGAAAGCCGGAGCTCACGCCGGCGGCGGGTGTCTACGACAAGGAGCGGCTGCGCCGGCTCTTCAAACGCATGCTCGCGCAGCTCAACGACGGGCTCAGGATGACAGTCCTCGGCTCGTTAGCAGAGGATGACCGCCTCGCCGTGGAGGTCGAGTCGAGCGGCGATCTACGAAACGGCCGCCAGTACCGGCAGCAGTACCTTTTCCTCATCACCTTCCGCGACGGGAAGATTGCCTCGGTGCGCGAGTACCTCGACACGCACCACGCGTTCGACGTCTGGATGCGGCCCTGAATCCGCTCACGTCCCCCGTCGCCGCGCCGGAACCGGGGCGAAGCCTACCGCCCCGAGCGGTGCGTTACTTCTCGTAGCGAAGGGCGAGCTTGTCTTCCACGACCTGGACGTGGGCGGTGCCGCCGTCCTGGAGCTCGCCGAAGAGCAGCGCCTCCGCGAGCGGCTTTTTGATCGATTGATCGATCAGCCGCGCCATCGGACGGGCGCCGAACGCGACGTCGTAGCCGTGCTTGGCGAGCCACTGCATCGCCTCGGGGGTGAGGTTGAGCACCACCCGCTTCTCTTCGAGCTGCTTGCGCAGCAGGCCGACTTCCTTGTCCACCACCTTGAGAATGACCTCGGGGGTCAACCCGGCGAAGGCGATCCAGGCGTCGAGGCGGTTTCGGAATTCGGGGGTGAAGGTCCGCTCGATCACCCGCTTCGCCTTGGACCCATCGTGTATCGTCAGCAGGTCGCCAAAGCCCAGCACCTTCTCGCTCATCTCCTGAGCCCCGGCGTTGGTGGTGAGGATCAGGACCACGTTCCTGAAATCCGCCTTCCGGCCGTTGTTGTCGGTGAGGGTTGCGTGGTCCATCACTTGAAGGAGGATGTTAAAGAGGTCCGAGTGCGCCTTTTCGATCTCGTCGAGCACCACCACCGCGTACGGATTCTTGCGCACCGCATCGGTCAAAAGACCGCCCTGCTCGAATCCGATGTACCCCGGCGGCGCGCCGATCAGCCGCGAGACGGTGTGCTTCTCCGAGTACTCGCTCATGTCGAAGCGCAAAAACTCCACCCCGAGCACCCGCGCCAGCTGCTTGGCCAGCTCGGTCTTGCCCACCCCGGTCGGGCCGGAGAAGAGGAATGAGCCGATCGGTTTGTCCGCGGTGCGAAGGCCGGACCGCGAGAGCTTGATCGCCGCGGTCAGCTCGGAGATCGCCCGGTTCTGGCCGAAGATCACCGCCTGGAGCTCGGACTCGAGGCGCCCAAGCTGCATCCGGTCCGACGAGGACACCGTCTTTTGCGGAATCTTGGCCATCTTGCTGATGATCCGTTCCACGTCGTGGACGGTCACCTGGCCGGTGCGGGCGTCGACCGGCCTCAAGCGCTCCGCTGCCCCGGCCTCGTCGAGCACGTCGATCGCTTTGTCGGGGAGGAACTTCTCGTTGATGTGCTTGGCGGAAAGCTCCGCCGCGGCCCGGATTGCCTCGGGCGCGTACTTCACTTGATGGTGCGCCTCGTAATTGGGCTTGAGGCCTTCGAGGATCTGCACTGTCTCTTCGACCGACGGCTCGCCGATCTCGATTTTCTGGAAACGCCTCGACAAGGCCCGGTCCCGCTCGAAGGCACCCTTGAAGTCCTGATAGGTGGTGCTGCCGATGCAGCGCAGCCGGCCCGCGGCCAGCGCGGGCTTCAGAAGATTGGACGCATCCATCGAGCCGCTGTTGGTCGCCCCGGCTCCAACGATGGTGTGGATTTCGTCGATGAAGAGGATCGAGTCGGGGTGCTTGGCGAGCGCCTTGAGCACGGCTTTGAGGCGCTCCTCGAACTGGCCGCGGAACTTGGTTCCGGCGAGCAACGCGCCCATGTCCAGCGAATAGATGGTGGCGCCCTTCAAGGCATCCGGGACCGCCCCTTCGTGGATCCGCAGCGCCAGGCCCTCGGCCATCGCCGTTTTGCCTACCCCCGTCTCGCCCACGTAGAGCGGATTGTTCTTCCGGCGGCGGCAGAGCACCTGGACGGTTCGCTCGAGTTCGATCGCGCGGCCGATCAGGGGGTCGATCCGACCCTCCTGGGCCTCGACGTTCAAGTTGGTGGCGAATGCCTCGAGCGGATCCCCATGGACCAACCCGCCCTCTTCCTCGTCCTGCTGCCCATCTCCGAAGCCCTCTTTCGGAGCGCCATGGGAGACGTAATTGAGCAGGTCCAGCCGGCTGACACCCTCTTGTTGCAGAAGGTAGAGCGCGTGCGATTCGTCCTCCCGGAAGATCGCGACCAGGACGTCTCCGCCGTCGATGATCTTCTGCTCGGCCGAAAGCGCGTGGATCGCGGCGCGCTGCAGCACCCGCTCGACGCCGATCGTCTGCTGCGGGTCCGCTTCCACGCCGGCGGGCAGCCGTTCGACCGTTTGCTCCAAAAACTCCTCGAGGCGCTTCTGGAGGCGCCGGATGTTCGCGCCGCAGGCGGTCAGGACCTGCCGCGTCTTTCCATCTTTGAGCAACGCGAGGAGCAGGTGTTCGAGGGTGAGGTACTCGTGGTGCATCCGCTTGGCGTCCGCGAGCGCCAATCGAAAGCTCGCCTGCAGTTCCTTGGCTATCAGGGGGCCGGCCACCTAGGTTTCCTCCGGTTCCATCGAAAGCCTTAATGGAAATTCGTTCGCTTGCGCAAGTTGCTCAACGGTCTTGATTTTCGTTTCTGCCACTTCATAAGTATAGACCCCGGCGACGCCGACGCCGTTGTAATGGACGTGGAGCATGATCTGCACTGCTTCGGTCTCCTGCCGGTGAAAGACTTCCCTGAGCACCGCCACCACGAACTCCCGAGTCGTATAGTTGTCGTTGTGCAAAAGCACCTTGAACAGATGAGGCTTCTGGACCTTTTTCTCGGTCCGAGTCTCGGTGAGAACCTCGGAATCGGATTGGGGTTCGGGCTTCCTGGCCATCGATAGCGAAAAATAAGCCTGTTTCGACTTCAATGCGACTTGAACCCCGTCTCCGCCCGCCAATCGGGCAGTCCTTTCTCTATCGCGGCGCGCTCATGGGTCAAAAATGAACGGACCGCCTTGTCCAGGACGGGATGAAAAATCCAATGGGCACTGTAGGTCAACCTCGGCTCAAAGCCCCTGACCAGCTTGTGTTCCCCGCCCGCGCCCGGCTCGAAGCGGGCGGTGCCCCGGCGGATGCACTCCTCGATCGAATGGTAGAGGCAGACGTTGAAGTGCAGGAATGGGTGCTCCTCGAAACAACCCCAGTAGCGGCCGTAGAGAACCCTCGGCGATGCCAGGTTGAACGCTCCCGCGAGCAGGCGGCCGTCGCGCCGGGCCTCCACCAACTCGACCCGGTCCCGGAAGGTCTTGAGGATGCGGCGGAAAAAAGAGGCGTTGAGGTTTCGATGCCCCCAGACCTGCTTGTCCACCGTGGTGCAGTAGAGCCGGTACACCTCGTCCGGGTCCGCGCCGGTCAGCTCGTCGCCGCGAATCGTGCGAATGGCGATTCCCTGCTCGCTGGGAGCCCGCTGCTCGCGCCGGAGCTGGTTTCGGCGCTTGGAGTTGAAGCGGGCGAGATACCCGTCGAAGGAGGTGTAGCCTTCGTTGAGCCAGTGGTACTGCACCCCGAATCGAAGGCAGAACCCGGCCGCCTCGAGCGGCTCGCATTCCTGTGGGGTCTGGAAGAGGACGTGGACCGAGGAGAGCTCTTCCGACCGCGCGTATTCGAGCGCCCCGGTTAGAAGCTCCTCGGTCCGCGCGGCTCGATCTTCGCCCTGGCCGACGAGGATTCGAGCGGAGGTCGCCGGAGTCATCGGTACGGCGAGGATCAGCTTGGGGTAGTAGCGAAGGCCGATCCGCTCCGCCGCGCTGGCCCAGGACCAGTCGAAGACGAATTCGCCATGGCTGTGATCCTTGAGGTACGCCGGCGCGGCCGCCACCAGTCTCGAACCGCGCCACAGCGTCAGATGGCGGGGGTGCCATCCGGTCCGAGGCGAGACGCTGCCGCTCTCCTCCAGCGCTTCGAGCCACTGCCATTCCAGAAAGGGGATGCTCTCCTCATCCAGGAGGGCGTTCCAGGCATCGCGCGGAACCTCGGAAATAGCACTGTGGACGCGCAGTTGAGCCGGCAATGGGGTGGACATGGGGAGGACCTGATTCGTGGTAAGCGTATAACGGGATGGATCCTCTGCTGAAATCGATTCCGATCTTCTCCTCGATCGAATCTGACGAAGCGCCGGAGCTGCTCAAGCTCTTAAACCCTGTCTCGCTGGACGCGGGCCAGGTCCTCTTCCGGGAGAAGACGATCGGCGATTCGATGTGGGTCCTCGGCTATGGCACCGAGGTCTCGATCTCGGCCACCCCGCCGGAAAGTAAGCGACCCGTGGTGATTGCCAAGGCCCGGCAGGGCGAGACGGTGGGGGAGATGGCTCTGATCGATGCCGGTCCCCGGTCGGCGACGGCGGTGGTCACTCAGGCCGGGCCAGCCCACCGGATCGATGCGGCCGGTTTTACCGCGCTGCGGGGCGCGTTCCACCCCGTCGCGTACAAGGTACTTCGGCAAGTCTGCAAGCAGCTGTGTTCCCGGTTGCGGGCGACCTCGGAGCGCATCGCCCCGTCTTCCAGCCCGGCTGGGGAAGCGTCGAGTCAGCTGGGGGGGCAGGGGCATGCGACCGCCGCGGAGATCGATGAGTTCCCCCCCTTCCGCGCGCTTCCCCGGGTGGTCAAGCTGGCTCTGTCCCAGAAGCTGCGGCCGGTCCATACCGATTTCGGCGAAGCGCTCTTCTCCGAGGGCGATCACGGGGACTCGGCTTACTTCCTGGTCGCCGGCGAAGTGAACGTCGAGCGCAACGGACAGGTGCTCGCCACCCTACAGCCAGGGGCGATGTTCGGCTTGATCTCGGTAATCGATAAAGGAAGGCGGTCGGCCAGCTGTGTGACCACCGGTCCGGTCCGGCTGTTGCAGTTGTCGAAAGCCGATTTCGATTCGCTGTTCCTCGCCGGGAATCGGTTCGCCTTCCAAATCGTCGATCTCGCTTCCCGGCAGCTCGTCGCGCATCTTCGGGCCGCGAATGAGCTCGTTCGCGG
>WNEZ01011626.1_pt1 | contig 12109 bp, 18 predicted proteins | sample 5400521 | NCBI WGS metagenome assembly WNEZ01 (sample SAMN13153339, study PRJNA577476) | soil metagenome | isolation source: 120 cm saprolite under Douglas fir tree site 2 hole 1 replicate 1 | place: USA:California | collected 2015-04-18
AGCATGCTGAGCCATCTCCCGGAAATTCCCGAGGGCCAACGCAAGCAAGCCTTGAGCTCCGGACAACGCCGGCACCGCGGATGGCGGACCGAGGTGGAGAGACCCTGAAGCAGATGGAAGGTCCAATGGCGGTGCGAAAGAGCGCGGGCGCACGTAGCGGAGAGGCCCAATGATTTCGGCGCAACAGGTTCAGGAACGGCGCTTGGACGAGCTGCTCAAGCGGCAGCTTGGTCCGAGAATTCTGGCAGCAATCGCGGACCCCCAGGTCACCGAGATCATCGTGAACGAGGACGGCAGACTGTGGTTCGAGTCGTAGGGGTCAGGAATGCGCGAGGCGGGAGTTACACTCGCGCCGAGTCAGGTGGAAAGCCTGATCGGCACCGTCGCCGCATCGCTCGGAACGATGGCTAACGTAGCGAACCCGATCATCGAGGGAGAGCTGCCGATTGCTGCTATCCGGTTCGAGGGCCTGCTTCCGCCCGTTGCACGCAAACCTTGCTGCGTAATGCGCAAACCGGCGCAGGTCCTTTTCACGGTCGACGACTACGTGCGGGACGGAATCCTCAGCGACGCATATGCGGAAGTTCTCCGCAAAGCGATCGATCAGCGGCGCAACATCGTTATTGCCGGCGGCACGGGCTCCGGCAAAACAACCCTGGCAGGCGCTCTCATCAACGAGATGGTTGAGCGGTCCGATCCCAACGAGCGCTACGTAATCATCGAGGACACCCTCGAAATCCAGTGCCGTGCGAAGAATCTCGCTCAGCTTCACACCGCAGAAGGCGCGGACATGACGCGCTTGGTTCGGACCACGATGAGGCTCCGGCCCGACCGAATCATCATCGGCGAAGTACGCGGGGCCGAGGCGCTCGCGCTGCTGAAGGCCTGGAATACGGGACATCCCGGCGGGGTCACGACGATTCACGCGAATAGCGGAAAAGCGGCGCTCACGAGACTGTCGAGCCTCGTTCAGGAAGCCGGGGTTCCGCCGCCGCCCGATCTAATCGCCGAAACAATCAATCTCGTAGCGTTCATCGTTCGTACGAATAACGGAAGGCGGTAACCGAGCTGGTTCAAGTCGACGGACACGATCCACGCAGCGGATTCAATCTGCGCTCATCCGAGGTGAAGTGATGCCTAACGACTACAACATTATTTATGCCCTTGGAGTGATTGCAGGTCTGCGACTTTCCTACGGGCGTCTCTGCAACCTAAAGCAACCGTGTTGGATCGATTCTGCGATGGCGCGGCACTTCTCTGTCTCGCGCTGCTACTCGGGCCTCAGCACGAGATTGATTACCGGAGTGGCTCCATAGCTCAGCACTCAACGCCAATTTTTCGCGTGAGGTTACTTCGCAAGGAGGTTCGGGAAATGAAGCGGTTGAATGGACTCAAGGTTTCGTTCGGGAAATGGGCTGCCCGGTCGGCGTACGCTTTCGGCGTACTAACCATTACGTGGCCGGCGCGCGCGCTCGCCGCGGTCGCCGGCGGCACGCTGCCGTGGGACCAGCCGTTGACGACCCTGCAAAACGATCTGCAGGGTACGGTCGCCCACGCGGTCACGACTGCCGCGATCATCGGGGCCGGCATCATGTGGTCGGTCAGCGAGCATGGCACCGGTGTTCGGAAGATGTCCGCGCTCGCCTTCGGCGGATCGTGCGCGCTCGGAGCAACCCAGCTGATGACCACGCTCTTCCCATTGGGCGGGGCGCTCTTCTAGCCGAAGGGAGGACGGGACTATGGCGGACGGTGAGCGGCGGGTGAGTACGATTCATCAATCGCTCACCCGGCCAGTCCTGCTGGCCGGGGCGGAGCGGCCGTTGGCGATCGCCAACTGGATTACGGCGGCAGCGCTGATCCTCGGCAGCGGACTGCACTGGTACACGATCCTGATCGGCGTTTTGCTCGTGACGATCGGTCACTGGGGGTTGGTTCAGGCGGCCAAATTCGATCCCCAATTGAGCCGGGTTTACGTCCGACACATCTGGTACCAGGACTACTACCCCGCAAGAGGTTCGATATTCGCGCCCAGCGCACGCATACGGCCATCCGTGCCCAATCCAAGGGAGATGCGGCTGTGAGGACAGGGAGGTGAATCATGTTTCTGAAGGAGTTCAAGGATCTGCGTAGGAAACGCGAGAAGCTGCTCGGACTGCCGGACCAACTTAATTACGCCATTCCGGTAGACGACCAAACAATCGCGATGAAGGACGGGGCGTTCCTCTCGGCGTTCACGTGCTTGGGGCTTGATCTCAATTCCGCAAGCCGCGAAGAGCTGGACGCGCATCGCGCCCAGGCCAATCGCGCGCTGCTCCGCTTGGATGACGGCTTCATGTATAACGTCGACCTCGTTCGCCGTCCCAGCGTCGATTATCCAAGCCGGACGTTCCCTGACGCCGTGAGCGCAACGCTCGATCGGGAACGCGAGATTCAGTATTCAGCCGAGGGGCTGCACTTCGAAACCGAGTGCGTGCTGGCGGTCACGTATCGCCCACCCGCCGACGTGCAGACCAAGGTCGCCGGAATCTTCCTTTCGGGCGCCCCAAACCAGGCCGATTGGCGACGCCAGCTCGACTGGTTCAAGCACAGGCTCAGGGAATTTGAGGACGCGATAAGTCCAGTGTGGAAGCTGACGCCGCTCGACTTGCCGGCGCTGCTGTCGCATCTGGCGGCGTGCATCAACGGCCGGATTGTGCGCCTCGCGGCCCCACGTGTGCCGTTCTATTTGGACGCGCTAATCGGCAACCAGGACTTCGTCGCCGGATTCAAGCCGCGCGTCGGTGGCCGGCACATTCGGGTGGTGGCGCTCGCTGGCTTCCCGCCTTTTTCCTACGCGGAGATGGCGGCGTTCCTGAGTGAACTCCCCATCTGTTACCGCTATTCGGTTCGCGGCATACCAATCGGACCGAGAACCGCCGTTAATCAACTGTCAATCTATCGGCGGAACTGGTTCCAGAAACGGCTTGGACTGCGCGGTGTGATCAGCGAGCACTTCGGTTCCGGGGCGGGCGCCGCCTTCCAGAATCAACACGCTCTCAAGATGGCGGCAGACGCGGATGAGGCGATCACGGAGGCCGAGGGCGGCGCGGTCCGCTTCTGCTACGTCACGCCCAAGGTGGTCATCACCGAGGACACCGCGCAAGTTGCGGACGAAAACGCGCAGCTTGTTTTCAAGGTTTGCCAAAACATGGGTTTCGATCCGCGGATCGAGAACATCAACGCCGTCGATGCGTGGCTTGGGTCGTTGCCGGGACACGGCTGGTACGATGTGCGCCGTCCACTGGTCAGCACCCAGAATCTCGCCGACATTCTGCCACTCACCAGCATCTGGCCGGGATTGGCGACCAACCCCTGCCCCTATTATCCGAAAGACACGCCGGCGCTCTGCTATGGTGCGACCACCGGCAGCACTCCGTTCCGCCTGAACCTGTACGTCGGCGACATCGGTCATACCGGCATCTACGGGCCGACCGGGAGCGGCAAGAGCGTCGCGCTCGGTACTATCGCCGCCAACTTCAGCGCAGTTCCGAACAATCAAATCTTTTTCTTCGACAAAGGATACTCCGCCTTCGTTCTGACCAAAGCTCTAGGCGGACAGCACCTCGATCTCGGCGAGGACGAGGTGCCATTGCAGCCGCTCGCCCGCATTGACGATGAAACCGACCGGATGAAGTTGCAGACGCTGCTAGAAGACTGGCTCGCACTTCAGGGCGTCGGCTCGTGCCACCGCAGCGCAGGGCGTTGTGGCGCGCGCTTGAACTGGTCGCCGAGGGCCCGCCCGAACATCGGACGATCAGCAATCTCGTCACGCAGGTCCAGGACAACGCCGTGCGCGACGGCCTGAACGCATTCTCGCTGGCCGGTCCGCTCGGACGCTTTCTGGACGCCGACCAAGATGTCCTGCTCGAACAGCGATTTATCACTTTCGAGCTGGAGACGCTGATGGCGATGGGACCGAAGGTGATCGTTCCAGTCGTCACATATCTCTTCCACCGCATCGATCAGCGCCTGGACGGCAGGCCGTCCCTTATCATCCTCGACGAGGCTTGGATCATGCTCGCCGACAGCTCTTTCGGCGCAAAAATCGAGGAATGGCTTAGGACCTTGCGGAAGAAGAACGCGGCCGTCGTGCTGGCAACGCAGAGCCTCGCCGAGATCGCCAACTCGCCGCATCGCGACGTGATTCTCGAGTCGTGTCCGACCAAGCTTTATCTTCCGAACCCTGAAGCGGAGAATGCCGCGACACGCGATATGTACCGGCGCTTCGGGCTGAACGATCGGCAGATCGAAAATCGTCGCCGAAGCGACGCCCAAGCGCCACTACTATTATGTATCGCCGCTCGGACGGCGCTTGTTCCAGTTCTCGCTCGGTCCCGCCGCCCTGGCTTTCATCGGCGCGGGTTCCAAAGACGACATTCTTTCCGCTCGACGCATGATGCGCGAGCACGGCGATAGTTGGACCGTTGAGTGGCTTCGCGCACGCGGATTAACCGACTGGGCCGAGTACTCGGCGCCGCAACGCTGGTTGCTCTTCTTTTGTCGCTCGCGGCTCCGGCGCTCGTACACGCGCAGTTTGGAGGTGGCACGCAAATCGTCTTCGATCCTCAGATGTTCGCGCGACAACTCCAGCAGCTTCAGCAGGAAACGCAGAGTGTCGTCACACTGGCCCAGCAGCTCCAGTACATGGTCAAGAACACTACCGGGGGCGGTGCGGGCGTCTGGCAGTCAAATGGGGGTTTTCTTACAAATCTGGGAGATCTGATCAACGAGCAAGAGGGCCTCTCCTATTAGGTTCAGGGACTTACACAGCAATTTCGGCAGCTGTATCCCGGCTTCAACACGGTCACTACTGCGGGAGTCCAGAGTCCCCAAACAACTATGGACACCACACTGAACACGTTGAATGGTGCTCTCGCATCGGCGCAGGTACAAGCCCAGGATTTCCAGGCTGAGCAGACGACGCTACAAAGTCTTGAGCTGAAGAATCAGACCGCTATCGGCAACCTGCAGGCGGTCCAGGTGAGCAACGAGATTGCACTGGCGCAGGTGCAGCAACTGCAGAGCTTGCGCCAATTGGCAATGGCCATGATGAATTCGCAGAATGTTGCATCCGCAAATCAAATAAGCAACCAGGTTCAGAGTAACTTGGCGGCTGCGGCTTTCTTTTCAGCTCCGCCGTCAGCGGCAAGTCCAGACGCTTTTCATAGTGCCGCGGCGCCGCCACAACCGTAATTTCGTGACCAAAGGATGGACGATGCAGAAGCTCAGGCACCGACTGATCCAGGTTTTGGCTTTCATTGGGATATGCGCGCTGCTCTACGCGGGCTGGCTACTTTATCAGCGGCATACCGCCGAAGATCAGAGACGCGCCTTCTTCGGAGCTCCTGCATCGACGGCATCCGGTGCACCCAACGCATTCCGCAGCGCACCACCGCCGCCTCAACCGTAAGCGACAGTCGCAGTTATTGGAGATCTACCCATGACTTTCAACGATATTGCCACGCAATTTTACAACGCCGGCGCGAACTACAGCGCGGCGATCCAACCCTATGCAATCAGACTCTTGTCGGTCTGCTGTTGGTCGACATCCTCGTCACTTGGATTCAGTTCAGCGTCGAAGGCCAACTCGAAGGCTCCTATTTTCTTGGCCGACTTATTAAGCACATGCTTAGCGGTGGCTTCGTCTATCTCATGATTGTGAACGCGTTCTCCTGGATGAACGCCGTCATCAAGAGTTTTTCGGCTATCGGTGCCGCCGTCACGGGGCTTCCCGCTCTGAATCCACAGTCGGTACTCCAGATCGGGACAAATATGGCCAGCACTGTTTTCAATTCTCCCGCTAACGCGAGCATGATGACAAACTTCGAGCAGGCGATTGTTCAGAGCGTCTCCGCCTTCATAGTTCTGCTCGCCTTTGTAGTTACGGCAGCAATGTTACTACTCACTCTCGTTGAATCGTACCTCGTCATCGGTGGCGGCGTAATCCTTCTCGGCCTTGGAGCCAATCGATTCACCGTGCCTGCAGCCGAGGGCTATTTCGGCTATGTAATTCGCATCGGTGTTCGGTTGCTCTTCTTTTATTTGGTTCTCGCCATCGGGGTGCAGATGGCAAACCAATGGCGCGCGGCACTAGCAGCTGCCTGCAAGCCAGTCATGGCAACGTTTCCTTGGTATTCAACCTACGGCGTTCCGCCCACTTCGATAGTAACAACCGTATGCTCGGGGACCATTCCTGCCGCTGACATGATCAATTACATCGCTTTCGCGATTGTCTTCATGATCGTCAGTATCGCGGTGCCGCATTTGGCTGCGAGCATCGCTGGAGGGACGATAGGCCTCGCCTTAAGCCACGCTTTTGAGGCCGCATTTATCGCGCAGACCGTCATCAGACCGATCACAAGCGCGCTCCAGACCGGTTTCAACAAGCTCTCACAAATCGGAAGCGGGGCGAACGATAAAGCGACCGAGGGTGCCGGCTGGGTGAATGCGATGGACTTCGGACGCCAAACGCAGCAGCTCAGCAAGCTCGAACCCGAGAGCGCACAACGTGTCCCGGCTCCCAAAGATGTTCGCGCCACCTCGGTCATTCCGTCCCGCGCATCGAGCACGACGCCGATGAATCCAGGCACGGCGCGGTATACGAACGCCAACGACACCACGCCGATCGGAAAACAGACTACCAAACTTTAGACGCATTTTTCTCCGCGCCAATGGCGCGCGCGGGTGTTGGCACCATGAGCGACTCAATCACCCGTATTACGGCTCGAAGGCAGTTAGCAGCGATGGGCTCCGAGTCTTTCGATATCGGCGTTCTGCGGCAGAGTGGGCGGATGCTGCTCCGCGAGCGCTGGAGCGCCGAACATGTCGTGTCCGTGCTCAAATGGCTCCGGCGAGAAAATGCGCGAGGCGGACAAATATTTGTGCGTCCGCATGGCGAGCACGCGCTCAGCCTCCTCGACGATCTCACCTCCTCCGCGATCTTCGAGCTAAAGCATTCCGGATTCGACCCTGCTGTGATCGTCGAGACTTCACGATGGAATTTTCAGGCGTGGCTTAATCACGGACCGGTGCTGAATCGTAAACTGAGCACGCAGGCAGCCAAGGAACTTGTGGGCCGTTTCGGCGGTGATCCCTCCAGTGCCGACGGGCGACACTTTGGGCGCCTGGCCGGCTTCACGAACCAAAAACCAACCAGACGCCTGGACAATGGATTCGCGCCCTTCGTTAAGCTTCATGAATGGAGCGGGCGTGTTTACAGCAAAGCTGACGAGTTTATCCAACACGTATCTGCCGTGCTGGCGGAAGCTGCTGCAGAACGCGACGCCCGCTGGCTAACTACGAGATCTGTAAACGCAGATTCGATCCGCCCAATCGCAGACTTTCATAACGATCCCCAGTATGGCGGCGATCTTCATCGTGCGGACATGGCCTGGGCTAACCATAGCAAGCCGTGGAATCTCACCGCAAGAAATTCGAGCGGAGATCCTTCATGCTCGCGACCTCTCAAAAAAGGGCAGGGCCGGACGCCAGCTTCAATATGCGAATCGAACTGCCGCAAAGGCGGTCAACTCGGCCCCTCCCATCCACTCCTAGCACGGCTCCGCTATGGACGGCGCGGCAGACAAGTGCCGCGCGGCGCCGGAGCGCCTGCCGTTCCCGCTGCCCCGCGCTCCATGCGGTGCGCCGTCGCTCCACTGCAAACGCGCCAGCCCTTCGGTCCGCTTCACTCTGTCACGTTTGCAGGCTGCGCGTCCGGCGGATCGGAATCATGCGCAACCACCGATTGTTGGGTGAGGCGGTTGCGCCCGAAAACTGGTGTGGGGTGAAACGCAGATAGCGGACATGGCCCTGGCCTTCGGCAAGCGGGCCGGAAAGGAGATTCAGCAATGGATGCGTGCGTAATGTGCCGGCGAAAGGTTCAACCGGCCGAGAACTGGCTGAAATGCCATCTCTGGGGCGGATTCGCGATCTTTCACTGGCGGTGCTTTGGCGAATATCTGCGCGCTGGGAGCGAGGAGCAGGTCGAGAGTGTCGTCTGTAAAGCGAGCAGCAATGCCCCGGCTCAGCAACGGGAGGCCGAGAAAGGAGCGGTCCGATGAGCATGAAGTGCAGGGTTCAACAGCTAGAAAACGGCGCGGTCCGAATTATGTGCGGGCCGGATCCCGAGAGCCTTTGTCAGGTGAGCGGCTGCGATGAGGATCATGTCGCGCTGTGCGATTACCGGGTTGGCGAGGGGAAAACGTGCGACAAGCGAATGTGCAAGGCTCACCGAACTCGTGCCGGGAACAACATCGATTACTGCCCCGATCATCGGGCAGCAGCTGCGATGTGAAGAAAAAACCCAGCGTCGACAGAACGGCGCACAGAGGAGAAGTGTCATGTCTTTGAATAGAGCGATGGTTATCGGAAATCTGGGCGGAGATCCGGAGCTGAGGTATCTGCCGTCCGGTCAGCCAGTGGTCGGTTTCTCGATTCGACCGACGAGGCCTACACGGACAAACAGGGGCAGAAGCAGGAGCGTGTTGAATGGCACAACATTGTGGTTTTCGGAAAGCTCGCTGAAACCTGTGCAAAGTATCTCGCCAGAGGACGGCAGGTTTACGTTGAAGGCCGGTCGCGGACGCGAGAATTTGAGGGCAAAAACGGCGGCGGCAAGCGCCAGCGTGCGGAGATCGTAGCGCAGCGGGTCCAGTTCCTCGGACCCCGGCCCGAGGCGCCGGCCGGAGGCGAAGCCGAGGAACCTGCGGGCGGCCGAAGAGGTTCCATTCTGAGTGGTTTGAAAGCTGCTCAGTTTCTTGCAGGTGAAAGTCCTGCCACAGGAGGAGGCTAGTTGCCTGTGTAGCTATGGAGTTCGCGTGGAGGGCGACCGAGACGTGGGAACAACGCCGGAAAAACGTGGCCCCAGACCCAGACCGTGGGCGCGCGCAACTGCACAGCCCGTAACGCAAGTGAACCTCATAAGCCTCGTAAACCTCAGCCATGCGGTGATGCTGGGAGAGCATGGTGTAGATGGTTCCGCCGAGTCTCTAGAACGGGGACGAAGGCCAGTGCCCCCGGTGGATGAACTAGCCGTACGAAGCTGGGGGCGGAACCCGGGGTATAGAGGATGGGATGCGCAGAAAGAACTGAGCGGAACAAACGAGACCTCACCCGTCGCGGCCCAACCCGCCGCGTAACCGAAGGTATAAGGCAACCACCGAAATCCGGAGGAATGCGGGAGAGAGGAGTCGGAGGAGGTCATAGTACCGACGATGGCGAGGACAACAGAACCTCGCCGGAGGGAAGGACCTCTGCTTCTGCCGGACGAACGGCTGTGAGAGGCACTGCGTGATTGCGCAAGCTCAAAACACGCCGTTAGTAAGGGTGCGAGTATTACAACGGTCGCTATACCGGGCAGCCAAGGCGAATCCGACGCGCAAGTTCGGAGTGCTGTATGACAAGGTATGCCGCGATGATGTTCTGCGAGTCGCGTATGCGCGGGTCAAAGCTAATGGCGGTGTCCCAGGCACGACCAACAGACCTTCGAGATCATCGAGAAGGAAATCGGCGTAGACACGTTCCTGCGCAGTATTCGAGAGCAGTTGTTGGGGCGGCGCTATCGGCCCCTGCCGGTTCGGCGAGTTTATATCCCGAAGGCGGATGGCTCGAAACGCCCGCTCGGCATCCCTGTCATCGCCGATCGTGTAGTACAGGCAGCGGCGAAGATCGTTATCGAACCTCTGTTCGAGGCGGACTTCAAAGACTTCTCGTACGGCTTCCGGCCCCGGAAGAATGCTCACCAGGCGTTACGGGAAGTATACGAACGGCTCAAATCCGGCTGCCGTCTGGTGGTCGATGCGGATATCAAGTCGTACTTCGACCGGATACCGCATGACCGTTTGCTGCTGTCGGTTCGGTCCAGAGTCATCGACCGGTCGGTTGTAAAACTGATTCGGATGTGGCTCGAAGCCGGGGTCATGGAGGAAATGCAGGTCCGGAAGGAAACGACGACCGGAACGCCGCAGGGTGGAGTCATCTCGCCGCTGCTGGCGAACCTCTACCTCCATTGGTTGGACCGTTACTGGGAGCGTAAGGGCCTCGGCGGACGCGAGCACGATGCTCACATCGTGCTCTACGCCGATGACTTTGTGATTCTGTGCAGAGCGCGGCCAGAAGTATATCTGGCTGCCGCCAAAGCAGTGCTGGACCGGCTCGGTCTGGCGCTCAATGCAGAAAACACGGGTGGTGGACGCCCGCCGGGAGTCGTTGGACTTCCTCGGACATCGCTTCGTCGTGCAGCCCTCAAAGCGCACGGGAGCGATTCGACCGTACTACTACCCCGCGCCCAGGGCGATGAACGCGGTCAAGAAGAAAATCCGGGAAGCTGTCCGTGGTGGGCAGCACTGGCAACTCCCAGTTCTCATTCGGGATCGGATTAATCCACTCCTGCGAGGCTGGGGCAATTACTTCAGGACCGGCAACTCGCGCATGCACTTGATGCGCATCGCCAATTACACGACTTGGACGCTCTGCATCATGCTGCGAAAGAAGTACAAGAAGCGGTCAAAAGGGTGGAGGGACCACCCGCCGTCCTGGTTTTACAACTACCACGGGCTGTTCAAGCTTTATCGCTTGGTGGCCGGTGGCCCGGACCGGTATGGCAGCCTTGTCGCGCCGTAATGCTGACGGACGAAGGCAGTCGGAAAGCCGTGTGCGGGAAAACTGCATGCACGGTTTGACGAGGGGCCGCTGAGGCGATCACTTCAAATCAGTGGCCTACTCTACAGTTCGCAACGAGGCCCGCGTCCGATCGCGCGGGCCCTGGACATCCCGCCGAAGACTGAAGCAGAACGAAAAAAGCGTGGTGAGAAATCAGCCGTGATCGTGGAGCGGCTGGTGCGCGCCCAGCTTCGCGCGATGAGTTGCGAGCGCTTTTGATCTTGGCATCCGGCGCGACGCCAGCGAGATGATTCTCAGAGAAGGACAGGGCGCCATCGAGATCGAGGAGGCAATCAAATGGCTGCGTCAGGAGGACGGCAAGGGCGCGCATATTTATATCCGGCCCGCGGGGACGCACAGTTTGAGACTTATCGATGACCTTACCGCTGATGCCATCGAGCGAATGAGGGCGGACGGCTTCGAACCGGCCGTCGTCGTTGAGACCTCGCCCAATAACTTCCAAGGCGTGGTTGAATCACGGCCAGGTCCTCGAAGCCGCGATGAGCACGCGCGTGCGGCGAAGGCCCTCGTGGAGCGGTTCGGCGGGGATCCGGCGAGCGCGGACGGGAGGCATTTCGGACGGCTCGCGGGGTTCACCAATCGGAAGCGCGAGCGGCAGCTGTCGTCGGGACTTCGGCCGTTCGCGCGTTTGCGATCAGCGACCGCACGAGTTTACTCGCGCGCAGTCGAGTTCCTTGCCGGCATCACGAAAAATGACGAGAGCGAAGCGGCGCGCGAGGAGGAGATACGCCGGCAGCGGCGCCAACGCAGAGAGCGCGCGGGCGTCAAGCCGCTCAAAGAATTTCATTCAGATCCGATCTACGCTGGCGATCTTTATCGCGCCGATATGGCGTGGGCGAAACATGCCGCCGGCTGGGGCCTGACCCTCGAACAGATCACGGATGAGCTGCTCGCCGGCCGCGACCTCAGCAAGAAGGGCAACCGCAAGCGCCAGGTCGAATACGTCATCAGGACGGCTGAGAAGGCGCCGCGAGGCTTTTGATCGGGGATTCCTCTCGCGCCAGCCACGCGCGGGAATGACAAAGTATTTCACCTGCTATGTCGGGTTGCTATCCGACCAGATTATAGAATGGTTGCGATGGTTAATCGACGTGTCAGCGCATTAGCGGCATCACCGTCTCGGCAAAATCGCGAAAGACCTTGCGCTGAGATTCGGCTGGCGGCAACAGGCTGATGCCGGTCAAACCGCTGCGCTCCATCTGCGTAAGTTGATGCACAATCTCCTCGGGCGTGCCCGCGACGCAGGTCCCGAGAATCGCCTCCGGCGTAACGAAAACCTCCTCGCCCGGCTGCATGTAAGTGCAATGCCCGTCGTGGACCTGCCGAAAGCGTTTCTCCTGCGGCAGGCTGAAACTCGCGACGTGCTCCAGATAGCGCCCCCAGTTGTTCC
>WNEZ01004528.1_pt1 | contig 12108 bp, 12 predicted proteins | sample 5400521 | NCBI WGS metagenome assembly WNEZ01 (sample SAMN13153339, study PRJNA577476) | soil metagenome | isolation source: 120 cm saprolite under Douglas fir tree site 2 hole 1 replicate 1 | place: USA:California | collected 2015-04-18
TGCTCCGCGACAAAGGCGTCGTACGCCGCTTTGTCCATCAGCGAGTCGAGCTCCTTGGGGTCGGCGAGACGAAGCTTCAAAAACCAGCCGTCGCCCATCGCATCGGCATTGACCTTGGCCGGGTCGCCAACGATCGCATCATTGACCGCGACCACCTCGCCCGAGACCGGGGCATAGACCTCGCTCGCGGCCTTGGCCGATTCGACGACCGCCGCCTCCTTGCCCTGTGCGACCTTGCGGCCGATCTCGGGCAGCTCGACGTAGACCACGTCGCCCAGTTGCGACTGCGCGTAATCGGTGATGCCGATCACGGCAAGGTCGCCCTCCTGCCGGACCCATTCATGGTCCTTGGTGAATCGGGTGGCGCTCATGGGCATCCTCCTGGTCATTTTGTTGCCGTCACGCGCTTCGCGGGAATGACGGGAACTGACGCGTATTTCATTGAATCAGCCAGGCCCCACCCTGCCCTCCTCCGCATGCGGGGGAGGGTTAGGGTGGGGGCGGTAGTAGCGGGTCGGGACGAACGGCAACGGCGCGACACGCGCCAGCCGAGGAACATCGCGGACGACCAGCGCCAGCGCGTTGCCTTCGGCGGCATGTCCCGCGTTGATATAGCCCATCGCGATCGGTGCACCGACCGACGGGCCGAAACCGCCGCTGGTGACCCGGCCGACCGGATTTTCCGCCGGGTCGAGGATCGCGGTGCCTTCGCGCGCCGGCGCGCGCCCATCGGGGCGGATACCGACGCGCTTCCTGCTCGGGCCTTCGGCGAGCTGGCGCAAGATCGTCGACGCGCCGGGAAAATCGCCGGCGGCGCGACGATTCCTGGCGATGGTCCAGGAGAGGCCTGCCTCGACCGGGTTCGTGGTCTCGTCGATATCGTGGCCATAGAGGCACAGGCCCGCCTCGAGGCGCAGCGTGTCGCGCGCGCCGAGGCCGATCGGCGCCACCTCCGGTTCGCGCAGCAACGCCTCGGCCACCGCGGCGGCATCCCCGGCGTCCATCGACAATTCGAACCCGTCCTCGCCGGTATAGCCCGAACGGGTCACCACGCAGGGCGCACCGGCGATCGTTGCGTCGGCCGCGCTCATGAACGCCACCCGTTCAATACCGGCGGCAAAGCGCGCCAGGACGGTGCCGGCTTCCGGACCTTGCAGCGCCAAGAGCGCGCGCGCGAAGCGCGGCTCGACCGCGACCGCGGAATCGAGATTTGCCCGTAGATGTGCGAGGTCAGCGTCCTTCCGCGCAGCGTTGACGACGAGCGTCACACCCTCTTCGACGCGGGTCGCGATCAGATCGTCGAGGATGCCGCCCGCCTCGTTGAGCAGCAGCGTGTAGCGCATCCGCCACGGCATCAGGCCCTGCAGATCGCCGGGGACCAGCGCCTCTAGCGCGCGCGCTGCCGAGGCACCGTGCAGCCTGATCTGGCCCATATGCGAGACGTCGAAGAGGCCGGCCTTGGCGCGCGTATGGAGGTGCTCGGCGATGATGCCCGAGGGGTATTGCACCGGCATCTCATAGCCGGCAAAGCCGACCATGCGGGCGCCCAGCGCGCGGTGCAGATCGTAAAGCGGGGTGTGCTTTAGCGGCGCCGCTTCGGCAGGGACAGGCACGGGCGCACCTCCGACAAAGCGGACGCGGGTTGCGTCCGGGAGATGCCCCCTCTGTCGTGGGCCCTGAGAGATTCACCACAGCCGGCGCGCCTCGGGCGCGCGGGCCGCGGCTTACTCCTTCGGTGTGCGGCCAAGCCTTGAGGGCTCGCCCGCCGCTTTCCAGAGCGCCCTTCCCCCCGCAGTCCTTTTGCCTGAGAGTTTCCGGGGCGGTTGCTCCTTCGGCGCCGCGTCTCCTGACCTGGGGCCAGGGCGCGACCTCTCCTGCGGGCGTGCATACGGCAGCTCGTTGTGTAGCACCCCGCGCGGGCTGAGGCCAGCCGTTACCGCTAGCGTCCGCGGAAGTGCCGGTAATAGTCGACGATCTCGGGGCTCTGTTGAAACCCCAGCACGATGCTGAGATCGCCGGGGGGGCGGCCGGCGAGCGGGATCGTTTCCTCGATATGATCGGTGATGCCGGCCCGCTTGGCCTCGGCGGGGATCGCGATGCGGACCGGGAAGGACCGCTTGCTGAGGATCGTTTGATCGGCGCCGGTCACCGCGACGAAATATTGCAGGTCGACGCTGTCGCCCTTTCCGGCCGCCGGGCCGCGCTCGCCGATCACGACGACATCCAAGGAGGCGTGCACCGCACCCCCCACCGCGTCGCATTTGGCATCGACATCGCTCAAAACGCCGTAGAACGCGACGCCCGTCGGCTGGCGTGCAGCGCCCGGTGCGAATACCGCGGTCTGCGCGAGCGGACGCAGGATGACGGCGCTCGGGCAAGGCGCCGCCGGCGGCGCCTTTGCTTCCGGGGGTGCGGAGGAAAACCAGGAAGAGACAGTGCCGCACCCGGAGAGCGCGGCGAGCCCGAACAGCATCAGCGCGACACGCGCGCGCATCATCCGCCGCCGCGCGCGGCTCGATCCCTTACCCAACGCCGGGAACCAGCGATCAGACAGATTTGTGCGTGCCGTCGCAGAAGGGCTTGCCGCTGGTCGCCTTGCAGCCGCACAGCCAGACCGTACCGGTCTTCTCCGCGGTGAAGGCGAGCGGGGCGAGGCCGACTTCCTTGTGCGAGCCGTCGCAGAACGGCTGGCTGCCGCTGCGCCCGCAGGCGCACCAGAAGTACCGCTTGCCTTCCTCGACGGTGGTTTGATAGGGCGCCTTTTGCGCCGGGATCGGTTCTGACATCGTTCTTCCCTGCCATCGCCCTTGCTACCGGGCGCGATTTTAGGCGAGCCTCGCCTGCCGCACAAGCCGGGTTGGCGCCGGATTTGTTGTCGTTGCGAGGAGCGCAGCGACGCGGCAATCTCGGCCCGAGGGTGCTCTCCCCATCGAGATTGCTTCGCTTCGCTCGCAATGACAGCGTAGCCTAAGTCATGGCGGTCTATACCGAAATCGGCGACGACGAGTTGCGCGCCTTCACCGCGCTCTACGACTTGGGCGAGGTGCTGTCGTGCAAGGGCATCGCCGAGGGTGTCGAGAACTCGAATTTCCTCCTGACGACCGAGCGTGCCAACTTCATCCTGACCCTCTACGAAAAGCGGGTGGCACCCGCTGATCTGCCGTTCTTCATCGCGCTGATGGACCATCTGGCGCACCAAGGTGTCGCCTGTCCGACGCCGGTCCGGGCGCGCGACGGCGAGGCGCTGCGCGAACTGTGCGGCCGTCCGGCCGCAATCGTCACCTTTCTCAACGGCATGTGGCCGCGTCGCATCGACCCGTTCCACTGCGCCGCGCTGGGTAGCGCGCTGGCGCGGCTGCATCTTGCTGGCGACGCGTTTCCGATGGTCCGCCCCAACGCCCTCGGCGTCGCCGGCTGGCGCCCGCTTTATGAGGCCTGCCGCGAGCGCGCCGGCGAGGTACAGCCCGGCCTTGCCGGCGAACTCGGCGAGGAGCTCGCATTCCTCGAAGCCGACTGGCCGCGCGATCTCCCGACCGGAAACATCCACGCCGATCTGTTTCCCGACAATGTGTTCTTCCGCGACCGCGTGCTGTCCGGCCTCATCGATTTTTACTTCGCCTGCACCGACTTTCTCGCCTACGACCTCGCGATCTGCCTCAACGCCTGGTGCTTCGAGGCGGACCTCAGCTTCAACGTGACGAAGGCGCGGCTGCTCGTCCAGAGCTACCGCGCCGCCCGGCCGCTCGCCGCCGCCGAGTTGGCAGCATTGCCGCTGCTGGCGCGCGGCAGCGCCCTGCGGTTCCTCTTGACCCGGCTTTACGACTGGCTGAACCAGACCCCGGGCGCCTTGGTGCGCACCAAGGATCCGCTCGAATATCTCAAAAGGCTGCGCTTTCACCGCGACATCGCCGGGCCGGGCGCCTATGGCATCGACGCCTGAAGTAGAGATCTTCACCGACGGGGCGTGCAGCGGCAATCCGGGCCCGGGCGGATGGGGCGCGCTGTTACGCTTCCGCGGCGTCGAGAAGGAGCTCGCCGGCGGCGAGGAGCTGACCACCAACAACCGCATGGAGCTGATGGCCGCGATTGCCGGGCTCGAGGCGCTGAAGCGGCCGTGCCGGGTCGACCTCTACACCGACAGCCAATATCTGCGCGACGGCATCACCCGTTGGCTGCCCGGCTGGAAGGCGCGTGGCTGGCGCACCGCCGACAAAAAGCCGGTCAAGAATATCGATCTGTGGCAACGGCTGGAGCGCGCCGCGGAGCCGCATCGGGTCGAATGGAACTGGGTGCGCGGCCACGCCGGGCACCCGGAAAACGAGCGCGCCGACGCGCTCGCCCGCGCCGCGATCGCGACGGTGAAGCCGGAACAGAGCTAGGCCGGTTGGCGGTGCGCGCTGCGCTCTTCCGCCCTACGTTTGAGGGTCGGTGTAGGGCGGAAAAGCGCAGCGTCTTCCGCCAATCGCCGTGAAAGCCCGCGCCTACCGCCCGACCGCGTAGGTCTGCATCCCGCGCGGGTTGGCGGCGGCCTTCAAGACGGTGCCTTCCGGGGTCTCCTCGCGGGCGCAGGCGGTGAGCCGTCCGCCCGACCAGGTCTCGCTGAAGCGCACGCGATGACCGCGCTCGGCCAGCGCGCGCAGCGTCCTTTCCGGGAAGCGGCCTTCGAGCACCAATGCGCCCGGGTCGGCGGCGCGCGGATAGAACGAGCTCGGCGCGTGCGCATTGTTGAATTCGGGGCAGTCGATGGCCTCCTGCAAATTCATCCCGTGATGCAGATGATGCAGCAGGAGCTGCGCCGACCATTGGTCCTGACCATCGCCACCCGGCGTGCCGAACGCCATCGCCGGCTCACCATCCTTGAGCGCGAGGGTCGGCGACAATGTGCTGCGCGGCCGCTTGCCCGGCGCCAGGCTCGATGCCGCGGCCTCGTCGAGCCACGAGATCTGCTGCCTGGTGCCGAGACAAAAGCCGAGCTGGGGGATCACCGGCGAGCTTTGCAGCCAGCCGCCGCTCGGCGTCGCCGAGACCATGTTGCCCCAGCGGTCGATGATGTCGAGATGGCAGGTATCGCCGGCGACGACCCCCAAATCGCTGGTCGTCGGCTCACCGATTCCGTCGTACATCCCGACGGTCGGTTCGCCGATGCCCGCCGCGGCGGCGACCTCCATGCCGCCGATGAGCACGTACGGCGTCCGCCCATCCGGGCTGCCCGGGCGCAATTCGAGCGAAGCCTGCTCGCCGACCAGCCTGCGCCGCGCGTCGTTGTAGGCGGGGCTCAATAGCGTCGCCATCGGCACGTCGACAAAATCCGGGTCGCCGTACCATGCCTCGCGGTCGGCATAGGCGAGCTTGGCGCATTCGGTGACGATATGGACAAACTCGGGTCCGACCGGATCGAGGCCGTCGAGGTCGAAGCCCTGCAGCAGCGCAAGTTGCTGCAAGAGGACCGGCCCCTGGCTCCACGGACCGCCCTTGACCACGGTGTAGCCGCGGTAATCATATGTCAGCGGCGCTTCGAGCGGGGCCTGCCAGCGCGCCATGTCGTCGGCGGTCAGGAGCCCGCCGTGGCGGCGACCCGAGGCGTCGAACACCTTCTCGGTACGGCAAAAGCGGTCGATCGCCTCGGCGACAAAGCCGCGATACCAAGCGTCGCGGGCGCGATCGATCTGGCGCTCGCGGTTCGCCCCGGCCGCCCCCGCCTCGGCGAGGACGCGGCGGTAGGTCGCCGCCAGCGCCGGGTTGCGGAAGAGCCGACCGGGAACCGGCGGATTGCCGCCCGGCAGATAGACCGCCGCGGAGCTCGTCCATTCGCGGCGAAACAGCTCGGCCACGGTCACGATCGTGTCGCGAATGCGCGGGACCAGCGGGTAGCCGTTCTCGGCATACCCCAGCGCCGGAGCGATCAGCTCGGCAAGCGGCATCGTCCCATAGTCGTGCAAGAGCCGCATCCAGCCGCCAAAGGCACCGGGCACCGAGGCGGCGAGGAGCCCGGTGCCCGGAATGAGGTCGAGGCCGAGGCTCTTGAAATGGGCGATCGTCGCCGCCGCGGGCGCCACGCCCTGGCCGCAGATCATGTCGGCGCGGCGATTCTTCGCGCTGTACGCCAGGATCGGCACCTCGCCGAGCGGGCCGTTCAGATGCGGCTCGACGACCTGCAGCGTAAACCCGGCCGCCACCGCCGCGTCAAAGGCATTGCCGCCCTTTTCGAGGACACCCATCGCGACCGAAGACGCCAGCCAATGGGTCGTCGCGACGACCCCGAAGGTGCCGCGGATCTCGGGCCGCGTGGTAAAGCCGGGCATCGTGCTTCTCTCCGGATGTTTCGATGAGTTGCTGGACAGGTTAGACGAGGGCAGCAAGCAATGGAACGGCGGTGCTACGGGCGCTTCGGCGGCCAGCGCTGAGCCGCATGGAGCAAACGGACCACGAGAATTTGGTCATCGGTGCCTTCGAGTTGGTAGATCGCGAGATACGGTGTTCGAGCGATCACGAGTTCGCGAGTGCCTTCGAGGCGACCCATCCGCCCGATCCGCGGCATCGTTTCGAGCACTGCGAGACGATCATCGATGGCATTGGCAACCCGAAGTGCCGCCGCCGGGTTTCTGTCGCTCAGCCATTCAATGATGTTGCGATAATCGCGGCGCGCGGAATGGGTCCAGCGGACAGCGCTCACCGATGCGATGCGAGGAGTTGGCGGATCTCGCGCACGACATCTGCATGGTCAACCAGCCTGCCGGCGCGAATGTCAGCGCGTCCTTCCTCCACGGCTGTCTCGAATTCCTGTTCGCTTTTGACATAGGCAGCAAGCGCCTCGCGCAGCAGCGTTGATTTCCGCTTTTTTCGGGTCGACGCAAGCCGCGTCAAGGCGTTGTCAAGTTCGGGAGGGATGAGAGCCTTAATAGCGACGTCATTTGGCATTGCTGATTCTCGTGCTGAGCTGCGAGACTCCAAAGCGATCCATCACACTCCAAAATGCCGCCTCGCATTGGCGCCGCTAGCCAGCCACGTCCTGCAGCCGGGTTTTGGCGTCGAATTCGTCGGCGACGCGGGCGTCGTTGTCGAGCATTGCCGCGGCGTCGGTCTCGGCGAAGCCGATCGCACCCATCGCAGCGAAGGCCTCCTGCACCCGCGGTCCCCACAGGCCGATATCCTTCACGGTGGGCACGATCCGGCTGAAGAGGCGGCTGCGGAACAGCTTCATCGTCTCCGAATTGTCGGTGATCTCGATGCACTCGTCGACCGGCAGGCCGAGCCGCGTCCACACTTCGAGCTGGTTGAACCGGTCGCGCATGTGCCAGCACGCATCGACGACAAACTCCTCGCGCTCGTTGCGCTCGGCATCGCTGAGTTGCGGATAATAATCGCGCAAGGCGAGCCGGCCGAAGGCGACATGGCGCGCCTCGTCCTGCATGACATAGGCATTGACCGCGGCGGCGAGCGAGTTCTTCGACTGGTCGCGGATGCGCTGGAACGCGGCGAGCGCCAGCCCCTCGATCAGGATTTGCATGGTCAGATAGGTCATGTCCCAGCGGCTGTCGCTGAGCCCGCTTTCGAGCAGGGTCTTCAGCCCGTGGCTGATCGGGTAGGCGAGCTCGAATTTGTCGTGCAGCAGGCGCGAATACGCCTCGACATGCCGCGCCTCGTCCATGACCTGCGTCGCGGCATAGAATTTGGCGTCGAGGTTGGGGACGGTCTGCACGATCTTCGAGGTGGCAATCAGCGCCCCCTGTTCGCCGTGCAGGAATTGCGAGATCTGCCAGGCCTGCTGGTGGTGGCGTACCTGCCGGTGCTCCTTGTCGGTCATCCGGTTCCAGATGTCGGAGCCGTAGATCGCCACCACCCGGTCGTCGAGCAGCATCGGGTTTCCGGGGTCGAGATCCTGTGACCAGTCGATCCGCTCAGCCGCGTCCCATTGCTGCTGCTTGCCTTTGGCATAAAGCTGCAACAACCCGGCGCGATTGTCGTCGTATTCCCAGTTGAAGACGACATCGGTATGGCCATCGAATTTCCATTCGCTCTGCTCGATCGGCAAGGTGTAGCGATACATCGTCGACATCAAATTCCTCCTGGCGCCCGCAGGGTCGCGCCCTATGTAAAGGGCACATTTCGTTGTTCGATCTTAAACTCCGGCCGACGCGTTTGACAGCGGCAAGGCAAACTTGCGCGGATCGGTCTTCAGGTCGGATTTTGGTTCGGGCCATGAAGCGGTCGCCGGCCGGGCGTGACAAAGCCCGGCATTACGATGTTACAAATCCGACATCGCTGTGTTTCGGCCTAGTGGCGCAGCGCGAACCGCATTATTGCATAAGACAATTCCAATATACTCATTTCAGCGGTCCCGGGTGGATATGCTAAATTTCACAGATGCTGTTTAATTCCCCGATTTTCTTGTTTCTCTTTCTACCGGGGACGGTGACCGCCTACATCGTGCTGCGGCAGTTGGCCGGTCCGCGCGCGGTGTTGGGGCTACTGGTCGCCGTCTCCCTGGTATTTTATGGCTGGTGGAACCCGCTCTACGTGCCGCTGCTCGGCAGCCTGGCAGTGTTCAATTTCCTCGTTGCCCGAGCAATGGCCGCCCAGCGTCGCGCCGGCCGGCTCGATCGGGTTTCGTGGTTGCTGACTTTTGGCATCGTCGGCGACCTGTTGGCGCTCGGCTATTTCAAATATACCGATTTCCTGATCGATACCGCCAACGTCCTGTTGCAAACCGATTTTGCGCTCCAGTACGTGCTTCTCCCGATTGGTGTCTCGTTCATAATCTTTCAAAAAATCGCCTACCTCGTCGACAGCAGCCGCGGCGAGGTCGCCGATCATGATTTTCTTGAATACTGCTTCTTCGTCTCCTTCTTCCCGCAATTGCTGGCTGGTCCGATCGTCAAGCACCACGAGATCTTTTCCCAGATCAAGGGTCCTTGGGCGTTTGGGATCAAGCCGAGCAACTTTGTCGTCGGGCTGACGATCTTCATCATCGGGTTGTTCAAAAAGCTCGTGCTCGCCGACAATTTTGCGCCGTCTGCCACCAGCATGTTCGACGCTGCGGCAGCCGGCGAGCCGCTGGACTTCTTCTTCGCCTGGCAGGGTGTGCTGGCATTCAAGTTTCAGCTTTATTTCGACTTTTGCGGATATTCGGAAATGGCGCTCGGCGCCGCGCGCCTGTTCGGGGTGCAGTTGCCGTTGAACTTCAACTCGCCGTATCGGGCGCTCAACATCGTCGATTACTGGCGCCGCTGGCACATGACGCTGTCGCGCTTTCTGCGCGACTACATCTACATCCCGCTTGGCGGCAACCGGACCGGGATCGCGCGGCTTTATCTGAACCTTTTGATCACGATGGCGGTGTCCGGCTTGTGGCACGGCGCGGCATGGCATTTCGTCTTGTGGGGCACTCTGCAAGGCGTCGGCATGATCTTGAACCACGCGTGGCGGCTGGTATGGCGGCCGATCCATTCCTGGTGGTCGCACACGGTGGCCCGGCTGGTGACGTTCTTCGTCCTCGGCATGCTGCTGGTGCTGTACCGCGCGCCGTCGATGGAGGTAGCGCTGCGCGTCTATCGGGGCATGGTCAATCTGCCGGCCTCGTGGCATGATGTACTTGGCCCGCTCGGCGAGGCGATGCGGTGGCTCGGCGTCCGGTTCGACGGACCGCCGGTCGCCGCCGACGAGTTCGTACTGGTGGCGTGGTTGATCGTGTGGATCGCGGTGGTGTGGTACGTGCCGAATACACAGCAGCTGCTGGCCCGCTGGCATCCCGCCTTCAACTATGGGGTGGCCGAGCGGCAGCGCGATTTGCCGCTTCTGGCGCGGTTCGGACCGATCGCACCGCGCCTCGAATTGCGCCCGAATGTTGCCAGCGCGGTCTATGTCGGTGTGCTCGCGGCCCTTGCCTTTCTAAGTCTTCGCCACGTCAGCGAGTTCCTCTATTTTAAATTCTAGGCAGCATAGCTGGACGCTTCCGATGGGAAAATCGACAGCCCGGCTCCGTACCTATATCGGCTGGCTGTTGGCGAGCGCGTTCCTGATTGTGGCGGCGTGCTTCACGGTCAACTGCCTGGTCGACCCGCTCTGGTATTTGCGGGGAAACGTTCTTACTGAAATCAATTACCCATTCAACGAGCGGCTGTCAAAGCTCAATTATTTCTTGCCGAGGATGCAGAATTACGATTGCATTATCTTCGGGACCTCGCGGGCGACGTTGCTGCCCGAGGAGAAGGTCGAAGGATACCATTGCTTCAACATGGCGTTCTCGGACGGGCAGGGGGCCGAATACCTGGCCTATGCGAAATATCTGCGGCAGCGCGGTTTTGCCCCGCGCCTGTTGATCGTGGATGTTAAGCGCGAGGAATTCGTCGGCCCGACGCACTCGGCCGAGCTGCCCGACTTCATTCACACCGGCGAGGCGCCGCCGTCGATCTTCGCCACCTACCTGTCGCTCGATGCACTCGATTTTTCGATCCGCACCTTGCGCAAGGACCCGCCGCACCACCGCTACTACGACAAGGATTTTGCCGCCGAGCTAGAAGTCAGAAGCAAGCGGCATCGCTTCAATCCGACCGTGCCGATCAAGGCGTCGCCGCCGCCGTTCGACGTCCATCCCGAGCGCGCCGCGATCTACACCGAATTGCGGCAGCAGTTCCCGATGGCCCGCGCCATCGCGTATGTTCCGCCGGTATCGGCTTGGTCGATCGCCGCCTTCAGCCTGACCGGAAGCCTCGATAGCTATCTCGCCGCTGTCGATCAGGTCGCTGCGACCTATGACCGGTTTCTCAACTTTTCGGTCCCCTCGCCGATCACCGCAAGCAAAGAGGGCACCTATGACGGCTCGCATTATTCGCGCGCCGTCAACGCGCGCGTCGCCGGCGCGCTATTGGCCAAAACCAGCGATCTCTGGATCGAATGGCGGAGGGGCGAAGAGCCAACCGTGATCGCCGACTACCGCGAGCGGCTGGCACGGTTCATGGCGGCGGCCGATCAGGCGGCGGCCGAGCCGAAGGCGAGCGCAACCAAAACGGAATGACGATGTTCAGGGCGGCGTCGCACTGAGCACGAAATCCATCTCGACCTGCGCTCCGCGCGTCAGGTGGCTCACGCCGACGCAGCTTCGCGCCGGCAGCCGGTCCGCCGCAAAGAAACCGGCATAGGCCTCGTTCATCCGCTCGTAAAGGCGCGGGAACTCGACCAGCGACACCCGCACCGAGACGACGTTTTCCTTGGCCAACCCGGCCTTCTGCAGCAGCGCCTCAAGGTTGGCGAAGATCTTGCGGGTCTGCCGCTCGATCCCCTCGGGCAATGGCACGCGATCGTCGGCGAGGTCGATCGGTGACAGGCCGGCGATGAAGCCCAGCCGCCGACGAGGACGATGTCGGCGGCGAGTGTGGCGCGGGCGGCCCCGGGATTTGCTGCAATCCGAGGCATCGGGCGCTGCTCAGGCCACCAGATCTTCGCTCAGCAACCGGCGGATCCGCTCGCCGGCCACCGCCTCGCGCTCCAGGCACGGCAGATCATCGGTATCGACAACGATCTGTGCGGCGCGCCGCCCGAACTGGCCCAAGCTTGCGAGGTCGCCGATGTTGGATTGCGAGGGTAGACGGAACACCAGTTCATGATTGTAGGTGCGCACCGGGCCGGTCTTGTAGAGCCGCGGGATGGTCGGAACCTCGCCGATCCGCACCGCCTCGATCGCGCGCCCGAGCATGCGCCGGAACTGGACGATCCCGCGATCGGTGGTCCCGAGGTGCTCATTCTTGTGATTGGCCATCGCCCCCTGGCTGGACAGCGCATCGTAATCGCCGGGCTGGCGCTGCCGCTCGTCATAGGGCCGGTCGGCGGTCTGGCCCATGAAGTTCATCTTGTCAACGCCGTAGAGCGAGCGGATGTTGACGATCTCCTTGGTCCGGGCGTTGCTGTGGACGAGCCCGGTGTAATACGAGCGGTGGTCGTCGATCGGCACCACCCAGCGGGTGAACGAGCAAGCGATGTTGAAGCACTCGGTCTCGCCCGGGTTCTGCCCCGAGGCGAATTGCGCGACGTTGGGCAGGATGATGTCGCTGGCGCGGATGAAGACATTGTCCTTGATCCGCCGCGTCGCCATCGACAGGAAGCCGAGCGGCG
>WNEZ01005918.1_pt1 | contig 12105 bp, 14 predicted proteins | sample 5400521 | NCBI WGS metagenome assembly WNEZ01 (sample SAMN13153339, study PRJNA577476) | soil metagenome | isolation source: 120 cm saprolite under Douglas fir tree site 2 hole 1 replicate 1 | place: USA:California | collected 2015-04-18
AAAAAGGAGGATTATCTATGACTCAAGCCCGTGTAGCAGTTTTGCTGCTTGCCTGCTCCGTTCTGCTTTTCACCTCGGTCTTGGCACAGTCACAACCCTTTACGATCGGTATACGTGATGCCTGTGACCCAGGAACCTTTAATGCCAATGTTGGCCCGGGTACTTGCAAACCTGGACAGCACGGTACCATCAAATTCAAATTCTTCATTGCGGAGCTCCAATCCGATCAGATCGCCGGTGCGTGGCGATTCAACCCCTTGCTGAACGCTACGCAAGGGATTTTTCAATTGGTGACAGTGAATCTTACTTCGGGGCAGACGACCTCACTGCAAAACAGGGGTGGCGAAACGCACACTTTCACCAAGGTCGCAAGCTTCGGGGGTGGATTCGTTCCGCCACTCAATCAGTTGTCGGGAAACCCGAACCCGGCGCCAGAGTGCCTGCAACCGCCAAGCGACACGTTTATTTTGGTTGAGGCGGGCGAAACCGAGGCAGGCCCTACTGCGGGGACAGTGGCGCTGCCGGTCGGTGTGAATCACTTCCAGTGCTGCATTCACCCCTGGATGCGCATGACGATAAACGTCCAGTGAGCCCACCATCGAAGGGCTTCTGTATTTTGCCGGGACGGTGCGCAACGCCGCCCCGGTTCAGCTTCTAAGCAAGTTTTTCCTCGCGGCTTGCCGAAAACGAGTTCTGTTAGGGGCTTTAAGGTCACGCTCGCATCGTCAAAAGAAAAAACATCTTTCACATTGACCTGCGCCGATCCCTCAGGGCTGCCCGGACGGTTGCCAGCAATTCCCTGGGACTGAATGGCTTAGTCACATAATCGTAGGCACCCATTTCCAAGAGCGCGGCTTTTTCCACGCACCTTCGCGAGCCCGAAATCGAGAATCTTGGCCTGGCTGCGATTGGTGACGAAGATGTTCGCGGGCTTGATGTCCCGGTGGACGATGCCTTTCGCATGCGCCGCTTCAAGTGCGTCGGTAATCTGGATGCCCAGGTCGAGCACCGCCTCGATCTCCATCGGCTTGCCAGCCATCCGATGCCGGAGCGTCTGGCCCTCCAACCGTTCCATAGCGATGAAGGTTCGCCCAGCGGACTCGTCAATCTCGTAGATTGTGCAGATGTTCGGATGGTTCAGGGAGGACGCAGCCTTAGCCTCCCGCTGGAACCGGCCGAGGGCTTGTCCGTGGTTAGCAAGTTCTTCGGGCAGGAACCTCAGGGCGACGTGGCGACCGAGCTTGAGATCTTCAGCCTCATACACCACGCCCATGCCCCCACCGCCGATCTTGTTGAGGATGCGGTAATGGGAAACGGATTGCCCCACGGGTTGGGAGGGAGTAGTCACTGGATAGACATTTTAGGTAGGCTGTTGAGCAAAGGTCAATCGAAACGGGCGTGAGCGCGAAGCGCGGTCGGCTATGCGATCAACGACATGCCTTTGGTCTCATAACCCATCTTGCCTGAGTCGATCTGCTGGCGTGTGGCACGTGATTGTTCCGCGTTGCCGGGCGGCAAGGATCGACGGGACACATCGACGGGAGGTGGCTACAGTCAGCATTTCTACCACCGGGGGCAAGCAAAAGCTGCTCGGGATTAGCAAACGCGGGAACTCTTACTTGCGAAGACTCTTCGTGCATGGGGCTCGCGCTGTCCTACAGCAGAGCGCGAAGCAATCTTCCGGGCTGAGTTCGTGGCTGGCCCAACTCACAACCCGCACCCACCGTAACGTGGCCGCAGTGGCCTTAGCGAATAAGCTGGCGCGCATGGCCTGGGCCGTGCTCGCCAAGAATGAACCATATCGGCCCCCAGTGTTGGTCAGTGCAGCTACAACGTGACTGGCCTGCAGATGACGCCTGGCTGTAGCCAAGCTTGGAAATCGCATTCGCGATTCCCACATCTACAGACCAGCGGCTACTACGGAGTTGATGATTTCTGCCAGGTCTGCTGGCGAACTATGAGATGGCACAACGGTCGAACCCGGCGCTCTCGAAACCTGCTAACCGGAAAAGTCTTTCCAGGCTGTCTAACTAAATAGGACGAGAGCGCAGCGCATTCCATCATGGCCAGGAGCCTCGTGCTCCAACGAAGGCCGAATACATTTGCGCAGACCAACCTGTCAACTTCATTTTTCGCTTGCGACAAAGCGGCGGACCATACATTCCGGTTACCCCGTCATCCAGGCACAACCCGGAGACGTGCCGGGGACAACACGCAAACCTCAAGCCTCTAGGCTGCACGCCGCTTTGGAAGCCTCGGTGTATAGTGTCGGCTACCGGAAGCAAAAAATGGAAATCGCTGCTGATGTGGCTTCGGACCTTCCGCGCAAGCTCGGCTTGATCGACGCGCTGGCGATCGTGATTGGCATGGTAATTGGTGGCGGGATTTTTCTGGTGCCCAATCTGGTCGCCCGGGAGCTGAAATCTGCGACCGCGATCCTGGCGGTCTGGGTACACAGCCACCGACGCAGCCTCTTCTTGGCGTGTCGATCGATCGCTCGATAGGCTCGGTCGACTGGTCCCTGACAGAAGTAGTTCGCCCACCCGATCATCAGCCGACAGTACATCGGTGAACTACCCATCGATCGCCGTGACTATATAACTTACACGCTGCTGATGCCGGGCGTGACAGACTCACGAAGTCTGGCAGACGCCAGCGATTTTCGTGTCAAGCAGACGCCTCAAAGCGGCCTCTCTTTTAATGGCAGCAACGGCCGAGGAAACAGTGTGACAGTGGACGGGGGCGAGGCCAATGACGATGGAGGGGGCGTGCGCCTGACTCTCAGCCAGGACGCGGTGCAGGAATTCCAGGTCAACCGCAGCAACTATTCAGCGGAGTTGGGGGCAGCCAGTGGTGCAAACATCAACATCGTTTCCAGATCAGGCTCCAACCACTTCCATGGCACCGCCTACGCATTCTTCCGCAGCGATGCCCTAGATGCACGGGATCCATTCGCGTTTGGACCCGCATTGAAGCCTGGAGACCCGTTCTCGCTGATGGCGAAAGCCCAGCCGGTGAAACCGCGCTTGAACCGTCAACAATTCGGCGCAACTGCGGGTTTCCCGATTCGCAAGAATAAGACCTTCCTGTTCGTCTCTTACGAAGGTCTTCGCCGCGATGAATCCGCTTCGGTGCCGTTGCTTACCGACACCTCAATCTTTGCTCCCAGCGCAGGACAAGCTGCGATTCTCGACGGTCTGCAGGCTCTGGGAAGCGGGGTTACGGTACCGTGTATCACACACAGTCCAGATCCACCGATCTTCCTCCCGGCGGACGCATGTGCGGCCGCACTTTCCGGTCTGTTGACGGTGAATCCTGCCTCGGGACCGCTGGATAGTTTTGTGGTCAACCAATTCACCCAAAACAGCGGCGTGTTTCCGTTCAGCGCGACTTCGGACCTGGCATCCGGCCGTCTCGATCACGAGTTCAACGAGAACAATTCCGTTTATCTGCGGTACAGCTTGGGGCGCGATCACGAACACGATCCCAATCTGCAAGCCCTTACGGCCTTCTCCCGGGGCAATGAGGTTAAGATGTGGGACAGCACGCTGCAGGGTGCCTGGTACCACCTGTTCAGTCCGCGATCGCAGAACGAAGCCCGGGTGCAATGGAACTACTGCAAGTTCGATGTCGTTCCGAACGATCCCGGGGGCCCAGGGCTCGACGTCGCCGGCTACGGCCTGTTTAACCGGAACATCGTCCTGCCTAGCTTCACCACTTTGCGCCGCTACGAATTCGCCGACAACTTCACCCTTGTTCGCGGCCACCACACGATTAAGATGGGTGTCGACGTGCTGTTGCACGGCGACCTGGCGGAATCCCATACGTTCATGTCTGGCCGCTTCAGTTTTGGCCAGTTGCCCGGAGGTGTGCTCAGTCCCTGCTTGGCATTTCCAAACGTGCCGACATCCGATGGAGGTTGTGGAATTCCGGGGGAACTTGACCCCGTCCCGGTGACGGCGCTCCAGTCCTTCAAGCTGGGAGCACCACAGTTTTACCAGCAGGGTTTTGGTGATCCGGTTGTCGCGAGTATTCAGCCTTTTACGGCAGTCTACTGGCAAGACTCCTGGTCAGTTCGGCGGAATCTCACGCTGAATTTCGGCCTGCGGTACGAGTTGGACAAGCAGTACGCGCCCCTCAACACCGACAAGAACAACTTCGCGCCGCGCTTCTCGTTTGCCTGGGACCCGTGGAATGACCAAAAAACTGTAGTCCGCGGAGGTTATGGGATTTTCTACTCTCGCATCTACTACCAGATTGACTACGTCGTAAGGGCCTTGAATGATCTCAACGGCTTCCGTCAGATTGCGCAAGCGTTCGTGCCGCTTACCGGTGCTCCCGGCAATCCCACTCTCACCTCAGCGTTGGTTTTCAAGACCTTATTCGCCCAGGGAAAGATTGGCTGCGGGACGCCAGCTGGAGAAGCTTGCATTACGCCCGCTGACTTAAGCCAGCTGCCGCTCGGGATCAGCATCACGCACACTGGTCCGATTCCCCCACTGTCGGTGATTTTCAGCGGCTCGCCTGATTATCGCAGCCCGTATTCGCAGCAAGCCGAGTTTGGCATTGAGCGCGAGCTCTCGCCAGGCCTCTCCATTGCGGCCAGCTACATCTACGCCCACACTCTCAAACTGCCACGGGCGCGCGACGCCAATCTGCTTCCGGCGCTTTTTGTTGCCGCTGGCCCGGCGGGTATTCCGATCCGCCAATGGAATCTGAATCCACAGTTGGGACCCGCGCCCTGCGCTGCGAATCCGCTCGCCTGTTTTGTGAATCCTCTGCTGCTGCAAAACAACATCTACGAATCGACGGCTGGCGCTCTGTACCACGGCGGCATTTTGGAAGTGAAGAAACGTTTCAGCGGTCACTTCTCCGTCCTTGCCAACTACACGTACAGCAAAGCCCAGGACGACGTGACGGACTACAACAGCGACTTTGCCGCCAACGATGAGACCAACCTGCGGGCGGAGCGTGCTCTCTCAGCCTTTGACAACAGACATAAGGTCGTAGTAGCAGGGATCTTCGAATCTCCGTGGAAGGGAAAGGCGGGATCGAACTTGGCCGAGCGGATTGCCTCAGGCTTCACTATTTCTCCGGTCTTCCGCGCCAACAGTTCGCGGCCCTTCAATCTGCTGGTGGGCGCCGACATCAACAGCGATCGCCATCCCACAACGGATCGGCCTCCGGGTGCGAGCCGCAACAGCGGGATTGGACCGAACTTCTGGACGTTCGATCTGCGCCTGACCCGTCAGTTTGGTCTAGGAGAGGAGCGCAATCTGCAGTTCACGTTCGAGGCGTTTGAGTAAACCGGACGAACTTCTCGAGCGTCAACAATACTGTGGGTGTGATTGGTCCACCTTTTAATCTGAGCGCGAGTAGCGCGCTCTCTCCCAGCCAGCTACTGGCCTACACCGCAGCTCTGCCCCGGCGGGAGATACAGCTCGGTGTGCGCTTGAATTTCTAGGCTGCACAGAAGCAAAACGAACACCGTCGCAGATTGCCTCGGTGCAGGAAGGCTTAGAAGATGTTCTTCCTCCTCACAGGAGACTAGGGGAAGTTCATGCGCCGTAGCAGATCCTCGAACCGCCGATGAGAGCGCAAGTCGTCGAATCCAGCATCCGTCTTCAGGAATACCATCCACGGGTCGCGCTCCTGGTAGGCAGTTTCCAGCCAATGAAGGGCTTCGTCTTTTTTGCCCAGGGCTGCGTAGATTCGGCCGCCAACATACCGGGTTACATATCGCTGTTTCGAAAGCTCCCGCAACTGCTCCAGGATTTTCTGCGCCTCGTCCCGATGGCCAGCCACCGCGTACGCCTCTCCGAGCCAAGCGACGAACGCCGGAGCCCCCTGCGAAAGCTCAACCCCCTTTCGCAATGCGGCGATTGCGGGCTCGTGCAGCGACTTGTTCAGATATGCCAATCCAAGCCCCCCGTATCCATGCGCCGAGTTGGGATCCAGCTCAAGCGCCTTCTCATACTGCTCGATCGCCTGATCGTATCGGCGTGCACGCCGATAGACGAATCCTAGGCCCCAATAGAGAACGCTGGCGCAGGGATCCAGGCGAATGGCCCGCTTCAGTTCGGTGTAGGCCTCCTCGTAACGTCCCATCAGGGAAAGACACCAGCCGAAGAAATGATGCGCTGTCGCGTAGCGTGGGGATGCCACCAACTTTCGCGACGGTGTGGTGGAAATGTACGACGGGAAATTCAGCTTCGTGAATTCGTTCACCGACCCCACGATTACCCCGGACACGGCGAACCCTGGTTTTGCTCCATTCGGCATTCGGAACATCAATGGCAAGCTGTATGTCACCTTTGCCATGCAGAACGCCGAGCGACATGACGACGTCAAGGGCCCAGGGAGCGGCTTCATTGACGTCTTCGACCTCAACGGCAGCTTCCTCAAGCGGTTCGCCACGGGCGGCGCGCTCAACTCGCCCTGGGGCCTGGCGCTGGCTCCACATAACTTCGGAAAGTTTTCCCGCGACTTGCTCGTGGGCAATTTCGGCGACGGTCACATCACCGGCTTCAAGTTCGAGGGCCACTCTTTCCACGGTCAGCTTCGCGGTCGTAAGGGCCGTCCCATCGCCATTGACGGCCTTTGGGGATTGACCTTCGGCAATGGCTTTGTGGCGGGAGACACCAACCAGCTGTTCTTCACCGCAGGCATTCAGGATGAGAGTCACGGTCTCTTCGGCAAAATCACCGCGCCTGGCAAAGGGAACCAATAAGAAAATCCCCGTGGCTGCAGGTGCCGTTACGGGGCGCTCTTGCCGGGCGCCCTTTTTCTTTGCCCTGCCTTTTTTGGCGCGCGGGCGAACATGTTGGGCAGTGTTGGAGAGCTAGTTCGGTATCGCAGCCTTCGCGATAGTTGCGGAATCCGGCCCCAAGGCAACCAGAGTGCATGTGCATCTCTAGCTGCTGCCAGCGGGAGCCACAGCGACAACCACCGTTGCATATTCGCGCAATTCCTTACATTGCTGCGGAAGAATTCAGGTAAAAAGATTTTCGTCCACTGCCGTTTGGGTGACGACCGCACGGGAATGATGATTGCATCCTACCGTATGGCCCAAGAGGGGGCGTGTAGAGCTCGGCGCTGGCGAGTTGGGTACTGCCGTCAAATCCCCCAGCGACCAGCACTTGCCCGTTCGGGAGCAGCGTCGCCGTGTGGAATTCGTGAACGTGGTTCATCGCGCTGGCATCATTGAACGGCCAGGAGTTGGTCGACGAGTCGTAGAGACGGGAGTAGCTTGTAATACTGTACTTGTCCCTCCCTCCAGCGACCTGGGCCTTTCCGGTGCCGACCAGCGTCAACGTGTGGCCGCTGATGGAAGGGGCGACATAATATTGTCCGGTCATCGTCCACTTTTTCTTGGTCGGGTTGTAGAACTCGCTGGCAGAGCTGGCGAGACCTGTGCCTCCGAAGACCAGCACGTCTCCGTTCGTAAGCAGCGTCGCCCTGAGGTTCGGACGGTAGACGTTCATGCTGTCGGTCAAGATCCATTTGCCCGTGGATGGGTTGTGGAGCTCGGTACTCCTAGCACCCGACGAGGTGCCATTCCCTCGCGCGATCAACACTTGGCCGTTTGTCAGCCATGTTGCCGCGGTGTTGGCACGAGCCGCGTTCATGCTGCCGGTGGCTTTCCAAGTGCCCGTGGATGGATCGTAGAGCTCGGCACTGTTGTCCGCGTAAGTGAAGCCGCCACTGCAAAGCCCGCCGGCGACCAGCACCTTACCGTTCGGGAGCAACTGAGCGGTGTGGTTGCCGCGAGTTTTGGTCATGCTACCCGTCGTGGTCCACTGGCCCGTGGACGGGTTGTAGAGCTCGGCAGTGCTGGCGCAAGAAGTGCCTATTGGGGAACCGCCATTGCTGAGCCCGCCAGCGACCAGCACCTCACCGTTCGCGAGCAGCGTGGCGGTATGGTCTGTGCGAGCGGTGGTCATACTGCCTGTGGCGGTCCACTTACCCGTAGCCTGGTTATATAGCTCGGCGCTGGGGAGAATTGTGGTGTTGCCGCCCCCGGCGACCAGCACTTCACCGTTCGCGAGCAGCGTGGCGGTGTGGCCGGTGCGAGCGGTGGTGATGCTGCCAGTGGGAGTCCAGGTATTGGAACTCCCAAGGGATGGGACGGCGGTGCTCGCCAACATCGCGATGGCCATCAATCCCCCAAGACGAGTGCGCGAATCGAGAACGTGTGTACGGTTGCGCGAAACATGGCAACCTCTCTTTACGGACAAGTCAGACGCCGGAATAGCTGTGCCTGTGCAGGCAAAACGTTCACACTAACCGAGGAGACCGCAGGTACGTGCGTATGGACCAAAGTTCTTCCGGCTTTGTGAAGGCAAATGCGGCAAAACAGAGCGCTAACACTAGGTGTTCCAAAGAAGCGCCGAAGTACTGCCAAAAAGCGGCATGTGGGCCTGGGTAGTTGGCCGAAAGCAATAAGCTGAGCATGTAAATCACGCCGCAAATGCTTGCAGGACGTACCAGAAGCCCAAGCACGAGCGCGATTCCGATCGCCAGCTCGCCATAGGCCACCAGGAATGCGATCGGCGTAGCGTGAAGGAGAACGAAGTTCTTGAGAACAGGAACCATGAACGGATAGGCTCCGTCCTGAAGAAAGCGGTCGATCCAGTACTGAAACCCACCGCCGAGAGTAAACTGCGTGCCAACAACTTTGTACTCGCCAAAAATGAGAAACAGGGCGCCAACTGCGATTCGAAGACCCGCAAGCGCCTTGGTGCTTGAAGTAGGCATCTGTTTACGACAAACGTTAGCACTAAGTGTTGCGATTGAGCAATCGAGCATGTAGTAGGGAGTGCTGTTCACGCAACCTGGCGGAGAAGTGTCTAGGAAAAGTCTGTACACCTTACTCGTCACTCGTCGGGCTATCCTTTATTCGCGATTCGGATTCATTATCGGCGCGCCGGACTGACCGGCTCGCCTCTGGCAACGATCCTCGCGATCTTCACAGCCGATCGCCTGGGACGCAGGCGCTCACTACTAGTTTTCTCGTTTCTTTTAGGACGGCTGGAAGGCAGCCAGAATCCGTGTCGTCCCCACGGTTCTGGTCGGACCACCGATAAGTCCATCGGTGGCTTGTGACCGACTCGGAGACTCCGGAGCAGGACGAAGTTAACCGAGTTTCATCTCTGGTTGTGCCAGAAAACTGTAAAGAGTATGTCAATTCTTTCGTCATTCAGGCTCGTTCGCTCCGCTGATATTGGCCGTCTCTATTTTCTCCGTTTCACTGTAGTACCCCTGCTGATATCCGTTGCAATATGCTTCGCGATAGGCTTGTTTGTACTCACTCAGGTCACCGTTGCTATCTGAGTAGCCACGATCGGCTTTTTGGTACTTCTCCGTGGCGTTTGCCCGGAAAGACCCAAATCGGTAGCGCTGTTGAAGTCCATCTGTAATGCCGTCACGATAGCCTCTCTGTGCAGGTAGCTGCGAAGAGCCCAACTGCTCAGAAACCGCGCCGCCTTGCATCTCGCGGTACGCCTGCAGATATGCAGAGACGAACGAACGGCGGTCCGCATCGGTACTCCAGCGGCCGCTCGTCAGGTGCGGTTTCCTGCCGTGCTCAGCGTCAAGCCGAGCCAGAAACAGGCCGTCCCGGAAAGCTGCATCTGTCTGCTTGTTGACGTTACCGGCCACAACATGAGAACGATGAAGTGCCACTGTGGCAAAAATCGCAGTTGCCGCACCTGCAATGACAATGACGAATACATATCCGGATAGTCTTTTCACGGTTTCTCTCCTCAATTCTTTGTCACGCCGCCCGGGTTCTGGCAAAATCAGCACCGTGGTTACGTTCCAGACCGTGGCTTAAGAACAAGATTGACGGCCTTGGTTTCGTTCGCACCCACTGTGATCTTCTGCGCTGATGTGCCCAGCTTCTCGTGCCAGGCCTTAACCGTGTAGGTGCCCGGCGGCAGACTGCTCAAATCGAAGCTGCCGTCCTTGCGCGTCACGGCAAAGTATGGATGTTTGAATACCGCCACATAACCCCGCATCCAGGGATGAATGTTGCACTTTACGGGGATCGCAATCTCTGCTCGCGAAAAAGTTTCTTCCGTTTTGGATCCGGGGGGCTGAGACTTGTTCCATTCGCGGTTGTTGGCGGGTACAGGATGGATATTGTGAGAAGTTGGATCGTCGTTCACTACTTCCAACCGCTGATTCGCCTGCATCGCCAGCACGTGAGGCTGATACATGCAACCCTTTTGAGTGAGAACGACCGGCTGACTAGGCGGGTCGAAAGTCTGATTGCCCAACCCGTCGGCAATAAACACGATTACATTCTGCAGCCCGCGGTTTGCATCGGTGACCACATCCTGACTCAAAACCGGAACTGGATGCTGTTTGGCGCAACTTGAGTCGGCCGCCATGTTGACGGGTGTGGACTTTGGCGCTGCACCCACGAACTTAACCACACCTCTGAGAGTAGCGGTGCCCGTGGTGGTGTTACTTACCGAAGCGGGAGGACCTCCTGCCTTCACAGCCTTTAGGCTGCAAATGCAAATCATCGCTGTCAGGGCAACTATCGGAATGAGACTCTTCGTTGTCATACAAACCAACTTTCTGCCCCTGGCGCGTGGGACCTGATTTTTCTTCTTTGAGAACTCTGCTATCACGAGAATACGGACGAAGAAAAGTAGAGTTGTCACCCCACAGTCAATTTCAGGTCACTTTTGTGTTGCGTTGTCACGCCCGATTTGCGTGAAATTGGGATATGACTGGCTAAAAGATTGGGGGGCTCTAAGAACTGTGTAATTAGAAGAGTGGTACAAATTTCCTTGTGCACAGACGAGTAAGGCTTTGAAAATTTCCCGCACAGCGTGACAAGACTTGCGAGTACACCCGCAGGGATTCGCACCTCGCGCTATGGCACAAACTTGTAGCCTGAGCCCCGCAACGTGCGAATGTGTACTGGATGGTTAGGGTCCTTTTCCAGCTTCTGCCGCAGCCTGAGAATGTGGGTGTCGACAGTGCGCGTATGAGGATCGCCTTCGTACCCGAATACCTGGCTCAGTATCTCCGCGCGCGAAATGACTCGTCCTGCATTTTGCACGAACAATTTGAGCATCTTGAATTCGTGCGCCGTGAGTCCAACGCGTTGATCGTTGAATGTCGCTTCCATCCTGGCGAAGTCAACCCGAACCTCCCCGAATTCCGCAGTGGCGGGGATGTCGGATCTTCGTGTATGCCGGATTGCGGTTCGCACTCGAGCCAGCACCTCTCTGGGACTGAAGGGTTTCGTTACATAATCATCCGCCCCCAGTTCCAATAGCAGGACCTTATCCTCTTCCTCCGCCGACGCACTAAGAACAATGATGGGCTGTGTAGATGAATGTTGCCTAATCTCACGACAGACGTCTTTTCCCGATACAACCGGCAAACGTAGGTCGAGGATAATAGCTGTGGGAGCGGCGGTGCGGAAGGCCTCCAGCGCCGACTTGCCATCACCCCTGATCTCAACGGCATATCCCTCGGACTCAAAAAGGTGTTTCAGTGCCTTCTGAGTGCTTTGATCATCCTCGACGATCAGAATCGTTTCCACAATCGTCGGCCCTTGGGAACCGAGCGGCAACTTTGAACCACTGCGATTCGCGGATCCTGCTCCGGCACCACTTTGCACCAACCACCGGGCCGTTCAGGAGCAGTGTTGCTGTCTGGGCTGAGGGGCGCTGTTCCGGCTGCCTGTAACCGAGAAGGTGCCTGAACCGCCACCAGCCTCCTTGGCGCGGGCCGGGGGTGGACGTGGTCCCTAACAAAACGATGGCGATAAGTCCTACAGCCGAAAGAATGCGAATCGTTCTAAATTTGCCTGCGCTTAAACGGATCATGTCAATCTCGTTTCGTAAGGCGAGGGTGCACGGGTCCGGCGCCAGACGACTCAGAGGGGAAGGCGTCCTGGCCTTGAGGCTTTTTGATGAAAGTGCCCAGCGACTGGCCTCGACGCTCTGCCGTTTCGTAAAGGTAATCAAATCCGATCGCAGTTGTTGTCACAGAAAAGCAAAAGATTTGTCACTTCATTTAAGGCGGAGCGACTACTTTCTCTCTTCTCCAATTTATTTACAAAGTTTTGACAACTCCGGT